>Ga0073934_10000522_pt1 | contig 108652 bp, 88 predicted proteins | sample LarsenN4metaG_FD_76834 | JGI IMG/M metagenome (GOLD analysis project Ga0073934, IMG submission 76834) | Hot spring sediment bacterial and archeal communities from British Columbia, Canada, to study Microbial Dark Matter (Phase II) - Larsen... ...
AGGACCTTCGGGTTATGAGCCCGACGAGCTGCCACTGCTCCACCCCGCAATGAGTGCTCCGATCAGGAGCGTTCGTTCTTCAGTGCACTCCGTTCCAAGAGCGGGGGAATTATAGCACGCCCATTAGGGAGAGTCAAGTTTCCCTCTCAAAAGGGTACACAATAAAGTTGTTGGATTTATACGGAGCGATTATCACTCAATCTTGCTCTGCCAGGTCAATCTGCCAAGAGTGCGGGCGAGGGGGCTCTCTTCCCAACCGACGGTGTAGGTGGGCATCTGTAGATCGGTATCCCGCCATTGTTTAAGCAATTGCGATAAGCCCAGCGTGCCGTGCTCGCGGGCGCGGTGGACGCGATCCAGGTCGATTATCTCGGTGAGGATTGTCTGGTTGGTGCTGGCTTTTTGCAGTACTCTACCATCCGGATCGACAATGAGCGACTGTCCACCGCCGAACGGCCCTATCCCGTTGATATCAATGAAATAGCACTGGTTGAAGATGGCGTTCGCCTGGCTTAATACAACCTCCAGGGCGCGATCGGAGGTTGGGGTCATGGTGGGATGAAGGATCACTTCCGCCCCCATCCAGGTCAGCGTGCGGGCGACCTCCGGGAACCACATATCATAACAAATGCACAAACCAAAGCGCCCAACCTCGGGGACATCGAAGATACAGAAATCCTTGCCGGCATTAACATTGGCCTCATAAGGCAGCCAGGGGAACATTTTACGGTAGGAGGCGACGATTTTCCCCTCCGGCGAAACGACGATGGCTGTATTGTAGTAATCCTTGCCATCATTTTCGTACAGTGATCCGGGTACCAACCAGATGCGATTTTTCCTGGCAATTTCACACAGGCGATCTGTCAGCGGGCCCGGGACTGCCTGCGCATCTTTCCTCCAGGTGTCTTGACTTTCGGTCGTCACAAACTGGACCAGCCCAGCCACCGACAGCTCGTGAAATAACACCAGGTTTACCCACGGAAAGTTTCGCCGGATCTGAAGGACAATTTCACCGATCTTGTCAACATTAGCATCTGCATCCCAGGGCACAACCGACATCTGAACTCCAGCGATCCCAAATGGACGTGACATATTCAACTCCTCACGATATTTGGTATTCCAAATGTCAGTAATTCAACCTGCCACCCTTATAGCGAGGCTTTCACAGGCATGTGCGGCACAGCAGCGATGAGCTGCCTAGTATATGGGTCACCTGGCAATTTGATGACCTGTTCTGCGGTTCCGTACTCCACCACGCGACCATTGTGCATCACCGCAATGTTCTGGCACAACTTCTGGATCACGCCTAGATCGTGGGAGATCATGATGATGGAAAGACCCATTTCATCCCGCAGTTTCTCCAGTAATTCCAGTATCTGAGCCTGGATCGTTACATCCATCGAAGAGGTGATTTCGTCGGCAATGAGAATCTCTGGGTTGACGGTCAGTGCACGGGCGATTGCTACACGTTGGCATTGCCCACCGGAAATTTCATGAGGTTTACGAATACGTAGCTCTGCGGGAAGTTCCACAGACCGCATCAGTCTGTCCACGCGTTCATCGACTTCTTCAGCCGGGCAGATGCGATGCTTGAGCAATGGCTCGGCGAGCGTTTGATTAACGGTCATGCGCGGGTTAAGAGAGCTTATCGGGTCCTGGAAGACCATCTGAACGGCGCGGCGATAAGCCATGAACTCCTGGCGGGTCATTTCTTCGAGCGGCTTGCCTTTATAGATTACCCTGCCAGAGGTCGGAGGCACCAGACTTACGAGCGTGCGGGCAATGGTGCTTTTTCCTGAACCGCTTTCTCCGACTATTCCTAGGGTCTCCCCCTGTTTCAGATTGAGGTTGACCCCTTCCACAGCCCTGATCGCAGCTCCACCTCGCCCAAACAGGTGCTGTAATACGCCTTCTGTGGCTTTAAAGGTGACGGATAGATTTTCCACCTTCAAGATATCAGCCGAAGTGCTACCCCTGGAATCCTCTTGAACCTGAGTGGACACATTCAGATCAATCGAAGGGTGCGAAGAAATCAACTTCTGCGTATACGGGGCCTGTGGATTGATCAATATATCCCGCGTTGTACCCTCCTCCACCACACAGCCGTCCTTCATAACAACCACCCGATCGCAGATTTCAGCCACCACTCCAAGATCATGGGAGACCAGGATGATCGACAGGCCGCGTTCCTCACGGATTTGTCGCAATAACTCCAGGATTCCTGCTTGTACTGTTACGTCCAGGGCAGTTGTTGGTTCATCGGCTATCAAAATCTCAGGTCTGCAAGCCAGTGCAGCCGCGATCATGACGCGCTGCTTCATGCCGCCGCTCAATTCGTGGGGGTATGCGCTAACCCGCCTCTCCGGCTCAACGATTTGCACGCTGCGCAGGAGCTCGATCGAGTAGCTGCGCCCTTGTGCGTGGTTATATTTCAAATGGTAACGCAGGCTTTCGGCGATCTGCTCCCCAACCCGCGCAAGCGGATCCAAAAAAGTCGTCGGGGTTTGGAAGATCATGGACATCTTTTCACCCCGGATTTGTGACAGTTCCACCTCTGCCAGATCCAGGATATTTACACCGGAAAAATAAATCCGTCCGGCTGGTGGCAGGGCATTTTTCGGCAGCAACCCCAATATCGACCGGCAGGTGATTGTCTTTCCGGACCCACTCTCCCCCACCAGGCCAAGGATCTCGCCGCGTTCGAGGGTAAAGGATACATCCCTAACAGCATCCACAATCCCAAAAGGCGTGGTAAACCGGATAGCCAGTTTCTCAACGGAAAGTAAATTCGCGCTCATTGCCGTACCTTAAGCTGCTTCGCCAGACCATCTCCCAACAAAGTAAATCCCAGCGCCATCAAAACGATGGCTATCCCTGGGAAGACACTGATCCACCAGGCCTGGCTGATATAGGTCTGGCCTTGAGCGATCAAGCGCCCCCACTCCGGGGTGGGTGGTTGGGCTCCCAGGCCATAGAAGCTCAAGCCGGATCCGAGCAGAATGGTCAGGACGATGTCTGTCATCAGAAACACTGCCGCCGGCGTGATGGCGTTGGGTAGAACATGCCGAACGATGATGTAAAAAGAATCGTATCCCAACACGCGGGCGGCTTCAACGAATTCCAGATTGCGCAGCACAAGCGTTTCAGCGCGCACCAGGCGGGCATACGGCACCCAGGCGACGATCGCCAGGGCAATGTAGTAGTTCTTCAGGCCTGGCCCCAGGATAGCCACGATCGCCAGCACCAAGACGATAAACGGAAAAGCCAATGCAATGTCCAACAGGCGCATCAACAGCGTGTCGAGCAGTCCGCCAAAATAGCCGCCGATAATGCCGATGATGATCCCGATGACAAACGGAGCCGCCACCCCGATCAATCCCATTGACAGGTCAACCCGGGTTCCATAGATGATCTGCGCCAGCATGTCGTGCCCCAGGCTGTCCGTGCCAAGAGGGTGCGCCCGGCTCATGGGCTGCAGGATGGCGTTGAAATCGGTGGCGATTGGATCATAAGGGCTTAGAAACGGGGCAAATATCGCCACCAAGGCCCAGGCCAGCACAATGCCTGCGCCGAGGATGGTCAGAAAAGGTAACCTGCCGCGCCGGGTGGCCACGACCTTTGCTATCGCGGGAGCCTTGCCGGTGGTCAGTTGGTCTGCCATCACTTAATCCTCGGATCTATGATCAGGGTGAGTACATCCACCGCCAGGGTGGCCGTGACCGTTATCAGGGAAAAGACCAGGGTCATGGCCTGGATCACATAATAGTCGCGCCCGATCACCGAGCGGATGTAGAGTTGGCCCAGGCCGGGAATGGCGAAGATGGGTTCGATGACGATCGAGCTTCCCAGGATATACAGCACGATCACGCCGAGCAGGTGAAGCGACGGCAGGACCGAGTTCGGCAGGATGTGCCGCCAAAATATATAATAGCGCGGCAGCCCTTTCGAAAGCCCGGCAATCACGAAGTCTGCATCCTGCTTTTCCATAAGCGTAGCGCGCAGATTGCGAGTCAGGATGGGGGTCATCACCATGCTGACCGTGGCCCAAGGCAATATCATATGGGAAATGTGCTCTTTAATGTTGTTGCCAAAACCGGTAGCCGGCAGCCAGCCCGACCTGATGGCAAAGATCAGCACCAGAACCAATGCCAGCCAATATGAAGGCAGGCCCAGCCCAACCGTATAAAATACCCGGATCGTCTGGTCAAGCCAGCCATCCGGGTTGGCCGATCCGAGGATAGAAAGTACCAGGGTTGGGATGATCGAGAAGACCAGCCCGCCGATAAGCAGGTAAAGGGTGGGGGTGAAGCGCAGCAGGACAAGCTCCAGCACGGGGGTTTTAAAGGCGATCGATTGGCCCCAATCGCCGCGTACCAGGTTGCGCAGGTAAATGAAATATTGGGTCAACACCGGTTCGTCCAGGCCATACTGCTGCCGGACAGCGTCGATGACATCCTGCGGGGCGCGCGGCCCCAAGATCAAGCGCACTGGATCGCCGGGAATGGAATGTGCCAGCAGGAACGTGATGATGCTGATCCCCAGCAACACTGGGATGATCTGCCAGAAGCGTTGCAGGATAAGATTGATTTTTTTCATGCTCGCGGGCGTTCTATTGATTAGACTGGGTCAGCAAAGATGCAAGCTGAGGCCGGCAAGGCTGCCGGCCCCTTCTGCGATGAAATTGATGATTAGCGGGTGATGGTGGCTTCCTCCAACGACCACTGGATGGCAGGATTCATCATCAAGCCCTGGATGGCAGTGCTGTAGGCATTGGTGTAAGGTGGATAGTACAACGGAATCTGCGCCACCTCGTCCAGGGCGATTTGCTGAATACGGTGATATAACTCGGCGCGCTTCTGTGGATCGACCTCCTTGACAGCCTCGTCGGCCAGGCGGTCGATCTCCTCGTTGACGTAGAACGTGTAGAAGCTGTCCGATCCGCACGTTCCACAAAGCGCCCAGCGCACAGCCAGGTCGGGATCAGGGGTCTCGTTATACCACCAGGACGCGGCAGCCTGGTATTCCCCACCCACCAAAAGGTCCCACCAGGTACCCAGGTCCACCTGCTTGATGGTCACCTCGAATCCCACGGCGGTCAATTGGTTTTGCATCAACAGGTGAATTTGCTCCGTAATTGCGCTGCCGGAGACCATCATCAATTCCAGCTTCTTGCCCATCGCGCCGGCCTCCTCCAGCAACTGCTTGGCCTGATCGGGGTCATAGGGAATGGCAGGCAGGTCGGGATCGTAGTAGAGCAGCGAATTGGGCAGCGGCGAGTTGGCGCGCGTGGCCTTGCCAAAGGTCACCGTCTTGGTGATATTGTCCACATCGAGCGCCATGGCGATCGCCTTGCGGACGCGCACGTCAGAGAGCATGGGGTCTTTGTGGTTCAATAACACGACCTCGATCACCGTGGAGGGATCCAGCGGCACGTCGATGTCATCGCGTTGGTCGAGCTCTTCGATGTTGGCCCACGGCACACTAACCGCCACGTCTATTTCCCCGGTGCTGATCATCGAGACGCGCGTGTTATCGTTCGGCACCTCGATAAACTCGACGACGTCTATTTTAGGGTAGCCTTCACGCCAGTAATAGGGATTGCGCTCCATGATCAGGCGGTCGTTGGGCAGCCATTCACGAACCATATATGGCCCGGAAACCACCGGCATCTTGGCGAATTCCTCTTCGCCCATCTCCTCAACGGCGTGCTTGGGCACGATGCCGGCGTTGAACATTTCCACCGAGCCGAAGAAGGGCGCAGCCGGGCCATCCAGGGTGAAGCGCACAGTCTTCTCGTCCAAAGCCTCCACATCCTTGATCGGCTGGAACGGGCCTGAATACACCGAACCTTCATGGTCGCGCAGCCGCAGGAAACTGAAGACGACATCCTCGGCTGTCAGTGGGATGCCATCCGAGAATTTCAGGCCGTCCCGCAGGTAGAAGGTCCACACGGTCTGGTCTTCGGATTGTTCCCAGCGCTCGGCCAAGCCGGGCAGCAGCTCAGAGCCATCCGGAGTGGCTTTCAACAGGCGCGAGTAGAGCTGTCCAAAGACCTGAATATCGCCAGCTGCAGCAGACTTAATCGGATCCAGGGTGCTGACGGTGTTGGGCGTGGCGATGCGGATCACTGTCTCCTCTTCTTCCTCGGTGGCAACGGGGGCTTCTTCGGTGGCAGGGGGCGCTTCAGTCACCGCCGGCTCTTCGGTGGCCACCATCTCTTCCGTGGCGGGAGGCGCCTACGTTTGCTCCGGTGCCTGAGTGGCCGCCGGGCCGCAGGCAGTGATCAACAATACTAAGACCAGGCCGAACAGCCAGGCTTGCTTGAACGCACGCAAGGTCTTATTCATCTTCCATTCTCTCCTCTGACGATCCATTTATGAGTTTGATTCAGGGTCAGGTTCACAATAGAATGAGTTAATCAGCCATAGGCACCTCACTTGTGGTAATCTCTTTTTGCCTTATCCTACGAGCCGATTGTGCTGGCGCAAGAGGGCACGCACCCGTTCAAGCGGCATGGCGTGCACCGTGACGCCGTTGATGCCCACCATTGTCTCGGCAGCCACCAGAACGTTCACGATAGCCTCTTCCACCGCCTGGACGGTGGCCGTGAGCAGCGGATCCATTTCATCGTTGGACAGCATCTCGACCTGCCAACGACCCTCTCGACCGGCGACACCCGGGTTGGCCGTCGAGAAGGCAAGAAAAATATCACCAGAATAATGCCCGCCATGCCCGCCAACCCGGGCGATCCCCAGGGGCACCCTGCGAACCAGGCGCTTCAACTGGTGGGGCAGCAGGGGTGCATCGGTGGCGACCACCACGATGATCGAGCCGTTAGGCTCTATTTTAGGCCCGTTGAACGGGCTGGGGATGTCGTCCAGCTCCGGGCCAAGCGGAATGCCGGCGATGGTCAACTCTGCCCGCCGGCCGTGGTTGGCCTGCACCAGCACCCCTACCAAGTAGCCGCCTTGTTCGGCAGGCAAGCGCCGGGATGCCATGCCAATTCCGCCTTTGAATTCGTGGCAGATCATCCCGGTCCCACTGCCCACGTTGCCCTCGGCCACCACCGCGGGCGCGGCGCCATCCAGGGCGGCGAAGACATGCTCCGCCTTCACGTGCATTCCGTTGATGTCATTCAGAACGCCGTCGTAGGTCTCCGCCACGACAGGCAGCATCCAGACCGCGCCGGAGGCCAACGGATCATATAGCCCACGCTGGAGCTGCCAGGCGATGGCTGCATCCCTCACCACTCCCACGCTATGGGTGTTGGTGAGCAATACCGGTCCTTCCAGGAAACCCGCCTCTTCGATCCAGGTAGTACCGGTCATCTCCCCATTGCCGTTCAGCGAATACCAGCCGGCAAAAACAGGATCGTAGCGCTTGCCGCGGGGCAGGATGGCCGTCACGCCGGTGCGGATAGGACCCTTGCCCTCTATCAACGGCCCCTCTGCCTCGATCAACGTAGTAAAGCCGACTTCAACACCAGCCACGTCGCCGAGGGCGTTGAGCTGCCCAGGCGTCCCGGAAAACGGGATGCCCAGGTCGCGCGCCCGCAGAAAATGGCCTCGACCTGCAATTGCTGGGCTGCCTGCGTTCATTGGCCCACCTTTCTGCTGATTGTTAAGAGGTATAATCTCAGGGAGCGGTTAGCGATGCATCGACTATATATAATTCCTTTGGAGATGTCAAGAGAATGGAGAAGCGATTTTGGGCACGGGACAAAGGTAGGGAGGGCAGCAGCCAGCAAATAGCGATCAGCAGTCAGTAAAGGTAAAAGCTTTCAGCAGTCAGCGAAATCATTCCGCCTTATCGCTGGCGCTTCTCCCCATGGGAGACAGAAGGGAGACATACCCCTATTCTCGTAATGATCAGGCAGAGGCGTGAATTTCGCTTGTTTGCTTTATCTCTTTTATCATCCATCCATAGGCATCCAGTAGCTTATCAAGTGCGTCTGATGTGGCGAGAAGGGACAGTTTAATCGTCGGATGCTTATTGATTCCCTCTTGAGGTATATTTACTACATCGATTGCGTTCAGTCTGTCAGCCAACTCTTTTTTCTTCTCGACTTGGTCAAATGGGACTTTATATTAAAGAGAAATATGTCTCGACTACTCCGGTCGTATAAACGGCAAAAAGTCGATGAGCAATCCCTTGGTGAAACAAAATTGGAACGAAAGACCCCATTTGCAGTCCCTCGCCCCATGCGATATCCATGGAATTATCCTTCGCCCAGTTGAAAATCTTTCTCGCGACACCGACCTCAATTTCACCAAAATTTTCCAGAAGCTTGCTAAAGAATGATGGTTCATCCCACTTTTTCTTATCTGGTTTTGCTGCCCGCACTGGACCAAAGACGCGCGGCACTAGAATTTCAATGCTTTCAGATTGAAACCGGCGCATCTCCAGAGCTGCAAAGGCGTAGCCAGGATTGCCGCTGGTGTTGACATATTGCACGATGCGGCTCAGCTCTTCGTTGATCTCATTCACCGCGATCAGCAAGATAAAATTCCCGGTTTTGAGGTTGGTCTGCACGTTGGCGAGGAAGGATTCTTCGTCCCAATCTTCCAGCGTGTCTTTTCCTTTGATCCATTCTGCCAGGTTGGTGCCTTGCTTGTATTTGATCTTCTGATCGAATTCCTCGTAGCTAATCTTCCACAGGTGAGCGGCGTTGTCCAGTATCTGGCCGATCACCTCCCGCTTTGCCTGGGTATTATGTGACAGCTTACATTCGATAATGGCGATATCCCCGTCGGCGCTGAAAGCCACCAGCAGGCTGAACTCACCTATGGCTGCGACCAGCGGCTTAGCCCCGGGACGGATTTCGTCCATTGGGATAACGCCCGGCTGGTCAGAAGCAATTTGTGCAGGGCTGCCTCGGCCTTGTATTCACTCGATTCGACCATTCTCCAGGCTGGTGATTTATGGTTGCAAATCAATATTTTCATCTCAATCCCTCACGACCATGAAATTGAAGTATGAGTCGGCGGTATCGTAGATTTCGTCATAATAAACCAAGCCCAGTCCAGATCCTTTCATCGATCAACCCACCCAGGCGTCGCAGTTAGCCGAGTTTATTGCTACTTCCGGCCAACTGGCGGTCTTCTTCCCCCTTCTCAACTCCAGACCAAAATCACATTCTAATATCTTCGATCAAAAATCTCCAATCATCCAATCTCTTATCCCCCTTCCCTTTATCCCCTGCCTCTATTCGCGCAGATTAGTGGACGTCTTCTTTACCGTTCCGGCACGCCTTCGTCGACGAACAGCCACAGCCACATCTGCCAGTTGTCCACCACTGGCTGAGGCGCAGCCGTGGTAGGCGTTGGCACCGGCGTGGCGCTCTCGGGCGCCAGTGGCACCACCGGGTTGTCGCCCGGCAGCACCATATGCCCGCTCTCGTAGGCCCAATCACGCACCGCCTGCTCCGAGGTGGCATAGGCGATCTGGGTCTGCAGGCTGATCTGGGTGCGCACCAGCCCGGTCAACTCCGCTTCCACCACCTCCTTCTTGGCGCTCAAGCGTCGCAGGTCGGCCATACGGCTGTTGAAGTCCATCACCAGGTAGGCCAACAGGGCGATACCGATCACCATCAGCGCAGACTTCCAGGCAGAGACGGGGGTCTTCATGCACCCATCTTACCGCAGCCTGCCCCACGATGCAAGGAAAAAAATTCCCCGCTAACGATTCTGCGGGGACCATACCAGGGCAGCCTGGAGTGCCGAAGGAGGGATTTGAACCCTCACGAGCGTAAGCTCACTACGCCCTGAACGTAGCGCGTCTGCCAAATTCCGCCACTTCGGCTTGCGCCGGTTATTGTACCCCGATTCCGGCAGATGTCAACCTCCGTCGATTCGCTCTGCCTGGCACCCGCCAGCGTGCTATAATCATCGCGGGGTGCAAGGATGAGTGCATTTTTCCAGCAAATCATAACCATTATTACTACTCCGCCAGGAAACCTGGCCTATCACCTGGTGCTGGCCTTTTCGGTGATGGGCGCCTCAGTCTCCGCCCTGGCATTCTGGCGGGCTACAGAGCTTCCCCAAGCCCGACGCATGTCCCTCGGGCTGGGATTGCTGCTGCTGCTCAGGGTAGTGGCCTTCCTAGCTGCCGGTTTAGCCTGGCAGGGCATCGTCGACGATCACCTCTACCTGCCCCCGTTGGACCGCGCCCTGACCCTGCTCAGCCTAGTGCTGATCATCTGGCTGTGGGCTTTTCCGGCCCCCTCCCGCCTGGCAGACGCCGCCACCGCCCTGCTAGCCTTGCTCGCCATCGTCCTGTCTGGCCTGGCACTGGCCTGGTGGAGCAGGCAGGAGCTCTCCTTTTCTTTCAACGCCTCCCCCCTCGCTCGCCTGGGCGAAGCCGCCAGCCTGGCCTTGCTGCTCCTGGGGAGCATAGCGCTGGTTGCCGGGCGCCCGGCCGGCTGGCCTGCCGGGCTATGGACCCTGGGGATATTCTCCGCCGGCCACATTGCCGGCCTGCTGCTCCCGCCTGCCGAGGGCGATTATGCCGGGCTGGCCCGCCTGGCCCAGATGGCAGCCTATCCCTTGCTCTTCCTGCTGCCGCACCGCTCTCCCCCCTCTGCCTTGTTCGAGCCAGGAACCCCATCGATCCCCTCCGAGGCCGCCCGCTTCGAGCCCGACCGCAACCTGCTGCAGGCCTTCCTGGCCCTGGGCACAGAGACCGATCCCGAACAGGTCTGCCAGGCCATCACCCGCACCGTGGCCCACACATTGCAGGCCGACCTGTGCCTGCTGCTCTCCCCGCCCGACGACACCGGGCAGCTCACCGTGCAATGTGCCTACGATCTCGGCCAGCAGGACTACCGCCGCGGCTTCATCCTGAAGAGCCGTCAGGTGCCGGCGGTCTCGGCTGCCATCCAGCAGGGGCGTCCGCTGCGCCTGCCGGCCAGCAGCACCTCGGCCGACCTGATCAACCTGCAGAAAGCCCTCGGGTTGGAGCGGGCTGGACACCTCATGGCAGCCCCAGTCACCTCGCCAAGCGGTGAACCCTTCTCCGCCGTCGTGCTGATCTCCTTCTCCTCGCGCTACGGCTGGACCATCGACGACCAGTTCTTCCTGGTCAAGGTCACCCAGGCGGTGGCACACCTCTTGCAACGTCACCAGGTGCTGGCTGATTTGCAGACCGAGGTCAATCGTGACCGGCAGTCGTTGGAATCGCTCCAGCTTGAGCTTGAACAGTTGCGGCGCGAGAACGAGGTCTTGAGGATTCGATTGGAAAGCATGCAGGGCGCCAACAGTCAAGCCCAGGTTTCCAGCCTGGCAGCCCTGATCTCCGCCCACGAGGAAGCCCAGGAGGTCATCGCCAGGCTGCAGGCTGAGAACGACCGCCTGCAAAGGCAGCGCCAGCCAGGCAAGAACCTGCTCAGCCGGGAAACCACCCCGGGTGAAGCGGGAGACATCGAAGCCGAGCTACAGTTTGCATTGGAAGAGATCGCACGCCTGAAAAATGCACTCGCAGAGGCCAATCAAAAGATCCTGGCCCAATCAGATGAGGATGACCGCTAATTGGCCGACATGAATGATGCTCACATGGGTACGCTAGGTACCCTGGCTGCCCTGATCTCTGGAGTGGTGGTGATGGGCAGCTTCGCCTTGTCTTTTGCTGAGGGAGGTCTGCACGTAGGCCTGGGATCAGCTCAGGGACAAGCCAAGGGCACACTAGCTGCCCTGCCAATCGCTTCCGGTGCCCCGCTCACTGCCGACAAGCCGGTCGTCACCTCCGGGCAGGTCGATATCTTCGGCTCGTTCTCCGGCCCGTTAAAACCAAAGTCCACTCTCACTCCCACTTCCACGCTCACACCATCGCCCTCGCCTACACCCATTACCTCACCGACTCCCACATCCTCCTCCACGCCCACCAATACACCCACCATCGCATCACCCACCATCACTGAATCCATTTCTATCTGTGGTCCACCGTCCAGGTGGGTAGTCTACACAGTGCGGCCCGGCGACACCCTCTACCGCCTGAGCAAGGTTCTGGGAGTCAGCATATCTCAACTACAAGAGGCCAACTGCCTGGGCAATTCAACGGCCATCCGGGCAGGCACCGGCCTGTACGTCCCCTTCCTGCCGCCTGCCAGCCCGGGCCCTACCATCCGCCCTCCGACCTCCATGCCGCCTCCCCCCAGCCCGACCAAGCCTGCGGACAGCCCCCTGGTATGATCCCACATCTTCTCTTAGTGTATTCAGCACCCACAATCCCCATCATTAACGGCCTTCTCCGATGATTGCTTTTCGACGCCTCATTTTATTGGTAGTCTTCTTCTACACCCTCTCGGCCTGCATCATACCCGGACTGGCTATCTTGCCAATTGCCTCCGTCCCCCTGTCCACCGCCCCTCTGCCTGCCACCGCCTTCCTGCCCCTGGACAGCACCACAACCGCCACGCCTTTCCAGCCCATACCGCCTACCCCGGTCTATATCCCGACCGATTTCCCGACTCCGACCCCCACCGATACCCCACCCGCCCCAACCCCGCTGCCCACCGATACCCCTGCCCCCCCACCCGCCGGAAACCTGTTGCATATCCTGCTGCTCGGCTCCGACGCCCGCCCATGGGACAGCATCTCCCGCACCGATACAATCATCCTGGCTACCCTGCAGCTCGACCGGGGTAACGTCAGCCTGACCTCTTTCCCGCGCGACCTGTATCTGCAGATCCCTGGTTGGGGCGCCGATCGCATCAACACCGCCTATGTCCACGGCGGAATAAAGGCGCTGATCAAGACGTTCGAAGCCAATTTCGGCATTACTCCCGAATATTACGTTCTGATCAAATTCTCCGCCTTCAAACAATTCGTCGATAGCCTGGGAGGCCTGGATGTCTACGTTACCCAACCGCTGTCCGACTTCCGCCCCGGCTATGGCTGGGTCAACATCCAGGAGGGCCCGATGCAGATGGATGCCGACATGGTGCTGTGGTATGTGCGCTCGCGCAAGACCAGTAACGATTTTGCCCGTTCCCGCCGCCAGCAGGAAGTGCTGCAGGCCATCGCCAACAAGCTGGTCAGCATGGATGCCATCAAGCGCGCCCCCGAACTGTATGCCCTCTACCAGCAGAGTGTGACCACCAACATGTCCTTGACCGACATGTTGATGCTGCTGCCATTCGCCGCTCAGCTCACCGATACCTCGCGCATCCACCACTACTTCATCGGTCCGCAGCAGACCTATGACTGGATCACTCCCAGCGGCGGCATGGTGCTCCTCCCTCGCCAGGATGCTATAATGAAGGTCCTGCGCAAAGCCTTGAACGGCGAATAAATCCCCGGAGAGAGGAGCAAGCGACGCATGGCCCTCCAGGGTAAAGGCTACTTCATCTGGAAGATCCCCTACGCCGAAAACGGCGACGTGAGCGCCATCGTCAACCTGGCCCAGCAGGCCAGGTTCAGCCACGTGCTGGTTAAAATTGCCGATGGCGTCTCCAGCTACAACATCGACGACCATGGTATCGACCTGGTCCCACCGCTGGTACAAGCCTTGCGGGCGCGCGGCATCCAGGTGTATGGCTGGCATTTCTGTTACGGCGACAACCCGCTCGGCGAAGCAGACAAGGCGATTCAGCGTGTCCAGCAGCTCAACCTGAATGGCTATGTGATCGACGCGGAGGGCAATTACAAGCAACCGGGGAAGGATGTGGCGGCTGCCAGGTTTATGGAACGCCTCAGGGCAGGCCTGCCAAACACACCGATCGCGCTGTGTTCCTACCGTTATCCGTCCTACCACCCCCAACTGCCCTGGAAAGAATTCCTGGAAAAATGCGATTACAACATGCCACAGGTATATTGGGAACAATCCCATAACCCAGCTGAGCAGCTCTCACGCTCTGTGAGAGAATTCCAGGCGATGGTGCCATTCCGCCCGATCATCCCCGTAGGGGCCGCCTACCGCCGAGGAAGCTGGGCTGCCACCGTAGCCGACTTGATGGAGTTCCTGCAGACCGCGCAAAGCCTCAATCTGACAGCAGCTAATTTCTGGGAATGGGGGCACACCCGGACGTATTTGCCAGACGTGTGGGATGCAATTCGCGATTTCCCCTGGTCGACCACCCCCTTGCCACAGGATATCACCGTTCGCTATATCAACGCTCTAAATTCTCACGATATAAACCGGATTACAAATCTCTATACTCCCAGCGCGGTGCACGTAAACGCAGCCCGCACGGTCCAGGGTGCGGCAGCAATCCGTACCTGGTACCAGACTCTGTTCAACCAGATTCTGCCTAATTCACATTTCACGCACACCGGTTTCTCAGGCAGCGGCAATTCACGCCACTTCACCTGGTCGGCAACCTCCAATGCGGGCAAAGTGAACAACGGAAGCGATACCATTGGCCTGATCTCCGGCAAGATCGCTTACCACTATACGTTTTTCACAGTAACTTAATCAGCTCGAGGAGCGGCGTTTCTTCGCCGGTGGTTTGGGCTGCTTGGCGGCGCTACTAGGGCGCGCGCTCTTCGCTTTTTGAGGCTCCTTTCCATCTGGTAAAGTAAGCGTCGATCGCAGGGCTTGGCGCCGGCTCCGCGACTTGGGGAGAGGCTCTCCGGCACGCGGCCGCAGTGGGCTCGCAGGTACCATCAAGCGCTTTATTCGCCCTACTCCCTTGAGTTCCGGGAGGAGTTTGCCGCGCGCCGTGCGGGTTTGCAGAGGGGCCTCGTCAAAACGGATAGCGCGTGCTGCCAGACGTTCCAGGTGCAGCACAGCGCGGTCGTTCGATTTTCCGACTGCCATGCCCACAACCTGGACTCTCGCCGAGACTTTCCAGGCAACCACTCCCTGTCCATAGCGCCCCTGGAGAGGGAATTGGCCTTGCACGACTCGTTTGCCACTGCCATCGGATGTCAGCAGCAAAACCTCCCCCGGTTTAGGCAAAACCTCCGCCCCAACCACCTCGTCCTTGCCCAGCAACTTGATGCCAAGCACACCGGCGGCTATCAGCCCCATAGGTCGTACATCAGCTTCGGAGAATCGGATCGCCATCCCGGTGGCGGTGGCCAATAGCACTTCGCAATTTCCATGGGTAAGCGCCACCCAGCCAAGACGATCTCCCGGGTTCACTTTGGCAAGGGTAAAGCTGTTGGCGGAGGGGCCCGGCAATTCCCCCAGGGGTGATTTTTTCACCATCCCCTGACGGGTTACTGTGAGGACAAACCAATTCTCTGCACGTTCGCCCTTGGCAGGCAGGGTGAAGAGGGAAGCCATGCGGGCTTCCTCTCGCAGGGAGGAGACCTTCCAATACGGCAGCCCTTCAGAGGGTTTCACGGCTTCAGGCAGCGCATGCAGGGGTATGGCGGCTGCTTCCCCTTTCTCGCCTACTAGGTAGAGCGTGTCTCTGGTGTTTGCCTGGACTAACCAACCCGGTGCATCACTCCCGCTGAGGCGGGGTTGCTTCTCGTCCGGCGTGCGTGCAATCAGCCCAACAGGGCTCACCATTACCCAAACAGTTTTATCTTGGGTCAGGTCGGTCGTGGTAAGCACGGCGACCTTTTCATCGCCGCCTTTCAATCTGACGATTTGAGTCCGGCGTTTGTCGCCATAGGCCTCTTTTACGGATTGGAGCTCTTGAGCGACGAGCGAGCGCATTTTCTTGGGCGAACGAAGCAGCCCCTCCAACTCCTTGATCCTGGCTTGAATCTCCTTGAATTCCTGATCGATCTTTTTACGTTCCAATGCTGCCAGCCGGCGAAGCTGCATTTCCAGGATCGCCTGGGCTTGAATTTCGGTTAGCTTGAGACGGCGCACCAACCTGACTCGGGCAGTCTCCACATCTGGGGCATTGCGGATCAACGCGATCACCTCGTCCAGATTCTTTAGGGCGATCCGCAAGCCTGCCAGGACGTGGCTCCGTTGGCGGGCTTTTTCCAATTCAAATTCGCTACGCCGCCTGACGATCTCCAGGCGGTGATCCAAATAGACGCGCAGGGTTTGCTTAAGGGTAAGCAGGCGTGGCTCTCCATCCACCAGGGCAAGCATAATGAGGCTGAATGTGCTCTGCATGGGGGTATGTTTGTAGAGATCACGCAGCATATTTTCAGGATTGGCGGTGCGGGTCAGCTCGATGACGATGCGCATGCCCTGGCGATCCGACTCGTCGCGCAGGTCGGCGATGCCCAACAACTTCTCTGCGCGCACCAGTTCAGCGATGCGCTCGATCAACGAGGCCTTGTTGGTCATGTAGGGCAATTCGGTGACGATCACCCGCTGGCGGCCGCGATCCATCTCTTCGAGATGGGCCCTTGCCTGCAAGGTGATGCGCCCGCGGCCCGACCCATAAGCACTGGCCAGGTTATCCTCTTCAGAATCCTGCAAGATGACCCCTCCGGTGGGGAAATCTGGTCCCTGGATAAATCGCATCAGGTCTTCCAGGCTGATGTCATCCAGTTTTTCCCAGTTCTCCAACATATATTTCAGCCCGTCTATTACTTCGCCCAGGTTGTGCGGAGGGATGCTGGTGGACATGCCCACGGCGATACCGGTTGCCCCATTCACTAACAGGTTGGGCAAACCTGCGGGCAGTACCAATGGTTCTAGCAGGCTGCCATCAAAATTAGCCTCAAAGTCCACCGTGTTCTTATCGATATCGGTCAGCATATCAATGGCAGGGACTGCCAGGCGCGCTTCCGTGTAGCGCATCGCTGCCGGAGGATCCCCATCCACACTGCCAAAATTACCCTGCCCCTCTACCAGCAGGTAGCGCATTGAGAAATCCTGAGCCATGCGCGCCATCGCTTCATACACCGCCATATCGCCATGGGGGTGGTATTTCCCGAGCACCTCACCGACGATGCGCGCTGATTTCTTGAAGGGTGAATCCGGGCGCAGCCCCATGTCATGCATGGCGTATAAGATACGGCGGTGCACTGGCTTTAGGCCATCACGTGCATCGGGCAAGGCGCGCGAGACGATCACACTCATCGCGTAATCCAGGTACGCCTGCTGCATCTCGCGGTCGATATCGATCTTGTGAACCAGTCCTATCTCCATTCGCTTACTCCCCGGGGCATTGTAAATAAATCCGCCAAGAACGACGAGTTTCGTGCATGCGTGCCCACCATGTAGACACCCAAGCGCCGGTCAGTTTTAGAATGTTTGTGCTGGATTAATCTTAAGGGGAAACAAATGAAAAGTCAACCCACACCGCACACCCTGGTATACACGATATGATAGAATGGACCGGGTGACACCTCCCGGGGAAATGATATGCCATGGACATCCACCCGATCAATCTGGTCGGCCATTATATACGCCTCGAGCCATTGTCTGAAACCCATGTGCCCGACCTAGCAGCCGCTGGGAAGGACGAATCGATCTGGCAATTCATGGTCTATGGCCAGCTAACCGACGCAGACAAGATGCGCCGCTGGGTACAAGACCTGCTCGCCCTCCAACAGCAGGGCACCGATTTGCCCTTTGCAGTGATCCATCTGGAAACTGGCAAAGCCATCGGGGCTACTCGCTACATGGAAATTCGCCCCGCACACCGCTCATTAGAAATCGGCGGCACCTGGTATGCAGTAGCTTACCAGCGCACTGCAGTGAACAGCGAATGCAAATATTTGCTATTGAGTCACGCATTCGAGAAACTGGCCTGCATCAGGGTCCAGTTTAAAACCGACTTACGCAATGTACGCTCTCAAAAGGCAATCGAGCGACTCGGTGCGGTGAGAGAAGGCGTGTTGCGCAATCACATGATCTTGCCAGATGGAACTATTCGCCATTCTGTCTACTATAGCATCCTGGATAGTGAATGGCCAGTCGTTAAAGCCCACCTGGAAGCCCAACTATATCCGGGGAATTTAATCCCAGAGCCAGGTGGAGCACAGAAGTCCTGAATACCTGGGATCCCTTGTTTAAAAACGGTGACCGGTCTACTCCCAGACCGGTCACCTGTGTTATCAGGTCAATCACCCGCCAGGGGTGGCTGCTCAGCAACCTGGCTTTCGTCCACCGTGATCTTCTGTCCAGCAGAGCCCAAGGTCACTTTCTCTTCATCAAAACGACCACGAACAAACCCGGTGCCAGCAGGAATTAGTTTGCCGATGATCACGTTTTCCTTCAGGCCGTAGAGTGGGTCTTCTGTAGCCGCGATGGCAGCACCGGCGAGCACCTTGATGGTGTGTTGGAACGAAGAGGCCGAGAGGAACGAATCGGTGCTGAGCGAGGCCTTGGTGATACCAAGCAACACCTCCACAAATTTTGCCGGGCGCTTGCCTTGGGACAGCAGGCTCTCATTGACCTGCTTTAACTCCAGGTAATCCACCAGGTCGCCAGGCAGGTAATCCGTATCGCCTGGACGGGTAATCTGCACCTTGGAGACCATCTTACGGATGATCACTTCAAAATGCTTATCGTTGATGTTCTGACCCTGGGAGCGGTAGACCTTTTGGACCTCCGAGAGGAGATAGATCTGACAGGCCTGACGACCTTGAATGCGCAGGATGCGATGTGGGTTGAGGAAACCTTCTGTGAGCGGCTGTCCGGGTTCAACGTGATCGCCATCTTTGGCCAGCAAACGGGCCGTGGTGGGAATTTCATACTCGGCCTCCTGGCGCATCTCATAGGAAACGATAACCTTGGCGGGGTTATCGTTGGTGCCTTCACCTTCGATGCGCACCCGACCGGCATTCTGAGCCACGATGGTCGCATCTTCGCTCAAGAAGGCCAGTACGTCTCCCTGGCTGACCTCGCTGCCGTCCTCGGCAGCGATGGTCCACCCCTCGGGCAGCACGTATTCGTCATTGATCAGCTCGCTATGTTCTACCCTCACCATGCGCAAGTCACTGTAGCGATCGGATTGGGTTACCCGAGCGATGCCGCCGATTTCGGAGACGACCGCTTCGCCCTTGGGGGTCTTACGGGCCTCGAACAACTCCTCGACACGCGGCAAGCCCGTGGTGATGTCACCTCCAGCCGCTACGCCGCCGGTGTGGAATGTGCGTAGAGTCAGTTGAGTACCGGGTTCGCCGATAGACTGGGCAGCCACAATACCCACCGCAGCGCCGATTTCCACCATCTTACCGCGTCCCAGGTCTAAGCCATAGCACTTTGAGCAGATCCCATGCCGCAGCTCACACGTAAGAGGTGTACGGGCTTTCACATGCTCTACACCGGAGTTTACAATTCGGCGAACACGTTCGTGATCCAGGACATCGTCCCTTTCCGCCAGGACTTCTCCGGTGGATGGATCCACCACGCGTTCTGCCGCCAGACGCCCATATAACCTGGCGGCCATAGATTGTCCGGCGATATCGTCGGTACGGCGAATCGTGATTCCATCGAAAGTCCCACAATCTTCATCGTTTATGATTACGTCCTGGGCTACGTCAACCAACCGGCGGGTCAAGTAACCTGCATCGGCGGTGCGCAAGGCAGTGTCCGCCAGGCCTTTGCGTGCACCATGGGTGGAGATGAAGTATTCCAACGAGGTCAGGCCCTCCCGGAAGTTGGAGCGGATAGGGAGCGTAATGATGCGCCCGGAAGGATCAGCCATCAGGCCGCGCATGCCGGCCAACTGTGAGATTGGGCCAAAGCCACCCTTGGTTGCACCAGAGATCGCCTGGGCAGCCAGGTTGCCATCCGGATCCATCGATTTCTTCACCGCGTCAGCCACCTGGTTGGTGGTTCGCTGCCAGATTTCGATCACCCGCTCGTTCTGCTCTGCCTCGGTCAGCAGGCCGCGGCGGTAATCACGCTGGATCTGCTCCGCCTCCTGCGAGGCCTGGGCAATGATCTCTTGTTTTTCGGGCGGGACGGTGATATCGGACACCGCCAGAGAATAACCGGACCGTGTGGCATAGGCAAAGCCAATATCCTTGATTGCGTCGGCGATTTCGGGGGTGTTTTCCTCTCCGCAAACTTCATACAATTCGGCAATCAGGTCCTTGAGCTCACCCTTATCCAGGATCCAGTTGACGAACTGGATCTCGGGTGGCAGGATGCGGTTGAAGATCACCCTGCCAACCGTGGTGTCTATCAGTCTCTCCTGGGGTTTTAGCAGGCGGCTGTTGTGTTCATCGTACCAAGTGTTGACCTGGAGTTTAATGTTAGCGTGAATATCAACCTGATTGAGATTGTACGCCAGCTCCACCTCATCCATGTCTGCGAACGCCCGGCCATCGCCGGTGTGTGGCTGGGTATCATCTTTCGTCAGGTAATAAACCCCGAGGACCATATCCTTCGATGGGCTGATGATGGGTTCGCCATCGGCAGGCTTGAGCAGGTTCCTGGATGAGAGCATGAGCTGGCGCGCTTCCCACACCGCTTTCTGCGAAAGCGGCACATGCACAGCCATCTGATCGCCATCGAAGTCGGCATTAAAGGCTGTAGTGACCAGTGGATGCAACTGGATAGCGCTGCCTTCAATCAAGACTGGCTCGAAGGCCTGGATGCCCAACCGATGCAGAGTGGGGGCTCGGTTGAGCAGGACAGGACGTTCCTTAATAACCTCTTCCAGGACCTCCCACACCTCTGGGCGGTTGCGTTCAATAAAACGCTTCGCTCCCTTGACGTTGGCAGCATAGTTGTGCGATACCAGGCGAGAGATAACGAATGGCCGATAGAGTTCCAGCGCCATCGTCTTAGGTAAACCGCATTGATAGAGCTTGAGTTTGGGGCCAACCACAATCACCGACCGGCCGGAGTAGTCGACGCGCTTGCCCAAAAGATTGCGGCGGAAGCGTCCCTTCTTACCCTTCAGCATATCGCTGAGCGATTTCAGCTCGCGCCGGCCGCGGCGAGAGAGCGCCTTCCCCCGCTGAGAGTTATCGATCAAAGAGTCAACTGCCTCCTGCAGCATCCGCTTCTCGTTGCGCACGATCACATCGGGAGCGCCTAACTCCAATAGCCGCTTCAGACGGTTATTGCGATTGATGACCCGGCGATAGAGGTCGTTCAGGTCTGAGGTGGCGAATCGACCACCATCCAGTTGGACCATCGGCCGCAGGTCAGGAGGTATGACGGGCAACACCGTCAGGACCATCCATTCAGGCCGGTTGCCCGAGCGCCGGAAGGCCTCCACGACCTTCAGGCGCTTGGTGGCCTTTTTCCGCTTCTGCTTGCTGCGCGAAGTGCGCACTTCGTACCACAATTCCTCAGCCAACTTATCCAGGTCGAGCCGGCGCAGGATATCGTAAAAGGCCTCCGCACCCATGTCAGCGCGGAATACCTGTCCCCAGCGAGATTTCAGCTCACGATAGCGGCTTTCGCCCATGAATGTAAGCGGGCGCAACTCCATCAGCTCTTCGCGCAGCCGGGCATTCTCATCACGCGTCACCACTGATAGGTCTTCCAACTGGTGGCGCTGCTCTTCCATATCGATATCGGCCTGGCTCCGAATGCTTTCTACCTCCAGTTTGATTTGCTCCAGTTCGCGCTGCTTCTGCTCTTTGAGTTCGCCCTCTAACTCCTCCAGGCGCTCTTTCACCACCCGCTGGACATTAGCCAGATGCTGCGTGCCAATGGTCTCACCGGCCTCGACAATGATGATATCAGTATCTGGGAAGGGGATGGAGCTGCGGGCACTTTTCCCTTGCTGCTCACGCAAACGGCCCTCCAACCGCTGACCAGCCTGGATAATGGGGTCCAGCTTCTCGGCGACAGCTTCGTCGGCCCGTTGTTCCACAAGAGCCTTACGTTGCTGCAGCTCTGCCAACTCCCGGTCACGAGCAGCCTTGATTTCGGCAATCCTGGTGTTGACCTTTGCGGCCTGTTCTCGTTCGGCGAGGGTGATCTTTTCTTCCAGACGGGCGAGCGCCTTCTTCCGTGCATCTTCGTCCACGTAGGTGACGACATATTGGGCAAAGTAGAGCACACGGTCAAGGTTGCGGCGGGAGATATCAAGCAACAAACCCAGGTAGGAAGGGATACGGCGGGTGTACCAAACATGGGCGACCGGAGCTGAGAGTTCGATATGGCCCATCCGTTCACGCCGGACTGAGGATCGGGTTACCTCGACGCCGCATTTATCGCAGATGATCCCTTTATAACGGATGTTCTTATACTTGCCACAGTAACACTGCCAATCGCGGGTAGGGCCAAAGATCGCTTCACAAAACAAGCCATCCTTCTCTGGACGAAGCCGTCGGTAATTGATCGTCTCCGGTTTTAATACCTCTCCATAAGACCAGCTTCGGATCGTCTCAGGCGATGCCAGGCTGATACGAAGTGCGGTTAACCCTTTGGTTTCCACGCGGTTACCTCCTGCATATTACTTGTCAGAGTTTCTAAGACAAACCTTTACCATCGACAGCGCATCCCCTCGCTGTAATCCATTAGCGGGAAATGTGTTCAAAGCTGAAGAAATCGGGGATTATGGCTTTAACTGGTTGGTGTTCGGCGTCTAAGTCTAGCTTAGAGGTCACCCTCTGCCTAGTAAAATCACCATGAAAAAGGTAAAGAAACGACGCCTACTCATAAGCAAACAAAACCAAGCGCATGAGAGGCCTCCTCTCAAGCGCTTCTCCAGCGCAATTCTTTATCTATTATCATTTTCCAAAATTATACAAGAGATATCCGGTTTCGTCAAGGATGTGCAACGCAAAGGCTTGAGGAGCGCGCACACGTTGTTAACGAACACAACGATTATTTAGTAAATCCGCGTCTTATTTCTCTGTTTTTTCCGAAGCGCTACCACCCTTTAGCTGGCGGAGTGGAAACGAGAGGAAGAACGTACTGCCCTTGCCCAACTGGCTCTCGACCCAAACCCGACCGCCATGGCGTTCTGCAATGGATTTTACGATCGCCAGGCCCAGTCCTGTTCCCCGATGAGTTTTTCCAAGCTGCTGGGCGCCACGATAGAATTTTTCGAATACATGTGGCAGGTCCACAGGGGCAATTCCCATTCCAGTGTCTCGAACTTTGATCAACATGCGATCGGGACTGGCTTCCAGAGAGATCACCACCTGGCCTCCAGAATCGGTGAACTGGATGGCGTTATCCAGCAGGTTATACAAGGCTCGCAACAGGAGCTCCTGGTCAGCCTCGAGCAAAGGAATGGTCTGGTGTGGCGCTTCGATCTTTACCTTCACCCGTTTCTGGGTAGCCTGCACCTGCAAAGCCCCCACCGTCTTTTCCACTACCTCATAGATCGGGATCATCGCAAGGTCCAAGCCGATGCCAGCCTCGATTCTGCCCAAATCCAGCAGGTTGGAGACCAGATGGTTCATCCGCTCAACACCATCGATGATCTTTTTTACATAGCTGGACTGCTGTTCGTTCAATTCCCCCACCAATTCCAACATGGTGGCGTAGCCTCGCATTAACGTAAGAGGCGAGCGCAAGTCGTGGCTTACGGTGGCCACGAAATCCGTCTTTAATGAGTCCAGGTTCTTGAAGGAAGTTATATCTCGCAACAAGCACACCCGACCGACGAGCTGACCATCAGTGACCACACTTGATGCCGTAGCAGAATACACCTTCCCATCTTTCAAGGCGACTTCAATTGAACTTTTTTCTTCTTGATTAGACTTTAACAAACCAAGCAGGTCTTCCTGGGCGACAACCTGATCGACGGGCAAGCCCTCATCCCACTCCGCGCCGATCCCAAAGGCACGCATCGCTGCTGGATTGGCGAGCAGCAGCCGATTCTGCTGGTCGGTCACCAGGACCGGATCAGGTGTTGAGGCCAGGATGGCAGCCAGGCGTTGCCTGCCGATATCGGCGTTCAGATACAGGCGGGCGTTTGCAGTGGCTATTGCAGCCTGGTTGGCCAGGGCTACGTAGAACCGCACCTCACTGTCGGAAAAGATATGCGGCTGGTCATAGGCTACCCAGAATGAGCCATAGTACTGGTTTTCATGCCGCAACGCGGCCGCCAGCAACGCCTGTGGGCGCGGGGCACCGGGATCAAAGGTCAATAGACGCGGTCTGGTTGGGTTATTCAATACCAGTTTATCCTGCTGGCGGGTCAAAGCCAGAATCTGCTCGTCAAAGCTGCTGAAGGCTTCGCCGCTGGCCCCCAAGCCAAATCGAATGGGAGCCTGCCCATTTCCGCCAAGCTCGGGCAAGACGGTGGAGGATATGACCACGCGGGCCACACACGCTCCCATATCCAATGCTGCCTGTAAAACAGGCCGTACCGCCTCATCGAGTTCCAGGCTGGAAGCGACTCCCTGGCTTACCAACAACAAGCGGTTGAGCTCTTCCATCTGTGCCTTCAGGCTGAGGCGCATCTGCTCAAAGGCCCGGTTGAGTCTGCCTACCTCATCATTCCTCTCCGTTGGAAGGGTTGCATCGAAGTGTCCTTGGGCAAGGTTACCTGCATGGACTGCAAGGTCCTCCAAGGAATGGGTGGCAGACTGTAACCCGAATCTGAAGACGATCACCGCGGCACCCGAGAGCAGGAGAATAATGACCAACATAGGGATGATCACACCGAGCACAAATGGAGGCGCTCGCAGTGCAGGCATAGTCAAGATCACCACCCAGGGCTGTCCAGCCACAGGCTGGTAATAGACGTATTGCCGGGTCATCGAAGGTTCAACCTCTTCAAAGAAACCGGCTGCATCGCTAATGGGACTCGTATAGCTTGTGAAAGCCGCATCGGACGCAGTATGGAAAACAATCCGTCCATGCTCATCTAGCAGGATGGCTTTCCCACCTTCTTCCTCCAGCCCTTCGAACGCACTCCATAGAGGCTGCAAAAGAGGATGGCCCTCCAGGTCGGCACGACCGATCAGAACCCCTTGCATCTCACCGGACTCGTCGCTCACCAGGGTGATAAACGACAATTGGGCTGTCTGAGTAGGTAAATCCGCCGGGATGGAATATGCTTGTGAGGGGACCCCGTTCAAGGCCAATTGGATGCCAACCTGTTCATCCGGAGGGGCAATAGCCGGATCATACTCTAGAGCCGGGTATTTGGCGGTTAGGTTGCCTGTTTTATCCAGCAAGATCAATCGCCTGAAGAACGGGAAGCTGCGCATATCCTCAGCCAGGATAATGGGCAGCGTTTCAGCATCGCTCTCCCTGAGGCGAGGATCGGCAGCGATGCGATTTATTAAGTTCCCACCCGTCTCAAGGTAATGAGGGACAAATTCGGCAGCTAAGCCGGCGATGTTCGACATCCGTTCCCGAATCAAGCTCCGGTAAGCGTTCTTTGTCAACACCCAGGTACCGGCTATGACCATCACGAAGATGATCGCAGCCAGAGGGCCGGCCCGAAAAAAGAAGCGGGTTTGAAGGCTTCGTTCGGCAGGCGACAATTGGATGCCATCACGTTGGCCCCACATCGATGGGAATAATCTAGCAACACCCTCAGAAATCAACGCGGCTATCAGCAATGCGCCTCCACTGGCGATTGCAGATTGGCCCACCCCTAATAAGCCCATTTCGATTCGGGTAGTCAGATTGGCGTCGACCAGGATCACCAGGTTCAGCAGGTCGATGTATGGGTAAAACAAGGCCAGCAGGAGTGCGCTCACAAATGGGTGACGGAGATACTGAAAGAACGAGGTTCGGTAGCGCTGTTGGACGGCGAGACTGAAACCAATTGCGAAAAGGGGGAACTCAACGATCGTGAAGGCGTTATGGGTATTCCACAGCGCGAGCAACAATCCCGAGAAAGCCGCCAATCCGGCTGCAGATAGAGGGCCGAGTATCCCGGCAGCCAACACCCAAGGCAATGCAGACAGCAGCATCCATGAGATTACCTGCCCAGTGACAAGAATGGTATCGCTTGGGAAGTGCAAACCAAAGAATAAGCTGGTTAGAGGCACTGCGAAAAGCAGGCCACCCAAAACCGCCTTCTTCTGGTCCTGTACAGGTCGGTTATACTGGCTCGAACGCCGGAGCAGGCTTATAGAGAAGGCAGCAAGCGCCAACCACCAGACGATCCCCACCAGGCGCCCCACCAGACTCTGGGGAAACAATATATACGGAGTCGAGGTAAGGAGCGTAACCAGGAAAGACATGATAATGCCTGTTTAACCCTGTGTAGCGAGATTATAGCACCAATTAAAGTGCTAAATCCACTCTATAGTATCCTGGGTGGCCTGCGAAAGATCCGTGTAGAATCCTCGCAGTGGTTCCGGGAGCATAGATGCCAGCACATACATGGCTTCGTCAGTCATTTGCCTCAATTGGTCGCGGCTGGGTCGCTTGAGGTGGGCGCGAAATTGGAACGGCCGGGAAAAGTGTATGGTGGCACCGTGCTCTCGCCAGCGAGTAGTCCCCCTCAACGCCGGGAAACCAGGTGTCCCCTCGATTGCGACCGCTACTACCGGTACCCCACTGCGGCTCGCCAGGTAAGCGACTCCTTCTTTACCGCGCGCAAGCGCAGGCCGGCGGGTGCCTTCTGGGGCAATCAATAAAATCTCCCCTGCTCGGAGCACACTCATAGCCTGATGGATGGCACGGCGATCGATCTCTTCCCGCCGCACCGCAATAACACCCCACAGCCGGGGAAAGATACCGATGAATGGATAACGGTAGACTTCGATCTTTGCCAGAGGGACGATGTTGCGAGGTACCACATGCAGGACCAAAATCGGGTCTACGAAGGCGATGTGGTTCATAAACAATATCATTGGCCCAGATGGGGGCACGTTCTCTATGCCTTCTACCCGTTCAAGCTTGACGAGCCAGGTGAAGGCGATAGTACGGAGGAGAAAGCGTAGGATACGGCGCCGATATTCCCAACGGGTATGCTGGTAGTTGTGAGGCGCCAAGTCTTTGATATCTATACTATCGACTGCCATCCCGATTCTCTTCGCAAGAATACACACCCTGATATCTCGGTGGAAGCTGCCGGGCCAGGGTTTTCATGATCTTCATGGTGCCATTGCGGATTGCTATCCTTCGATCTGGACATGCATCCAGGCAAAAAACAGGGCCGAAGGTCAGGCTGAGCTGTGTTCTGCGGAGCCGTTTAATATTAACATACACATTAGCGTTCTCCGAACCGGTGAGGGTAACAGGTAGAAGAGGGAAATTCCCTTTCAACGCCAGGAAGGCTGCACCTCCGGTGCCCTCTTCCAATGCGCCGGTCAGGCTCTCACGGCCTTCCGGTGCAATCCACACCGGCCGGCCTTCCAGGAGAGCTTGCTGAGCTGCTCGCAAGGCCCGCCGGTCTGGCTCGCCACGGCGCACCCAAATAACGCCATAAGCATCCAGCAGCCATCCCAGCAGCGGCAGGTCGAAAAGCTCCGCCTTCGCCAGGAATTCAACCGGGTATGGATAGTACGCCAGGAAGATGAGCGGATCAATATCGCCTAAATGGTTTGTCACGACCAGGAGATTGCGCCGATCGGGAACATTCTCTAATCCGGTCACGGCTGTGCGCGCTACCAGGCTGGCCAACAGGCGCGCAATCCTGACGAGCAGGAAACGCAAGAGGCGCCGCCTGGGGGTCAGTCGAGGCAGGCTAGTAAAGTGATAGCGCGCCACCTGACTACGCGGTTTGTTCGAGGAGCGATTCATAGTCTGCATAAACCCCCCGGTATTCCAAAGGGAGCAATGCAGCGATGTGGGCCATAATCCGGTCTGCGTTCCGCTGGCGGGCCAGGCGGCGGGCCTCGCCCTTCCCCTCCGCCAGCGGTAGAATAATCGGGCGGCCAATGCGCATCTCCAGGAGGGGGCGTTCAGCGCGCAGAGCGCGCTTTAAGAAATCATCACTGGAGCCAACAATACCCACCGGGACCACCGGAACCCGGGCGCGGTCCATCACGTAGGCTATGCCAGGAAAGGCGCGGCGCATGCCTGCGGAGTGGGAACGTCCACCTTCTGGGGCGATCAACAATGGTCTACCAGCGCGCAGCACGGAGACCATGGTATCGGTGAGCCGGCGATCGTACTCGCCGCGGTGCACCGGTATGCCATGGTATAGCCGTACCAGGAGCGATTGGCCAGGTCGGTCCCAGATATCCACCGCTCCAACCGCCTCAGGTGTCACGGGCCAAAACGCCAGCACCAACGGTGGCTCAAAGAGGGAGACATGGTTGATGGCGATCAGATACGCCCCTTCCGAGGGGATATTTTCACGGCCGATCACCACAACCCTGCATAACACATGAAACAAGCTACGAAATAGCGGCCTCAGCAGGCGGCGTGTTAAGCGATGACGAATAGGGACGGTGTATCGCGTTTCCATATCTCTACCAGGACCGGGAGAGTTATTTCACGGGCAATCGGCGATGATCTCCCTGACCTTGCTCAACACCTGGTCGGCATCCAACCCATCGGAGGACACAATCACTGCGTCGGCGGCGGGTCGCAAGGGGGCAATCTGGCGGGTGGAATCGAGCCGGTCTCGCCGACGCATTGAGTCCAGGACCTCAGGCATGGATGGGAGCTGGCCTTCATCCCCGCCTGCGTGAGCCAGCAATTGGGCGTATCTGCGCCGGGCGCGTTCCTCGACAGATGCATCCAGGTAGATCTTCAGGTCCGCTTCGGGCAGGACCACGGTTCCAATATCGCGACCGGCCATCACCACCTGGCCCCGCAGGCCGACCCGACGCAGTTGATTGGTCAGGGCCAATCGCACCCGCGAATAGGCAGACACCTGAGAAACGTGTGCGTCGATCACGGGCGTCATCATTTCCCAGGTTACATCCTGTCCATCCACCCACACATCAAAGCTGCGTCCATCTTGCCTGGATGGGGGACGGATATCGATCAAGGCATTTTCCGCCAGAGCTGTGATGGCGTTTTCGTCGTCGACCGGCACTCCGCGCTGCAAAGCCAAATACGTGACAGCCCGGTACATGACACCTGAATCGAAGAACAGATACCCCAACGCATCTGCCAGCTTCTTTCCCAGAGTCGATTTCCCCGAAGCCGCCGGTCCATCTACTGCGATAATCCTTGGCGCATTCATGCTCACTCGGTTCCTTCCGGGGAGACAAGAGAGTCCCCCAGGAAGAGGTCGCTGCGGGCCCACAGCACGATCTGTTCGCTGGTTACCGGGGTATCGCGGAACACGATCCAGTGCAAATAGTCAGGAGGCAAGGCGCTATTCAGGTCAGGAAGCGACCACCAGGAGAAGTCCTGTCCACGGTAGGCCGCCGATAGTTGGGGAGCCTGCCCTGATAAGCGGGTGACCAGGATAGAAGGCAGCTCACCGGACGCCAGGCCTCCGGTGATTGAATTAATTTCACCTTCTTCGACGTAGCGAACCCTGGGAAAATCACGCAAGACCCAGTGCAAAGATGGAGAATCAACCGCTACGACGATATCTATTCCATCTCGGCGACCAGTGCTCCACTCCGCCAGGTCACCCAGGGTGCTGACGAACAGGTCGGCATCGCCTGGAATGGGCAACGTAGACCATAACTCCTGGCGAGCTGGTCTCCATTGGTCTGCATTAATCCGGGGTATCGTCCAGGTGTTGGCGAGAACGTAAAGCCCCAGCGAAGCTGTTAGCCCCCAAACCAGGCCCCGGCGAGCTGAATCCCAACTCCAACCCAGTGCGACGAGCAGGGTGGTCAGACCCGCCAGCGAAAGCAGCCCGGCCAACGTTGCCAGTCGCACCAGGTTAGCCTGCAATCCAGGTAGAATGAAACCACCGGCGGCCAGGTTCAACCAGGTGACCACCAACAGGGTAAATATCAGGGCAGCCTGCCCCAATGAAACCAGGCAGGCCTCGCGATTGAGATGGGTAAAATTCGACAGCCAGACCGCTGCCAGGCACCACAAGGGGATCACGGTCCAGACCAGGTCTCCGGGCTGCCGAGAGGGATAAAATGCGGCTAAAACCAGGGCAATTATCCACCACAGGCTGATCCAGCGGAGAACCGCAATCCTCGAACCAATCTCCCGTTCCGAAGGCAGCCAGGCTCCGGCCACTGCAGCCAACCCAAAGAGCAAGCCGAGCGGCTGGTAAGAAGGGATGGCGACCATTAATCGGAGCGCCGGGAGTCCGGAGAAGCGAGTCCACCCAACCAGGTAAATCGGTAGAGACTCGATCCACCCGTTCAATCCATTTGGCAGGCGACCGAACATGGTGCCCACCAGGAGAAGCGTGAAACCGACTGACAACAGCACGGTTTTCCAGGCAAATTGGCGGTCATTCGGCTCGGCATCCGAAGCTTGTGTCCCGTTGCCGGGGAATAGTGGCCTACCTCGTGCCAACAAGCGGCCGGCCAACCAGGCCAGTGTCAAGCCCAATAAACCGGGAACCGCCGGCAGACCGCAGAGCAGGGCCAATCCGATAAATATTCCCGCCAGGGAGGGTAGCCATACAAAAGCCAAGCCCAGGCCGAACAATCCGAATCCGAGCGCCATCATCGGTCCGTCTGCCACCCGAGACATGGCCACCAGCCAGGGGTCTAAAGCCAACCCAAACGCCAGGAGCAAGGCCGCTTTATTGCCCAGCAGGCGGCGAAAAAGGAAAGGCGTCAGAACCAGCAAAGCCCCTGCCAGAGCCGGCCACAGGCGAGCCAGGGCCTCGCTGCTTCCCAGCAACATGAACAGGCCGCCCGTCAGGACCACATAGGCGGACTGTGGCCCCACATCGGCTGGCTGCCCTACTGCGACCTGCCACGCCTGTAGCGCCTGGCCAGCTTCGCTATCGGAGAGCGGCGTCGAACCCAGGTTCAGCAGGCGGGTTAAGAGCGCCACTAGGAGCGCCAGGGTGTATAAGGTGTGTTCAACGGTGATTCTGTGCGCATTCATCTCTGGGCCTGCATGCGATCTGCCACAATTATACTGATCTATGGGCGCTGATTAAAAGGCAGGTAGAGCCATACGCCACCAGCAATAGTGGTGCTGGTGGCCTGGATGGCGACCCAGTCATCTAGGCCGGATGTCACGGTTAGAGTCGAAACATCACTGGCGTTATACTCTATCCCCAGCGGCACGGTCACCAGCAAGGTGATCGGTGTAGATACGCCTGGACCGATTGGGCCGACGATAGGATCAGGCACCTCAAATGGCCATACCCCAGAGACTGACAGGTGGAAGGTATCGGTGAAATTTCCGGTGTTGGTCAGGGTGAATGTATAGGATACCGTTTCACCCAGCAGGCCGATAGCCTGCTGGTCAGGGCTGACCGAGGCGCCAGGCGTGATCTGATAAGTTGTGCTGCCAGTGGAGGCGAGCACCAAGTCTGGGTTGCCCTTCGAGACTACAGTAATCGTAAAGACGTCTGCGGCCGAAAGGGCCTTAGGCGAGCCGGTCAGTGGATCGGTCATCGGAAGAACCAGGGCTGGCACGTCGACCCGGACTTCGAGAGTGGCCTCTTGCCCGCTGTCGAGTGTGAACGGACCAGAGGTTAACAATACTGCCGGCCAATCGCCTGCCAGGAGGGACAGGTTGTAGGTATCTGGCAGGCCGCGGTTCTGTAACGTAAAGCTGTGGATGATCCTGCTGCCAGGGAACCCAATCCGAGAACTGGGAGGTCCAAGCGTGGCCCGGTACTCGGCCGGAGCGCAAGATTGGATCGCCAGATCGTCGACATACCAGCCCTCCCGCCCAATATCGGAATCAGTTCCCAGACGGAAACGGAGCTGCACACTCTGACCGGCGAATTCAGTCAGGTCGACGAGCGAGAGAAGGCCAGCCTGCGGGTCTCCGCACCAGGAGTTTAACCCACCGAGCGGGTTACCAAATGAGGCGTTGACCTGCCCATCATAGGGGTCGGTGAGCAACTGGCTTTCGAGCTGCGTCCAGGTCAGGCCCTGGTTGCTGCTGATCTCGAGCAGGGCGCCGTCATAGCAGCCTGTGATAGCCGATTCGATCTCCTGATAGTTCCAGAATTGCAGGGCGAGGGGATCTTCTCCGGCAGGCAATAGGATGGGCGGTGAGATCAGGCGCTGGTCGCTGATGTTGGGCAGGTCAGTTGCGAGAAAGGCATAATTGCCACTGGATATACGCTGCCCGGAGAGCTTCCAGGTATCGGAGGCGCCATCATGGCTCCAACCCGGAGCGCCGCTCTCGAAATCTTCGCCATAGACCTCCAGGGGAAGCGTCCCCGACGGGCATTCGCCGGGCGCAGGCCGGGTGAGAAAAGAAGAAACCGGAGAATACGACCCAGCCCCGCAGGCATTCGTCGAGCGCACCCGCCAGTAATAGACCTGGTTGATGTTCAGATCGAAACCCAGGGCATAGGAGTTAGCGCTCAATCCGACGACCTGGGTGATCAGGTCTACAAAGCCGCTGTCGGCGGCCAGCTCCAGGTCGTACAGGCTGCCCTGACCGGCCGCGGACCAGGAGAAGGTGGGCCTGAGCGGCTGGTTGGAGGCGCCATCTGCCGGCGCTTGTAAATCCGGCTGTCCAGGCAGGTCGGTGTACAGATTCAATCCGACCTGCGTAGCATGGGTGCTGGTTGGCGCGCTGCCGGTGATATCCAGCTCATAGCTGCCGGCAGGAGCTGCCACGGTATTGGAAATTACCAGGGCGCTCGCCCCCGGGGGCAAGACCGGGTTCGGGCTGAACCTGGCCAGGGTATTGGTGGGAGAGCCGCTGGCGCTCAGGGTGACCGTATCCGTAAATCCGCGCACCTGCCCCACGGTGACCGAGTAGGAGGCCTCCACCGGGGCGCAGACCTCCTGCAAGGAAGGCTCCACAGACAGGGTGAAATCGGGCTGGCTTACGCAGTTATAGCAGACCAGGGCAAAGTCCTGGTCGGTCATGTCACCGCTGTTGGGCACGCCATCGCTGGCGATGTTGAAGGCAGTTACCTGCAAAGATAGGCTGCCGCTCGTCCCGGGGGGCAGGAAGATCGCTTCGACCGTATTGGCGGAATCCGGTGATCCGCCCGGGATGCTCCACTGGCCTTCGAAGTGGTTGCCCAGATATGTGGCGCCGCCGATCACAGCTTCCAGATTCAGGTCGTTCACCCGTGGGTCGGCGCCGAGGGCGCCGGCCTGGTCGGTATAGACCAGCACGATACGCACCGGCTTCGCCGGATCAACGACATATCCTTTGAAGGTCCAGGTCTCCCCCGAGCTGTCGAAGACCACGGCCTGGTCCAGGAGGAAGCGCTGGGCGTCGTCGAAGGCGGCTTCCAGATCGGGCATGCCGAAACCCTGATTATTGCTGGGCAGGGTATCGTTCGCGCCTGCCCCGATCAAGTAGGTTGGATGGGCGACCAGGTAGGCCTTGAGCATGGCCGGGCTGGGGGCGGCCAGGTTGTATGCGTTCTCCAGCCAGTGGTAATACAGCGAGGCGGCGCCCGCCACCGCTGGAGCAGAATGGCTGGTGCCCGAAGAGGCGGCAAAGGTGGTCTGGCCGTCAGGGTGATATGCGTCGCATACTCTACCGCCGTTATAATTGGGGTTCGTACTGGCGGTGCCCTGGATGTGGGTCCCGGGAGCGATCAGGTCTGGCTTGACTCGCCCGCCTGGGGCCGGCCCGCGACTGGAGAAGGGAGCGAGGTCCATGGCGTTGTTCGCCAGATTCGTGCCAATAATACATCCATCCGTCCAGCCCGGCCGGTAGTTCTCCGAGGCCCCCACGGCGACCACGTTCTTGGCGCTGCCGGGCGAGACGACCGATTGGGCAGCAGGCCCCCAGTTGCCCGCGCTGAAGATGAAAAGAAGCTCCTGGTTGCCTGGGGCAGACGGATCGGCGTCGCGTGTGCTGACGTCATATAGCTGTGCAATGTCGTCGTAAGCCCAGGGGCAATTGGAACAACCCCACGAGTTGCTGCTGATGCGCGCGCCCGCGGCGTAGCTGGCCTTGATCACACTATTAAGAGTCCCGCCGCAGCTAGAGATGTCAAATTCACCGCCGAAAATACGGGTGCCGGCCAGCCGTCCATAGGGGTTGATGCCCAGGCCCAGGTTGAAACCGTTCGTGTCGGTATACGGGAAACCGGTGCGCACATCATAGCCGGCTGCGATGCTGGCGTTAATGTGACCATGCCCATCGCGGCTGCCGCCGTCCAGGTCGGTGGTGCAATTTATCAGGTACCCCAGGCGACTGGGATTTGCTATCCCACCCAGGAGGTGCAGGGTCGGATCGCCGCTATCCAGGGTGCCATCCCCGATGCCGTCGTCGGTGATGTCGACGATGGGGTAATCGGCCGGGTCCTGGCTGAAGCCCAGGCTGTCGAGCCAGGCAAGGTAGCCCGGTCCGGCGGGACCCTGTTGACTGGCGTCGAAGTGGGCGGCCAGGATCTGCCCCTGGACTTCATCCAGCAGCTCGGGCGGGTGGTATTCACCGATCCAGAACACGTCGGGGAGGCGGGCAACGGTGGTGATATCGCCTATGCGCAATACGAACCTGGCGTTTTGGAAGGCTAGGACCGGGCTCCACTCGGAGGATTTGCCCAGGCTCAGACCTGCAATTACACCCTGGCTAGCAGCCTGGCCTGGATGGCGGATCATCTGAATGACCACCTCCACCACCTGGGCGCTATCTCTCATCGCTATTACCTTCTCCCGCAGACCGGACTCCAGTTTGAAATACGGCTGATAGGGGGCGCTATACTGCAGAAAGTCGCCCTGCGCCACCATGGCGCTGAGCCGGGCTCGGGAGGTCTCCTCCGCCCACACCAGGTAGGCGTTATTGGGGATATAGTGGACGAGTCGAGCGCCGCTCGCCTGGATTGCATCCAGCCATTCGGGCTTTATTGGGCCGACAAACTGCACCAGGTGCAGCGCCGCTCCCTGGACTGTGCCCAATTGTAAACTCTGGGGGATGTCCAGGCTCTCGCTCAAAGGATTGAATGGGTAGGCATCGATCAGGATACGGTCCAGCGCCTCCTGGGTGACCAGCCGTTCTCGCAGCTCGCCGGGCAATTGGCGAAATACAGCTTCGTTTATCCGGTAGAGGCCAAACGCGCCATAGTCATGCCACAGGCGGACGCCGGGTTGACCGGGATCGAGCATGCCTGCAGGCGCGATTACTTTGATATCTGTGACCTGCTGAGAAGCAATCGAGGCCTGGGCAGTCCGCCATCCGGCGCCGAACCCCAGGAAACCGATCACGAATGCGCCCGCCAAAAGAATACACAATGCCAACAGCACTCTTGGACTTTTCATCACCTACCACCCTTCCATCCTTCCAGTCTCATCACTCCATGGATGTCTTGCGGTTTTCGCCGAGAAAGCATCTAAATATTGTTCTCGGCCGATTGGGGAGTGAGCGGTGACCGCCGCTCACTCCCCAATCAGCCAAATATTATTTATTGCACCCCCAGGTAAATCGTGACATCGCCTTGTTGGAAGGCCGGCTCCAGGAAGCGCATGAACTTGGCTTCGTTGAGCCCCGCGCTGCAGCCAGCCTGGCCCGGGAGGTAGGTGTTCCGCTCCAGGGAGCCTACGAAGACGTATTTGATCTGGTACTTCTCGAGGATGGCGCGTGTATCGTCCCAATCGCGCGAACAATACAGGCGCTCGATGTCGGCCTGGCGGCTGCCCATCTCCTGGCCTCCGCCGCGCCACTGGCTTTCATGTCCGATCCAGCCTAAGACTGTCGGCAGGCCGGAGAGCACCGCTACCCGGGCGTATCCTGTGTAGCTGCCGCCGGTGTAGCTGACCGCCTCAGCCACAACTCCGGGAGGTGCGGACCGCAACCAGCGAATGGCAGCCATCTCCGCGGGGGATTGCCGCTCCAGGTAGGCGGTGCTGTCTAAAGTCCAGCCTCCTTCTGGACGAAAACCATTGGTCTTATCCCACAGACCGAGCAGCGGATATATCAAGGATACCGCCAAGACACCCAACAGGGTGAGTTGGAACGCCAGCTTCCAAGTGGGCCGCAATTGCTCCAACAAGACCAGGGTGGCAAAGGCTGCGACCACGCCCCACAGCAGCCAGGCCTGATAATAGAACTTGAAGATGGTGTTGATGCGCCAGCCAAATTGGTCACGCAAGAAGAAGAATTCGGGGCCTAAGACCAATAGCAGGCCCAGAAGCAGCAAGCAAAGGGCAAACCGGTGAGCGGCATCCATCGAGGGCGCAGCCAGACCATCATCTCGCTCTTCTTTTTTTGCCGGCCTCAACAACAAACCCAGGGTCGGACCCAACAACAAAATCAGGGTGATCCAACCGCCCGCGTTGACCAGACGGCGGCGGACCGATTCCAGCAACAAGAGACCCAGGCCTGGCGCAGATAGCGAGCCCAGGAACAGCTCCCCGGCCGAGGGGAGAGCGGCGATCCCGGCTCCAAGGAGAAGCGCCAGGATCCAGGCTAGAAAAACCAGCCCGAAAGCCAATCCAAAACCTTTCTTAATCCAAACGGCCTGTCCATCTATTTTCCACATCCAGGCCAGGTAAGCGCTCAGCGGGATGAACAGTTGGGCATACATCACCCACAGGTGCGCACCGCGCGTCGGATAGACCAGGTTGGGCAGTATCCCACCTGCCTGCGAGGAGAATCCAAGGTAAAACGGGAGATATAAGATCACCCCTGCCAGGCCTACCACCACGCCCAGCCAGATGAAATCCCCCACTGCGGTAAATTTCGAACGCATCTCACCGACCAATTGCAGGTTGCGCAGCGCATAGACACCCGCCAACAAGGCGACGAAAAAGGGGAAGTCCCAGGTATTCAGGAATGCCAGTCCCCCAAACACCAGGGCGGCAAAAAGCAGCCAGGGAAGGCCGAACGAGAACGACGGTCCAACCTCTTTGACCGCCGAATCGCGGCGGATCAACAGCCGAACACCATAATTGTTGAAGTCCGGCGCAAGCCCGATGAAGGCAAAACCCCCAACGAGCATACCAGCCACTCCCAGCACACCGAGGCGCATGTTCAACAAGCTCACCCCAACCCATAAGCTGGCGGCTCCCCCGACGATCAACACCACCACCAACCAGGCCAGGCCCCTCAGGCTGATACGAAGGCGTAAGCGGATCTGTCCCCCGCGCGCGCCCTCCAGGTACAGATTAAGCGCCAGGGCCATCGCCAGGAAGGCAAATGGCATGGCGAGCACATGTGGATGGAGATCGGCCAACAGGTAGGAAAAAAAGGGAAATTCATCGATGACTTCTTTAAAATTTCCGGCGAAATCATAATCCTGCACAACCCGGGAGGCGCGCCACCACCACAGGTAACGGGTAGGTGTCCAGGAGAAGGGCTGCGCCGGCGGCTGGCTCAACTCCTGCAGGTCGAGCCACTTCCAAAACCCTGAAATCCATTCCCCTGTGGAGGAGAAGCGCCAGAAAAGACCGCGAGCATGCAGGAGCTCCAGGAAACCCTCCAGATTGCTGACGATCAAGACGAAGAAAGGGCCCAAAAGCGCGGGCAACGCATATCGGCTGGCAATATCCGTATCCACAGCGTGAGTCCCGCCGGATTTCTGGCGAGCTGCCAGCAAGTCGTACACCACGCCAAACGAGCCCAGCGCACTCAGGCTGAATACCAGGCTGATCCCTAGATTGAATGCAACGCCAGCTGTAACTCCGCTCAGGCCAGCCAGCATGGCGACCAGCACGTAGCCAAAATAGTAATAGGAGATGGCATAACCTGAGAGCCAGGGGTCGTGGGGTGGAAAGGTTGGTGAATGCAGGATGGCATTGATGAAGGCCAGCTCCATGGGCTTTTCGGTACCCAGGGCCTCTGGATTGGCCCCACGGACCACAGTCCAGCCTGCAAATGCGAGCAAAAAAAGGCCTTCACCGACGATTACCAGCCGCAACCTGGAGCGTAACCAGGCGAAGATCTCCCGCCCACCAATGCTACGCAGCGACCACAGGCTGGCACCCAACAATATCAGCAGGCTAAAGGTCAGCCCACCCAGATCATTGCGCAGTACCCCCAGGGATACGAGCAGCCAGAAGCAGTATCCCCATAGGAGCAAGCCGAGGCCGCGGCTGAACAGGTATCCCCGGTCAGCGAGCGCCGGCAGGAAGCGATAGGCGATCGGGAAGGTCAGCCAACCCACCAGTGAGGCCAGCAAATACCAGAGCAATACGGCGATCCACATCACAGCACCTCGTAGATCACAGTATCGCCATCCCGATATACCTCGCGCCACAAGACGCCGTTTGCAGCGGGAAACTTATCCAGGCCTGGGCCGGGATAATGGCCGCGTTCCTGTTGCCCAAGAATGATGTAGCGCACGTCGTATTTCCGCAAGAAATCGCGCGCTTGCTGCAGGTCGGTAGTCTGGTAGAAATTATCGATTTCCAGGATGCGGTCGGTAACCCAGGTGGAGGGCAGTAAGGCCCTTTGCTGCTGTTGGTGCCATTCCCAGCCAACCAAACCTGGCAGCCCGGTATAAATGCTGAAGCGCGAGCCCCAGCGGTACAGGTTCCGTAAATTGGCCTCCACGATCACCGGGGAGCCCGGGACATTTTCCTGCATCCAGCGTATGGCCCGATAGTCCTGGCTGAGGTCCATCACCCCCCACTCTTCGGCGTAGGTGGAATAAGCCATGTAGGCCATGCCATCGAGAGTATGGGGCGCCGATGGCGACATGCGGTCCTGGATCTTCGCCAGGCTGGCCAGCATGGGATAGAGAGCGGCCGAGGCAATCAGCAGGATCAGCCCAACCTGCCAGGCCGACCGCCAGCGCACCTCCCAGGCCGGCAGCGCCCGTATAAGCCAGCCAAGGGCGGCGGCTGTGCAGACGGCTAACAGCGTCCATACCTGCAGGTAGAACTTAAACACCGTGTTCATGCGGGCGATATCGCCGACCAATACGATGACCTCTACCATCAAGGTCAACATCAGACCGGTGCCCACCAGGAAGAGCACGAAGCGCTTGGCATCCGTTTGGCCTGGGCGAAGCATCAGCGACCCTGCCCAGGCCGCCAGTGGGAGCACAAACCATGCGATGCCCACTCCAAGGAAGAGCAACCAGATCACCAATACGACCAGCAAGGCCAAAAGGATCCAGATAAGGCTGCGATACGGCTCCAACTTTCGCAGAGCAGAGACCGGAGTGTTGGCCAGCCAGTCGCGAGTCTCCCAGGCCATCCAAGAAAGGATCGGGAAGAGGAACAAGCCCCAATGGGTCAGGTAGGCGGTCAGCGAGGTATGCGTACCACGCCACAGGTCTACCTTGCTGTATGCCTGTCCGTACCACTGGACGTATGGCTGGAACAGGGCAAATGACAGACCAGCTAGCAGCCCGGCGCCCGAGACAGCCACCAGCGCCCGCCAGATATTAAATCCCAGGATACCAGGCGGGGAGGCTCCGGAATATTCGGCCCACACCCGTCCACCAGTGCAGTACCCTCTCCAAAGAGCGTACCCCATCGCCAGGCCGCCCAGGGCAAGGTAGGGATAGAAGTCCCAAGTGTTGGTAGGGCGCAGGGTGCCGATGCCCAGCCCCCCCAGGCAGAAGGCTGCTGCCGCTCCCAGCCGGCCTCTCCAGCGGGCGTGCCCAAGGACCAGCGAGAGGGCGAATGCCAGGACCAACAGGGCTACCGGCAAGGCGAACAAGTGGGCGTGCGGGTCGCCATACAAAACGGTGAAGAAGGGAAATTCCGTGATGGGCTCCACTTCACCGCCCTGGGTAGGTATTGCCCGGCTGGGGATCCAATACCAGTCTCCGAGGGCATATGGCAGCGGCGTGCCATCCAGTGCCTTGATGAAGCCACGCACGGCCCAAACCCAGCGAGTCAATAACCCGGCGCCCTCCAGCACCCCACCCGGTGCAGCCAGCTTCTGATAACCCTGGAAGATCATCCTGACCATTCCCAGGTTCCCAAACACCGCCATGCCCAATGCCCCGGCCAGGCCTACCAGATAATCGTGGAGGCCCGGCCTCGCACTGGCGGCATCATCAGCAGCAACCGGAGGCCCCGTTCCGGGATTGCGATCAGAATGGCTGGAGAGATTCCAGGCAATCGAGAAGGCGCCCATGGCGATCAGGCCAAACACGGTGGGCAAGATCAGGTTATAAGCCACGGCCGGAACGATTCCCAGGAACTTGACCAGCACCCCCAGGAGCACGAAACCGTAATAATAATAATTGAGGTACCCACCGGCATACCATGGATCGTAGGGTGGGAAGGTGGTGCTCTTGAGCACTGCGTTTAAGTAGGCGAAGTCCATGGGCTTCTCCCCACCCTTCCAGGGATGCCACAGGTCTGGATTGCCGATGCGGATGGCCAGGTCCAGGAGGAAGAAGGCCAGGAAGAGGCTCTCGATCGCCAGGAAATAACTGCGCCGGCTATGCCACTCCCGGCGGAACGCCTCTCGATCCCTGAATGCCAGGGCGGCACCGGAGAGCGCCAGCAATACGATCATCAGACCGATCGTGAGGCGCGTAGCCGGGATGCGTAACGAACCCGCCAGCCATACCAAATAGGACAATGCCAGGAGGCCGACCAGGCGCGCCAGGGGGAAGCCATGGTCCGGCAAACCGGAGAGGGCCAATCTCATCCAGGGATAGACCAGCCAACCCAGCACCATCAGACTGAGATACCAGAACAGGACCGCCAGGATCTGGGAGCGGTTTTGCCAGGCGCGGGTGTTATATAACTCCATCCAGCTCCCCCCGTTCATCTGTTCAGCCCAACGATCGGCGGGCAGGACCAGGTTGGCAGGGTAGGACCTTGCCTGTCGAGGGGTGACGCGCATCACGTGGACCAGGTCGACGGCGCCCAGGATATCCCTGGCGCGCTGCAAATCGTAGGCCTCGGTCTTGCGGAAGATGAAGACTTTGGGGTGATCGTAGACGGTGAAGGCTTCTTCGGCAAACTGGTCGTTGATGCGCAGCGGCCCCAGATTGGGCGAAGAAACGAAGACCTGCTGCAGCTCGAATCCAAGGTTTCCCTGGAAGGTCCCCACCTGGGCGACTTTATAACACCACTCCACGCTTCGCTCTGCCGGGCAACCGATCAGGTGGCGATAGTAAGCAGTGGTAAGGGGATAGCGTTCAGGAACGCGAGTCGTGGTCCCCCATTGGCGGTTGGAGGTGATGAAGATCACCTCCGCCTGGTCGAGTATGGAAAGAAAGCGGGCCAATTTATCGGGATTGTCGTCCCAGTACATCTCGAAGTTGAGGTCTCCGCGGTAGATACCGCCATACCCGTCGTAGCCATCCACGCGCAGGGGGATAGCGTCGTCCCAGGTGCTTTCGGTGGCGGGGGCCGAACCCACCAGGGAGATCTTCCCAACGCAGCCCTCCAGACTGAGAGAAATGGAATAGCTCTCTCCCTGCTCAAGATCGGTCGGGGAATCAAAGGGAATGGTGATACCAGGTTGGACCCGATCCACACTCGATTCATTGGGGAAGGCAAGCGCAGCAGATGCCAGCGGGCTGTCCTGGCCGGGGCGGGCGATAGTCACTGCCAACCGCTTTTCACCCAGGCTCCCGGTGCCGTCCACGACGTGGGGCAAGGTGATCTCAGTGAGCCGCCCGCCCGCCTTGGGGGTAAAGGGGATGGAGAGCGGCTGTCCGGCTTGAATGACTTGCCCCTCGAAAACAGGCAGAGGCTGGTTATAGACGCCATCTTCGGTCTGGATGTGCAGATTCACCGGCCCGGGAATGTTCTGGTACACCCAGCGAGAGGCGGCTATCCGGGTTACGGGACGGGTGTAGATGCGGGTGAAGGCAAAGGCCCAGGCAAAGGTGGCAAGCAGAGCGACGACGCCCAGCGAGACGGAACCGTAGATGAAGGCAGAAGGGCGTAAGACAGCCGGGATTATTCTGTTGATCTGTTTACTTCGTCCATGATCGAATAACCATAGGACCAGCCAAGCGGCATAGATCGCCAGGGTGGGGTAGATCGGCAGCAGGTAGCGCATCGTCGGGTTGAACGTCAAAGAAAGCCAGATGAAATAGAACCCCGTCCACGACCAGATGAGAGCGTGGCGCCGCCAGCCAGCTCCCAGGTCGTTGTAAAGCGGGGCGCTGCCGTAAGCGTCGTTTTCCCAGGGAGACTGGCGGGAAGGTTCGATGCGCCGGTTCCGTAGCTGCACGAAAGCACACCGGCCAGCCCAAAAGAATCCGGCCCAGGCCAGCAGGCCCAGCGGCAATCCCAGACCCCACAAGACCAGGTTCTGGCCGGCAAACCAGACCGGGCGGCGAGCCCACTGCAAGGCGGGAGGAAAATCCACGTCGCCGGTCGATTGGATGCGCTGTTCCCGGATGTTCTCCACCCATTTGGGATTCGGGATCACCCCCAGAAAGCCCGGTCCGCTGAAGGCATAGGGCTGGAAGAGCCGAAATACCAGCAGGCTGACCAGGCCTGCCAACACCAAATAACCCAGAATATGAGCAGCCCGCTGGCGCCACACTCCCCTTTCCGCCCAGTGAGGATTGTTCCTCAAACCCAAGGCAAACGCTGTCGGCAGCAGCAGCGCTACCGGCACGGCATTGAGCTTGGAGGCCACCGCACAGCCCAACGCCACACCAAATCCAATGCTGTACCAGAGAAAAGGTCGGTTACGAAACAAAATCGGCCGATCCGAGGTCTCCCATTCCCGAGTCGCAACACAGACGGCGAAGTAAATCGCCAGGAAGGTGAACAGGTTGGTAAAGGTGTCTTCCTTGAAGTAATGCGAAAGCTGAATGGGGAGCACAGCAAAGGCGTAAAAGGCCGCAGCCAGCACACCCACCCGGCGGTCGAACAGCCGGGATGCAGCCAGGTAAACGAGCAAAACCGTCAACAGGTCTGCCAGCGCAGAGAGCGGCCGGCCTACGGCGGTCATTTCGTTGAAGCCGGAGTGCCCATAGATGCCTTCAACCAGGTAACGGGCCAGGAAGAGGGGCAGCGTGCCATACACGTAGAACCCATGGCCGCGATTGTGGGGGTTAAGGCTGGATTGGGCGGTATCGAAATACTCCGCCAGACTCTTTACCGGGGCGATATCTGACCCCACCCAGACCATGAAGCGCTCATCGGGGTGCAGGTACTGGTTCTCCCCCCAATCGATGCCTACCAGGCGGAAATACGCTCCCGCCAGCAGGATGTAGACCAGCAGGACGTCATACACCCACGGGCGGAGGGATCTTTTGCGTTGCAGATCAGGGGCCAGGGTTGCAGATTCCATCAGCGAGGATCGGGGGAGTACGCGTCTGAACCAACACGCCTATCAGGGCGCTGTCTCACCAGGGAGCGAGGGGGGAGGGACGTAAAAGACCAGGAAGTCCTTGGTTTCAACCTGCGAAGTATACTCCTTAAGCACCCCAGCCGGGTATAGCTGGCGCAGCGCATCCAGGTCGGCTCCGTCCTGAGGATTTATCAGGAACAACTTTGATCCAGGGAGTGGCAAGGTATCCGCAAAATGCTCGGGCCAAAGGGCGATGTCGCGGGTTGGATAGCCGGCATTGATCGCCACCAGGCGGCTATCCGCCCAATGGGGGTAGGCAACCAACCAGGCGTTCTCCGGGCTGCCGACCGAATCGGCAAAATCCCGCACTACCCGGCCCATTTCCGAGGTGTTCCAGGAGGACAGGCGGTAGACGGCCTGGTACTGCTGGAAGACCAGTTGATAATTCAGGGAAGCCGACCAGAACAATAGGAGTAGCCCCAACCCCCAGGCAGCCCACTTGCCAGGCACGCCGCCCAAACCGCGTTCCAGGGCGCCCAGCAAACCCTCCAGCGCCAAGCCGATCAGCAAGAAGACGGGCACGATGGCGCCTGCCGTGCGATTGAGCGAGGGATTCTCGTCGGGAAAGGCCAGGGACAGGATCGAGGGCAACATCAGGATTGGGATGGACAGCAGCAGAACCAGGTCGAACCAGTTTCGTTTGCGCAGGTACCTGATCCCCACCAACAGGACGCCCAGGTGAAAGAGCGCCCCGCTGACCACATCCAGCACAGGGCGATGTGTCACCGAGATCACCCACACCTCCCCGTTGTCCCAGGCAAACATGGTCAAGGCGTTCCATAGATTCAAGAGGAATATCTGCCAAGCAGGACCGGGCAAGGGTCGTTCCAGGCTGCCCAGACGGGTCATGGCGCGATAGGAGAACATCTCGGGGTTCTCCAAGGCGTAACGCAGCAGAGGCAGGAAGATGACGAGCGAGAAAATCGCCAGCACCAGCAATCCCGTCCCCAGGTGCACCGCCGACGCCCGACGCAGGCGTGGGCTCAGATGCGCCATGTAGAGGATAACGGCGACGACTACCAGCAACGGAACGAGGCGAAACGGGCTGTAGCCGTGCAGGCCAATGCCAAGGAAGACGCCCGACAGGATGAAGTCGTTGCGGTTGGAGCGGCGCAGCCCACGCACCAAGTAGTAGAAGGTGGGGGCAAAGAACAGTGGGTAAAGGGTGAAGCGCAGGGCGATGCGGGAGATCAGGTTGGGCCAGTAGGCAATGCCGGCAAAGGCCAGCGCCCAAAGCCCTATCCGACGGTTTCCGATCTCTTTACCCAGTAAATAGATGTATGGCAGGGTGAACAGCCCTCCCAGTACGGTGCCGATCTTCAGGCTGAGGAACGACAGGCCGGTACCGAAGAGCAGCACTACCGCGGCGGACAGGTACATTTGAAAGGCCTCGCGACCGGTATTGCGCGGGAAGTAGATGCTGGCTTGGCCGTTCAAGACGTCCGAAACATCCAGCAGCTTTTCGGCGTGGTCGCTGACCATCTCGGGGGGAACATCCGCCAGGCGATAGGTGCGGAAGAAGAGCGCCAGGGCGATGGCGCCCAGCAGCGCCAGATGCCAGCGGGAGATCTCCAATCTCCATTGAGGCCTGGCAATAAAATCTCTGATGCTGGACAGCAGCGGCCGGGTGGGGGCCCGTTTCAACCACAGCGCGTAAAACAGGAATGCCAGCGAGGCCAACCAGAGCGTGAGGTTGTACCAGGTGAAACGATTGTTGCCAAAAGCAAGAAAAGACAGCAGCGCCAGGACTCCACCCCCGACCAGGGGCCAGAATCGCACGGAGAGCGATTCGGCGAGGCTTTCCACCGGCTCTGGAGCTAAAGCCTTGCATTCACCCTTGCGGTATGCCAGCAGCAGGGCGAGGACCGCAAGCCCATACAGGACGGCTCCGGGCATCCAGGTGCGGCCTGGGCCGGGCTCAAGCGAAGCCTGCGCTCCCAGAGCCAGGATCAGGGCCAGCAGCGAGCGCCAGGGCCAGGCGCTGCGCCGAGGCAGCGTCTCTGGCTTAGGAGGCCGGGCAGGAGCCAGCTCCAGAAGCGGGGGGGATTCGGGAGCGGGAACGGCCTGCACTGACTCTTCGGCCGCTTCCCGCAGGTCATCCTTCGGTTCGGCCGGCGGGATTTCGATGCGTATACCCCGCCATGGCATCAGCCTGGACTTCAGATAGTCGAGGACGCTGGGTTCTGGCATGGGCCCCTGGTCACTCCCGGAGATACGAATATGCGCTTTCCGGGTGGAAACTCCACGAATGATACCCGATCCATTCCTTGGGGACAAGCCCCAGGAGGCAGAGGCAAGAGATCAATCAGGTCGCCAAGCATACAAATAGCCCAGGTCGGCATGCACGTGGTTGGGGTAGATGCGCACCTCGAATCCGGCCTCACGTAAAAACCGTTCCAGGTCGGCATGGCGATAGGGCGTCAGGCTATCGTGGTACTCCAGGGCGATGCGTTGCACCTTGCGCAGGGCTTCTTCCGGGGCCTGAAGGAGGATGTCAAACTCCGCCCCCTCGCAGTCCAGTTTCAGCATATGGCATGGCCGCTCGAGGCGCGCCAGGGCCTCCGCCAGCGAGATCACCGGCACCAGGCGGGTCTTTTCCGGCAGGCGATCGCGGCCGGGCTCCAGGCTGCGCAACTGCAGAGGTTCACCGCCGGTCAGGTCCAACATCAGGCTTCCTGACTTTGCCCCTACCGCCTGGCAGAAGGCTGTAATGTTGCCAGCCTTGTTCATGGCCAGGTTTTCTTCCAGCAGGCGGAACGATTCGGCGTACGGCTCATAAGCATGCACCAGGCAATTTGGCCGTCCGAGCGCGGCAAACAGGCTGAAATCGCCGATCCCCGCCCCGATATCTATCACCCCCCAACCATCCTGCAGGACAAAAATCCTGCGCTCGTAGAAACGGTCCAGGAAGGTCTCCTTGAGGCTCCACACATCCATCGCCCCGCGCACGCGAAAGCGCGCCCCGCACGACCGCAAGTGAACCTGGAAGACGCCCGGAGCCTTGCCAGCCAGGAAGAGGCGGAGAAGGAGAGGCCAGTCGGAGAAGCCAGCCATCAGCCGGAAGATAGAGGCCAGGTAATAGGCATGCTTACGCAATGCGGCGACCACCTCAGCACCGCCGGGCTACGAAAAATGTGCACACCCCATCTTCCCGATGCAGGGCTTCTTCGAAATATGGACGCACCAGACGGCGGGTGAGCGCCAGATTCCAGTAAGTGGGTGCCAGGATCCAGCGCCCGGTAAGTCGATAGCTGGCCAGTGCCGGCAGGCCGAACCAGTGTCCCCATTCCAATATCCGCAGAGCAGCGGGCGAGAAATAATGCCACCAGCTCTCTAGGTTGAAGCCGGCGCGCTCCAGGCGCGCCTGCCAGACCTCCGGCGGGTCCAGGTGGTGGTGGCGAGCAATGCGCTCGAAGAACCTGCGGTAGCGCTGACCCAGATATCCCAGCCCGGCCCTGTCGAAGGCCAGCCCAAGCGAAAGATTGGGGTCGAATCGATGGTTCGGGACGGAGAAGGCCAGCGGGGCACCCTTGCGCAGCACCCGGCCCACCTCCGCCAGCACCTCTTCGACCGTAGGGATGTGCTCCAGGACCGAGTTGCTGAAGGCGCTGGCAAAGTAGCCATCCGGGAATGGCATCCGCCCGCCATCGGCCTGGACCAGGGCCCGGTGGACACCGCGCCGGGCCGCCTCCCTGAGAGGCGCGGCCCCCGGATCGAGGCCAACCTCCAGGTGGCGGTCGAAGGCAACCGAGGCAAAATGGCCATCGCCGCAGCCCAGGTCCAGGGTCGGCTGGGGGAAATCCAGCCCGGCATAGAAGCGCGCTTCCACCGCCCGCAGCAGGGCGCGGAAGTAGGGAAGCTCGCGCAGGTTAAGCCACAGCAGGTCCTTTTTTGTCACCACGCCCTGCTACCGGCACCGCCAGGGAGGCGAACAATGCCTCATACTGTTCGGCGATCGCCGGTGGAGAGAATTGCGCCGCCACGGCCTGTGGGTCGCCGCGAAAGCGGCCGGGATCGGCTAAGATTGTAATGAGCGTGTGGGCCAGGGCTGCGGCATCACCGGGAGGGATGATCGCCCCCATGCCGGTCATGGTCACCGGTTGGCGGACTCCGGGCAGGTCGCTGGCGATGACCGGCGTGCCGCAGATCATCGATTCGACCTGCACCATGCCAAAGGACTCGGTGCTGTTGATGCTGGGCAACACGGTCACCTCGGCGACATGCAGGAAGGCGGCGAACTGCTGGGGAGGCAGGGTACCCAGGAAGGCCCAGTGCTCACCCAGGCGAGCGATGCTGGGAGCCAGGCGTTGGGCATAGGCCTCCTCTCCGAGCACTCCTTCGTGCTGCCCGACGAATAGGACGCGCGCCTGTGGGTGGCGTTCCAACACGGTCGGCAAGGCCTGCACCAGGTACTCGACACCCTTCTCGGCAGCCAGGCGGGCGGCCATGCCGATGATGCGCTGGCCCGGCTGGATATTCGCCATGCGACGGAAAGCCTGCAGAACCGCCTCGTCGATAGGCGGCAGCCCGACCGGCGGCGGGATCACCTGCACCCTGGGCAGGTAGCGCCGGAGAAAGGGGGAGTGTTCGGCGTAATCCCGGGTATTGGTCACGACGACCTGCGCGGAGCTGGCCGAGACGTGGTTGGCCAGGTGCGAGACCTGGTTGGCGACGTAATGGATGAAGCCAGCCGGCAGGTGCAGGTCGCAGTGGTAGGTGAGCACGATCGGCCTGCCCAGCAAGCGGCCGATCAGGGAGATCGGGGCGGCGTCCAACTGGGGCACGTGCAGGTTGACCACGTCGGCCCAGCGAGCGAAGCGCCAGGCCCGTCCGAGCATGGTGGGCATGATCACGCCCTTGCTGACGCGCAGCCAGACGTCCAGGCGGTGGACCTCCACGCCGTCCAGCTTTTCATAGGCCGGGAGGCGTCGGTCATAGCGGGAGGTGAGCACCACCACACGGTGGCCGCGGTCGGCCAGGGCGCGTGCCAGGCGCTCGACGTAGATGGTCAGGCCGGAATAATGGGGCCGGTAATAGGTCAGGCAGATGAGCACCCGCATGGAGTTCCTTTGTAAGACCTATTCACCGGCGGTTTTTGAACGCAGGCCGCGCACCCGCCGGTAGAGGCCGCCAAGCGATTCGCCATCCCTGGCCAGGGCGTAAGTGCCCAGCGTACCTGTGGTCAGGTACTGCACCAGGTGCAGGGCGATGGCATAGGCCAGGGCGACCGAAGGATTGAGGCCAAACAGCGACAGAGAGCCGACCACGGAAAGCTCGAAGACGCCCACCGCCCCCGGCGAAGAGGGCGCGGCGATGCCCAGGGCGACCACCCCCAGGCTGAAGGTCGACCAGAGCGCCTTGCCGCCGGGGAAAAAGGCCGCCAGCATGGCGTAATACTGGCCGACGGCAATCAGCCAGTTGAAAGCCATCCAGGCCGTCGCCAGCAGGAAACGCCGTCCATCGGTGAGCACCGCCAGGCCGTTGAAGAAGGCCGGCACCGCCCGGCCCCCCAGCCGGCCGACCAGGGGCCAGCTCACCGCCAGCCGGTCGAAGAGGCGCAGGGCAGCTTCGCGGCGCAAGGCCAGCAGGTACAACACGGCGAACACAAGGAGGACCAACCCGCCGATACCGATGGCTGCCTGGCGCGCCCAGATGGCCCCCACCACGAAAGGCAGGGTGGAGAACAGCAGGCCGACCGCCAGCGCCAGGTCCATGGTGCGCTCGATCAGGATGCTGGAGAGCACCTGCCAGAAGTCGATGCTGGCCTTGCGGCCCAGCAGGAAGGCCCGCCCGACCTCCCCCAGGCGGAAGGGCAGCAGGTTGTTGAGCAGATAGCCCTCATTCAGGGTCAGGAAGACCTTGCCAAAGGAGGCCCGGTCCTGGAGCAGCGTTCGCCACACCACCCCGCGCACCAACAGCCAGACCAGCGATATCAGGATGCCGACGATCACCAGGCGGTAATCCGCCAGGCGTAGGGCCTCGGCGAGCTGCCGCAGGTCTGCAAAATACAGGACCACGGCCAGCGAGAGCAGGCTGATACCCAGCCCGGGCAAGAGACGCTGCCAGTCCTTTGCTGGCCGCGGTAGATTCTCGGGGAGGTCGGGGGTAGAGATTTCAGTCTTCTCCATAGCGCAGGACCGCCAGGAAGGCCTCTTGCGGGATTTCTACGTTTCCTACCATCTTCATGCGCTTCTTGCCGCGCTTCTGCTTCTCCAACAGCTTCTTCTTGCGGGTGATGTCCCCACCGTAGCACTTGGCGAGCACGTCCTTTCGCAAGGCCTTGACGTTGGCGCGCGAGATCACCCGCCCGGCGGCGTAGGCCTGTATGGGGACGACGAACAACTGGCGCGGGATCAGGTCTTTGAGCCTGGAGATCACCGCCTGGCCTTTGTGATAGGCATCCTGGCGGTGGACAATGGTCGCCAGGGCGTCCACCGGTTCGCCGTTCACCAGGATTTCCAGCTTGACCAGGTCATCCGCCCGGTAATCGGCATATTGGTAATCGAAGGAGGCGTAGCCACGCGTGCGCGACTTCAACTGGTCGAAGAAGTCGACGATCATCTCCGCAAGCGGGATCTCGAAGTTCAACTGGACCCGGTTGGGGGCGGGATACTCCTGCCCGCTGAAGGCCCCCCGGCGCCTGGTTGCCAGCTCCATGATGGCGCCGTAGTATTCAGTGGGGCTGAAAATCTGGATCTTCATCCACGGCTCGCGCACCTCGGCCACCTGGGTCTCGTCCGGCAGGCGGGCCGGCGAATCGATGCGCAACACCTGCCCATCGCGCAACACCACCACGTATTCTACCGACGGGGCGGTGATAATGATGTCCAGACCGTACTCGCGCTCCAGGCGCTCCTGGACGATCTCCATGTGGAACATACCCAGGAAGCCGCAGCGGAAGCCAAAATTGAGCGCCTGGGAGGTCTCCGGCTCGAAGACCAGGGAAGCGTCGTTGAGCTGCAGCTTCTCCAGGGCATCCTTCAAGTCGGCGTAGTCCTCGCCTTCCACCGGGTAGATGCTGGCGAAGACCATTGGCTTCACCTGGCGATAGCCTGGCAGCGGCTCCAGCGCGGGCCTTGCCTGGCTGGTGAAGGTATCGCCCACCCGGCACTCGCGCACCGTCTTGAGGCCGGTGGCCACGTAACCCACTTCGCCGGCTACCAGGGATTGGGTGGGGCGTAGGTCGGGGGCGAAGATGCCGATCTCTACCGGCTTCAGTTCGGCCCCGCTGGCCATCAGGCGCAGGGTGTCGGTGGGGGCCAGGCAGCCGTCCACCACCCGGATGTAGGCCACTACCCCCTTGTAGGAGTCGTAGTGCGAGTCAAAGATCAGCGCCCGCAGGGGATCCGAGGCCAGGCCACGCGGCGCCGGCACCTGCTGGACCACTGCCTCCAGCACCGCCTCCACGTTGATCCCGGCCTTGGCCGAGATGCGCAGGATCTTCTCCCTGGGTGTGCCCAGCAGGTTGCCGATCTCTTCGGCGACGGTTTCGACGCGCGCCGAGGGCAGGTCGATCTTGTTGATGACCGGAATGATCTCCAGGTCGGCCTCCAGGGCCATGTAGAGATTGGCCAGGGTCTGGGCCTCGATGCCCTGGGTGGCGTCCACCACCAACAAGGCACCCTCGCAGGCGTTGAGGGCGCGGCTCACCTCGTAGCCGAAATCCACGTGCCCGGGGGTGTCGATCAGGTTAAGCTCGTAGGACTGGCCATCCCGGGCAGTGTACATCATGCGTACGGCGGAGGCCTTGATGGTCACCCCTTTCTCGCGCTCCAGGTCCATGGCATCCAACACCTGCTCCACCATCTCGCGCTCGGAGATGGTGCCGGTCAACTGGAGCAGGCGGTCTGCCAGGGTGGACTTTCCGTGATCAATGTGGGCGATGATGCAGAAATTGCGGATGTGATTGCTCATGAGTGGCGGCAAAAGCCGGTTAACGCAATGTAGTATACCCGATTTTACCGGTCAGGCGCCGTCCGGGCCTGCCTGGGCAGCATGCGCATCGGGCGGAGCCGTGAGCGCCTCTTCGATCAGCCGCTCCAGGCCGGGGTGAGGGGGGGCTGGGTAGCGCAGCCAGGCCAGGAACTCCACGTTGCCCTTGGGGCCGAGCAGCGGGGAGCGCAGCAGCCCCTGCAGGCCAAAGCCCAGGCCTTCGGCAGCGGCCAGCACGGATTGCAGCACCTGGCGGTGGGTCTCCGGGCGGCGGATCACGCCCCCGCCGCGGGCTGCCTCGCCCCGCCCGGCCTCGAACTGGGGCTTGACCAGCGCCACCACCTGGCCACCCGGCGGCCCGAACCAGCCGCGCACCACCGGCAGGAGCAGATTCAGGGAGATGAAGGCAGCGTCGATGGTGACCAGGTGCACCGCCTCCGGCAGGGCGGAGATGTGGCGGGCGTTGGCGCCCTCCAGGACGATCACCCGCCCGTCCTGGCGCAGCTTCCAGTGCAGGATTCCCCGCCCCACATCGATAGCGTAGACCCGAGCGGCGCCGTGCTGGAGGAGGCAGTCGGTGAAGCCGCCGGTGGAGGCGCCCACGTCGGCGCAGGCCAGACCCTGCACCTGCAGGAAGAAGGCCTGCAGGGCCGCCTCCAGCTTCTGGCCGCCGCGCGAGACGTAGCGCGGCGCGGCAGTCACCTCCAGCCGGGCCGCAGTCGGGACCGGGCTGCCTGGCTTGAGCACCACCTGGCCGTCGACGAGTACCTGCCCGGCCATCACCAGGCGCTGGGCACGGGCGCGGCTCTCCGCCAGGCCGCGTTCAACCAACAGCACGTCCAGGCGCGCCTTGTGCATGGGTTTATTTTAGCATCGATCAGTAGGAGGGATTAATAACCCCCTTGGCCGGTCCAGGCGTAATAATCGTAGTCCGTCTGCAACAGGTCTTCCCCAAAGACGCGCACGTTGACGCACCCCTCGGGCCGGTAGCTGGTGCTGGCCACGTAGGTGAAGGGGGCGGTGTTGACGATGCTGTCCAGCGCCATCTGGCGGTGATAGGTGTAATTGAGCTGCTCCCCAACGTCTCCCAGGTTGTTGCTGGGGCACTTCATCCAAGCCAATAGGTCGGCCGAGTTGTAGCCCCACTCGGTATTGAAGATTTTCGGATGGATGTGCTTGATCTCCTGGGTCAGCCGGCCTCGGCTGTCGGAGGTGGCTGAGGGGATATAGCCGCGAATGTCTAGATCGCGCGCCTCCAGATTGTGCTGGAGGTCCATATTAATAAGGGTGAAGTTTCCGTTGTGACCGTGACGGTCATTGTTGAGTTGAGTATTATGGTTGCCGCCGGCTCGTCGGGTGGCGTTGTGGCGTCCGGCTGGGTGGGTGTAGAGGAAGCAGTGGTTGGCTCAGAAGGGGGTTCGGATTCCAGCATCCCCGCTCCGGCTGCCGGGCTTACCTGGAAGGACAGCGTAGACAGCGTCAGGGAGATGATGACCAGCAAGTGGATCGAGAATATGGAGATGATGCGGAATAGCCTGCCATTCAGGCGTCGGGATAACTTACCCCCCCCCCCGAGATATTTCTGGTTGGAACATAGCCTTTCCCTCCCTGAAGAACGCTATGGCCCGGATGAGGCGCTTATTTGGCTTTTCATTCCACCGATAAATGACGAGAAGAATGGATAAGACAACCTGCTTTTATGTTTTTTTGGAGGTATGGCGCTATGGAATGGGTATGCCCCCAATTTTTTTGATTATAGTATATAACAAATTATAGAAAAATCAAGCGGTTAATAGAATAATATTGTACGATTCAATAATGTGAGAGATCAGGAGATCCTTTTACAGGGTGAGGATGAGGGGAGAATTACACCTGCTTGACATCCACGAGACAGGGGTGTATAATAAGATCGTAAATCTGGTAATACCATGGTATGACCAGAAAACCCTTTAATGCTTATTTTCTGCCTTCCTGACTCTCAAGATCTGTTTCCCCATTTTCAACCAGCAACGCATTAGTGTGCGTCGGTGTTTTAATTAAAAAGATATTGATTTACCGGTGGGATAGGACACTTTATCTAGACCGACCATGCGAGGCAGAGGTGGCTCCTGGCCGGGTCGTTTCGCAAGAATAAGCGAGCCGACAGCACATCACCTATAGCCAAATTCTAACCTCACTCTGACATCTACGCATGGTTGGCTAATTCTCAGGGCCTTTCGGTCTAGCAAGGGCATGGAGCGCCTTGATAGTCCAGAGCACAAATCTTTTTTCGTTCAGCAGAGGAGGCAATCATGAGTCAGGTGCAAAAATCTACTGAGATGCGGATCGGGGGGGCTTCCATCGCCTGGGTGACGCTCTACGGGGCGCTGAGCGGTGTAACGGCCCTAATCCCCTTCTTCCCGTACGTGGGCGGTGGCGGCTATCTGCCGCTGTTGTGCGCGTTCACCGCCCTGGCGCCGATCATCCTGGGTCCCGTAGGCGGGATCGTCTCCGCCCTGATCGGCAGCGTGGTGGGGATGTTCATCGCCCCAGCGGCATTCCCCCTGCAGCTCCTGGACGCCATCCTGGTGGGCACGCTGCCGGCGGTCTTCGTCGCCATGCTGATCAACGCCCACAAGAAGGAGTGGTTCATTGCCGCCATCATTACCAGCCTGGTGCTGGGCGTGGTCGGCATGTTCGTCCCCTTCTGGTGGCCGGGCGCCGCGGCAGGATTTGACAAGCCTCAGAATCCGGCTGTCTACTGGCTGCTGATGGCGTTCTACTGGCTGCTGCCGCTGATCATCATCGTCAGTCCCCTTGGGCGCAGCCTGATCGCCAAATGGACCCAGGGGACGGAACGTAAGTTCAAATACATCGGCTTCCTGGTGGCCGTGGCGACAGCCAATTTCTTGTGGTTCATCCCGCTATGTGTGCCGTACTGGTACATGTTCAACTACAGCCCAGCGGTGTCCACCGCAGCGGAGATAGCCTACCTGTGGTGGCTGCCAGCGCTGGCAATCGTAGTGACCATCATCGCAGTCCCCCTCGTGGAAGCTCTCAAGCGCAGCGGCTTACCCAAGGTCCAGGGCGCCCTTTGGTAGACCGATTTGAGGCTCTTCCATGCCCTTTCTGGGCCTAGAAACCGAAAGGCAAAAGTTGATCCCAAATCAAGATTGGCGATCCGTAGGAGCGTTGGAGAGCTTATCGACATTGTGATAATGACTGCGATCCCTTAAAACTGCTAGGCTGTCTGGCGTGCGCAATGGCGGAACGAGAAGCATGCCTACGCATCGACCAGCGACAAACGAATGCCTGGTTGTCAACCAGGCCCGATCAGCAGGGCGCTCGGAATTGACCGGGACGTGATGTTGAGGCGCGGCCAAGTGATGAGGCGTATGTCAGAATACGAAATCGAACTCGACGATGTGACCTTTACGTACGCAGACGAAACGACTGCCCTGGCCAATATCTCCTTACGAGCACGGACGGGCGAGTGCGTGGCGGTATTGGGAGCCAACGGGGCGGGTAAGTCGACGCTGTGTTTCCTGCTGAGCGGGATCGTGCCGCACATCTTTGGCGGGGGTCGCAGCGGCACGGTCTCGGTGGCAGGTCACGACCCGTGGAACAATCCGCTGCACACCACCGCCAGGGTTTGTGGAGTCATGCTCCAGGACCCGGAGGTGCAATTATTCAACCCCAACGTCTTTACCGAGATGGCTTTCGGCCCCTCCAACCTGCAGGTGGAGCGAGAGGAGATCATCCACCGCATCGGTGAGAGTCTGGCGTTGCTCCACCTGGAGGGGATGGAAAAACGCAACCCGCGCGACCTCTCCGGAGGGCAGAAGCAGCGCGTGGCGCTTGGCGCTGTGCTCACCATGCGCCCGCGGGTGCTGGTACTGGACGAGCCCACCTCCCAGCTCGACCCGATCGGGCGCTGGGAGGTGGCCGAGGCCATTCGCCGCCTCAAGTCGACGCAGCAAATGACCATCGTCCTGACCACCCACGAAACGGATGACATTTTAGACCTGGCGGACCAGGTCATCATCCTGGATCGGGGCAGAATCGTCCTGGCCGGCAGTCCGGCACAGGTGTTTTCGCAGCCCGAAGTGCTGGCGGCAAGCGGGGTGCGGTTGCCGATCCTGTTGGACATCCTGCACAACGCCAACCGGCTGGTTGGCAAACCGCTGGCATTGACCGAACAACAGCTCCGTCAGCTAGATGCGACCAGGGTGGGTGACGAGATCAACACAATGATCTCGCGGGGACAGATAGAAGTCCGCAGCGAGAGAACGCCAGGACCGGTGGAGAGTGAAACAAACCGGGATTTCGCGCTGGAGGCGGACCACCTCACCTACGAATACCCGGGCAATCCGCCAGTCGTGGCACTGCGCGATATAAACCTGTCCATCCGCCAGGGCGAGATTGTCGGTATCATCGGGCAGAACGGGTCGGGCAAGAGCACGCTGGTCAAGTCCTTTGTCGGTCTGCTACGCCCCACGCGGGGAGAGGTGCGTGTCAACGGGCAGGATATCTCCCGGGTACCGGTGGGACAGATGTCCCAGAGAGTCGGCCTGGTGCTGCAGAATCCGGACTATCAGCTCTTCACCAGCTCGACGCGTGAAGAGATTCTTTTCGGCCTGACAAACATTGGCGTGACTGGATCGGCAGCCGAAGAAAAATTGCACGAGGTGTTACAGTGGGTCGGCCTGGAGCAAGAGCTGGAGACATTCCCGTTTCGCATGTCCTTTGGCGACCGGCGCAAGCTTGCGGTTGCCGCCACGGTGGCCCTTGACCCGCAGGTGTTGATCCTGGACGAACCGACCACCGCGCAGGACCATCGCGGCCGCTACCAGATCGCCGAGATCGGCCGCCGTTTCCGCGACGAGAAAGGGCGCACGGTGCTCATGATCACCCACGACATGGACCTGATTGCACGCTACGCCGAGCGCCTGATCGTGATGTGGGATGGACAGGTGCTGCTGGATGGCCCTACCGCTGAAGTTTTTCGGCAAGTCGAGGTGCTGGAGCGGACTTTTCTCCATCCACCCATCGCAGCCCAGGTCGCCCACAGGCTGCATCCACTGGGCCTGTCCAGCGATGTGATCAGGCTGGAGGATCTGCTTTGCGCGCTGGGCAGTCCGGTTTAGCTGTCTGGCAGGGCAACATTGAATCGACGATACGGCGAGAAGAATACCCATGCAAGTGCCATTTAAGTACACCTATCACGATACGTTTGTCCATCGGTTGCACCCGCTGGTCAAGTTGTTCCACATGATGTTGACTCTGCTGCTGGTCATCGCCCCGATGTACAGCTTCAGGTTCCTGCCGGTGCTGCTGGCCTGGCTTGCGCTGTCGGTGGCACTGTGGTTCTTCGCCCACATCGAGATCAGCCGCTTTGCCACGCTGATCAAACTGCTCCTGGGGACCTTCGTGTTCCTGATCGTGATCCAGGGCTTCACCTATCGCTTTGGCAGTACTGTCATTATTACGTTATTCCACTGGGGTTACGGTAACACCAACCTGGGTGCCCTTAAATTAGAAGGCGTCGTGTTCGGCATGATCCTCTCACTGCGCATGCTGACCGCGGCCGCCTCGCTGCCGTTGTTCGTGATGACAACGTCGTCGGCCGAATTGATGACCGGGCTCAGAAGGTTGCGTGTGCCCAAGGTAGTAACGGTCATGATCGTGGGTGCGCTCTCTTTCACCACCCTGATCTTCGAGATGTGGGCTTATATCCTGGATGCCCAGAAGCTGCGCGGCTTCGACATCAGCCGGATGAATATCGTCACAAGGCTGCGAAAGGCGTACGTCCCGATCGTAACCCCGCTGGTACTACTCCTGTTCCGCAGGGCGAACGATTTCCAGATCGCACTGGAGACCAGGGGCTTTGGCGCGCCGGGAAACCCGACCGAGGTTGAGCAGTTGGTGTTCACCCTCAAAGACGCGGTTGCGGTGCTCTTTTTTCTGGCCGTTTGGGTGTTGTGCCAGGCTCTGCGCATTCGCATCGCAGCCTCACTGGTATAAGGAGGGCCTTGCGGGTCGCACTATTGACACCAGCCAACCTCGTTATTCCATGCAGAGGCGTTAAAGGGATCAATTCGGCGTGCAGCGCCTGTTTACCACCGTTTAGACACCGAAATCAGACCACCCAGGAAGGGAAAAATGATCCGGCAAGAAAAGCCAACCACCGTGGTAAATTCCTGGAATGAATGGGACCCGCTGAAGCACGTGATCGTCGGTCGGGCAGATGGCACCATGATCCAGGCCCCTGAACCCGCCGTGCAGCGCGACTGGCCCCAATGGGGCTACCCGTTGGGCAGATTTGGCCCCCTTCCCCAAGAAATGGTGGACAAGGCCAACGAGCAATTGGACAATTTTGCCCACATCCTCCAAGAGAGGGGAATTCGGGTGGACCGCCCGACTCCCCTGGATTTTTCCCAGACGGTCCAGACGCCAGATTGGGTCCAGAAGTCCATGTTCGGTTGCATGCCTCCGCGCGACCTGCTGCTGACGGTAGGCAACGAGATCCTGGAGGCCACAATGAGCTATCGTAGCCGGTGGTTCGAGTACCTGTGCTACCGGCCGCTGTTGCAGCAGTATTTCAAGGAAGATCCAAACTTTCGCTGGGAAGCCGCACCCAAGCCCCGCCTGACGGAGCGCAGCTACCGGATGGATTTCTGGCAAGAGCTTGCCACCAAGTCTGAGGAAGAGCAGGTGCGCGACTATACGATGAAAAAAGAGTGGATCCTTACAGAGGAAGAGCCGCTCTTCGACGCAGCGGAAGTTGGGCGCTTTGGAAAAGACTTGATCGTACAGCGTTCGACAACAGTCAATGCCAGCGGATTGGATTGGTTGCGGCGCCATTTCCCGACCCATCGGATTCACGAGGCGATCTTTCGCGAGGGTGCCCCAGTGCACATCGATGCGACTTTCATTCCTCTGCGCCCGGGGTTGATCTTGAGCAATACAAAGCGGGATCCACTCACGCCTGAACTGGTGGAATTGTGCAAGAAGAACGATTGGGAGATCGTACCTTGCGCCAAACCGGCCCGCACCGAAAAACCAAGACTGTCCTTCTGCAGCCCCTGGCTCACCATGAACCTGTTGGTGCTGGATCCGAAGACCATCTGCGTGGAGGCAGGCGAGACAAACCAGATGGAACACCTCTACAAATTGGGATTTGAAGTGGTCCCAGTCCCGTTCTGGGATGTGGCGCCGTTTGGCGGAGGCCTGCACTGCTCCACTGCCGACGTATATCGAGAAGGGACGTGCGAGGATTATTTCCCCCACCAGATCCCGGGTTATTAACCTAGCCCTGATCCATGCGACCAAGGTGTTGTGGCAACGATCGATCTGCCCTACGGTCATAAGCAGCTCCTGATCACCATCCCGGACGAGTGGTTGGGCGAGGTAGCCGCGCCCAGGCCGGTCGCTCCGGCGGTCGACGTAGCAGGGTTGGTTCGGGATGCCATTCGACAGCCGATCGGCTGCCGGCCGCTGGCTCAGATCGTCGCGCCGGGACAAAGGGTAGCCATCCTGGTGGACGATGCCACGCGCAAGACGCCAGCTTCACAAATTCTCCCCCTCCTTCTGGACGAGCTGCAGGCGGCCGGCGTCAGGCAGGCTGATATTTGCCTGGTGGTAGCCCTGGGCACCCATCGACCCATGACTCAGGCGGAACTCGTCGCCAAGCTCGGCGAGGAGGCAGCCCACCATTACCGGGTGGTAAATGTGCCCAGCACGGATGACAGCCAGATGGCTTACCTGGGCACTTCGTCGAATGGAATCCCGGCCTGGGTGAACCGGTGCGTGGTCGAGGCAGAGGTGCGCATCGGCCTGGGAATGGTCACGCCGCACATGGACGCCGGATTCAGCGGCGGGGCAAAGATCATCCTGCCGGGGGTGTGCAGCTCCCGAACTGTCGATGCCTTTCATGCGGCTTCTGCCTTCATACCGGAGAACCAGCTCGGCATGCTGAGTGCCCCCCTGCGCTGCAGCCTGGAGCAATTCGTGGCTGAAAAGGTACCGCTGCATTTTATAGTCAACATCATCCTGACGCTGGACGGGCAAGTCTATCAATGCGTTGCCGGTCACAGTGTGCACGCTCAACGAGCCGGAGTTCGCTACGCCATAGAGGTCTTCAGCACCCCCATTCGGCGACGTTTCCCAGTCGTGGTCGCAAATTGCTATCCCTACGACATGGACTGGTGGCAGAGCGCCAAGGGTGTCTGGGCCGGCGACTTGATGACGGCGGACGGCGGCACGCTGGTGATCGTCACGGCCGCCGAGGAGGGCACCGGCGGTTATTCGCTCCTGCCAGGATATATAGGACGAGATGCAGAGGAAATCAAAGGCGAGATCGAGCGTGGCACTGCGCAGGACGCTAAGCAGGCAGCCACCGGAGCGATGTACGGCACCCTGCGGCGCCGGATAAATTTGGCCCTATGCTCGGCTGGCATCACCCCGGCCGAGGCGGAAGCCATGCGCATGCCGTATTTCGCTTCGGTGGAGCACGCAGTGGGTGAGGCGGTGACCGGGCTGGCAGAGGAAGACCGGGCAGGATCGGTTGGCGTGCTGACCCACGCCGGAATCGTGCTTCCTCTTTTATGATGAACAATGGATAGGCAAAGCAACCGCCTACTGATCTTCACCGAGCAAGCTCAACGTTACCTGGAGGCGCTGCGGCTGCTCAACCTGCCCAACCTAGAACTATACGCCGCCGAGGACCTGAAGAAGGCCCAGGAACTATGCGGAGAATGCAACATTCTGATGGGTGACCCACACTGGCTGCGCGCAATCCTGGCGGATGTGCCCCGTCTCCGCTGGGTGCAGTCCAATTACGCGGGCGTGGCGCCGCTGCTTGATGCGGCCTGCCGACAGGACTACTTGCTAACCAACGTTGGCCCGCTGTATGGCCCTGCCCTGAGCGAATACGTCTTCTGCTACCTGCTGATGCACGAACGGCGGGCCTGGCTTCGCTACCAGGCGCAATTGCAGGGCTGCTGGGACAACAGCTACACCGAGACACTGCGCGGCAAGTTGATCGGCATCCTGGGAGTCGGCAACCACGGCTCCAAGATTGCCGAGACAGCCAAGTATTTCGGGATGCGGACGAAGGGGTTGACCCGCAGCAGCACCGACTGTCCATTCATCGATGCCTATTATCACCGCGACCAGCTCCTGGAGTTCGTATCGGACGTTGACTATCTGGTATGCGTGTTGCCCGATACGACCCTGACTCGAAATATGATCAACCACACGGTACTGGAAAGCCTGCCGCAGAGGGCAGTCCTGGTAAACGTTGGGCGGGGCAGCGTGATCGACGAGCTGGCGTTAGCCAGTGCGCTGCAGGATGGCAGGATCGCCGGAGCCGTGCTGGACGTGGTACGAGAAGAGCCACTGCCCGCCAATCATCCGTTCTGGCACACGCCCAATCTCATTCTCACCTGCCACACGGCCGCACCCGGTCCAGGTTACAATCCGGAAATCGTGGACTTATTTGCGGACAATTATCAACGGTATGCGGGCGGCATGCCGCTACGCTACGTCGTGGGCTGGGCGCGTGGTTATTGACCTGCAGCAAGATCCATTGACTGAAAAAATCAGAGGAGATCACTGACCCATGAGCCAGACAGACGTAAGATCACACGTGTTTACGTTAGATCCCACCCGGCATTATCCGACGTTAGTATACGGAGAGGGAGTATATGTCACCGATGACCAGGGAAAAAAGTACCTGGACGCCATCGCCGGTATCGGCGTGGCCTGTATCGGCTACGGCAGGAAGCGGGTGGCTGACGCCATGGCTGCCCAGGCGCTCCGGCTCTCTTATGCGGCCTCCAACATCTTCGGCAACCAGCCGACCAACCGGCTTGCCAGCCAGTTGGCAGCTCTGACGCCTGGCGACCTCCAATATATCCACTTCACATCCGGCGGCTCAGAAGCGATCGAGGTCAGCATCAAGCTCTGCCGCCAGTACCACCTGGAGCGCGGGCAGCCCCACAAGCACAAGATGATCTCACGCTGGCTCAGCTATCATGGCGCTACGTTAGGCGCCCTCTCGGTAACCGGCATGGTTGGCCGTCGAAAGAAGTACCTGCCAATCCTGCTGGACTGGCCGCACATTCCTCCGGCATACTGCTATCGTTGCCCATTCGACAGTAGCTATCCAGACTGTGGGGTAGCCTGCGCCCGCGCCCTGGAAACGACCATCCAGGAGATTGGGGCAGACGTCGTCATGGGTTTTGTCGCCGAGCCGGTGGTAGGGGCAGCTGGCGCAGCTTTGGTGCCCCCTCCCGAGTACTGGCCGATCATACGAGAGACCTGCGATCGCTACGACATGCTGTTGATTGCCGACGAGGTCTTCACAGGATTTGGGCGAACGGGGCGCAGTTTCGCGGTGGACCACTGGAACGTGGTGCCGGACATGATAGCCATGGCCAAGGGCATCAGCGGCGGATACGCGCCGCTAGGAGCCGTGGCGGTGAGCAACAGAATCCGGGCAGTCTTCGAAGATAACAAGACGCCGTTCGACCACATCTTCACCTATTCTGGAAGCCCGATAGCCACGACGGCTGCCTCTGAAGCGCTGCGCATCTGGGAAGAGGAACATCTAGCCGAGCACGCTGCTTCGCTCGGTGAATATTTCCTAAAGCAATTAGGGACGCTGAAGGAACATTGGGTGGTGGGCGACGTGCGCGGCATGGGGCTTATGGCCGGAATAGAGTTCGTACTGGATCAGAGCACGAAGCAACCTTTTCCAGCCGAGAAGCTGGTAGCTAGGCAGGTCGCACAGACTGCACTGCAGAACGGTCTGGTGACCTACCCCAGCACAGGCATGGCGGATGGAGTGCGCGGCGACGCTATCTCGCTGTTCCCGCCGCTGATCTTCACAGCGCAGCATGTGGATGAATGCGTATCCAAGCTGCACGAAACGTTGACTCATTTGGAGCAGACCCTATAGCCGTTCAGGCATCGGAAAGGAAGGGGCCATGAAAACGGCGAATGAGTATATAGAAAGCCTGCGCAGCCGCAAGATGGAAGTCTACTATATGGGTGAGCGGATCGAGGAACCGGTCGACCATCCGTCCTTTCGCCCCCATATCAATGCGGCCGCGCTTACCTACGAGTGTCCGCCACATGACGACGAGAGCATTGCGCTGACGACGGCCCGCTCGCACCTCAACGGCGCAACGATCAATCGCTTTACCCACATCCACCAGAGCACCGAGGACCTGGTCAGCAAAGTCAGACTACTGCGGGCACTGGGCCAGCACACCGGCTCGTGCTTCCAGCGTTGTGTTGGTTGGGATGCCTTGAACGCGCTATACGTGGTGACCTACGACATGGACGCAAAGCTGGGCACCGCTTACCATGGCCGGCTGGTTGATTACGTGCGCTATGTGCAGGAAAACGACCTGATGTGCACCGGTGCCATGACCGACCCTAAGGGTGATCGAGGCCTGCCGCCGGGTAAGCAACCTGATGCGGACCAATTCATGCACGTGGTGGAGCGCAGCGCGATGGGCATCACCGTACGCGGCGCCAAGCTGCACCAGACCGGGGCAGTCAACTCGCACGAGATTATCGTCATGCCCACCACCGAGCTGGAGCTGAGCGAAGCGGACTTTGCGCTGGCCTTTGCCATTCCCGCCGACACTCCCGGCCTGGTGTACGTCTTTGGCCGCCAGACCAACGATACACGTAAGGGCGAAGGCTATCTTGACCAGGGGAACGCACGGTTTGGCATCGTAGGTGGTGAGGCGATGGTGGTGTTCGAAGACGTCTTCGTTCCCTGGGAGCGGGTTTTCATGTGCGGTGAAACAGCATTCGCCGCACCATTGGTGGAGATATTCGCCTCCTATCATCGGCAGAATTACGGCGGATGCAAAACAGGCGTCGCCGATGTGCTCATCGGGGCTACGGCTTTATTGGCCGATTACCAGGGTGTTGGAAGGGCATCCCATATCCGCGACAAAATCACCGAAATGGTGCAACTGGCTGAACAGCTATATTGCTGCTCAGTTGCATGCTCCGTGCAGGGTGCCAGGACGGCCTCGGGCGCCTACTTCGTGGACCCGCTGCTGGCCAACGTGACCAAGTTGAACGTGACCAGAAATATGTACGAGATAGCCCGGCTGGCGCAAGATATCGCCGGCGGGCTCATCGGCACCTTGCCGTCGGAACGCGATCTCTACCATCCACGCGTGGGACCCTTGATGGGCAAATTTTTTGCGGCCCGCCAGGGGGTATCGACTGAGGCGCGCTACCGGGTGGCAAGGCTGGTAGAAAACATGACCGGGGGAACGGCGTTGGTGGAAGCGATGCATGGCGCTGGTTCCCCCCAGGCGCAGAAGATCATGATCCTGCGCCGCGCGAATCTGCCTCACAAAACGCGCCTGGCGCAGCGCCTTGCCGGCCTCAGCGAGGAAATAAACGAGGTGAGTAGGTGAGCGTGTTGGACCTGTTCCGGTTGGATGGTCAGGTGGCGCTGGTCAGCGGAGCGGCGCATGGCATGGGCTCGGCCGTAGCGCTGGCCCTGGCCGAGGCCGGTGCCGATGTAGCGACGCTTTACCACCGAACGCCCATAACCACTACCCAGGAATCGATCCAGGCTGTTGGCAGAAAATGCCTGGCGCTGCACTGCGACCTGCGAAAGGCCACAGTTGGAGACCTGCACGTCGTGGTGGATCACGTGCTAGCTGAGATGGGCCGATTGGATATCCTGGTGAACAACGCCGGCATCATCCGGCGGGCGCCGGCAGCGGAGACCAGCGAGGCTGATTGGGATGATGTCATGCAGATCAATCTTAAATCAGTGTTCTTTCTGTCCCAGGCAGCAGTGAAGGCCATGATCCCACAGCGGCGCGGAAAGATCATCCAGATTTCGTCGGTGCTGGGAATGCAGGGTGGCATCCTGGTCCCGGCATACGCGGCAAGTAAGCACGCCGCCCTCGGCCTGACTCGCGCCATGTCCACTGAGTGGGCTTCGCTAGGGATCAACGTCAACGCGATTGCGCTGGGTTATATGGAGACCGAGCTGACATCCGCCATACGAGGCGATCCAGAGCGCAGCGCCACCCTGCTGGCTCGTATTCCTGTAGGACACTACGGCAAGCCAACCGACATCCAGGGGGCAGTGGTTTTCCTGGCTTCGGCTGCATCGGAATACATGCACGGATCGGTCGTGGTGCTGGATGGTGGCTGGCTGGCGCGCTAGGAGGCTGGTGAATTGATAGAGATTCGCATCCACGGGCGTGGCGGTCAGGGAGTTGTGTTAGCCGCCGAAATGCTTGTGAGAGCCGCCTACGAGGATAACAAATATGGGCAGGCATTTCCGGCATTTGGCGGCGAGCGCCGCGGATCGGCAGTCCAGGCATTCGTCAGACTCGACACGCAGCCGATACGGGTGCGCTATCGGGTGTATGAGCCGCATTACGTGCTCATACTTGACCGCAGCTTGCCGAATATGGTGGACGTTCTGGCTGGCCTGCGACCCGAGGGAGCGGCGCTGATCGATTCGATCCAGCCCTCAACCACCCTAGCGTGGTCGACGAATGCGGCTGCCTATGCCATTCCAGCCACCGGAATCGCCATGCAGGTCTTTGGGCAGCCCTTCGTCAATCCGGCCATGTTGGGGGCCCTGGCGGCGATATCCGGTCAGATCAGCCTGGCAGGGATCCAGACGGCGTTCCAGCGCCGTTTTCCCGGACCCCTGGGAGAGAAGAACTGCCAGGCGGCTCAGATGGGCTACGACTTTGCCTGCAGTCCAGCCGGGGCACCAATCTCGGTGAATAAAACGGGGCAGATTCCTGATGACCACCCGAATTGGGAAGATAGCCCAAACCTGGGCGCACCAGGCCGTGGCCTCCATTTTGGGCTGGTCGTGGCGCCGCGCACTTCGCTGGCCTACCCAACCGGCGTCTGGCGCTACACGCGGCCGGCCATCGACCCGGCCATCTGCAACGGATGCGGACTGTGCGCCACATTTTGTCCGGACAGCAGCGTCATTATCGTAGACAGGCAGGCCATCGTGGATTATGCCTACTGCAAGGGATGTGGGATTTGCACCAGGACCTGTGCACAGCGGGCGATTCTCATGTTGACAGAGGAGGGTTGAAGGATGGCGCGAAGCACTGTCTCGGTGATGGAGGGCTCGCTGGCGGTGGCGCAGGCGGTGAAGGCTTGCCGACCGGCGGTCATCTCGGCCTACCCCATCACCCCCCAGACCCACATCATTGAGGACCTGGCTCAGATGGTCGCCCAGGGCGAGCTGGATGCCGAGTACATTCGAGCAGACTCTGAGTTCTCGGCTGCCTCAATCCTCGCCGGCGCCAGCGCGACCGGCGTCCGGACGTACACCGCATCCGCCTCGCAGGGCCTGCTGTTGATGACCGAGGTGCTCTATTTCCTGGCAGGCGCCCGGCTGCCTGTGGTCCTGACCGCGACCAACCGCCAGGTCTCAGTCCCGCTTGGCCTGCAACCCGACCACCGGGACACAATGGGCTGTCGCGACGCGGGGGTCATCCAGCTATACGTCGAAGACGTCCAGGAGGCTTACGACACCCACCTGCAGGCTTTCAAGATCGCGGAAAATCATCACATCCTCCTGCCGACCATGGTGTGCATGGATGGCTTTGTCCTGACCCACGTGGTAGAACCGGTCAGCATCCTGGACCAGACGGAGGTCGATGATTTCTTACCACCATATGCGCCGCTCCATTTCTTGACCCCGGAAAGACCCGCCGTTTTCGGCTCTTATACGGACGACGCTAATACCCTGGAGTTTTACTACCTCACCCAGCAAGCTGTGCTCAATGCAAAAGGCGTCATCGAAGCGGTGGCTCGAGAGTTCCAGGAGGCCTTTGGTCGCCATCAGGGCGGCCTGATCGACTCCTACTCGACGGAGGATGCCGAGGTAGTCCTGCTGGCCATGGGTTCAACGGTAGGCACATTGCGCGAGGCCGTGGATGTGCTGCGCCAAGAAGGGATCAAGGTCGGCCTGATCAAGGTACGTTGCTTCCGACCCTTTCCAGGAGAGGAGATAAGACAGGCGGCCTGCGGAGCTGGCATTGTGGCGGTGTTCGACCGGGCCGTCTCATTTGGTTATCAGGGAGTACTGGCGACCGATGTTAAGGCAGCGCTGTATGATGCGCCGCAGGGAAAGCGACCGTGGGTATTAGGTACGACTGCGGGTTTCGGCGGGCGTGAAGTCACACTGGACACCGTGAGGGAGATCGTGAACCACGCCCACAAGGTGCTGGACGGTCATCCTGATCCTGCGGACGAAGTCCACTTCCTCGGGCTCAAGCCGGAACTTCTGCGAGCAGTGGGAAAAGCCCAGGCCGGACCAAGAGGATAGGAAATGGAAACAGCCATGCTTGGCCAATACGGAGAGGTATTGTTCGTGCCCGGTCACCGCGCCTGTCCCGGGTGTGGAGCTGCGTTGGTGGTGCGCCTCATTCTGGAGGCCACCGGCCCGAATGTGATCGTGGTCAGCCCAACCGGCTGCCTGGAGACCTTCAGCTCGCCCTATCCGTACACCCCCTGGGGTGTACCCTGGCTGCACGTTCTTTTCGAAAATGCCGGGGCCGTGGCTTCAGGGGTCGAAGTGGCCTTGAAAAGGCAGGGACTGGCAGACCGGGTAAGAGTCCTCGTCATTGGAGGCGATGGCGGGACCTATGACATTGGAATCGGGTCGCTCTCTGGAATGTTTGAACGCGGCCACGATGTCCTGTATGTTTGTTACAACAACGAAGCGTATATGAACACGGGGGTTCAGCGTTCCAGCGCCACGCCGCTGGGCGCATCAACGATGACCAGCCCGGCGGGCGCCCACGCCTGGGGGCAGGACCGCCCGCAGAAGGACCTGCCTGCCATCGCCATAGCGCATCGCATCCCCTACGTCGCCACTGCCTCCGTCGCCTATCCGGCCGACTTGGTGCGCAAGGTGAAGCATGCCATGGCCTTCCGTGGACCGAAATACCTCGAAGTCCACAGCCCTTGTCCCATCGGTTGGGGTCATGATGCAGCCGAAACCATCGATCTGGGTAAGCTGGCTGTTCAGACGGGCCTATTCCCCCTGTTCGAGGCCATCGCCGGGCAACCCCTTCGTGTCCGCAAGATCCACAAAAGACTGCTGGTGATCGATTATCTCGGTCGACAAAGGCGATTTAGCCACCTGTTCGAGGACGGGGCCAACCAGGACCATCTGGCCAGGATTCAGGCGATTGCGGACGACAACGTGATCCGTTTGGGGCTGGTGGATACGGTTGTGGCTGGCAGGCAAAGCAACGAGGCATGACCATTCGCGTCCAGCTATTCAATACATGCCTTGGCGAGAACTTCTACCCTGGCGTCCTGCGGGACATGGTCGCAGTGCTGGAACGGTTGGGCGTGGAATGCCGGATGCCGGAAGGACAGACTTGTTGCGGCCAGCCCTTTTATAACAGCGGCCTTCAGCAGTGCGCACGTCCGCCTGCCAGACACTGGTTGCGGGTGTTCGGTGGAACCGATGGGTACATCGTTGCTCCCTCCGCCTCTTGCGTTGGCTTTGTCCGGCGGCGTTACGAGGGGCTTTTTCCGGAAGGATCACCAGAGCATACCGCTGTCCAAGAGGCGGCCGCCCGGACCTATGAGTTCACCGAATTCCTGACGCGGGTGCTCCAGGTGACTGAGGTGGGCGCCTGGTTCCCGCACAGGGTGACCTACCACACCTCGTGCCATCTGCTGCGCGAGTTTGGCCTGCGCAACGAACCCAAGCAATTGCTGCGAGGCGTGGGAGGGTTGGAGCTGGTCCCGCTCACAGACGAGGAGACCTGCTGCGGCTTTGGCGGGAGTTTTAGCGTTATTTTTCCGGAAGTCTCAAAACAGATAATGGAGAAAAAGATACAGGCCATCGATAACAGCGGCGCCGAGGTGGTCGTGGCGGCGGAGACCGGCTGCCTGATGAACATCCATGGCGGACTACACAAAGCCCAGGCGCCAGTCAGGGCAATGCACCTCATCCAGGTATTGGCCCAGGAGGATCGCGGTCAGAGGCAGGGAAACGGCGGTCGATGAAGACCTCGCCAGGGAAGATCCATTTCCGGCGCAACACACAGAACATTCCTGCCAGAATTCCGGGCGCCGTCCAAAGCGCGACAAAAAGGTTTCTGGCGCTGAGAGATGCCGCCGTGAACGAGTATGGCGCCGAACACTGGCAGGAGCTGCGCCAGATCGGGCACGATCTTCGCCTGCATACCCTGGAGCACCTGGATACCTACCTGGAAGTGTTGGAGAAGAATGTCGAGTCTGCTGGCGGTCAGGTTCAATGGGCGCGCACGGCCGAGGAGGCCAGGAACATCGTAAGGGAGATCGCACAGCGGCGGAATGTCAGGCGGGTGGTCAAGGCCAAGAGCATGGCAACGGAGGAGATTGGTCTCAATAAGGATTTGCAGAGCGCCGGAATATCGGTCCTGGAAACGGACCTGGGGGAATTCATTGTCCAACTGGCGGGCGATAGCCCTTCACACATTACCGGTCCTGCCCTTCACCTACGCAAGGAGGACATCGCGGAGCTGTTCCACGCCAGGCTTGGGGTGGTTGCGCCGCCGGATGCCGAGCAATTATCTCGAATTGCCGCTGCCAGGCTGCGGCACGAATTTCTGGTAGCAGACATGGGCATCTCGGGGGGCAATTTCCTAGTGGCAGATACCGGCACCCTGGTCCTGGTTACCAACGAGGGCAATGGCCGCATGTGCGCCACGCTGCCGCCGGTCTACGTGGCTGTAGTGGGGATCGAGAAGATCATCCCCGACTGGCAGAGCCTAGCGGTAATGCTTACGCTGCTGCCGCGCAACGCCACCGGCCAAAAGATGACGGCCTACATATCGTTGATTGGCGGAGTCAATGCGGCCTCCACGGAAGACGGGGCGACCGAATTCCATCTCGTCCTGCTGGATAACGGCCGGTCGGAGATCTTGCGCCACAGGATCCTACGGGAGACACTGCTGTGCATTCGATGCGGCGCCTGCCTTAATATCTGCCCTGTCTATAACAATGTCGGCGGGCATGTCTATGGTTGGGTCTATTCGGGTCCGATCGGCGCGATCCTGACGCCGCAACTGCTCGGCCTGCGGAAGGCAGGCGAACTACCCTTCGCCTCCACCCTGTGCGGTGCCTGCAATGACATCTGCCCGGTGAAAATTCCCATCACCGAGATCCTGCTCTGTTTACGCCAGCGTGCTCTGGAGAGTGCAACCGGAGCTATAGGCAGTCAGCAGACCATGCTGCGCCTGGGCGCCCAGGCCACCGCGCTGGCCTTGGCATCGTCTCGGCTGTACGGATGGGGCGCACAAGCGCTGCGGGTGATCCAGCTCCCCTTCCTTCGTAATGGGTGGCTGCCCAGATTGCCGCCGCCCTTAAATCGGTGGACCAACAGCCGGCCTCTGCCGGCGTTCAGAACAGACTTCCGCAAGTGGTGGCGGCATCGGAACCACGGTAGTTCCAAGACCTGGCGGACCAGGGCGAGGTCGATAGTGAACAAGGCAGACCAGGCTGCAAGCGCCTTGAGGGCATGGTACCGGAGGCGCACATGACTCATCGCAGCCTAGCAGCCGGTTCTGGTGCGTCTTTTCCCGGCGCTGGCGCGCGAGATGAGATCCTTTTCAAGGTGCGTGGGGCGTTGAGCAGAAGGAATGACCAGCTCTCCCCGCCCCCAGCCTGGTCGGTGCCTAGCTGCCCGCCGGAATGCCCCCAGCCTGGCATGGAACGCCTGTTGAGGGAGATCGACAATCTCGGAGGAATCACTCGCCAGGTAAAAACGCGCAGCGAGCTGCGCTCAGCGCTGGTAGAACTGGCGATCGCTCAGGGCATCCAGCGGGCGACCCTGTGGGAGACGCGGGAACTGGCGGAGCTGCGGATCGGTGAGACTCTTCAAGGCCTCGGCATCCGGCTGGTCTCTCCGCATGCAGACAAGTCTCAACTGGCGGAATGCGATCTGGGCGTGACGGGAGTGGACTGCGCCCTGCCAGAGACAGGCACATTGCTCCTGTGCTCATCGGCCGTGCGCCCACTGTCAGTTTCACTGCTGCCGCGGGTTCACCTCGCCATCCTGGGCGCCAGCGTGCTGCGGAGGGACCTGGCGCAGGCATTGGCTGAGGTGCGCGGCAGAAGAGCGGTATGCATTACCGGTCCGAGTCGCACTGCTGACATCGAGATGACGCTGGCAGTCGGCGTCCACGGTCCGCGCGTGCTGGCTGTCTGGGCGTTGGGAACAGATTTCACGCCCGGCTAACTGCGGCTGGCCTGGCTGATGCGGATGGCAAGACGAGAGGGGGGTGTGCTTCAGGCGGGTTCCAATCGTTGATCATTGACCAGGATTTGATGAGCGCGATGGATGTGCGCAGCCATGAGTTCAGCAGCGTGGTCAGCATTCTGGTCGGCGATCGCCTGGACGATTTGCTCGTGTTCCGCGATATAACGCTGCGCCTCGATCGGATCTTTGGATAGCACATAGCTCCAGGAGGGCGTCATTTCTTTTATCATGGCGCTGGCCAGGACTGAGATCAATTCGGTCAGGAACGGGTTCTTGGCGGTCTCGACGATGCCGACGTGAAAGGCCGTATCCGAGACGTCCGCGGGTTGTCCCTGGCGCACCTGGTCGGCCACTTGGAGGTGCAAGGCCCACAGGCGCTGGATGTCCGCGGCTTGCCGGCGTTCGGCAGCCAGGCGGACGGCCTGAACCTCCACAATCTTGCGCACCTCTGCCAGGTGTGACCTCTGATCCTGCTCGCGAAGCATGGCCTTGATCCATGGCTGCATGGTATCGCGAGCGGTGGGGCGTCGAACGTAGGCGCCCTTGCGCGGGCTCACTTCGATGATTCCCCGCCCGGCCAGCACTGCCAGCGCGCGGCGGATGGAGGTGCGGCTTACCTGGAAGAGCTCGGCCAGCTCTCGCTCCGAAATCAATTGGTCGCCCTGGCCCAGCTCGCCGCTCTCGATCAACTGCTGTATCTGGTCGACGATTTCGGCATAGATCGTGTGATCGGGGGTCTTGTTTTTAATGGATGACGCTGAGGCCCGTTTTCCCATCATCAGACCTTTGATTACGTAGTTAATAGATCGTCTGCCTGTCACTCCGCCACCTGATCTTCCCAAGACTATTGTACATCAAAATTAGGGTAGACTCATGACGTTCATTCCATAACCGTCAACAGTAGCAACCCGCCGAGCACCAATCCGATGCCCAATGCAGTGAGTGGGGTCAATTGCTCGCCGAGCACCAGGATACCCAGCGTTCCGGCGGTGAGCGGCTCGGCCAGGGTCAGGCTGGCGGCGGTGGCGACCGAGGTGGCGCGCAGGCCACGGGCGAACAGGCTGTAGGCCAGTGCCACGGTCACCAATCCCAGGTGCAGGGCCACCAGCAGGCCGCCCGGCTGCACCATCCAGCTCAAGTCGACCAGGAACAGCAGGGGGGAGAGCAAGACAGCCCCCAGGCCGAAGGTGGCTGCCATCACCGCCTGGGGTGGCCGGGATTCCAGCAGGGATTTGCTGGCGAGGGTGAAAAGGGCATAGGAAGCTCCTGCCCCCAGCGCCAGTAATACTCCCAGCGGATCGACATCCAACCGGTCGCCAGCGCCCACCAGCAGCCCACTGCCCAGGATGGCCAGCAGGGTGGCCCCAGCCCAGCGCAGGCCGGGGCGCTCGCCGCGCACCAGCCAGCCCAAGGCGCCCGCCATGACCGGCGAGCTGCCGATGCCTACGATGGTTCCGACCGCCACCCCGGCGCGGGCTACACCGGCAAAGAAGCATAACTGATAGGCCGCCATGCTGGCGGCTGCCAGCAGGGTGGGACCCGCCGGCCAGCGCCGAAGGTCGCGCAGTGCGCCGCTTCCGAGGGCTATCAGGAACAACGCCAGGCCGCCGATCGCCAGGCGTGCCGTACCGACCGCAGCCGGCTGGGCGGAGGCGGGGGCCAGGGCCTGGGCGGTGCCGGTGGTGCCCCACATGACCGCGGCGGCGATCACGAGCCACCCCCCGGGTTGGGGCGAGCGCAGGCGCGGATGCGATGCAGGCATGGCTCAATGGGCCTGGCTGTCGCGGCCAGCGATGAAGATGCCCACCAGGGTCATAACACCCCCCAAGGCCTGGAAAGGCCCCAGGGCCTCGTCTAAGATCAGCCAGGCAAACAAGGCTGCCATGACCGGCTGGGATAAAAGGGCTATCGCGGAGAAGGTGGCCGGCAGGTGGGCCAGTGCGTATGCAATCAAGCCTTGACCGCCAATGTGGGAGAAGAGGGCCAGTGCCAACAGCACCAGCCAGCCCAGCAAGGAGTACGGCCACAGCCCCTCCCGCATCAACAAGGTTACCGGCAGCAGGGCCAGGCAGGTGACCAGCCCGCTCCAGGCCATGATACTGGCGGTGGAGAGGCGCTGGCGCAGGTCCTTCACCGCCAGGATGTAGCCGGCGTAGAAGACCGCCCCTACCAGGGCGAAAAGGTCGCCCCACAGGTGTTCTAAGCTCAGGTTGAAGCTCTGCCCCACCAGCAGGAGCATGCCCAACAGGGCCACCAGCATGCCCAGCAAGATTGCCCTGCTGGCGCGCTGGCGGAAGAACAGCCAGCTCCCCAGGGCTACGAAGAGGGGCGAGAAGTTGACCAGCAGCGTGGCGTTGGCTACCGTAGTATAGTGTATCGACCAGTGCCAGAAGCCCAGGTCACCGGCGAATAACAGGCCGGCCACGATCAAGGGGCGCAGGCTGGCGGGGCGGGAGGGGCTTGGCATGGCAGGATCGCCACGACCTTCGAGAGCCATCCACAGCCACATAGAAGGCAAGGCCAGAGCCAGGCGCCAGAAGGCAGTGGCGCCCGGGCCGACCTGGCTCAGGCGGACGAAGATCGGGGCGAAGGAAATGGCAGTCGCTCCGGCGAACAAAGCATAGAGCGCCCATCCTGGAAAGCGAAGGCGCCACGGACTCACCCGAGCGCCAGGGTCACGGGTGGCAAGCAAGTGGACCTCCGGGGGATCGGTCATGATTCTACCCTGCAAGGCGGGCAAACGGTTGGAGTGTAGTATAGATGGGTCAGGCTGTCAATCGGGTGTTAAACCAGAAATGGAGATCTTGGTGAAATTGCAGTCCAACAGGCTGCGTTCTATTGACATTGAAGTAACCCTCTGATAACATCGAGTCATTAGACGTTATACGTCTAATGACTATTGACGAACCACCTCTACATTGTTTCTCTAACTACGGATGAAATAAGCTGTTGAATTTCGGCTTTTATTAGGTTAGCCGACAAGGATATGCGAAGAATCCCACGCTCCTTACCTGAACAGGTCGCCGATGAGATGCGCCTGAGCATCACCCAGGGAAAATGGCGCCCTGGGATGAGGCTCCCCAGCGAAGACGCCTTGTGCCGCTCCCTGCGGGTCAGCCGGGGGACGCTGCGCAACGCCCTGGCCGAGATCGAGAGGGATGGGCTAATCATTCGCCGCCATGGTATCGGGACGTTCGTCCGAGAAAGGCCGCTGCTCAGGAATAACCTGAATATCATCCTGGGCATCACCGAGATGATCCGTTCCATGGGGATGATTCCAGGCCTGGCCAGCATCCAGGTGCTGGTTGAGAATGCGGAACCCGTTGTGGCTGCCAACCTGCAGTGCGAAGCCGGAGATGAGGTTATCCGCATCGATCGAGTCTATACAGGCGACAGCGAGAGGCTGGTGTATTGCATTGACTACTTCTGCGAGGCATTGCTCGGCAATGTCGAGGCCGGATTGGAACGCCCTGAGGCGATCAAGGAATACCTGGTCGAGAACCTGTCTTTGCTCAAGTTTCTGCGCCAGGAGCTCAGGCTGGCATTGGACCATTCCTCCATGAGGCTATGCCCGTTGAACGCCCCGCGCGGCATCGCCAGCCTGCTCGAAATCGCACCCGGCAAGGCCATCATCTTCCTGGAAGAGGTGATCTACGATCCTGCCGAGAATCCTCTGGCCTATTCACAAGGCTATTACACGGGCGAGGCGGCTCTTTTCACGGTGAGCCGCCTGTCCTGATCCTAGACCTGGCCAGCGAGTGGCCACCAGGCGAACATCACACTGATTGGAGGGTATCAATGATCACCGGAGACATGCGCCTCAAGCGCGATTTAGCTATGCGTAAGCTGCGGGAGGCGATCGAACTGCACGCCGGGACCACCGTGGCGGTTTCCGGCTGTGTGGACGACCCGCGCTTTGGATTGGCAGCCGTGGAGGCTGGGGCGCGCATCCTGGAGCCCAACCACGGCGAGCGGGCGCTCGCCCTGGGGTATAAAGGGGCCAAGACCATGCACGATACGGTCCCCATCCGCCACGAGATCCCGGTGGAAGAGATGGCCAAGGCTATCAGGGGCCTGCGCAACGTGGTGGGCGCCGAAATCTTCATATTCGTCGGTGTGCCGGGGAATTTTACGGAACTCGTACCCTTGATGATGACCGAAGAGAAGGCAGAAATGTTGGCCTACGCCGGGGCCGATGGGCTGCACACTCACAAGAGCACCCTGAAAGATGTGCATGACATTGTTGATCTTGGCCACCGTATGGGGCTGCTGGTAGACGCTTATATCGCCGACCCCACCGATCCCTATCCATTTGGCATCCCGGCCAGGACGCCGCAGGACGTGGCCAGGGTGGCCGGCGAGATGGAGCAGGTTGGCGTCGATGTGATTGGCCTGGTGACGAACATGAGCTATTCGGGCGCGGGTGCGGGCAACCTGGACCCCTATGTAGAGGAACGCCTAAGGGCGATGGTGGCGACCGTGTCGGTTCCGACAGCGGTCGAAGGCGGGATCAACGTGAGCAACCATAGAGCCTTCCGCGAGACGGGCGTGAATATCCTGATCGCGGGCACTTCGGTGACGGATGCAGCGCGCGAAGGCGTTCGAAGGGCGGTCGCGGCGCTGCTTACCCAATAGACCCGCGGAAGGGTGACATGAACGCGCGCTACGACCTGTTCGCGATCGGCTCGTGGACCCTGATCGACCACATCCTGAAGATGTCGAAGTACCCCGCCAAAGGCGCGACCGTCCCGCTGGATACGCCCGTGGAGCAACTAGACGCCAATTATTTCGGGGAATGCAGCGCAAATGTGGCCGCCGCGGCGGCCCGTCTGGGATTGCGAGTCGGATTGGGCATGGTGGTAGGGGAAGATTTCATCACCACCGGGTACCAACGCCACTTGACCGAACTGGGCGTCGACCTGGCAGGGGTGGAGGTGCGAAAAGGCCGTCTTTCCGGCCGTACCTACGTCTTCCACGACCCGCAAGGAGACGGATTCAATCTCTCCCAGCTTGGCCTGGCGCAAGACCAATCGGACTGGCAAGTCCCGGAAGAAGAGATCAAGATGGCGCGCTGCGTAGTGATCAACGAGAAATACAGTCCATACACCCTCGCGGCGATCAAGATCGGCAGGGAGTGCGGCGCGCTGACAGCCATCAACGGGATGGTCGGAACAGCCGGGGGGCAGGCGCGTGAATTTCTCGAGAGTGCCGATATCCTTTTCATCAGCCAGGACGAATTGGGGCAGTTGTTAGAGGTCTTGCATCTGGATCACATCCAGGAGCTGCAGGATCTTGGCCCAAAGCGCATCTTCGCCACTTACGGCAGGCTCGGCAGCCGGGTGTACACGCCCGAGCGCAACTACGAGGTCGGCATCGTACAGGCTGCTCAGGTGGTGGACCCGACCGGCGCTGGGGACGCTTACGCTGCCGGAGCCACGGCGGCCTTGTTGAAGGGCTATCCGGTTTTGCAGGCGGCTCGCATCGGGGCGGCGGTCTCCAGCTTTGTCGTGGAAGATTGGGGCTGCCAGACCAACCTGCCGGATTGGGAGATGATGCGTGCAAGATATGAACAGGCCTTCAAAGAAAGTCCGCACGATATTACCTGACGAATACCGCAAACGAAAGGTTTTATCGGCTTTTCGACCGATTACACTTCCATCCTGGCCTTCAAATTAGCAAGCATCACGTCTGCCTCATGCTCGTTTTGCTTCACAATGAAGGCCTCGGCCAGCTTGCCCAGCAGCGGGATCGGCACCTTGTATTCGACCTCCAGGGTCAACTTTGTCCCACCATCTGCGGATTCGTACAACCACACGAACGTACTCTCGATGCCTTTCGTGCTCTTAGTGACGACGCGCTGATTGGCGATGGTCTCGGTCGTCTCTGAAGCTCCTTCAAAGCGCATACCGGCCATCTTGTACACCCAACCGAAATTGTAGCCACCGGCAGGCGACGGCTGTACGTCTTTAACTTCGATCATGCTGGGCCAAATCTCCGGTAGATTGGTGGGTTCCCTCATGAAATCGTACACCTTCTCAACCGGGGCATTGATAGTGATACTTCGCGTTATCTTTGCCATAATTGTTATCTCCCCAGTATTGGATATATGAAAATACGGCTGTTGTTGTGAAATCCCTCCCAAAGTTTGGAGGCCACTCCTGAGGGACAAACGATTCAGGATTGCCCAACTGGGAAATCCCGATCGATGGGGCTGGTCTATTCCAGTTATTCGGTTATATCGGCGATGAAGCGAGTCGGGAAAACGCCATGCCGATGTAAAGACAGGATTCTTCAATATATAACCAAAGTTATCCCGAAAGGACAATGCTTCTGCAAGGCGGTATGTACCTACAGCATACATCAAAAAATGCCCAAAATCAATGGGCATTTTTCTGCAATTCCTTATTCATCCCCTATGCGATGATTGCCCACACCGAGCTGGACAATCTTGCAATAGTGGTCTACTCTTCTTCCAATTCCTCTAATTTCTCCCGACTGTCTCCCTCCGGGCCGTAGCTGAACAGCATGCGCACTTTATCCTCCACCACTGTCTCCACGTGCACCGGGCGACCCCAGATCGTGTACAGGTTACGCAGGGTGCCCTGGGCATAGGGGATATCCAGGTCGATCCCCTCGTAGCGGTGGAGAAGGTATAGCTCGCCGCGATTCTGATAGTTGCCATCCAGCACATCGATGATGGGATGGCCAAAGTTAGTCAGTTGGAATAGCAGGCGCTGCTTGATCTCGGCGAATTCCCGCCCCGAGATTTCGTACTGGTTGGTGACGTCGTTGTAATCGTACGAGAACAGGCGGTGCTGGCGGGCGAAGTCCTCGGTCAGGAATTCATCGATGAAACCGACGTCGTTGTAGATGAGCCGCACCTCGAAGACCTTCTCCCGCCCAAGGCCCAGCCGCCGATCCCATTCATCGCGCGCCTTCAGGTCATCGCAGGCCTCGTATTCGGGACCGAATGCTCCCCGATCCCAGCGCTCCTCGAGGTCTCGGAACAGCTCCAGGCCGAGCTTGTAGGGGTTGAGATGCCTGCCGTGGGTAGCGACCGTGCCGGCATGGTGATCGGCGTAATCGATCAGCTCATCCGGCTCCAGGACGCTTCTGGTCATCAGGTTGGTATGGATATAAGAAGCCCAACCTTCGTTCATGATCTTGGTCTGGCGCTGCGGGGCGAAGTAATAGGCCTCTTCGCGCACGATGTCCAGCACATCGTGCTGCCAGTTCTCCAACGGGGCATTTTCCAGGAGGAAGAGCAGGACATCGCGTTCGGGTTCTTCCGGAAAGTGCTTACGCTGCTGTTCGGCCTGCTGGTAACGAGCCTGCTGGGCTGCCAGGAACTCTGGAGGATTGATGAAGGAATCCATGTAGTCCTTGGCAGGCAACTTGTAAAGCCTGTGCGGCTGCGGCCCGGACTGGGGCTGGGGCCTGCGCTGGATGCCAGCTGCGTGGATATCGATCAAATTGTCCAACGACAGGCAGGCATCCAGGAAATTCTCTACCTCTTCCAGGCCATAGCGCTCGACATGGCGGCGTATGCGGGCTGCGTGGTTGGCCATTTCGTCCAGCATTTTGCGATTTGTATGGGCGAACCACAGGTTGTTCTTGAAGAAATCGGCGTGCCCGCAGACATGCGCCATGACCAGTTTCTGGTCGACGAGCTGATTGCTGGCAAGAAGATAGGCGATGCACGGATCGGTATTGGTCACCATTTCGTAGATGCGGTGCAGCCCGTAGGCATAGGATTTCGACAGCCGCTCGTACTCCATGCCGAAACGCCAGTGTGGATAGCGGGTCGGGAAGCCATCGTAGGCGGCCACCTGGTTCAACATGTCGTAGTCGAGCATCTGAAAGCGCACCTCGAAGAAGTCCAGGCCGAATTCCCGGGCGTGGGATTCGATGGCGTCTTGCAGTTCGCGGTAATCAACCAGGCGGGTCATGGGCGCATTTCTCAATCTACCAATCCTGTCGGTTGTTAATAGCCCTTGCCCAGGAAGGTTTTGATGGCTGTGTAGATCTCCTCGTCATTGTTGATCTTTACGGCGCACAGTTTCTCATCTTCGATCTTGGTGATGGTGTCGTAGAACTGGTTGCCATAGTAACTGCGCACCTGCCCATAACAAAACAGGTTTAGGCAAGGAAGCAGCTCCTCTGCGAGCAGCTCCAGACAGCGGCGGTCGTCGTCCCGATCGAAGTTCTCTCCATCGGAGAAGTGGAAGGAGTACAGGTTCCAAGCTGCCGGGTCGTACTCTCGGTGGATGATGTGGTTGCAAAGCTCGTAGGCAGAGGAGATGCGCGTGCCGCCGCTCTCCCGCAAAGAATAGAAGGTGCGTGAGTCGACTTCATGGGCAATTGCATCGTGCACGATGTAGCGGGTGATCACGTTCTTGTAATGGGCTTGCAGCCAGGTGTCAATCCAGAAGGCGGTGAGCCGGACCAGCTCTTTCTTGCGATCCGACATGCTTCCAGAGACATCCATCATGTAGATCACCACGGCGTTGTTATCCGGCACCGGATGCTCCTTCCACGAGCGGTAGCGCTTATCGTCCCGGATGGGGATGATGGCAGGCCTGGCAGGGTCGTAGGTGCCTGAGGCAAGCTGGCGCTTGAGCGCCTCGCGGTAGGTGCGTTTGAAATAGCGCAGGCTTTCTGGGCCTACCCGGCGCATGCCGGAGTAGCGGGTAATGGTGCCCATCACGTTGTTCTTGCTCTTTGGCCGGATGCGGGGCAGCTCCAGCTCCTCCCCCAGGATCTGGGCCAGCTCTTCCAGGGTCAGTTCGACTTCCAGGATATGGGCGCCGGGCTGATCACCGGCTGAGCCATCGGCGTCTGCCCGACCATCCGTGCCAACGGGCGTCCCGATCTCTCCCTCGCCCTGGCCGACACCCTTCAACCTTCCCCCAAAGCGAAAGTAAGGCAATTGGATGTGGGGAATGGGGATCGATACCAGGTCTCTGCCCTTGCGCCCGATCAGCTCACTGTTGGAGATGTACTGGCGCAGGTTCTCGCGCACCTTGCCGCGCACGATCTGTCGGAAGCGGCGGGCGTCTTGTTGAATGGGAAGGCTCATCATTCTCCTCCGCGATCAACTACCCATCATGAATCCCTGCCGGCGTCTCCGCGGGCAAAGATGCTGGCCACGTAGTTCAACACGTCGGTGGCGCACACTTCGCAGTAGCCCATATTCTTGATCATGCGGCTCTTGACGACCTCGATCTTCTCCTGGGTCTCGGTATCGATCACGTTGGAAACCAGGCTGGTGAGCTTGATCGAGTCCTTCTGGTCTTCGAAGAGCTTCATCTCGAGGGCGCGGCGCAGCCGGTCGTTGGAGTCCCAGGAGAAGCTCTTGCCCTCCAGCGCCAGCGCGCCGATGTAGTTCATGATCTCGCGGCGGAAATCATCTTTGCGGCTTTCGGGGATCTCGATCTTCTCTTCTATGGAGCGCATCAAGCGTTCATCGGGCGGTTCGTCCTGCCCGGTGTAGGGATTGCGCACCTTCTGCTTCTGGGTGTAAGCCTTGATGTTGTCGATGTAGTTACCAGCCAGGCGCTTGATGGCCGCCTCGTCGGCGGTGATGGCGCGCTGGACTTCGTTCTTGACGATCTCGTCGTACTCGGCGCGCACCACCGCCAGCAGCTCACGGTAGAGCTTGCGCTGTTCTTCACTGGTGATCAATGAGTGGTGCTTCAGCCCGCCCTCAAGCTCACGCACCAGCATGAACGGATTGACGCAGGTCACGCTTTCCTTGCTCACCAGGACGTTGGAGAGCTTATCCTGGATGTAACGCGGCGAAATGCCCACCATGCCTTCCTGCCTGGCCTCGGCCTGTAGCTCGATGACGCTGTCCTCGGTGAAGCCGGGAAGCGTGCGTCCGTCGTACAATTTGAGCTTTTGCAACTGGGTCAGCCCGGCGCGCTTGGGCTCCTCCAGGCGGGTGAGCACGGCCCACAGGGCGGCCACTTCCAGGGTATGCGGGGCGATGTGCTTGCCTACCACACGTTTTTCGTTGAAATCGCGCTGGTAAATCTTCACCTCGTCGCTGTAGCGGGTGACATACGGCACGTCGATCTTGATCGTGCGGTCACGCAGGGCTTCCATGTACTCATTGTTGAGCAGCCGGCGATACTCGGCTTCGTTGGTGTGGCCCAGGATCACTTCATCGATATCGGTGTGGGCGAACTTCTTAGGCTTGATCTTGTGCTCCTGAGAGGCGGTCAACAGGTCATACAGGAAAGCGACATCCAGCTTGAGGATCTCGATGAACTCCACCAGGCCGCGGTTGGCAATGTTCAGCTCGCCATCGAAATTGAAGGCGCGCGGGTCCGAATCGGAGCCGTATTCGGCGATCTTGCGATAATTTATGTCGCCGGTCAGCTCGGTTGAATCCTGGTTCTTTTCGTCCTTGGGCTGGAAGGTGCCGATGCCGACCCGGTCCTTCTCCAGGAGCAGCAGGCGCTTCACGTGCACATTCTTGATCAACTCACTCCAGCTACCACCGGATTTTTCCAGCAACTGGGTGTAGACGTAGCGGCATGCCGGGCACAGGTCTCCATCCACCTGGATGGGCTGCGCGCCAGCTTTGCCGTCGTTCAGCTCCTCCAGCACTGCGGGGCGGATGTCGCGCGGGATCAGGTGGAGCGGTTCCTCATGCATGGGGCAATCCATTCGTTCGCCGGTCTCCAGCAGCCAATAATACGTGTACAGGCGGCCTTCCTCGGTGCGCGTGTAGGCTTCCAGGCCCTTTTTCAACAGGCGCACGATGGTGCTCTTGGCGGTTCCCACCGGCCCATGCAGTAAGAGCACCCGGCGCTCCGTGCCGTAGCTGCGGGCGGCGGAATGGAAGATGCGCACCAGCTCCATGATGGGCTTATCCAGTCCAAAGACCGCATCGCGCCCGTTCTCGAAAGGGTCGTCGAAGAAGCGGTAGTGGACCAGCGATTCGCGGTTGCGGGTGTACTCCTCGGAGCCATAGGCGATGATCATATCGTAGATGCGCTGGTAAGCCGAGCGCGTCACCCGGGGGTCCTGGCGTACGATCTCCAGGTAGTCTTCAAAGCTGCCTTCCCAGTGCAGGTCGCGGTAGCCTTGGGCATCCTGGAATTGTTCAATCTTAGTTAGCAGGGCAATTTTCTCAGTCATTCGTGCCTCCTTGCCGGCGTGCAGGGCGATCCGGCGTTCTTTCGCATGATTCGGGGGAAATGTGCGCGTAGAGGCCCCCTGAAAACAGCGATAATACTTAGTCAGAATCTAGTCTACCCAATGTGGGCGGGGAGGACAATCAAGGAAAAACCTGATATCGAGCAAGAAAAGGCCTGAATTTAACGCTGATTTCCTTAAGAAAGGTTAATACTTAAGCGCTTACGCAACGGTTTTGGGATTGCCGAAAATATTAACTCGCTTCCACAGTCTCCACCTGGAACATGGCGTGGATCAAAGGCAACAAGGCAACCCCAAACTCGGATTTGGAGACAAAGCCATCGGCCTTAACCGCCTGGCTGGCGGCACGGTATTCGGGATTGTCATACAATGTCAAAAGTATGACGCGGATCGAGGTGCTGAGAGTCTTGATCTGGCGAGCAGCTTCCAGGCCACTCATCCCGGGCATTGCCAGGTCCATCAAAACCAGGTCCGGTTTGAGCGCAGAGGCCAGTTGCAGGGCGTTTTCACCGGTAAGTGTGGACCCGATAATCTCGATGTGAGGATCTGAAGACAAAAAACGCGTCGCTGCCTCGAGAAAGTCTGGGCTAACATCGACCAACAGCGTACGGATAGATGTCATGGAAATCCACCTTCTTCTTTGATGCCCCTACGTAGTTCGAAAATTCCGCACGCACTATTGTACGTCTCGGATACGGGCGAATCAATCAGGAATTTCCCGATGGAAGATGAGGAAAAACCTTAGGACGTATCCGAAAATTGGGAGGTCGTCCAATTTTCCTCATTTTCGGATAGATGCCTAAAAAGCCTGGGTCAGTTTTCCAGGCTTACCAATCCGACGCGGATGGCGAAGCGCACCAATCCAGCCACGTCGTGGATATCCAGGCGGTCCATCAATTGCATGCGGTGGGTTTCGACGGTCTTGACGCTGATATGCAGCAGGTTTGCGATCTCCTGGGTAGTGTGGCCCTCAGCGATGAGCTGCAGGATCTCGCGCTGGCGAGAGGTGAGCCGCTCCAGCACGGCCTGACTCATCGTCTCGCCGGGGGAGAAATCGCTGCCCACCCGGCGGACGTATTCCGAGATCACATGGCGAGAGATCGGCGGGCTCAGGTAGGTCTCCCCGCGGGCCACAGCCCGGATGGCGATCTCCAGCTCGGCGGTGCCGGCGTCCTTGAGCAGATAGCCGGCCGCCCCGGCGCGCAGCGCCTGCAGCACGTACTCCTCGTTGGCGTGCATCGAGAGGATGATGACCTTGATCTGCGGGTATTCCTTGGTCAGGCGAGCGGTAGCTTCCAGCCCGTTCATGCCTGCCATGGCGATATCCATCAGCACCAGGTCGGGGTGCAGGTTCTCGGTAAGGCGCAGCGCCTCCCGGCCATCGCCCGCTTCTGCCACCACTTCCACCCCGGGCAGGCCATTCAATAACGCCCGAATGCCACTGCGCACCAGGGTGTGGTCATCGGCCAGCACCACCCGCACATTCACGGCAACTCCTTCGACTGCAGGAGGCGATCAAGAGCGGCTGATTCGTCGGTCAGTGGGAAGCAGGCGTGGATTTCTACACCGCGGTTTGGATCAGAGCGGATCTCGAGCTGTCCGCCCACCAGCTCGACTCGCTCCTGCATGCCCAACAATCCCAGGCTCAGATCTCCGGCAGCCTTCTCCATGACCGCTTCCACGTTGAAGCCCACGCCGTCGTCGCGGATGAACAGCTCCAGCAACTGCGGTCCCTGGCGCAACTCCACCCATACGCGCTTCGCCTGGGCATGACGCACGACGTTGGTCAGGGCTTCTTGCACCACCCTGAAGCAGGTGGTCTCCAGGCCGGCCGGCAGCCGCAACAAGCCTACGTTGGTGATGAACTGGGTCTGGATGCCTGCCCGGCGTCCCTGGCGGTCGATGTACCAGCGCAAGGCTGCCACAACCCCCAGGTCATCCAACAGGGAGGGGCGCAGGTCGAGCGACAGGTCGCGCACCTGGCGCAGGGTGCGTTCGGCGATCGAGATGCTTTCCTCCAGGTAGGGAGTCGAATCGATCTGGCTGGGAACACGCTGGGCGGCCTGCAGGTTGACCTTGAGGGCGGTCAGCGACTGGCCGATCTCGTCGTGCAGCTCCCGGGCGATGTGGCGGCGCTCCGCCTCTTGGATTTCCAGCAGCTCCTGGGAGAGCACCTGCAGGCGCCGGCGACCGGCCAACAATTGTTCGAAGAGACGGGCATTTTGGATGGCTACGCCCACCTGCTGGCCCAGGACGGTGAACAAGGATAAGTGGTCCTGGGTGAAATATATCGGGGCCTGGCTGAAGAGGTCCAGCGCGCCCTGCACCTCGCCGCGCGCCAGCAGGGGTACGCACAGGTAGCTCAGCCAGTTAGGGCGAGACTTCACCAATCCCAGCGTGGAGAAGGGCATGACCAGGCGCAGATTGGGTCGCAGCACTGCTTCTTTCCCACGCACCACCTGCTCGTAGTGCAAATCGGTTGCCGGGAAGCGCTTGAATTCTCCCAAAATGCGCGCCGGGACGCCCCAGGCAGTCTCGACCACCAAGCAATCGCCGGCCTCGTCGTAGAAATAGACAATCCCACCGGGGATGTTGAGCTGCTCAACCAATAGCTTCTTCAGGCTCTCCAACACTTCCGGCAGATCCAGGGAGGAGCTGATGGTAGCCGTGATACGGTTGAGCACGGTCAGGTCGCGGTTGTGGCGGATGATCTCGCCTTCGAAGCGCTGCCGTTCCGCCTGGCGCTGTTGTAGGGTCTCGATCATCCGGTCGAAGGCCAGGGCGAGCTGGTTGAGCTCCCCGCCCCCATAGGGCGGACCGGTGCGGGCGCCCAGGTCGCCGGCTGCCAGGCGATGGGTGATGTCGAGCAGCGAGCGCACCCGGCGCAAGACGAACAACTCCCCACCAATCCAGGCAAACCCGAGGGCCAGGACCACCACGACTGCCAGACCGACCAGGTGTTGGACAAGCATCTGGTTTGCCAGGGCAAAGGCAGCCTGCTCGGATACGCCCACCGCCACGAAGAAGGCGTTGTCTGCCGCCCGGCTAAGCGGGGTGTAGGCATACAGGCGCGGCAAGCCATCCAGGCCGGTGAAAGATCCCAGACCTTCGGTTCGAGATAACATGGCCTGCACCAGCGGCTCACCCGTCAGCGCCTGGCCCTGGCGGGCATACCCGGCGGGTATGGCGAGCAGGACTACACCCGAACGGTCAATCAAGTGCAGGGTGGCTTCATTGGGCAAGGGATCGCTGGCCACAGCCTGGCGCAGCCATTCCAGGTCCAGGGCAGCGTAGACCAGGGACTGCACCTGGCCGGTAGGGTCCAGGACCGGGTAGGCGAAACCGACCACTGGCCGGTCGCTGAGGGGGTCAGTACGAAAGCTGCCGGCGACGAAATCCTTGCGCTGCAGAGCGCCCTGGAGAGCCGGGTCGTCTGTGTATACGAGCGGTGTAGAATCCGCGCTGGCCGGCAGCAGCACGGCGCTGCACAGCACCTCCCCGCCCGGCGAGACCAATGCCAGGTTGGCATACTGCGGGTACTGTCTCAGCAGGTCGCCAAACAACAGGCTGCAGGCATGCGGGTCCGGCTGGCGAACCTGCGTGAATTGGGTCAGGTTGCGCAGCAACTGGCGGGTTTCATTGATAATGCGGTTCTGCTCGCTGGCGACCAGGCGCGCCAGCCACTGAGCGTCCAGGCGCGCTTCCTCGGAGGCCAGGCGGCGTTGCTCGGCGGTGGTATACAGGATCAATCCCAACGCTGGGATGACCGCCAGCAGCACCAATACGATGAGCCGCATGCGCAGGCTGGTGGGGGAAAAGCGGGCCAGGAGGCCTTTCGCGTTGGAAACCATTACCGACTACCGATTCTGCAATACCGATCAGCACCTCGGGTTCTTCTTGATCGAGAGCAGAAGGCCCACAAGGAAACCAAAATATTAGTCTGGTTCGTCAGGATACTTTTACCATAAAAACGGATAAATGGTTAATAAACCTGCGGAAGGCAGCATCCCTCACCAGGGCCTTCCGCAGGTCGCCCGGATGGCTTCCCCCTGAAACACGGCGCCTCTATTCCACCCTGCGCGTCGGCAAGGCCGCAGGCTTCAGGCGCCCGTTGCTCTTCTCCAGGTCCTTGTTCAGGAATGCGTCCACCGCCGCGCGGCGAAACTCGGTGTCCCACAAGGCGGGAAACTCGGCGGTCTCGTTCTCCAGCGCAGCCTCGTCAGCCTCCGATCGGCTGAAGCGCAGAACGCGCTTGGCAGCCTGGACGGCCGCCGGTGGGTTTTGGGCGATGCGCTGGGCCAGCTCACGCGCCGCCGCCAGGGCCTGGCCTACTGGCGCCACCAGGTTGGCCAGCCCCACCGCCAGCGCTTCACGCGCCGAAAGCACTCGCCCGGTGACCAGCAACTCCACGGCGCGGGCGTAGCCCACGGCATGCAGCAGGCGCTGGCCTCCGCCCCAGGCGGGGATTATGCCCAGCCGGGTGTGCACGAAGCCGATATCGGCCTCTTCAGCGAACACCCGCAGGTCGCAGGCCAAGGCCACCTCGGCCCCGCCGCCGCGCGCCGGCCCGTTGAGGGCAGCGATAGTAGGGCAGGGCAGGGCTTCCAGGCGCTTCAGGGCGTCGCCCATCAGCCTGGCAAGGCGCAGGCCATCGGAGCGGGAGGGGTAATGCTGCAGCTCGGACAGGTCTCCCCCGGAGATGAAGGCTCGCCCGGCGCCGGTGATGATCAAGGCGAGCAGGTCAAGGCGCTGATGGGCGGCTTCCACCGCCTGGCCGAAGGCCTGCATGGCCCCCCAATTGAGCGCATTGCGCACCCGGGGTCGGTCGATCTCCAGGACCCCAATCCCCTGTGCATCCACTTGGAACTTTACGCCATCCGATTGCATGCTGCTTGCACCGCCATGGGTAAAAAGGGTAAATTTGACTTGCTTAACACCCCTAAGTACGGAAAGTTACGCGCTGCTTCAGGTGACCAACTCGACCGGCAGGTAATCGGCCCGGTTGTGGTACACCAGGCTGGCGCCCTCGGGGTAGAAATCGATGCGGGTCAGGGCGGCGTTGTTCAGGGTGAACCACAATCGTTCGCTGCGCGGCAGGTCGAACAGGGCACACAGCAGGTAATTGTAGAAGCCGGCGTGGCTGACCAGGGCCACGCGGTCATCGCCGACGGCATGCCTCTCGCGCAGGAAATCGAGAAAGCGGCGCGCCCGCTGGGGGACCTGGTCGGGAGTCTCGTGAGGGCGGCGCCACCAGCCATCCTCGCCCAGCCAATTGGGCAGCACCAGCTCGGGATAGTGCTCCCGGTAGTAAGAGCGACCCTTGCCCGGCAGACCGAGCGGCTGGCCGCTCTGGGGATCTTCGCGGTAGATGCCGCCCTCCTCGTGGACCTCTTCCAGGGCGACCGGGCGCAGGCCCAGGGCCGCGCCGAGGATGGCGGCCGTGGCGGCGGCGCGCAGCATCAGGCTGGTGTACAGGTGGGTGAGGCGATAGCCGGAGCGGTTCTGGGGGTCCCATTCTTGAGGAGCTGCGCCGGGGAAGGCATGCGCCAGGTGCTCGGCCAGGCAGCCGGCCTGGCGGCTGCCCAGATCGGTCAGCTCCGGGTCGGGGCTGCGCCCGGCGCTGGAGCCGCTGGCCAGGTAGAGGGCGTTGTTCTGCGACTGGGCGTGGCGGATGAAGTAGAACTGCACGGCTAAGCGCTGCTCCGGAATGAGGCGTAGGTGGGCGACACCGGGCGATGTCCGGTCCACCCCCTGCAAGACACCCATTATAAGGCATGGCGGGGGATTGGGAAAAGGCTGTACAAGAATGGAAGTCGATCACAACCCCGACAGCAGGTTGTTCGATGAGGCCAGGCTGTCGAGCCTGTCATTCATCCTCTCGGTAAACGATAGCGGATTATCAGGTTCGCTCCATTGCCTTTGAGTGGAACATCATGGATCTCGTCGCCGGGTCGCATAGATTTCCGCATCACGTGGCAGCATACGGGCATGCGCCGGTTGCGAGAGGGAAAGAAACCGACTTGTCGGTGCAGAAAGCCGGATCTATTAGTAGCTTCACTCAAACCTTACTGTTGCGCATTTCGAATAATATCCTTCAAAGCGTTTTGAAAGTCCACAGCTGTAGGGGGCAGAAGGCAATACCACTCATATTCCTCCAGGGTATTCAATCTGGATTCTGGCTGGATACAGGACGATCAGAATCAGCGCCAATCTCCCTGTAAGACCATCAGACGGTCGCTAATGTCCTAAATATCGTACAACCGCCCGAGAAATGTAATAATCATCCCCAAAATTGGGTGACATCTGTCAAGTGTAGGTTTCGTGAAAATCCGTACAATATATATTCGGATTTACGAATATGTCACCTCGCTCCCCCTTCCCACGCTCGGTGGCCGATCTGCTGCGGGCCATCTGCCAGCCTGCCAGGCTGGAGATCCTGCTGGCCCTGGGCGCTGGCGAGGCCTGCGTGTGCCACCTGGAGGCGCTGCTGGGCATGCGCCAGGCCTACCTCTCCCAGCACCTGATGGCGCTGCGCCAGGCAGACCTGGTGCTGGACCGCAAGGAGGGGCGCTTCATTTACTATCGGTTAAAGGATGGGCGCCTGCTGGAGCTGATCGAGCTGGCGGCCCGGCTGGCCGGATATACGCTACCGGCCACGCTCCCCACCGCGTTGCAGCAGGTGGTGAGGGATTGTCCCTGCCCGCACTGCTCGACCGCTGAAGAGCTGATCGAAATTGAAGAGACACGCCAGACGGATGCCCGGGCAGGAGGGCCGGTTTCTGCAGCACACAGGCCCGGCACAGGCGGAAGCCAGCCCGGACAAGACTCAAGGATGGACCCAACGCAATGACAGCCGATCCCATTCTCACCTACCTCGGCAGCCTGGTGTGGTCAGGCTGGAGCAGCCTGCTGGACTACCTGGCGGCGCACGTGCTGCTTTGTTTGGTGCCAGCCTTCGTGATCGCCGGCTACCTGAGCGCTATGATACCCAAGGAAGTGGTTACCCGCTACCTGGGTCCGCGCGCCCCGCGCTGGATCAGCTACCCGGCGGCGGCGGTGGGCGGGTTCATCCTGGCAGTGTGCTCGTGCACCATCCTGCCGCTGTTTGCCGGCATCTGGAAGCGCGGCGCCGGGTTGGGGGTGGCGATCACCTTCCTGTTCGTCGGGCCGGCCATCAACATCCTGGCCATCGCCTATACCGGCGCAGCCATCGGGATGGACATCGCCCTGGCGCGCATCCTGCTTTCCATCCTGTTCGGCATCGGCATCGGGCTGATCATGGCCTGGCTGTTCCGCAAGGAGGAGCAGGTGCGGGCAGAAGCCCTGGCCGACGCCGGTCTATTCGAGGGGCGAGCGCGCCTGAAACCCGCCGTCTGGGCCATCTTCCTGCTGCTGGTGGCGGTGCTGATCGTGGGCACGCTGCAGGTGGACCTGCTCAACCGAGCCTGGATCAGCCTGGAGCTGCCGGTCGAGCCTCCTCAAGGGCTGATTGAAGGGTTGAATACCCTCAACCTGACTCCCCAGGGGGCGCTGCTGATCCTGCTGCTGGCGCTGCTGGCGCCGGTGTCCTACCTGGGACTGGAGCACGTGCTGGAGCGCTTCAACCGCTGGACGTTCACAGCCATCGGCCTGACGGGCCTGACCCTGCTGCTGGCCGCCCCCAGCGTCTCGGCGGGCAGCCTGCGGGTGGGCGTCACCGGGCGGCTGGTGGGAGAAGCGCTGCTGCTGGCAGCCATCGCTGTTCTCACCTGGCGCAACATCAGCCGCGACGAGCTGGCCGGCTGGCTGTGGGAGAGCTGGAAGTTCGTCAAGCAGATCTTCCCCCTGCTGGTGGTGGGGGTGTTCCTGGCCGGCGCGTTCAAGGTGATCATCCCGCAGGCCTGGATCCAGGCGCTGGCCGGGCGCAACACCTTATGGGCCAACCTGATCGGCGTGGTCTTCGGGGTGTTCATGTACTTCCCCACCCTGGTGGAGGTGCCGGTGGCGCGCATGTTCCTGGACCTGGGCATGCACCGCGGGCCGCTGCTGGCCTACCTGATGGCCGACCCGGAGCTCTCCTTGCAGAGCATCCTGGTGACCGGCAAGATCCTGGGCCAGCGCAAAACGTTCACCTACGTCGGCCTGGTGGCGCTGTTCAGCACCCTGGCTGGCTACCTGTTCGGCCTGACTGTCGCGGGGAGATAGTGCCTATAATTCCTGGTCTACCTGTGGATACATTCGTGCACAAGCTCACTTTGGTTATAAAAAGAATTCCACCGCCGAGCGCAGGGAGACCCCAGAGATTTCATCACACGCACTTTTATTGCGTATTACTCACGGCCTCATATCCACTATTCTCTTCTCATTACACTCTATACTCGACAAGGAGTGCCTATGCTCACCATCAAAGTCTTGGGCCCCGGCTGCGCCAATTGCCAGAAAGTGGAGGCCATCGCCCGCCAGGCGGCGATTAACCTGGGCGTGGAAGCCCAGATCGTCAAGGTCACCGATTACGCCGAGATCACGAAGTTCCCGATTCTTTCGACGCCCGGCCTGGTGATCAACGAGAAAGTGGTCTGTTCCGGGCGCATCCCCACCCCATCCGAGGTGATTTCCTGGCTGGCAAACGCTGCTATGGAGGGTTCCTGAAATGGATGTTGAGAGTCTCTCGGCGAAGGCGCTTCCCGCCAATCAAGGTCCGATCGGCAGACTTCCCACCCTGGACCGCTTCCTTACACTATGGATATTCCTGGCGATGGGGGTGGGTATCGCAGCAGGATATTTCCTGCCTTCATTCACCGGGTGGATCGCCAGCCTGCAGGTCGGGACAACCTCGATTCCCATCGCTATCGGCCTGATCCTGATGATGTATCCCCCGCTGGCGAAGGTGCGGTACGAGGAGATGGGGCGCGTGTTCCGTAAACCCAGGCTGCTGAGCCTGTCGCTGTTGCTGAATTGGATCGTGGGGCCAATGGTGATGTTCGCCCTGGCGGTGATCTTCTTGCGTGACCACCCTGACTATATGATCGGCGTCATCCTGGTGGGACTGGCGCGCTGCATTGCCATGGTGATCGTGTGGAACGAGCTGGCCCAGGGCGACCGGGAGCTGGCAGTGGGGTTGGTGGCGTTCAACGCGGTCTTCCAGGTGCTGTTCTACGCCGTCTACATATGGTTCTTCATCACCTTCTTGCTGACCCGCCTGGGGTTGGTGGAGGGCGTGGACGTGCACATCTCGATGGGCGAGGCCGCCAAGACGGTGTTCTTTTACCTGGGGGTGCCATTCCTGGCTGGCCTGGTCACCCGCTTCTCGATGCTGGCCTGGAAGGGGCGCGACTGGTACGAGTCGCGTTTCATTCCCAGGATCAGCCCACTGACGCTGGTGGCCCTGCTGTTCACCATCGTGGTCATGTTCTCGCTGAAGGGCGAATACATCGTCCAGCTCCCGCTGCACGTGGCGCGCATTGCCATCCCGCTGCTGCTCTACTTCCTGCTGATGTGGTTTGCCACCTTCGCCATTGCCCGCAGGATGGGAGCCACCTATGGCGAGACAACGGCAGTGGCTTTTACGGCTTCCAGCAACGACTTCGAGCTGGCCATTGCGGTCGCAGTGGCAATATTTGGCATCAACTCCGGACAGGCATTCGCCACCGTGATCGGGCCGCTGCTGGAGGTGCCGGTCTTGATCGGGCTGGTCAACGTGGCACTTTGGTTCAAAGGGCGCTCCTTCCGCATGCCGGCGGAAGCGTTGACGGGTTGAGATGTGGAGCTGGTCCACAACCGGGTGTACGGGCTGTGGGCAGGTGCCATGAGCGAACCGCTGTTGAGAGTTGAAGGGCTTTGCCTGCGGCGAGACGGACGCGACCTGCTGCGCAACGTGAACCTGGAGTGTTACCCCGGGCAGGTGCATACCCTGCTGGGCCTGAACGGCTCCGGAAAATCCACGCTGGCTTACACTCTGATGGGTTGCGAAGGGTATCGGCCCGATTCCGGGCACATCTGGTACGATGGCATGGATATCCAGGAACTGTCCATCAGTGAGAGGGCCCGCCGAGGCTTGACTCTAGCCTGGCAGGAGCCGGCCCGCTTCGAGGGCATACCGGTAGGCAAATACGTGGGCCTGGGACTGCCGCAACCCGACCGCCAGGCGGTGGTGGCGGCATTGGAAGCGGTCGCCCTGCCGGCCAAGTACTACGGCTACCGTTCCGCCGACCGGACACTCTCCGGCGGGGAGCGCAAGCGGGTTGAGCTGGCGGCAGTGTATGCCATGCGGCCGCGCCTGGCGATCCTGGACGAGCCCGATTCGGGGATCGACATGCTCACCCTGGGCGACATCACGTTGCTCATCCGCCGTCTGGCCATGGAGGGCAGCGCGGTGCTGCTCATCACCCACCGCGACGAGCTGGCCGAAGTGGCAGACGTGGCCTCGCTGATGTGCGCCGGATCGGTCATCTTCACCGGCGGGCCGCTGGAAGCGGCGCGCTACTTCACCACGCGCTGCATACCACACCTGGAATCGTTAGGAGCGCAGCCCTGGGACGAGACCAAGCCGGAGGTGAAGATGGCGTTGGAGAGCAACGGATCCATCAGACAGGGTGGAGGACCAGCATGAGCGCAGCGAAGAATGGGGCGCAGCGCTGGCATGCTCCGGGCCGGCGCGCTGGTCGGGAGACAAACACGTCAGGCAACAACGCAGAAGCCGGCGAGATGAACGCCATGCTGGAGGCCTATCGCCAGGCCGGCGGAGACCCAGAGGCGTTGAAACTGCCCGATGTAGCCACCCTGGTGGTGAGCGGAGATCGAGTGCTGGCAGCCCACGCCGTCCCCGGCATCAGCTTCCAAGCCGAGGCGATCCAGGATGGCGTGAAGGCGCGCATTGCGGTCGAAGCGGGCGCCAGGATCGAACGGCCCATCCACCTGTGTTTTGGGGTCATCCCCGCCGAGGGGGTGCAGGTGATCGAGGCCGAATATGACATCGGGGATGGCTCTCAGGCGCAGTTCCTGGCGCACTGCTCCTTCCCCAACGCGGTAAAGGTCCAACACCGCATGCAGGCCCGCATCAACGTGGGGCGCAGCGCCATCCTGATTTATACCGAGGAACACTACCACGGTCAAGGCGGCGGCGTAGAGGTCTTACCGCGGGCAGTGGTGAACGTGGAGCAGGGAGGCCGCTTCACGACCACTTTCAGTTTGGTGCGCGGGCGGGCCGGGCGGATGGAGCTGGACTACGAAGTCGACGCCGACGCCGGGTCCACGGTCGAGATGACCACCAAGGCCTACGGCAGCGTAGAGGACCAGATCACGGTGAAGGAGCTGGTGCGCTTGAACGGTCCACAGGCGCGCGGCCTGACCCGGACACGGGTGGCGGTGCGGGATGACGCTCGCTCACAGGTGTTCACCACAATGGAAGGCAACGCCCCAGGAGCGCGCGGCCACATGGACTGCACCGAGATCGTGCGTGGGGCGGCTGAAGCGCGCAACACCCCGATCGTTATCGTGCGCCACGACCAGGCCCAGGTGACCCATGAGGCAGCCATCGGCACGGTTAACCGCAAGGAGCTGGAATCCCTGCTGGCGCGCGGTCTGGACGAGGACCAGGCGGTGGACCTGATCATACGCGGCATGCTGCGCAGTGAGAGTCCGCTGGCCCCGACGCTGGTCGAATAAGCCAATGATATGGCCGATGTGTTGACAAACAACTACGACCTGGAAGAAAGGCAGCACAACATCGCCTTTTATCCATATTAAATCTCCACCAGCAACGTCGATGATCGCACAGCCGCAATCGAGGGCTTGGTCAAGCTGGTGAACCGCATCTTGGAGCAGCCGGTCGAGATCGAGTCGGATTACCAGACCCACCGGCGTCTCACCCCGATGGCGATATATCAAGGACTTGCCGCAAAACAACTGCCGTCAATGCGGTGAGCCGACCTGTTTTACCTTTGCGCTGAGGCTGGCCTCTGCCCAGAGAGATGTCTCCGGCTGCCCGCCATTGTCCGAGCCGCAACATGCAGAAAAATTAGTCGCTTTGAAGACTATGCTTCTGGACGCCCCAACGATCGTGTAGAAGAATATTATTAATCGAGCAACAGCGGCATCGATCGTGTTTCTAGAATCGATCTCCTTGCTACGCATCCTGCCTTGCCTGGCCGAGCCTGGCAAGACTATCGTGATCGGCAAGCCAGATCGCCCACTGACAGTAGTCATCCCATTTCTGGCTGCCCTCCGAGATGCCATCAACGCCACCTGGGAACATCGCCATCAATTGAAACCAGCGACCGACAAGAAACAGGCGCCGCGCCACCTGGATGTCTTTGCACTGCTACCCCAGACCAACTGCAGGCAGTGCGGCGAAGCCACCTGCCTGGCGTTTGCCGTGAATCTGATCTTGGGTAACCGCCTGCTCGAAGAATGCATCCCCCTGCAGCGCGACGCGGCGTACAACGAGCGGAGAGCGACATTGGAAGCAATGCTGTAAAGGAAAATCATTAAAAAATGTGACTTTCGCCACTACCACGCTGTTCCCAAAAGTGCGATGATTGCCGGACGAAACGAACCGCTGTGGAGGAAACTATGCCAAACCGAACCATCGTGATCCTGAAGGGAAGCCCGCGAGAAAACGGCAACAGCGCCATTCTGGCCGACCAGGCCGCCGCTGGCGCACGCCAGGCCGGGGCGTCCGTCGAGACCTACTCCCTGCACAACATGGATATCCGCCCGTGCGACAACTGCGACGTCTGCCGGGAGACCGACGGCGTTTGCATCATCAAAGACGACATGCAGATCCTCTACCCAAGGCTGCTGGCAGCGGACGGCATCCTCATCGCCACCCCCATCTATTGGTTCTCGGTCAGCGCCCAGACCAAGCTGTTCATCGATCGCTGGTACGCCCTGGGGACTTCGGGGGGCAATCAACTGGCAGGCAAGCGATTTGGCATCCTGCTGACCTACGAGGACCACGATCCGCTGGCTTCGGGTGCGATGAATGCGGTGAACATGTTCAAGGAGATTTTTAGCTACATCAAGGCCGAACTGGTGGGCGTCGTGCATGGCAGCGCATGGAAAGCTGGCGAGATCCGCAACCTGCCCCAGGTGCTCGAGCAAGCTTACGAATTGGGAAAGCGAATGGCGAGAGATTCGTGAAGTGATATTCTTATCGTCAATCTGCCTGGCCGAACATCTGCAACGGGTCCAGTCTTTTCACCTCTGAAATTTGATCGAAATGACCATCGGTGGAGATGATCGTGTTTATACCGTTGGCGAGCATTGCCGCCACGTGGATGAGGTCACGGACCAGGATTCCTCGAGGAGCGCACTCCTGATATAGCTCGAGCATCCGGCGCGATTCGAGGGGTCGGATCGGGTAGACAACCTGGATCAACTCCAGCAGGTTGGTAGCCATGGCAATCGCCACATCCCAGCGCTGTAACGCTCCAGCGCAGCCTGACGGCGTTCAAGGGAAACGGGTTGAAAAATAGAAATAAGAGCACGTGTTACCCGATTCGCGCCCTGCGCCACCGATAATTGAGGTGATACAATAAGCCCCTAATTCTGCACCCCAAACATAAAAAAATGATGAAGAATCCAGGATTAATGAAATAAATCGATAACCTTACAGGAGCGAGCTATGGTCAAAATAACCCGTGAAGATGCGTTGGAATACCATCGCCTGGGAGGCAAGCCTGGCAAGGTCGCCATTGTGCCCACCAAACCCATGTCCACCCAGCGCGACCTAGGCCTGGCTTACACGCCTGGCGTGGCCGTGCCAGTGGAAGAGATCGAGCGCGATCCCGCCCTGAGCTATGAGTACACCTCAAAGGGAAACCTGGTGGCGGTGGTGTCTAACGGCACCGCCATTCTTGGCCTGGGCGACCGGGGAGCGCTGGCCTCCAAGCCAGTAATGGAAGGCAAGGGGGTGTTGTTCAAGAAGTTTGCTGACGTAGACGTGTTCGACATCGAGGTGAACAGCCGCGATCCCGAGGTGGTGATCCAGGTGGTGGCTGCCATCTCGCCCACCTTCGGCGGCATCAACCTGGAAGACATCAAGGCGCCGGAGTGCTTTTATATCGAAGAGAAGCTCAAGGAGATGCTGGACATCCCTGTCTTCCACGACGATCAGCACGGCACAGCGATCATCTCGGGAGCCGCCCTGCTCAACGGGTTGGAGATCGTGGGCAAGCCCATCGGTGAGGTAAAGATCTGCATCTCGGGCGCAGGCGCATCGGCCATTTCCTGCGCCGAGTTGATGGTGCGCCTGGGCGCCAGGCGCGAGAACATCCTGCTGGTGGACACGCGCGGCGTGGTCTACAAAGGCCGCAGCCAGGGCATGAACCCCTACAAGGAACGCTTCGCCACGGAGACCGAGGCCCGCACCCTGGAAGACGCGGTGCGCAACGCCGATGTTTTCTACGGTCTCTCGGTGAAGGATATCTTGACCCCGCAGATGGTGAAGACCATGGCCGAGCGACCCCTGATCTTCGCCATGGCCAACCCAGACCCGGAGATCAGCTACGAAGCGGCGCGCGAGGCCCGCCCCGACGCCATCGTCGCCACCGGCCGCTCCGACTACCCCAACCAGATCAATAACGTGCTAGGATTTCCGTTCATCTTCCGCGGGGCGCTCGACGTGCAGGCTAAAGCCATCAACGAAGAGATGAAGGTAGCGGCTGCCCTGGCCCTGGCCAGCCTGACCAAGGAAGACGTGCCCGACAGCGTGCTGCGCGCCTATGGCCTGGAGAGCCTGAAATTCGGGCCGGATTACATCATCCCCAAGCCGCTCGATCCGCGCGTGCTGCTTTGGGAATCGCCGGCAGTAGCCAGAGCTGCCATGGAGACCGGCGCCGCCCGCCGCACGATCAACCTGGACGAGTACCGCGAGCAGCTCGCCTTCCGCCAGGGAGTGGGCGAGCAGGTGCGCCACTTCATCATGAACAAGGCCCGTTCCTCGCCGGTGAAGAAACGCATCGTCTTTCCGGAAGGGGAAGAGGCGAAAATCATCCGCGCCGCAGCCCAGGTGGTCGACGAGGGTATCGGCATCCCGATCCTGCTCGGCAGATCGGAGGTGATCAACCAGAAGATCGCCGCCCTCGGCCTGGACTGCTGTCCGCAGATCGTCGATCCCAGCCAATTCGAGCGCCGGGTGGCTTATGCCCAGGCCTATTACGAGCTGCGCCAGCGCAAGGGCGTGGCGCTCAAGGACGCCTACAAACGCGTGGTGGAACCCAACATCTTCGGACCGCTGATGGTCAAGATGGGAGACGCAGACGCCTGCGTCTCAGGGTTGACCTACGATTACCCCGAAGTCATCCGTCCGGCCCTGCAGGTCCACCACACCCGTCCCGGCGCACGCAGGGCGGCGGGGGTGTATATCATGATCGTTGGGAACCGCACCTACCTGTTCACCGACGCCACGGTCATTATCGATCCCAGCGCCGAAGACCTGGCGGAGATCGCATGTCTGTCGGCCGACTTCGCCCGCCACCTGGGCCTAGAGCCAAGAGTGGCGCTATTATCTTTTTCCAACTTTGGCAGCACTCAGCACCCGCTTTCCGAAAAGGTAAGGAAAGCCGTCGAGCTTATACGCGCCCGCTGCCCGGATTTCGCCGTGGATGGCGAGATGCAGGCCGATACCGCGGTAGTACCGGAAATCATCGACGAGCGCTACCCCTTCAGCCAGGTGCGGGATGCCAACGTATTGGTATTCCCCTCGCTGGAAGCCGCCAACATTGCCTATAAGCTGCTGGCCCGCCTGGGGAACGCCGAGGCCATCGGGCCGATCCTGCTCGGCGTGGGAGCGCCGGTGCACGTCTTGCAAACCGGAGACGAGGTGCGAGACATCGTCAACATCGCCGCCCTGGCAGTGATGGACGCCATGAACCGCAAGGGATGACTCTGGTTTACTTTGAGACGATAAACTTTCCCTTCATGCCAGCGATATAGTGCACACCTTCCTGTTCGAAGCAGCCCATCTCCCATTCACCCACCATCGCATCGGTGACGGTGAATCGGATGGTGGCGGTATCGCCGGTTTTATTCAGCACGACCGACCAACCGGCGTGGCCCATCTGTCCGGAGTGGTCTGAGCCAGCCATATCGCTGCTCATCGCCATCACCTCCGGCTCCACCCCGGCTTCGGCGAACATGTCGTGCTGGTATCCATTAGGCCGTGATTCCATCATCGTCAGATCGCGGCCGATCATCAGCTCATGGGGCAGCACTCCCACGTTCACCAGCTCGATGATTACCTGCTGCCCAACGCGCGCTTCCAGGGTGCCCGGTGAGAAGGCGTACTCTCTCATCTCCACGCGAAAGGTAACCGGCTCCGGGGTTGCACTGGCGCAACCCGCCAAAACCAGACCCACGAGAGTGATGGTTGCGATTAAAATACGTTTCATGTCTGTTTCCTCCGAAATATATTTAATGATAGCGGCTGAAGCCCGTTCCTGGATGAGCCATCTGGCATGCGATCGGGCGCGCCAAATTGCCTGTGCAGGCATGGGCATAACGGCGCATTATACTGGAGCTGCCTGCATCTATAATACACTCTCAGTCGGAAAAACAAAATTTTAAACCAATCAACGGGGAAGGACGCCAAAGGATGAGTAAACGAAATACAAGGGGAGAAATCGTAAAAGGAAAGCGCCAGGCAATGCAGGAGAAACGACGCCGGGAGAGACTGGCCAGGCGCCTGGTTTGGGCTGCAGCCGGGCTGGTGGTAGCGGCGGTGCTCGGCTATGCCTTGTGGGTGGCCGTCCGCCCGGCAGCCGGCCAGGAGGTGCCGGTGATGGGCAGTACCGACCACGTCGAAGAAGGGAGCGACCCCGGGCCGTTCAACAGCGATCCGCCCACCTCAGGACGCCATTACGCCGACACATTGGAGGCAGGATTTTACAACGAAGGCGACCCGGCGACTCAAACACCATTCCCGGCCGGTTACCTAGTGCACAACCTGGAACATGGCTACGTCATCTTCTGGTACAACTGTGATCGGTTGGAAGGGCAGGCGTGCAAGGACTTAAAATCTCAAATACAGGAAGTAATGGGCCAGGTCGACAACCTCAAGGTGATCGCATTTCCCTGGGAATCTATTGACAAACCCGTGGTGATGACCTCCTGGGGGCGCATGTTGAGCTTCGATCGCTTCAATTCCCGCGATGCCAGGGAGTTTGTCATCCGCAATCGCAACAAGGCGCCTGAGCCCAACGCGCCTTAACCTCAATTTTGTGATGGAAATAATCATACCGCTCATTCACCAATCAACCCAAGCGACCATGCGCCATACGGGACAAAGCATCGCCTCCTGGTTGGGGCGCCATTGGTTCGGCGGTTTGGTGGTCCTGCTTGCGCTCTACGCCGGCCTTCCTTTCCTGGCGCCGCTGTTCATGCAACTGGGATGGAGCAGCCTTGCGAAGCTGATTTACCTGGCCTACAGCTTCCAATGCCACCAGCTCCCCCAACGTTCGTTCTTCCTGTTCGGCGACCAGGCCATGTACCCCCTATCCGATATCCAGGCATACTGGGGAGGCAGCTCGAACCCGATCGTGATGCGCCGGTTCATCGGCTTGCCGGGCATCGGCTGGAAAGTAGCCTGGTCGGACCGCATGGTGGCGATGTATACCAGCCTGCTGGCATTCACGGTGCTCTGGCGGGTGGTTCGCCAACGCATCAAGCCACTACCCTGGTGGGGACTGGCGTTGTTCCTGCTGCCCATGGCATTAGATGGCACCAGCCATCTGCTCAGCGACCTGGCCGGAGTGGGTCAGGGATTCAGGGACAGCAACACCTGGCTGGCTGCATTGACCGGATACAGGTTTTCTGCCACGTTCTACAACGGGGATGCGCTGGGATCGTTCAACTCCTGGATGCGCCTGGTGAGCGGGCTGCTATTCGGCCTGGGCCTTGCCTGGTCCGGGCTGCCTGCACTGGAGAGCATGTTCGGCAGTCTTGAAAGGGATGATTAACAATTCGGGTACAGGGTTCGCATGGCGCCAGATGTGACACGCGTGTTGTTGGCTGACGATCACGCCGTCGTGCGGGCGGGGATTCGCCAGTTCCTGGAACGGGCAGAAGACCTGCAGGTGTCGGCGGAAGCCGATGACGGCCTGACCGCCCAGAGATTGATCGAGCAGCATCTGCCCGACGTTGCGGTGCTGGATATCCAGATGCCCAAAGCCGGCGACATCGACGTCACCCGCTGGGTGCGCTCGCGCCATCGGTAGGTAGGAGTGCTTATCCTCACCGCCTATGATGACGATCCCTACGTGCTGGCCGTGCTGCAAGCCAGCGTCAATGGCCATGTCCTGAAGACCGCAACGCCAGCGGAGATCATCCAGGCCGTTCGGGATGTGAATGCGGGGAAATCAGTGCTGGACCCGGCTATCCTGGACAAGGTGCTGGCGCGCCTCGCCAGGCAAGATCAGGCCTCGATGGTGGAGCCGCTCACCGAGCGCGTGATGGAAGTGCTCACCCTGGCCGGTCGTGGCTACACAAACAAGTCCATCGGGCTGCAGTTGGCCATCAGCGATCGTCCCGTACAGGGGCACCTGGCGCGCATCATTGCCAAGCTGCAGGCTTCCAGCCGCACCGAAGCCGTGATGCAGGCCGTCTCGCTGGGCTGGCTGCCTCCAGCCAAGTGGCCGCCGGCCGATGAGGCAGAACTTTAGGGCAACGGAGCACGTTGAAACGCCTGTCACGTTTCTCCTGGCGCGGTCTTACGCCACAGCTTTTTGTCCTGGTGGTCTTACCGCTCACCGCGCTGCTGCTGATCATCACCTTTGGCGGCCAGGCCCTGCATCAGGAATCGATGCGTCTGATGGTGGCTGAGCGCGATGAGCGGGCGGTGCGCGCTGCAGCCGGCACACTGCGCGAGCAACTCAACCACCGGGCAAGCTCCCTGCGCAGCCTGGCAGCCTACGCCGAGGTTGAAGTCGAGCCGGTGGAGCTGGCTTCTATCTTGCAGGAGGCGAACTTCTTGCAGGCAGATTTCGACCTCGGTCTGGCTTTTGTCACATCCAGCGGAGAGCCCCTGGCATACCTGGGAGAAGCCAGCCTGTGGGAAAGCCTGGATGCCGCTCTCCTGAGGTCATTGAACGACCAGCTCGATCAGGGCACTGACAGCGCCCTGTTCTCCGCCAGCGCACAATCCGATGGGCGCTATCGGATGTTTGCGGCAGCCCGCACCAGGAGTGGAACCCTGGTAATCGGGGCTTTTTCGCCTTCTACCCTGATCGGCAGGGCGCTGGTGAGCGTCTTCAATCCAAACCAGGGCGGCGTGGCCTTCCTTGTCGATCACGAACGGCGTGTCCTGTACCAGATCGGCCAGCTTCCCGAGGGAGAAATCCCGATGGAGCACCCAGGCGTGCAAGAGGCGCTGTCCGGGCAGACAGGCGCAATCTTTCTCCAAGTGGGAAGCAGGGAGCATGTCATCGCTTATACGCCGGTCACGCCAGTGGGCTGGGCGCTGGTGATCGAAGAACCATGGGACCTGGTAGCCAGCCCACAGTTGCGGTTGAGCGAACGCGCCCCGCTGGTGCTCATCCCGGTTCTGTTGCTGGCCCTGGTGGCGTTGTGGTTTGGCACCCGCCGTATCGTCCAACCCCTGCAAGAACTGGAATCCAGGGCTGGCAGGCTGGCCTGGGGCGACTTCACCACCATCGAGCAGCCGGTGGGTGGCATTGCCGAAATCCGCCGCCTGCAGAACGAGCTGGTCCACCTGGCGCACAAGGTGAAATCTGCCCAGGAAGGACTGCGCGGTTACATCAACGCCATCACCATGGGCCAGGAAGAGGAGCGCCGCCGCCTGGCACGTGAGCTGCACGACGACACACTACAATCGCTGATCGCTCTCAACCAACGGGTGCAACTGGCGCACCTCTCGTTGGACAGCCACCCAGAAGCCGGGGCGCTGGCCGAGATCGAGAGCCTGATCGAACAGGCTATCCAAAATTTGAGGCGCTTTACGCGCGCCCTGCGCCCGATATACCTGGAAGACCTGGGCCTGGCTACGGCTCTGCAGATGTTGGTGCGGGAGAGCCAGGCAGAAAACGGACCCGAGCTGGCCTTTCGCCAGGCTGGCCAGGAAAGGCGGCTGGCGCCTACTACAGAACTGGCCCTGTACCGTATTGCCCAAGAGGCATTGAACAACGTGCTGCGCCATTCACAGGCTGCGCGAGCTGAGTTGAGCCTTATATTCACGCCGCAGGAGCTAATATTGGAAGTATCAGACAACGGCACGGGTTTCGAGGTGCCCGAAAGCCCGGCAGAATTTTCCCCCGGCGGCCACTTTGGTCTGCTGGGAATGCACGAGCGTGCCGAACTGATCGGCGCCCGGCTGGAGATTGCTTCCCAGACCGGCCTGGGCACCCAGGTGCAGGTAAGGCTGACTTCCAACCCGGAGGCAACCAGGCTACAAGCCACAAATTCTGACTATAATAGCCTGAATAAGGTTGGGGAATGATGCGATCTTATCGGTGGCTCTACCTGTCTTTCGGGCTGGCATTCCTGGCACTGGTCGGCTGGAGCTTTCTGCATGCGCTGCGCGAGACCCCCACGCGAGAAGCGAGAGTCGAGCTGCCCGGCCAGGGCTGGGTGACGTTGAGTCTGGATACCGATCCCAACCCACCGCCGCCCAGTGGTACGGTGAAGCTCTCCCTGCTGGCGACCGACGCCCGGGGAGGCAAGGTGGACCTGGGAGCCACGCTCCCCTTCTCCTATGGCAGCACTGCCAGCGATACCCCTCGGGGCGATGGCGTGGCCCAACCCGCCAATGGCGGCTACCAGGCCGGCATCCAATTCCCTTCACCGGGGGATTACTGGCTTGTCTTCGAGGCGCCCAGCGGGGAGCGGATACGCTACCAGCTCTACGTGGAACCAGCGCAATGAACCAATAATTTTATGCTAAAGCTTATCGACTACCAGACAGCCGCCTCTCTAGAAGCCAAGGCGCAATTGGTCTCACCAGACGGCAGCGCGGTGGATACCGGCATGATCACCTGGATCGCTCTGCCCTATTTCTTCAAGAAGGACAGGCTGATGGTGATCTACCTGGGGGAGGACGGGCTCACGCTGGAGACTCGGCAAGGCCTCATCGGCCCGCAGTTTGCCGGGCGATAGGCAGCGCTGCAATCTAGTGGGGAACAGCAGAACCAAGCCACCCTGAACCTCAATAACGACGGACCTTCCGTGGAAACAGGGACACCTGTCCCTACTAAATCAGGGACAGGTGTCCCTGATGGAAAGCCAAATAATCCATAAAATAAGATACAAGTAGTAAAAATACTAATCCGTCGTAGGAGTGAAGCGCATGGCTAACGTAGTCACTTTTCGAGGTAAGGTTCTACAAGACCCACCGCTGGTGCAGAGAATATTAAACGATCCGCGCGCAGGCTGGTTGTGGTTCCTGCCACGCCTGTGGCTGGGCTGGCAATGGATCCAGGCTGCCGAGCACAAGATCTTCAACCCCGCCTGGGTGAACGGCGGTGATGCATTGAAGGGATTTTGGAGTAATGCAGTGGCTGTCCCGGAGGGCGGCCGCCCGGCAATCGCCTTCGATTGGTATCGCAGCTTCATCCAAGCTTTGCTGGACGCCCAGGCGTATACCTGGTTTGCCAAGCTTGTGGCGTATGGCGAGCTGCTGATCGGGATCGCCCTGATCCTGGGCGCCTTTACCGGAATCGCGGCGTTCTTCAGCGGCTTGATGAACTGGAATTTCATGATGGCCGGCTCAGCAAGCACCAACCCGATGCTGTTCACCGTCGCCATCGGGCTGATTCTGGCCTGGAAGGTGGCTGGCCATGTCGGCGCCGATTACTACCTGCTGCGCTGGATCGGTGTACCATGGCGGTCGACCGATGAGCAGCCAGCCGCGGGCACTGCGCCGGGCGTGATGACCGGGAAACGGTCTGCAGAACCTGCTGCCGGAGATTGATTGGTTTAGCATAATCCGAGGGCAGGCGGCGGGATGGTGTGGATGCACATCATCCTGCTTTTTATATTGGGCTCTCGAAGTTAAGCGCCCGTCACCTATCTATCCCGGCGCGCATCTCACGACCTTCCAAAGGGTGACGGGCACAGAATCGCGGACATTCCCGTCACTTTTCCAGACGATGATTGAATTAATTTCTGGGCAGGCAGGTGAGGGGCGCAAATAACTGGACAGGTGCAGAGAGGCTCGCTCTACGAAGAGATTCGGTCTGGCTGGTCAAACAGATGGTGTTCAACGGCGTAGGTCGCCAACTCGATGCGGTTGGTCAGGTTGAGCTTGGAAAGTATCGAACTCACGTAGTTGCGTACCGTCTTTTCGCTCAGGTTCAATAACTCGGCGATCTCGGCGTTGGTCTTGCCCCGCGCCACTGCCGCAAGCACATCCAGCTCCCGCTCCGAGAGGTCGCGAAAAGCGTCCTCGTCGGCTTTCTTTTCTATCTCCCGCACCCTGGAGAGCAGGCGAGCGGTGGTGGCGGGGTCCAGCAGGGCTTCGCCGCGGGCGGCGGCGGCGATCGCCCTGAGCAGCTCTTGGTTGCCCACCTGCTTGAGAACGTACCCCACCGCCCCGGCCTTAATGGCCCTTAACACCAGCGCGTCATCGGCATAGGAGGTCAGGATGACCACCCGCACTTCTGGGAAACGCCTGATGATCTCGCGGGTGGCTTCGATGCCCCCCTCCCCAGGCAGGCGGACATCCATCAAGACTACCTGGGGGTGGAGGCGCTCCACCTGCCGCAAGGCCTCGGAGGCGGAACCGGCTTCGCCCACCACCTGCATATCCGGCTGATCGTTGATCAACGTCATCAGGCCCAGTCGGACGATCTCGTGGTCGTCCACCAACAGGACACGGATCTTCATCGTTCGTCCTTCCAGGGAATTTCCAACATCACCCGGGTTCCCTTTCCATTGGCGGGTTTCACTTCCAGGTTGCCTCCCAGCAGACGGGCACGGTCGCGCATATTCCGCAGACCATATCCGGGAGTGACATCTGGGGGCAACCCGACCCCATCGTCGAGGATGATCAGTATCAGCTTTCCTTGGGCGTTATGGGCGGAGAGCTTCACCTGGCGCGCTCGGGAATGCCTCACCACGTTCGCCAGGGCTTCCTGGACGATCGCCAGCACATGGTCGCTTCGCACCGGCGAGAGGAAATCTCGGGTGGGCAGGTCCAGGTCCAGAGATATATCCACCAGGGTGCGGTAGCGCGGGTCCTCGGCCAGCTCCTGCAAGGCCTGGGGAAGGGAGGGGATGGACGGCCTGTTTTCCAGCTTGTCCAGGCTGTGGCGCAGGTCTCCGATGGCATCATTCAACACGGCCTCCGCCTTCTCCAGCCGGCTTGCCAGGCGAGCATCCTGCGCACCGGCCAGCTTGTGGGCCGATTCCACCAGAAGCCCGGCGGTATAGACCTTCTGGATTGTTCCATCGTGCAGGTCCCGGGCCAGGCGATCGCGCTCGGCGGCCAGGATTTGCTCCTGCTCGATCGCTTCGATCATCCGGTCGGTCTCTACGTTGAACACCTCCAGGGCGCGGATGACCGCCAGCACCAGGCCCAGGCCGACCAGCGATCGGAAGACAAGCGGTGGGATACCCAATGCCGCCTCGAATGACTGGCTGTTCAACAGGTTGCCGGGGAAATATATGATGGCTGGGGGAAGCAGCCCACCCAGCACGGCATAGAAAGCCAGCATCAGCCCGGCAAAGCGCAGCATCTTGACGATGTGCGGCACGTTCAGGGGCTGGATGCGCAGCAAGGTGTGCTGGCGCAGCCCGCAGGCCGCCAGAAGCCCACCGGGAAAGCAGATGAAATAGCGCGCCAGGGCATTGCTCAGGTTATGCCAACCCTCATTATCCATAACGGCTGCATGCAGGGGAAAATAAACCAGGAAAATCCATAACCCCAGCAAGCCCCACGAGACTCCATGCAGCCAGCGCGCCCGGCGCAGTGGACGGAGCAATGCAATCCCAAACTCAAACAAGAAGGTAAAGGAGAGCGCCAGGATAAATAAGTGCACTACATGCAGGACTTCCACCGCGCCTGGGCTCAGGTACGTGGCCTGGATCGGGATGAACAGGTCGCCCCACTCATTGAGCCCATGGGTGAAGCCGAATGCCGCCAGCCACTTTAGCGAGCGCGCCAGGTCCAGCCGTGAGTAGCTGCGCGACTGCAGCGCAATCGCCAATCCAAGGACGAAAAATACCAGCCCATAGGCGAAATAGATCAGGTCGCGGTTGACCAGGAAGAAGGAACGGATGAAATCCATGCCTAACTTTCGACCACCTCCACAAGGGTTCCCCCGGGTAGTTTTACCGTTACGTCTCCTGGATCATAGGGGACTTCAGGAAGGGTCCAGCGGAAGATCCATTTTGCGTCGTCAGGGCGGGCGTTGATGCAGCCACGCGACATGGGCACTCCGAAGTTATTGTGGAAGAACGTGGAATGGATCGCCACCCCGCTGCCTACGAATAGGCTGGTCCAACCGATGCCAGGCAGGTCCCATCCGCCGCCAGTTGTGCCGCCGCTCATATGAAGCGAGACCAGCTTGCGCCAGATAGGATGGCGGCCGAGCGGCGTTGCCCAGGCATCCACGCGCTCACCCTGGGCGTTAAACAGAGCCCCGCTGGAGATGCGGCAGTAATAGACCTCGGTCGGGCCTTCATAACAGGCGAGCGACTGGCGGGAGATGTCTACCACGATCCGTTTCTCTTCCACCTGCGGATCGATCGGCTGCATCTCGCCCGGCGTGATAGGACGGAAGGCCTCTCCCCTGGCCCAGAATACATCCCCGTATCCGTAGCGCTCGTTCACCCGGTACCAGGCCTGACCCAGCTCGTCGGTCTTGATCTGGTCTACCCAGACCACCTGGCTGTAATACAGGCGCGGGCTCAGGCCATACTCCAGGCGATCCTGCAGCCAGGGGGAGCGAGCCGGGGGGTTATCCAGGATCAGGTCGCTATAAGGTACGCTTACTTCCACCCACATGCCTTCGCCCAGGCTGGTGCTCGGCAGCGAGGTGCGCGGTGCATTTGGTTGGTTGCGCACCGGTTGGACGCGCGGCGACCACAGGTATCCCTGCGGCGTTTCCACCCAGCGTTGATTGATCTCGGTCGGGTGGTAGCCCACCACCTCGCGCAGCCAGGCGACAACTGTATCCTCTGGCAGGCTGTCCAGCGTGGCGGCCTCGGTGGATGGGCGGCTCTTCAGCTCACTGCCCCACCACACTACCCTTCCCAGGCGCGGGGAGTCTGGAAAGAGGGGAATATCAGGGTCGGCTAACCGCGCCGGGTCGGCTGTCCAGGCAGACAATCCCATCCCGGCCAGGCCAATGGTGGTGAGCTTCAGGAAAGCCCGGCGATTGGGTTGGAGGGGTGAGGCCGTTCGATCAGGCATGGGCTCGATCAGCGGATTGAGGACTCGCCGCCCTGATCATACCACCAAATTTGGGGCTAATTCCTCGTAAATTCACTGCTTGTGATTATTGAGGTGTATTGAGCAGGGGATCACCAAGGAGACGATGCCCGCCGTATAGGCAATATTGCCTGCTCGATCCCCCGCCAACCGGCGCTATACTCTGGGCCAAGGGCCAAATACACTAATTACAGTGCAGCCAAGACTCACACAAAACAACTATTGGGTTAGAATCCAGACGAAAGGAGGTAGAAATACAATGGCGATCGATCCCGTATGCGGCATGATGGTAGACGAGAAAAACCCGGCAGCTACTTACGAGTACAAAGGCCAGACCTACTACTTCTGCGCCCCGGGCTGCAAATCCGCCTTCGAGCGCGATCCGGAAAAATACCTGCAAAAATCAGGAACCGGAGGCCATTCCGAACACCACGCCCATCACGGCTGATCCGAGGCAGGTAACTTATCGCCAGGTTCCGCGCCAGCCGCGCGCACGGAGCCTGGCTTATTATTACTGGAGTTACGCAGTTAATAAATACCTAACAAGTCAAATGCAAGGCGGCCGCAGTCTTCCGCTGTGTGCGCAGTTCGTTGTAACGCCGGCAGGCCTGCTCGGTGGGGAGCGAGACCAGCTCGATGCCGGCCTGCTCAAGCGCCTGGCGGGCTTCGGCGGTCACCTGCATCTGCACATAGGCACCCTGCCCCACGACCAGAACCTCGGGCCTGTCAGCAAGCACCTCGAGCAGATCCTGCGGGTGAAGTCTGTGGCCTTCCAGGCGCCACCAGCCGGCGATCACCCGTTCAGGAAGAAGGATCACGTCCTTTTCATATGCCTTGCTATCGATGACAATGCGCCCAAAGCGATAGGAATCAATTTTCGGAACGTCCATGGCTGTCACGCGAGAATTTTCAGCAATTATAAGGTTTGAAATAAGGAACTTCCCAAGGGCAGCAGCAATCCAATCCCAAAGCTGGCAAGGTTGAACAGGCAGCTCACGCCAAGCGCTTCAACGAAAGAGACCATCCGCCGCATGGGCAGGAATAACACGACTGCCTCAACCAACCATACCAGACCTTCCAGGCCCATGATAATCCAGATATGGGTGCCGTCACCCGCCATGACCCACGGAAAAGAAAGGCAGGATAGGTAAACAGGTTGGTCATTACCACCAGGCTGGCGAAGACCACCCAAGGACGCCTGCGCACAGCGGCATAGACCAGGGCCAGCGCACCCTCCACGGCAAAGGTCAGCGGAAATGTCAACGACAGAATCGATCCCCCCGACACCATCAGCAGGCCGATCACCCAGGTCCCCAAATAAAAACCCCAATTCGATCTGAAGGAGACCTTCCCCTGCCCGGCGCGGATCACCAACATCACCAGGATTGCCAGCAGTATCAGCGGCAGGATCACCAGCAGGCACCCACCCAATCCATATCCCAACATAAAAAGATATAAAAGCGGCTGCGTTGGGGAAAATATGCTGGAGGTTTCATCCACGAGCAGATCGCTCTCCCGCACCGTCACCCGGAAGCTGGCTGCGTAGGCGCGTTTCGAAAACACGTTGCTCTGCCGCTCGACGCCGTCGGAGAAGCGGACGGACAGGCGATGATAGGGGCTGTAGCTATAAGCCAGAGAAGAACAGCTATCCTCGCTGCAGGTAAAACGCTGCGGTCCCAGAGTCTCCAGCGGCGCGGCCTGGCGGCAGTCGGCGTCCTCGCATTCCAACAAGGCGCCTTCCACGATCGACAGGGGCGACGCGGTCTGGTATTCGAATGTGAAGTCCATGGACGGCTTGGGGCCGATGTCAGCTGTGGCTGGCGAGGCCGACAGCAGCAGCGCCAAAAGCGATACGACGAGCCACCCCAATCTCGTCACAAATCCCAGGCAATGGCTGCCGGGTCTCATGAAAGTCTCTCCATTGCAAATCGATTAGAGTGGGAGCGCTCAAATGGCGTTATCGCGCTTCTGGGGCTTGAGCGGCGCTCTCCGCTCACAACCCA
>Ga0073934_10000526_pt1 | contig 107752 bp, 91 predicted proteins | sample LarsenN4metaG_FD_76834 | JGI IMG/M metagenome (GOLD analysis project Ga0073934, IMG submission 76834) | Hot spring sediment bacterial and archeal communities from British Columbia, Canada, to study Microbial Dark Matter (Phase II) - Larsen... ...
CGGCGAGCTCGCCGGCGCGCTGCTCCAGCGCGGCGGTTCGCTCGGCCACCCGCCGTTCGAGCGCTTCTTGCGTGCGCAGGTTGGCCAGCGCCACAGCGGCCTGAGCCGCCAGAGTGGCCAGCATGTCGCGGTCGGCGTCGTGGAACCGGCCGAACGCGCCCTCGAGGTCGGCGTAGAGGTGGCCGATGACCTCTCCGCCCGCCACCAGCGGTGCTACCAGGCAGCTGCGTTGGTCGATTGGCTCTGCTCCGTCGGGGCCGTGGCGCAGGCGCACCGCGCGTGTCCGGCGCGCCTCGACCAGCCAGGGCTCGATCGCCCCCAACAAGACCGCCGGCTCTTCGCCATGCGGCAAGAGCGAGCCGGCCACCTGCAGCCCTCCGCCGGCTTCCAGGACCAGCAGCACACGCTCGGCGCCGCTCAGCTCCGTGACCTCGTCCACAAGTGCGTCGGCCAACTGTGCGGCGCTGCGCAACTCGTTCAGGCGCAAGCCGGCATCGACGAGGCGTCCGAAGGGCTCGCGCAGATCGGTTGGCCCAGTCAGGTGCGCTTCGCGCTCGGACGGCGGCAGCCCGTGCCGCCGCGCATGGTCGAGCCAAGCCAGGACGAGGCCACGATAGTTCCGATGCTTGTTCAGCGCGTTCCGCCGCAAGCCTTCATCCCGCAACGCACGGAAGCGCTCGAGCAAGAGTTTCCAGGCCCGCTCGAGCGCGGCGCTGGCCTGGCGCTGCCGCCCGTTCGCCAGGAGCGCCTGGGTATGGCACCACCACAGCGCCGGTGGATCTGACCCGGCAAGGTGCGAGCCGCGGAGGCGGCCGTACAGTTGGACAGCCCGTTGCGAGCAGGCGAGCGCCCGCCGAGGGTGACCTCCATCCAAGTGAGCCAGGGCGGCGTCAGCAAGCAATGCGGCGCGACGTCCGCTGCCGCCGGCCAATCGAGAGGCGCGCGCGAGGTGGCTCGCTGCTGACTCGTGGCGCCCCTCCAGCCAGGCCACTCGCCCCTGCAGGTAGGGCAGCAGGCCACTGAACTGCCCGTCCATGAGCTCCCGCGAGGACCGGGCGGTCTCGTCGGCCACCCGGCGCAGGGCTTCGACGTCCCTCATCGCGAAATGGAACTCGGCAGCGCGAAAGGTGCCTATGAGGTAATTCGGCGCGACGCCGGCTCGGGCGAAGCTCCCACGTGCCTGTTCGATCAGGCGCAGGCCGTGCCGGTAAAGGCCGAGGCGGAGGTAGATCTCGCCAAGGGCGCTGATGAGGTTCTGGGCGGCTCCCAAGTCGCCAGCGGCCATTGCCGCCTTGATGACTTCGCGGCAGCGCGCCAGCTGAAGCGACAGGTCGGGTTCGTGCGCGCAAAGCATGTCGACCAGCCGAGGCAGCACCTGGGCGCAGCCGCTGCGTTGCGCCTCGGTCATCACGCGCAATGCCAGGCGGCGTGCCTGCGGTGCCCGCTCCATGATGGTCAGGGCAAGAACCCGATCGACCCTTGACAGGCAGACCATCCAGGGCAGGCCGAGCGAGCGGCCGATCGACTCGGCTCTTCGGATTTCGAGCAAGGCGCCGCCAGGCTCGCGCCCGGCGTGCAGCATGGCTCGCGCCAAGCGCAGGCGCAGCAGCGCCACCAACGCGCCACGGCCGCTTCGATGGGCTGCCTCGAGGGCTGCTTCGGCGTTGGTGACCGCCGCGGCGAAGTTGCCGAGGCGCAGCAGGCGACTGGTTTCGCGGTCCAGCGCCCAGGCCCGCACGGCGGGATGGGGATCAGTCTTGCGCAGGGCTTCGAGGGCTGCCTCGTCATCGGCCTGGCGCTGGATCTCCTGCCTGCCAACCCAGCACAGTGAGCGCGTCACGAGCAGTTCCGCTCGGTGCTCACCTCGCAAGCCAGGCGTCGCCAGCGCTGCACCGGCGCGCTCGATGGCCGCGGCCAGGTGCCAGCCATAGAAGAGGCGCTGCACCTCGGTGACGGCGAGCTCGCCGGCGGTCACCGGGTCCATCGGACCATTCCCGCCGTGGTGTTCCCGCTCACCCCGGACCTCCCGCCTCGGCACGTCTCGATGCAGTCTATCCAGGTAGCGCCGTCGTGCAGCATGGGGTGCACCCGGCTTCGTGCGAGCGGGAACCGCGGCGTGCGCGGGAGCCGCGCGGTGGCGCAGCATCGGCGCTCAGCGAACGACGTTGGCGCCGACCGCGGCCGACGCCACAGCCCACTGCTTGGCGGCCTGGGGGTGCCGGTCGCCCTGGCTCTTGGCCATCAGCTCGCCGCGCTGCGGCTCGGCGATCGAGATCACGGCGGTGAAGACCACCAGTGTCGTGGCGACGGACAGCGTGGCGGCGATCAGGCGGGGCAGGCGGTGGGCGGTCATGGCGGGCTCCTCGGGTGGCGGGCGGTGCGTGTCGACGGGCTGCACTGTCTGCCCGGTGGGCCGCGCCTGTCCTTTGAACGCCTGAAAGGGAGCCTGAAGCGTTCTGAAGCGGCGCCGTGGGGAGGCCCGCAGCGGCGTTTCAGAACGCTTCACCGCCGATTCAGCCCGCTTCAAGACTGAAGGCAGCCCTGCGGCAGACAGTTCGCTCCATTGCACCGCCCCCCGGTGCATCACCCGGAGAGAACACCATGAAGACCTCGCTCAGGACCCGCGCCGCCGCCCTCGTCGCCTCGATCTTCGTGACCTTCACGATCGTGCACCTGATCGCCGGCTACGCCCTCCCCGAAGAGCAGGCGGTCGAGCTGGCCCAGGCCACGCCGCGGGCCTGAGGCGCGGTCACGGCCGACGAACGAAGACGGCTGCCTCGGCAGCCCTGGAATCAAGACAGGGCTGCCTCGGGAGCCCAGGAACGAAAACGGGGCTCCCTCGGGAGCCCCGTGGCGCGTCACTCCGGCGGCCCACCGGGGGCCGCCGCAGCGTCAGCTCGTGATGGTGATGGTCACCGGTCTGTTCCGGAAAGGAGCCGTTCCGACCCGACCCACCGAAGCGTCCGCCGGGACGCCAATGTAGAGATTCGCTTCAACGGATCACCTCCTTTCGTCGCGCAGCAATATCACTGCGGAACCAATGGTGTTCGAACTGGCCGCTTCTCGCAAGGCGGCGAGCTCGCTTGCCCCGGCCTGCTGCCGGCTGCGCCCGGCCCGCCCCCTGGGGCGCGGCCCGCGTCTTGCATGCGCGGGCGCGAGTGTTTGCCCTGATCGCCGCTGCGGGTCGGGCCGCCACAATCTCGCCGCCCCCTCACGCCACGGCGCCTCTGGCCCGGCGCCGTCGCCTTCCACTCGCTGATGCTCGCCTTTCTCGCCCGCCGCCTGCTCGCCACGATCCCGGTGCTGCTGATCGTCGCGGTGCTGGTGTTCCTGATGCTGCGCCTGACGCCGGGCGACCCGGCCGCGCTGCTGGCGGGCGACCAGGCCACGACGGAGCAGATCGCGCAGATCCGCGCCAACCTGGGGCTCGACCGCAGCATCCCGGAGCAGTTCCTGATCTGGTTCGGGCACATGCTCACCGGCGATCTCGGGCAGAGCTACTACTACAAGACCGAAGTCGTCTCGCTCATCGGGCAGCGCCTGGAGCCGACGCTGAGCCTGGCGGTCGTCACCATCACGATCGCCGTGCTGGTGGCGGTGCCGCTCGGCGTGCTGGCCGCGTGGCGGCACGGCGGCTGGCTCGACCGCGCCCTGATGGGCTTCTCGGTGCTCGGATTCTCGATCCCGGTGTTCGTGCTGGCGTACGTGCTGATCTGGCTCCTGAGCCTGAAGCTCGGGCTGATGCCGGTGCAGGGCTACAAGCGGCTGGCCGAAGGGCTGGGACCGTGGCTGTACCACCTGCTGCTGCCTGCGGTGACGCTGTCGGTGATCTACATCGCGCTCATCGCCCGCGTGACGCGCGCCTCGGTGCTCGAGACGCTCGGCGAGGACTACATCCGCACCGCGCGTGCCAAGGGCCTGCCGGAGAAGAAGGTGCTGATGCGGCATGCGCTGGCGAACGCGGCGGTGCCCATCGCCACCGTCATCGGCATCGGCATCGCGCTGCTGATCGGCGGCGTCGTCGTCACCGAGTCGGTGTACGCGATTCCCGGCCTCGGGCGGCTGACCGTGGACGCGGTGCTGGCGCGCGACTTCCCCACCATCCAGGGTGTGATCCTGTTCTTCTCGTTCGTCTACGTGCTCGTGAACCTGCTCGTGGACCTGAGCTACGTGTTCTTCGACCCCCGCATCCGGTACTGATGATCCGCCCCGAAGCGACCTTCGGTCGCCTCCCCCAACGTCTCCGAAGGAGACTCTTCGAGTCTCGGGGGGCGCCGCCAGCGGCCCGGCAGAGCCGGCTCCGCGGCGGCCGCCCGGCCTGGACGAGGCGTCCGCATGGCTGAACTCAACGTCGAGGCTCTGTCCGTCGAAGCCGCCTCGGTCGTGCGGCAGCAGAGCGCATGGCAGCGTGTACGTCGCCACACGTCGGTGCGCATCGGCGGCATCGTGCTGGCGCTGCTGGTTCTGGTGGCGGTCGCCGCGCCGTGGCTGGGCACGGTGGACCCGTCGCTCTTCGACCCCGCCAGCCGCGACCTGACGCCGGGCCAGACGGGCGAGATCACCACGCTGGACGGCGAGCAGCTGAAGCACCGCTTCCTGATGGGATCCGACAGCTTCGGGCGCGACATCTACAGCCGCGTCCTCTACGGCACGCGCGTGTCGCTGATCGTCGGCGTCGCCACCGCCCTCGTGGCCCTGGCGGTGGGCATCGTCTTCGGCCTCGTCGCGGGCTACCTGCGGCGCGTCGACGGCATCCTGATGCGCGTGATGGACGGCGTGATGGCCATCCCCGCGATCCTGATCGCGATCGCGCTGGTGGCGTTGTGGAAGGGCAGCCTGCTGACGGTGGTGATCGCGATCGCGATCCCCGAGATCCCGCGCGTCACGCGCCTCGTGCGCTCGCTCGTGCTGACGATCCGCGAGGAGCCGTATGTCGAGGCGGCGGTGTCGCTGGGCACGCCGACGTGGCTGATCATGTGGCGGCACATCCTGCCCAACACGATGGCCCCGCTGATCGTGCAGGGCACGTTCATCTGCGCCGCGGGCATCCTGACCGAGGCGATCCTGTCGTTCCTCGGCGTCGGCCTGCCGCCGGACATCCCCACCTGGGGCAACGTGATGGCCGAGGGCCGCGCGCAGTTCAACGAGTACCCGCACAACATCTTCTTCCCGGGGCTCTTCCTCGCGGTGACGGTGCTGGCGGTGAACATCCTGGGCGACGGGCTGCGCGACACGCTCGACCCGAAGATGGCCAAGCGGGGCTGAGGGGGCGCACGCATGAACGCAGACGCCCCGATCCTCGAGGTGCAGAACCTCAGCATCGCGCTGCCTTCGGGCGGCGACCGCACGACGGCCGTGCGCGACGTGAGCTTCACGGTCGGCCGTGGCGAGATCGTCTGCCTCGTCGGCGAATCGGGCAGCGGCAAGAGTGTCATCGCGCAGGGGGTGATGGGCCTGCTGCCGAAGCAACTGCCGGTGACTTCGGGGCGCATCCTGCTGCAGGGCGAGGACATCACGCACGCGCCGCTGGCGCGGCTGCGCGAGCTGCGCGCCACGCGCATGAGCATGATCTTCCAGGAGCCGATGACGGCCCTGAACCCGGTGATGACCTGCGGCGACCAGATCGACGAGGTGCTGCGGGAGCACACGAAGCTCTCGCCCGCCGAGCGGCGCGAGAAGGTGCTCGCGATCATCAAGGAGGTGATGCTGCCCGACCCCGAGCGCATGGTGGCGAGCTACCCGCACCAGCTCAGCGGCGGCCAGCGCCAGCGCATCATGATCGCGATGGCGCTCGTGCTCGACCCGGTGCTGCTCATCGCCGACGAGCCGACCACGGCGCTGGACGTGACGACGCAGGCGCAGATCCTCAAGCTCGTGCTCGACCTGCAGAAGCGCCACGGCACCGGGGTGCTCTTCATCACGCACGACTTCGGCGTCGTCGCCGAGATCGCGCACCGCGTGGCGGTGCTGCGCCTGGGCGACCTGGTGGAGCTCGGGCCGAAGGACAGCGTGCTCAGGAACCCGCAGCACGACTACACGAAGATGCTGATGGTCTCGGTGCCCAAGCTGCGCACCGAGGAGCGGCCGGTCGATGCCAGCGCCCCCGTGGTGCTGAGCGTCAAGTCGCTCGCCAAGACGTACGACGACAGGAGCTGGTTCGGCAAGCGCCGCACCGTGCACGCGGCCAAGGACGTGAACTTCGAGATCCGCCGCGGGCAGACGCTGGGCATCGTCGGCGAATCCGGTTCCGGCAAGAGCACGGTGGCACGCTGCGTCGTGCGGCTCGTCGATCCCACCGGTGGCAGCGTGCAGCTGGGCAGCGACGACATCGCCACGCTGTCGCCCGGCGCGTTGCGGCCGCTGCGCAAGCGCGTGCAGATCGTCTTCCAGGACCCGTACCGCTCGCTGAACCCCCGCCGCACCATCGGCGAGGCGATGATCGAGGGCCCGATGAACTACGGCATGGCGCGCGAGCCGGCGCTGGCCAAGGCGCGCGAGCTGCTGAAGCTGGTGCGCATGGACGAGAGTGCGATGCAGCGCTTCCCGCACCAGTTCAGCGGCGGCCAGCGGCAGCGCATCTGCATCGCGCGCGCGCTGATGATGGAGCCGGAGCTGCTCATTGCCGACGAGGCCGTCAGCGCGCTCGACGTGTCGGTGCAGGCGCAGGTGCTGAGGCTGTTCGAGGAGATCCGCAGCCGCTTGCACATCGCGATGCTGTTCATCACGCACGACCTGCGCGTGGCCTCGCAGGTGTGCGACATGCTCGCCGTGATGAGCAAGGGCGAGGTCGTCGAGTACGGACCCGCGCACCGCATCTTCGGCGCGCCGCAGCACGCCTACACGAAGGCGCTGTTCGCGGCGGCACCGGGGAAGGACTTCGCGTTCGGCGCCTGAGGGCTCGTCGGTCTCGAGCGGATCTGGCCGCGGCGTCGGTCAGCGTGGGTGATGGGGCGTCGCGATGGCGCCCCTGGCGCGATCGGACCGGAGCGTTGCCGCGAGCGGTGCGGCGCTTGCTGCCTGCTTCAGGCTCCGGCTGACCCTCGCGCATCCATCGCCGCGCCGATCATCTCGAACATGTGGTTGATCGCGCCGGCCTCGACCCTGGGCGCCAGCCCGAGGTGCGCCATCACGTTCGACTGCGTGATCGTCGCCATGCCGTGCATGTTGGCCCAGATGAACATCGCGTCCAGGTCGACACGCCGGCGTGCCGCGGCCTGCTCGCCGTGGATGCGCCGCAGGACGCGACGCAGTACATCGAACGCATGGGTGGCGTCGGCACCGAGGCCGAGCTCCTCCGCGATCGCAGGCCACGGCGTGCCGAACATCAACCGGTACTCGACCGCATGGTGCACCGCGTAGTGCAGGTATCGCGCACCGAGGACACCCAGGTCGTCGCGCGGATCGGCATGTGCGCCCCGGTCGTCGAGGAAGGCCGCGAAGTCGCGGAAGCAGCGGCGCATCACCTCCACGAGCAGGTGGTCGCGGCTGGGATAGTGCCGGTACGGTGCCTGATGCGAGACGCCGAGCCGGCGCGCCACCTCGCGCAGGCTCAGCTGCTCGACGCCGTGCTCGGCGATGGCCTCGCGCGCCGCACGCAGGCAGGCCTCCTTCAGGGGCAGGGGATCGAGTTCGACGGCGTCGGGCATGCCCGCATGCGAGTTCGGTGCGCCAGGAACGATTCCGGGCGATGCTAGTCGATGCGCCGTTGCGTGGCCTCCATGCCGCTCATGGTGCGGCCCTCGATGGCCACCCGCAGGGCGCGTGGTGTGGTGGCGAGCGACCAGCCCGGCGGCCCTGACAAACCGCCCGGCCGTGCCGAGGCGCGCCGACCGAGGGCCACGTCTCGCGGGTGACGACGTCGGGCGAGGCGGCGCGCGCCATGTGCATCCGCGGGCGGGCCGCGAAGCCGAGTTCCCGCGCTCACTGTTGACAGTGTCAACATCATCGGCGACACTGTTGACACTGTCAACACTCCGCCCATCTGCAGCTCCTGCCGACGACTCGCCCGTCGAGGCCGTCAGCAGCCCGGACAGCGCGTTCCGCTCCACGAGGCCTCACGATGAAACACGCTGACGATCCAGTCGCTCCGACATCGCCCGACCCGGCCGACAGCGCACGCAGGCGCATCGTCGCGATGGGTCTGGGCTGGCCGATGCTGGGAGGCTGCGCTGCGTTCGACTATCGGCACGGCGACGCACCGCAGGCGCTGACCCGGGTGCCGCTGCTGGACCCGCAGCCGCGCATCGCCCTGGTGCTCGGCAGCGGTGGGCCCCGCGGGTACGCCCACATCGGCGTGCTGCGGGTGCTCGAAGACGCGGGCATCGTGCCGGACCTCGTCGTCGGGAGCAGCGTCGGGGCGCTGATCGGCGTCTTCTGGGCCAGCGGGCTGGATGCCGCGGCCATCGATGCGCGCTCGATGACGGGCGGGCCGTTGACGGTGTTCGACCCGTCGCCCTTCGCCGACCGTGGATGGATTCGCGGCCAGCGGCTGCAGGACTACGTGAACGCCGGTCTCCAGGGCCGCCGGCTCGACGCGCTGTCGCGCCGCGTGATCGTCGTCGCGACGCGGCGCGACGACAAGCAGCCGAGCTACTTCGCCAGCGGCAACGCCGGCGTGGCGGTGCGTGCATCGGCGGCGATGCCCGGCATCGTGTCGCCGGTCGGCATCGACGGCGTCGAGTACGAGGACGGCGACGAGTCCTTCCCGGTGCCGGTGACGCCGGCGCGTCAGGCGGGAGCCCGTTTCGTCATCGCGGTGGATGTCTCGGCGCGCCCGGGATCGACGCCGGCCGACGCATCGCCGGCCCTGCGTGAGCGCGACATCCGCCGCCGCGCCCGCATCGAGCCCGAGGTGGCGAAGGCCGATTTCCTGTTCCACCCCGATCTCGACTACCGCGCCGGCCCCTTCAGGAGCTACTTCGTCAGCGCACGTCGGCGTGGCGAGGCGAACGCGCGCGAACTGCTGCCGGCGCTGCGGGCGGCGCTCGACGCGCGCTTCGAGGGCCGCCGCAGCGCAGCCCCCGACGGCTCGGCATGAGTACGCCCAGACTCATCCACCTGAGGGAGGGGTTGCTCGCGCCGCTGCCGAGGCGCTGGGCGACGGACATGGGTGCCGCCGCCGACCCGCGCCGCGTCGCGCTGGGTACCGCGCTGGTGCTGATGGCTCCCGTGTTGCCGAGCCTGGTCGCCGCGGCGCTCGACGAACGCATGCTGCTGGGTGCGAGCGTGTGGTCCAAGCCGATCAAGTTCCAGTTGTCGTTCGCGCTGCACTGGCTGACCATCGCCTGGCTGCTGTCCTGTCTGGATCCGGCACGACGAGCGGCCCGCGGCCTGCGGCGATGGGTCCTGGCCGGCGCGGCCGCCGCGGTGATCGAGGTGGGCTACATCACCTTGCAGGGGGCGCGGGGACGTGCGTCGCACTTCAACTTCGAGACCCTGCTGGAGGCTGTTCTGTACTACGCGCTCATGGGTGGCGCGGCGCTCCAGATGATGGCCGCGACGGTGGTCGTGGGGGCTTGGCTCTGGCGCCATCCGGACCGTGGCTGCGGCCAGGCGCTGCGGCTCGGAGGGGTGCTCGGGCTGGTCGTCGGCAGCGTGGTCACGCTGCTGGTCACTGCGCCGCTGGCCGCCGGCGCGATCGACGGCCCGGGCCCCTGGGTCGGAGGCGAACGCACGCATGCCGGCGGGATGCCGATCACCGGCTGGTCGACCACGGGTGGCGACCTGCGCGTGCCCCACTTCTTTGCAGCGCACCTGATGCAGGTGCTTCCGGTCGTCGGCTGGCTCGCCGACAGGTACCTCGAGCCGCGCCGGCGCACGATGGCGGTCTGGGCGTCCCTGGGGATCGGCCTGCTCATCGTCGCAGCCACCTTCGTGCAGGCGACAAGGGGCATCCCCTTGCTGGCCCGGTGAGCAGGCGCCCTGGAAGAACGATTCCTGGCCGTTCGTGGTCGTCGGGTCGTCCTCCGGCCCGGCCGCCGTCGCGCGGCGAAGGTGGCCTTCGCGCCTCCGGTCGCGGTCCCACCGCTTCCGGCCGCCGCGACGTGCCCGGAAGGGCCAACCTGCACCGACGACGAACCCTGCCAACCGCCACAGGCGGAAGAGTGCCGATGCCTACGCCGAGCGCCGTGCGCCGGGCGGCTGGTCGAACACGAGCACCCCATCATCGAGGCGCCCGAAGCGCAGCACCGCGAGGTCGCGCAGGTAGTTCTGGTTCAGCCGCCACGGCTGGCGGTCGCCCTGCTTGGGCAGCCGGTCCACGGCGCGCTGCACATAGCCCGAGGTGAAGTCGAGCATCGGCGCGGGCGTCAACGCCGCGTCCGGCACCGGCACGCAGCTGCGGTGGCCGTGGCGCTGCATGTGGCCGAGCAGGCGGCAGGTGTAGCGCGCCACCAGGTCCGCCTTCAGCGTCCAGCTCGCGTTCGTGTAGCCGAAGGTGGCCACGAGGTTCGGCACGCCGCCGTACATCACGCCCTTGTAGATGAAGGCCCGTGCGAGATCGACCGGCACGCCGTCCTTGCTGAGGCGGATGTCGCCCAGCACGTTGAGCTCGAGCCCGGTGGCGGTGACGACGATGTCGGCCTCGATCTCGCGCCCCGACTGCAGCTTCAGGCCCTGGGGCGTGAAGGCCTCGAGCGTGTCCGTCACGATCTCGGCCTGGCCGTGCTTCACCACCTCCAGCAGGTCGGCATCGGGAACGAGGCACACGCGCTGGTCCCACACGTCGTAGCGCGGCTTGAAGTGGCGCTGCACGTCGTAGCCCGCCGGCAGGTGCGCACGCACGAGGCCCACGAGCCGCCGCGCGGCGGCCCTGGGGTGCCTGCGCGCCAGCCGGTAGAAGTACAGCTGCAGCGCCACGTACTTCAGCCGTGTCAGCCGGTAGGCCCAGGCCAGCGGCAGCCAGCGCTTGAGCCGCTCGGCCGCCGCGTCGACGCCCGGCCGCGCGAACAGGTAGCTCGGCGAGCGCTGCAGCATCGTCACGCGTGCGCCCTGGGCGGCGAGCGCAGGCACCAGCGTCACGGCGGTGGCGCCGCTGCCGATGACGACGACGCGCCGGCCGTGCACCTCGAGCTTCTCGGGCCACGCCTGCGGGTGCACGAAGATGCCGCGGAACCGCTCCTCGCCCGCGAAGCTCGGCCGATGGCCCTGCGCATAGCGGTAGTAGCCGCCGCAGAAGAGCACGAAGCGCGCGTGCATCGTCAGCGGCGCGGCGTCGCCCTCGCGCTGCACGGTCAGCGTCCAGCGTGCGTCGCGCTCGCTCCAGTCGGCGGCCAGCACGCGGTGGCCGTGGCGCACGAGGGGCGCGATACCGTGCTCGTCGGCCGTCTCCTGGATGTAGCGGCGGATGGCGGGGCCGGCGGCGATCGACTGCGCCTCGGTCCAGGGCTTGAAGTCGTAGCCGAGCGTGAACATGTCCGAGTCGGAGCGCACACCGGGGTAGCGGAAGAGGTCCCAGGTGCCGCCGATGGCCGGCCGCGCCTCCAGCAGCGCGAAGCCGAGCCGTGGCAGCTCGTGGCGCAGGCGCACCGCCACGCCGATTCCCGACAGGCCTGCACCGACGATCGCCACGTCGAGTTCCTCGGGGCCGGTGCGCGGCCCGGCCTCGTGCAGGAAGCGCGCCGCCTCGTCGAGCGACTCGCGTGCCTCGGGCACGAAGCCGATCATCTGCCACACGTGCGGCACGGCGTGAAAGACGCGCAGCTGCACGCGCACGCCGGACTGCTGCGCCTTCGCCGCCAGGCGCAGCGAGTCGTCGCGCAACACTTCGCCCTGGCCGACGTGCACCAGCAGCGGCGGCAGGCCGTGCAGGTCGCCGCGCAGCGGCGAGGCCAGCGGCTGCGCCGGGTCGGCGCCGCGCAGGTAGGTGTGCATCAGCGCCTCGAGCGCGGGGCCGTGGAACATCGCATCGTGCGGCGTGTTCGACTGCAGCGACGGCGCATCGCCCACCATGTCGGTGGAAGGCGAGAAGAGCGCGGCGGCGTCGGGCAGCGGCTCGCCCGCGTCGCGCAGCGTCAGCATGAGGCCGAGCGCGAGATTGCCGCCCGCGCTGTCGCCGGCCACGACGAGGCGACCGTGCGCCGCGCCGGAGGCCCCGGCCTGCTGCGCCCGCAGGGCGCGCCAGACGGCGAGCGCGTCCTCGGGCGCGGCCGGGAACGGGTGCTCGGGCGCGAGCCGGTAGTCGGGCACGAAGACGCGGAAGCCGCGCAGCGCGAAAGCGGCCGTGATGGGCCGGTGCGTGCGCGGCGAGCAGCCGACGAATCCGCCGCCGTGCAGGTACAGCAGCGTGTCGCGGGCGGCCGCGCCTGCGGCCGGCGCGCGCGCCTCGACCCACTCGCCCGCCACGCCGCCCACCGTGCCCGGCGTGTAGCGCACGCCACGCGGCGCCGGTGCCGGCGTGCCGAACACCGCGCGCACGCGCGCGATGTCGCTCATGTCGGCCAGCCGCGGCTTCACGCGCAGCCGTACGAAGCCCGCGGCCAGGCGTGCGCGCCAGCTGGCGACGCCCTTCATCGCGGGGCGGCGCCCGTCATCGGCGGGGGGCCTCCATCGTCGGCCCGTCGCGCCCGGGGCGAGCTGCGGCGCGCCTCATCGGCCGGCCTCGCGCCCGGCGGCCTGCGCCGCGGCCTCGTCGGCCAGGCAGGCGTCGAGGATGTCGAGTGCCTGGTCCATCTGCGCCCGGGTGGTCACGAGCGGCGGGGTCAGCGTCAGCACGTGGCCCATCGTGGTCTTGAACGAGAGCCCCCGCGCCAGCGCGCGATAGAGGATGCGGTCGGCAGCGGCGCCGGCAGGTGCCTTGCTCGCGCGGTCGGTCACGAGGTCCAGGCCCAGCAGCAGCCCGCGCCCGCGCACGTCGCCGACGAGCGCGTGGCGCCGCTTCATCTCCTGCAGCCGCGCGAGCGCGTGCGCGCCCACGCGCTCGGCGTTCTCGACCAGGCGCTCGCGCTCGATCACCTCCAGCGTGGCCAGCGCGGCGGCGGCCGTGACCGGGTTCTTCTCGTGCGTGTAGTGGCCGAACGCGTAGGCGCCGGCGACGTTGAGGTCGGCGCGCGCGATGCAGGCGGCGATGGGCAGCACGCCGCCGCCGAGCGCCTTGCCGAGCACGACGATGTCCGGGGCGGCGCCGTCGTGCTCGGCCGCGAAGAAGCGGCCGGTCTTGCCGAGGCCCGTGGGGATCTCGTCGAAGACGAGCAGCGTGCCGTGCGCCGTGCAGGCCTCGCGCACGGCCTGCCAGTAGCCCGGCGGCGGAATGAACGGCACCGCGCGTGCGGGCTCCGCGACGACGGCGGCCACGTCGCCCTCGCGCTCGAGCACGTACTTCACCATCGCCGCGCAGGCCAGGCGGCAGCGGGCGACATCCGGTCGGCCGTCGGCATCGACGGCGTGCCCGGCGTGCCCGTAGGCACAGCGGTAGCAGCCGAACGGCGCGACGTGCTCGGTGCCGGGCAGCAGCGGCCCCACCGCCGACCCGTGCCGGAACAGCGACTCGCCGCCGACGCTGCTGGCGCCGAAGCCGGCGCCGTGGAAGCTGTCCCAGAAGCTCAGCACCTTGAAGCGGCCGGTGGCGATGCGCGCCAGCTTGATCGCCACCTCCACCGCGTCGCTGCCGCCGGTGGTGAAGAGCACGCGCCCGGCGTGCCCGGCGAGGCGGGCGAACTGCAGCGACAGCGCCTCGGCCAGCTCGACCGCGCGCTCGCTCGCGAAGCGGCGCGGGGCGAAGCTCAGCGCGTCGAGCTGGGCCTTGATTGCGCCGATCACGTGCGGGTGGGCGTAGCCCACGTGATGCACGTTGTTGCCGTGGAAGTCCATGTAGCGCCGGCCGGCCAGGTCCTCGATGAAGATGCCTTCCGCGCGGCGGATGGCCGACAGGCACGGCGTCGACACCGACTGGTGCAGGAAGGCGGCGCCGTCGCGCGCCAGCAGCGCGCGCGTCGGCTCGTCGAGGTGCTCGTGCTGCCAGGCGGCGCGGTGCGGGGAGCTGTTGACGTCGCCCTCGCTCTGGGCGGGCATGGCAGGTGGCCGGGATGTGCTCATCGTCGATGCGGTGTTGCGCGCTCGTCGGGCCGTGGGCGCTCAGCCGTGCAGGCGCAGCACCGGCCAGCCGCGCGTGGCCGCGACCGCCGCCAGCCGCGCGTCGGGATGGACCGCGTGCGCCCGGTCGACCTCGGCCAGCAGCGGCAGGTCGTTCGAAGAGTCGCTGTAGGCCCAGCTCTCGAAGTCCGCCAGCTGTTCTCCGCGCTCGGCCAGCCACTGGTGCAGGCGCGTGACCTTGCCCTCGCGCATGTTCAGCGTGCCGAGCGGCCGGCCGGTGAACCGGCCCTCGGCGTCCACCTCGCACTCGGTCGCGAGCAGGTGCTCGATGCCGAGCTCGGCCGCCGTGAGCTCGGTGATGAAGCGGTTGGTGGCCGTGGTCAGCACGACGAGCGCGCTGTCGGCCTGGCGCTCGCGCACGAGTGCTCGGGCGGCGGCGGACAGGCGCGGCGCCACCACCTCGCGCAGGAAGAGCTCGCGCTCGTCCTGCCAGGCCGCGGCCGTGCGGCCCGCGAGCGTGCCGACGTAGAACTCGCTGAAGGCCCGCGTGCTGACGGTGCCGGCGCGGTATTCGCGCTCCATCGCCGCGTTGCGCGGCTCGAACGAGCCGCGTTCGAGGATGCCGCGCTGCATCAGGAACTCGCACCAGAGCACGTCGCTGTCGCCCTCGAGCAGCGTGTGGTCGAGGTCGAACAGGACGAGGCGGGGCTTGCCCGCGTGGAGGCCGCCCACGGCGCGCTCAGCCCGGCGAACGCAGGTGCCAGGCCTTCGGCCGCGTGAAGGTCTGGATGCCGGCGACGCCGAGCGTGAGGCCGATGCCCGAGTCGCCGACGCCGCTCCAGGGCAGGCGCGGGCTGACGCGGTCGCAGCAGTTCCAGTAGACGGTGCCGGCATTCACCCGGGAGAGCACCGCGCGCGCGGCCGCCTCGTCCCTCGTGTAGACGCCGGCCGTCAGGCCGTAGCGCGTGTCGTTCATCAGCGCCACCGCCTCGTCGTCGCTCTTCACCTTCTGGATGCCGACGATGGGGCCGAAGCTCTCCTCGCGCATCACCTCCATGCGGTGGTCGACGTCGGTGAGCACGGTCGGGGGGAAGTGGTGGCCCGGCCCGGGGCCGCGCGCGCCGCCGGTGCGCAGCTTCGCGCCCTTGGCGACGGCGTCGCGCACCTGGGCCTCGAGCAGGTCGAGCTGCGGGGCACGCGTGATGGCGCCGACGTAGGTGCCGGGGTCGGCCGGGTCGCCCTGCCTGAAGCCGGCGACCGTGGCGAGGAAGTGCTCGACGAAGGCGTCGTGCACCGCCTCGTGCACGTAGATGCGCTCCACCGAGCAGCAGCCCTGGCCGGTGTTGTACATGGCGCCATCGGCCAGCGATTCGGCGGCGGCCTTGGGGTCGGCGTCGGCGCGCACGTAGGTCGGGTCCTTGCCGCCGAGCTCGAGCTGCATCTTCACCATGCGGCCGGCGAGCGCCTGCGCGATGCGCTGACCGGTGGCGTGGCTGCCGGTGAAGAAGAGGCCGTCGATCGGTTGCGCGAGCAGCGCCGCGCCGACCTCGCCCGCGCCGACGAGGCAGACCATCACCTCCTTCGGCACGCCGGCCTCGTGCAGCAGGCGCGTGATCGCCTGCCCCGTGAGGGCGGCATGTTCGCTCGGCTTGTAGAGCACGGCGTTGCCGGTCAGCAGCGCCGGCACGATGACGTTGCAGCCGACGAACCACGGGTAGTTCCACGCCGAGATGTTGGCCACGACGCCCAGCGGCACGTGGCTGATCTCCTCGTGCATGCCGTCGCCGGCATACACGTGCTCCTCGCGCACGGCGCCCTCGGCCTGCTCGAGGAAGAAGTCGAGACGAGGCAGCAGGCCGTTGAGCTCGTTGCGCGACTGCGCGATCGGCTTGCCCACCTCGCGCGTCAGCGTCGCGGCCAGCGCCTCGAGGTCGCTCACGACGGCGGCACGGAAGCGCTGCACGATGGCCAGGCGCTCGGCCATCGGCACGGCCGCCCAGGCGGGCTGGGCCGCGCGGGCCGTGCGTGCCTTGGCGGCGACGGTGTCGGGCGTGTCGGCGGCGATCTCGGCGATCAGCTCGCCGTTGGCGGGGTTGAGGATCTTCATGGGTAGGCGCAGGTTCGGAGTGCGGTGGGTGAGGCGGGCCGGGGTCGGGCGCCTGCGGGGCGGTCGCCTCGGCGGGACATTCGGGCGTTCGGTTCTTCGGCGCTCTGCGCTTCGGCGGTCTGCGCCTGGCGCTCTGTCAGGAAGGGCGGCGCGCCGAGGCGAGACGTTTGGCGTATTGCGCCGCCTTCGCCTCGTCGCCCCGGGCGCGGTGGATCCGTTCGAGTTCTTCGAGGACGTAGGGGTCGGGGTCGCCGACGACGTGCATCTGGCCTTCGAGCTGCGTCTGCAGCGCGAGCGCCTCGTCGAGGCGGCCGTTCAGGCGCAGCTCGCGCGCGACGAGCCAGCGGGCCACGTACAGCGCACGCGGGCGTGCCCCGGCCGCTTCGCGCAGCGCGAGGGCGCGCTCGTAGTGCGGCAGCGCCTCGGCATGGCGGCCCAGCTGGTGCAGCGAGTAGGCGAGGTTGTTGCGGATCGACGCCTCCCATCCGCGGCCGCCGGGCTGCGTGGAGGCGAGCACCATCGCGAGTGCCTGCTCGTTCCACTTCAGCTGCTCGGCGGGCGCCGTGTCGATGAAGGCCATCATGTGCACGGCGTCTATGGCCAGCTCGTCGAGCCGGCCTTCGCGCGCGACCGCCAGCGCGCGCTCGTAGGCGGCACGCGCCGTGGCCAGGTTCTCGGGCGTGCGCTCTTCGGGTTTCGTCACGGCCGAGATGTGGTTGCGGCCCCACTCGAGCGCGTGCCGCGCGCGCGCCTCGGCGCCGGCGCCGGCGAGCTGCGGCTCCAGCGAGCGCAGCAGGTCTTTCGCGCCCGCCAGGTTGCGCCGCAGGCCGAGCGTGCGCGCGATCTGCGTCTGCAGCACGATCGCGTCGTCGCCTTGCGCGCCGGCCAGGGCTGCGCGGAAGCGCTGTTCGCTCAGCGCCGGGTCGGCAAAATCCCACAGCTTGCCGAGGTCGACGGCAGCCTGCGCCGTGCCGACCGCGACCGTGAAGGCCCCCGCGAGCAAGGCTTCGCGCAGGCGAGGCAACCGGCGGACCGTCGGGCCATGCATCCGGCCGGGCATCGGGCCAGCGCGCAAGGCCGAGAGCCGGCCGGCAGGCCACGAGGCGCGCTGCGGCAACGCGAGCCCCGCACTCATCGCTTCGCTTCGCGGCAGGCGGCCAGGAAGTCCTGCAGCATCGCGCTGTCGTCGAAGGTGTCGGGGCTGCCCGGCTCGTGGAACTCCGGATGCCACTGCACGGCGGCCACGTAGCCGCCGGCAGCCGGCTCGCGCCGGATGGCCTCGACCGTGCCGTCCTCGGGGCACCGCGCCTCGACCACGAAGCCCGGCGCCAGCGCCTTGATCGCCTGGTGGTGGATGCTGTTGGTGGTGGCGCGGCGCACGCCGGGGTACAGCTGCGCGAGGCGCGAGCCCGGCTCGAGGTCGATGGCGTGGAAGTGCCGCTCGTACTTGCCGAGCTCGCGGTGCGCCTGCGAGCCCGGCACCTGCGTCGCGATGTCCTGCCACAGCGTGCCGCCGAACATCACGTTGATCAGCTGCAGGCCGCGGCAGACGCCGAACACCGGCTTGCCGGCCTTCACGAACGCATCGATGAGCTCGATCTCGTAGCGGTCGCGCACGATGTCGCCGCCCCACTCGGGCTGCAGCGGCTGCTCGCCGTAGCACTCGGGCGCGACGTCGTTGCCGCCCTGCAGCACGAGGCCGTCGAGGGCCTCGGCGTAGTCGTGCAGGTCGAGGTCGCTGCGCAGCACGATGCTGTCCTTCGTGACGGCCGGGATCATTACCGCCATCGCGTGGCCCGAGAGCACCCAGTGCGCGACGCTCTGCTCCAGGTAGTGCAGCGTCTTCGTGAAGACGCCGGGCAGCGGCCCCTGCGAGCCGGGGTAGTAGATGCGCGCGGAGACGCCGATCAGCAGCGGTTTGGCGGAGGACATGTCGAAAGCCTACATCGCGGCGCGATGCCTCACATCGCCTGCAGGAACAGGCGCTCGTAGTCGGCCTCGGTGGCCGGGCGCGGGTTCGTGCCGCCGGTGAAGTCCCGGGCCGCTAGCGGCACGAGCCTCGGCAGGTGCTCCTTCGTCACGCCGCGCTGCGCCAGGCCGCCGGTGATGCCGATGCGCTGCTTCAGGTGCTTGAGCCAGCCGATGAACGCGAAGCCGCCGCCGTTGACCTTGGCCACGTGCGCCAGCTCGTCGAACTTGTGCGGCACGGCCTCGTGGTTCCAGGCGAGCACGGTGTCGATCATCAGCGCGTTGGCGAGGCCGTGGTGCATGTCGCACACGGCGCCGAGCGCGTGCGCGCAGGCGTGCACCGAGCCGAGGTCCTTCTGGAACGCGATGGCGCCCATCATCGAGCTCATCATCATGTCGGCGCGCGCGGCGATGTTGCCGGGCTCGGCCACCGCCTGCGCCAGCGCGCGCGCACCGATGCGCAGGCCCTCGAGCGCGATGCCGTCGCACAGCGGGTGGAAGGCCGGCGAGAGGTAGCTCTCGATGTTGTGCGTGAGCGCGTCCATGCCGGTGGCCGCCGTCACCGGCGCCGGCAGCGCGACGGTGAGCGCCGGGTCGGCGAACACCGCCTTGGCGAGGATCTTCGGGCTGAAGACGGTGCGCTTGACGTGCGTGTCGTTCTCGCTGACGACCGAGCTGCGGCCGACCTCGCTGCCGGTGCCGCTGGTGGTGGGCAGCGCCACGAAGTAGGGCAGCTCGTTCGTGATCGGCCGCACCTGCGGGTGGTCCCACACGTACTCGAGCACGTCGCCGTCGTGCACGGCCATCATGCCGACGACCTTGCTGACGTCCAGCGCCGCGCCGCCGCCGAAGCCGATGACGCAGTCGGCGCCGTGCGCCTTGTACGCGGCGGCGCCGGCCATCACCTGCGCGCAGGTGGGGTTGCCGTGCACGCCGTCGAACACGGCCACGTCGAGGCCCGCCAGGTGCGTGCGGAACTCGGCGAGCACCGGCAGCTGCGCCAGCGCCTTGTCGGTGACGACGAGCGGCCGCTTCAGCCCCTGCTCCAGCAGGTGCGGGCCGACGAGCTTGCGCGCGCCGACGCCGAAGTGGATGGCGGTGGGGAAGGCGAAGCGGGTGATGGTCATGGCGTTGCTCGGGGCGGCCGGTCGGGCGCGCGTGCTGGGGGCGTTTGGAGACGCTCTGGGCGGCCTCTTCAGGCGCAGCGCAGGAAGCGGCCCGCGAGGCTGCCCTTGCCGAAGTGCTTCTCGAGGGCGGCCCGCTCCGGGAACACGACGTACTTGCCGGCCTTGCCCTCCATCACGTAGAGGTTGCCGACGCTGCTGAACAGCTCGACCTGGTAGTCCTCGTAGCCCTTGGGCGGCGGGTTCCGGCCGAAGCTGGTGTGCGAAGCCATCTCGGCCTTGCCCTGCCTGCGCTTGCCGCCCGCTTCGATGGTGATCGAGTCGACGGTGACGATGGCGCGCGCGGCGCCGGCCTTGCCGCAGGCCGCCGAGTAGGTGCCGGCGCTCGCCTTGAACGAGGCCACGTCGTTCGGGCTCATCTGTGCCGAGGCGACGGTGCCCGAGGCCGCGAGCGCGAGCACGATGCAGGCAGGGAGGATCTTCACGTCACGCTCCGTTGGTCGAGTGATGCACGCCGGCCCGCCGGGCCGCTCAGATGATCTCGAAGTACCGCTTCAGCTCCCAGTCGGTGACGGCATCTTGCCACTGGCGGTGCTCCCATTCGCGGGTGGCGGCGAAGTGTTCGACGAATGTGTCACCGAGCCAGTCCCGCGCGATGGTGCTGGCCTTGAAGAGGCGGGTGGTCTCGATCAGCGAGCGCGGCGCGCGCGGGATGTGCTCGGCGCCCTGGTTGGTGCCGGTGATCGGCGGCGCGGTGAGCTTGAGCCCCTTCTCCACGCCGTGCAGGCCGGCGGCGAGGACGGCGGCCATCGCCAGGTAGGGGTTGATGTCGGCCCCGGGGCAGCGTGTCTCCAGGCGCGTGCTCTTCGGGCTGCCGGCGATGACGCGGAAGCTCGCCGTGCGGTTGTCGAGGCCCCAGGTCGGCTTCACCGGCGCCCAGAAGCCGTCGACGAGCCGCTTGTAGCTGTTGATCGTGGGCCAGAACATCGGCGCGAATTCCATCAGGCACGCGACCTGGCCGGCGAGGTAGCTCTCGAAGAGCCTGCTCATCGAGCGCGGGGTCTTCGCGTCGTAGAAGAGGTTGGTCTTGCCGTCCGACAGGCTCTGGTGGATGTGCCCGCTGCAACCCGGGTACTGCTGGCTCCACTTGGCCATGAAGCTCGGCATCACGCCGTACTTCTTTCCGATCTCCTTGGCGCCGGTCTTGAAGAGGATGGCGCGGTCGGCGGCCTCCAGCGCACCGCTGAAGGCGATGGCGGCCTCGTAGACGCCCGGCCCGGTCTCGGTGTGCAGCCCTTCGATCGGCACGCCGAACGCGGCCATGTCGTCCATCAGCGCGTTGAAGAAGCCGCGCTGGTCGGCCATGCGCAGCAACGAGTAGCCGAACATGCCCGGCGTGATGGGCTCGGGGCCGACGCCGCGCTTGGCGGCCCAACTCTGCGGCGTCTCGCCGAAGTTGAACCACTCGAACTCGACGCCGGTCATCGGCGCGAAGCCCATCTTCTCGGCGCGCTTCAGCACGCGCTTCAAGGTCTGGCGCGGGCACACCGGGTAGGGCGAGCCGTCGGCGTTGACGAAGTCGCCGAGGAAGAAGGGCACCTGGTTGTCCCAGGGCACGCGGCGCGCGGTGTCGAGGTCGATGCGCGCCAGCGCATCGGGGAAGCCGTGGTGCCAGCCGGTGACCTGCGTGTTGTCGTAGCAGTTGTCGTGGCTGTCCCAGCCGAAGACGACGTCGCAGAAGCCGAAGCCTCCCCCCGGCCCCGGGTTCGCGGCGCCGAAGAACTTGTCGCGGTGCAGGTACTTGCCGCGCAGGATGCCGTCGATGTCGCTGACGGCGACCTTGACCTTGCCGGTGTCGCTGGCGCGGAGGGCGGCGAGGGCGGGGTGTTCGTTGGCAGCGGCTGGCTTCTTGGGCATGTTCGGCTTTCTGCGTTGCGATGGCTGGGCCGCGGAAGTTGAACCGGGGTGCGTGACGACGCTCACAACGCGGGCGCCCCGCTCGGAATGCCCATCTCCCGCAGCACATCGCCCACCGCATTCACCGCCTGCTGCATCTCGTTGCGGCCGATGGCGCCGATGCAGCCGACGCGGAAGGTCTCCACCTGCGTCAGCTTGCCCGGGTACAGGATGAAGCCGCGCGCCTTGGCCGCGGCGTAGAACTTCCGGAAGTCGTACGCCGGATGCGCCGGCGCGTGGAACGTCACGATGATCGGCGCCTGCACCTCGGGCCTCAGGAAGGGCCTGAAGCCGAGCTTCGCCATGCCGTCCACCAGCGTGCGGCAGTTGTCGGTGTAGCGCGCCAGCCGCGCCGGCTGCCCGCCTTCCTCGACGAACTGCGTGATCGCCTCGCTCAGCGCCGCCACCACGTGCGTGGGCGGCGTGAAGCGCCACTGGCCCGTCTTGCCCATGTAGACATGCTGGTCGTGCAGGTCCATCGCCAGGCTCTGGCTGTTGCCGGCGCAGGCATCGAGCACGGCCTTGCGGATGAAGACGAAGCCCATGCCCGGCACGCCCTCCAGGCACTTGCCGCTGGCGGCGATGAGCGCGTCGAAGCGCACCTGGCGCGCGTCGATCGGCAGCGCGGCGAAGCTCGACATCGCGTCGACGATGAGCCCCTTGCCATGCCGCTCGCACGCCGCGGCCACGTCGGCCAGCGGGTTCTCGACGCCGGTGCCCGTCTCGCAGTGGATGAGGATGACGTGCGTGATGGAGGCGTCGGCCTTCAGCTGCGCCTCGACCGCCGCGGCGCTGATCGGCGCGTCCTCCGGCACCGGCAGCACGGTGGCCTTGCGGCCCATCATCTGGCTGAGTTTCGCCGCGCGCTTGCAGTAGGCGCCGTTGTCGGGCACGAGCACGTGCCCGTTCTTGGGCACTAGCGTGGCCACGGCCGCCTCGACGCTGAACGTGCCGCTGCCCTGCAGCGGTACCACCACGTGCGTCTCCCGGCCGTGCACGATGTCGAGCAGCCGCTCGCGCACGCCGGCGGTGAGGGCGTTGAAGTCGGCGTCCCAGCTGCCCCAGTCCTTGAGCATCGCGAGCTTCGTGCGCAGCGTCGTCGTCAGCGGTCCGGGGGTGAGGAGGATGGCGTCGCGGTCCATGGCGTGAGGGTCCTTCAGGCCTTCCAGGCCTGTGTCTTCTTCTCGACGAGGCGCGCCAGCGCCCAGAACAGCAGCGTGGCCACGCTGCTGGCCGCGGCGATCATCACCGCGCACGCGGCGGCGGCGCCGATCTCGCCGGCCTCGTCGAGGTTGAGGATGGCGATGCTCGCCACCTTCGTCTCGGGGGAGTAGAGGAAGACGACGGCGGAGATCGTCGTCATCGCGTTGACGAAGAAGTAGCGCGCGATGTCCACGAGGGCCGGCGTGCAGATGGGCAGCGTCACGCGCCAGAAGGTCACCCACTGCGGCACCTTGAGGCTGGCGCTGACGCTCTCGAACTCGGCATCGAGCGCCTTCAGCGCCGTCACCGCGGTGAGGTGGCCGGTGGTGTAGAAGTGGACGATGGTGCACAGCGTCAGCAGCGCCATCGTCTGGTACAGGCCGTGCAGCGGGTTGGCCGGCGCGTTGAAGAAGAAGATGTAGCCGAGGCCGAGCACGAGGCCGGGCACGGCCATCGGGAGCATCGCCAGCAGCCGCACGCCGCTGCGCAGGCCCCTGACGGCCGGATGCGTCGCCTGCGTCTTCTCGACGAGGTAGGCGGCGACGAACACGAGCGCCGTGCCGAAGAACGCGGTGCCGCCGCTCATCACGAGGCTGTTGACGAAGCCCTCGCCGAACTCGGCGTCGAAGAGGCCCATCTTGTAGTGGCGCAGGCTCGGCGCCAGGTTGTAGGGCCAGAAGCTCGTGAAGCTCGCGAAGACGGCCATGCCGAGCATCGCGAGCATCAGCAGCGCCACCAGCGCGCACCAGGCGCCCATCGCGGCGTCGAACACGGGGTCGGGCTTCGGCCGGTAGGGCACGGCGCGGGCGGTGAGCATCGCCGTCTGCTTGCGCTGCACGAGGTGGTCCACGGCGAACGTGAGCACCGCCGGTGCCAGCAGCAGCAGCGCCACGACCGCGCCGCGCTGGAAGTCCTGCTGGCCGATGACGAGCTTGAAGACGTCGGTGGCCAGCACGTTGAAGTTGCCGCCGATGACCTTGGGGATGCCGAAGTCGGTGATGACGAGCGTGAAGACGACGAGGCTGGCGCTGATGAGGCCGTACTTCGCGCCCGGCAGCGTGACGGTGAGGAACTTGCGCACCGCGCTCGTGCCCATCGACTCGGCCGCCTCGTACAGGCGCGCGTCGGCGGCGCGCAGCGCGGTGACGAGGATCATCAGCGCGTGCGGGAAGACGGCGAAGCACTCGGCGACGACGATGCCCGGCGCGCCGTAGATCTCGTCGATGCCGAAGCGGCCGAGCCAGTTCTTGAGCACGCCCTGGTTGCCGAACCAGTAGATCAGCGAGATCGCCGACAGCAGCGAGGGCGCGAGCAGCGGGATCAGCGTGATGCCGCGGAAGAGCGCCTTGCCCGGCATGCGGCTGCGCGTGAGCGCGTACGCCGAGACGAACGCCGCCGGCACGACGAGCAGCGTGACGAGCGCGCTGACCCACAGGCTGTTCCACAGCGAGGTCAGCAGCGCGGGCGTCTGCGCGTAGCTGACGAAGTTGGCCACGCCGACGAAGCGGCCCTGGTTGTCCTCCAGCGACTGCAGGCCGATGGCCGCGAGCGGCGCGGCGAGGAAGGCGAGCAGCAGCAGCACGACGGCCACCAGCGCCACGGCGGCGACGCGGTCGCTCGCGGTGGCGGCGAGCCGCGGCGCGCGCGAGGAGCCCGGGGCCGGGGCAGGGGTCCCGCGGTCGGCCGTGGTGGCCAGCGTGTTCATGCAGGCGCCGGCCTCAGAACACGCGCATGCGCCCGCGCATCAGCCGCATCGGCAGGCGGCTGCCCGGGTGCAGCTGCTGCTCGGACAGGAAGTTCAGCGACAGGTACACGGTGAGCTTCTGTTCGCCGAGCGCCGGGCTCTTGATGCGCACGAGGCAATAGGAGCCGAGGAACTCGATCTTCTCGATCTCGGCCTCGAAGGCGTTCGGGTCGTCCATCGAGAAGCGGGTGCCGACGACGGCAGTGGCGAACACCGAGTCGGTGTTCGACTCCAGCACCGGGCGCCGGATCGGCGGGGCGTCGTGGCCGTGGCCCACCGGCAGGGCCGCCGGCGCGGTGGCCGGGGCGCCGCGGGCTGCGGCTGCCGCTTGAATGGCTGCGGCAGGCTCGGGCTGCGCGTTGGCATTGCGCGCCAGGATGTCCTCCGGCCGCAGGTAGATCTTCAGCTTCGTGCCGCGCGGCCGGCCGTGCCGGCATTCGAACAGCGTCGGGCCGATGCGCACGCGGTCCTCGCCCTCGGCGGTGCCGTCGAGCACGTTGATGCGGCCGACGAAGTCGGCGACGAAGGGCGAGGCCGGCTCGCGGTAGACCTCCAGCGGCGTGCCGACCTGCTCGATGACGCCGTGGTTCATCACGACGATGCGGTCGGCCACCGACAGCGCCTCTTCCTGGTCGTGCGTGACCATGATCGTCGTCACGCCGAGCTTGCGCTGCAGGCTGCGGATCTCCTGCCGCAGGTGCACGCGCACGATCGCGTCCAGTGCCGAAAGCGGCTCGTCGAGGAGCAGCAGGCCCGGCGAGGTCGCGAGCGCGCGCGCCAGCGCGATGCGCTGCTGCTGCCCGCCCGACAGTTGCGCCGGGAACTTGTCCTCGCTGCCGGGCAGGCCGACGAGCGCGACGAGCTCGGAGACGCGCGCGCGTGCCTCGGCGCGCGGCATCCTGCGGTTCACGAGGCCGTAGGCGACGTTGTCGGCGACGGTGAGGTTCGGGAACAGCGCGTACGACTGGAAGACGATGCCGTAGTCGCGGCCCGCCGGCGGCAGCCGGCTGATGTCGCGCCCGGCCTGCTCGATGCGCCCGCCGGTCTGCGCCTCGAGCCCGGCGACGATGCGCAGCAGCGTCGTCTTGCCGCAGCCCGAGGGCCCGAGGAAGCAGACGAACTCGCCCTTGTCGATGGCGAGGTCCACCCCCTTCAGTGCCGTGAAGCTCCCGAACTGCTTGTGGATGCCCTCGAGCTTGAGGAAGGTGGACACGATGGATGCGATGTCGGGCGCGTTCCTTCAAGCGGCCGCCGCGAATCCGGCTTGGCCGGTTCGCTGGCGGTGCCCCCCGGGGGGAGGCGACCGAAGGTCGCTTCGGGGGGGACCTATTTCCGAGGTTCGCTCTTGGCGTTGTAGCGCTTGTTCACTCGGCGAGGATGCGCTCGCGGTTCTCGGCGGCCCAGCCGAAGTCCATCTTCACGAGGCGCGCCTCGTAGTCCTTCGGGATGTTGGGCAGCGGCGGCGCCAGGCCCGGCTGCGCGGTGATGGCGAAGTTCTTGCCGTACAGCAGCATCGCGTCCTTGCTGCTGGCCCAGTCGGCCAGCTTCTTGGCCGCCTCGAGCTTCTTCGTGCCCTTGTGGATGGCGAAGGCCTCGAGGTCCCAGCCGAGGCCTTCCTTCGGGAACACGAGGTCGATCGGCGCGCCCTTGGCCTTGTTGGCGTTGGCGCGGTACTCGAAGCTGATGCCGACGACGAACTCGCCGGCCGCGGCCATGTTGCAGGGCTTGCTGCCGCTGTGCGTGTACTGCGCGATGTTCTCGTGCAGCGCGTCCATGTACTTCCAGCCGCCGCCCTTGCCGTTGTCGTCGCCCCACAGGCTCAGCCACGCGGTCACGTCGAAGAAGCCGGTGCCCGAGCTGGCCGGGTTGGGCATGACGACCTGGCCCTTGTAGACCGGCTTGGTCAGGTCCTTCCAGGTCTCCGGCTTCGGGATGCCCTTCTTGGCCGCCTCGACGGTGTTGAAGCACACCGTGGCGCCCCAGACGTCCATGCCGAACCAGGCCGGCGGATTCTTCGAGTCGCGGTACTTCGACATGATGCCGTCGAGGTTCAGCGGCGCGTACGGCTGCAGCATGCCCTGGCGGTCGAGCAGCGCGAGGCTGCTGGCGGCCACGCCCATCACGACGTCGGCCTGCGGGTTGGCCTTCTCGGCCAGCAGCTTGGCGGTGATGACGCCGGTGCTGTCGCGCACCCACTTGATCTCGATGTCGGGGTGGGCCTTGTTGAAGCCCTCCTGGTAGGCCTTGAGCTGGTCGGTCTCCAGCGCGGTGTAGACGAGCAGCTGCGTCTTCTGGGCCAGCGCGCCGGTGGCGGCGAGGGTCAGGGCCAGTGCGATGGCGGCACGGAGGCCGGGCCTTGGGCGGTTGCGGGTCATGTCAGGGCTCCTCGGGTTCTTCGGGACGTGGGCTGAGCGGGTTCGCTGCGGCGGCCTGCACGAAGCGTGCCTCGCCGGCATGACAAGCCGTTGAAGGGCCGGCCGGGCCGGGTGGCGATGCCTGGGAAACGAAAGGAAGGGGGGCGCCGGGTCATCGTGGGCGCAAGCGCCGAGTGCTGTCAACGGTAGGAACGACGAGTTGCAGATTGTTGACAACAGTCGGCCGGGAGGATGCAATGCCGGCGCCCGCGACGCCGACCCGCCGGGCGGAGGTTCGACCCGTGGATGCCAGCCTCGCGGGCTTCAAGATCGTTCGCACCGACCGGGAACTCGAGATGCACGAGGTCGATGCGACCCTGCGCCGCGCTGGTGCCACGCTGAAGCTGCTGCCGGACGGCACGCCCGAGGACGAGCTGGCGCGGGAGGTGGCCGACGCCGACCTGCTGCTGATGTGCTATGCGCGCATCTCCGCGCGCACGATCGGCCGGGCGGCGAAGCTGCGCGCGATCGTGAAGTACGGCGTCGGCATCGATGCCATCGACATCGCCGCGGCGAGCGCGCGCGGCATTCCGGTCGTCAACGTGCCCGCCTATGCAGAGGAGACGGTGGCCGAGGGTGCGTTCGCGCTGCTGATGGCGCTGTTCAAGCGCTTCAAGCCGATCCAGGCGGCGATGCAGCGCGATGGCTGGGTGTGGCCGCAGCCGCAGTGGCTGGCCGGCGACCTGAGCGGCAAGGCGCTCGGCCTCGTCGGCCTCGGGCGCATCGGGCGCAGCATGGCGCGCATGGCGGGCGCCTTCCGCATGCGGGTGCTCGCGTTCGACCCGCACGTGGATCCGGCGGACTGGCCGGCGGGCGTGGAACGTGCGCCCACGCTCGCGGCGCTCCTGCCGGCGTGCGACGCGGTGTCGATCCACTGCGTGCTGAACGCGGCGACGCGGGGGCTGATGGGCGCGGCCGAGCTGGCGGCGATGCGGCGGGGCGCGTTCCTGGTGAACGTCTCGCGCGGCGAGATCGTCGACGAGCCGGCGCTGGTGCGGGCGTTGCAGTCCGGGCACCTCGGGGGCGCGGCGCTCGACGTCTACGGGCAGGAACCGCTCGCCCGGCAGGGGCACCCGATGTCGCCGCTGTTCGACATGGACCAGGTGCTGCTGTGGCCGCACCTGACCTTCTACACGCGCGAGGCGATGCAGCGGCTCGAGGCGGAGACGCTGGCGCGTTGCTTCGAGGCGCTGCGCGGCGAGCCGGTCACGGTGCACTCGCGCGACCCGAGGCTGCGCGCGCAGACGCGTGGCGTGCGCTTCGCCGACTAGCCCCGGGCCGGCAACGGCTTTCCATATTGTTGACAATCTGCAAAGCCGCTCCTAGCATGGCTCCGACACATTGACCCGGATGCCCACTCCCGCCCCCGCTCCCCCCCGTCCCGCGCCGCGCACCGCGCCGGCGGCGCAGGCCATCGAGCTGCTGCGCGAGCACTCGCTCACGACGCTGGCGCAGCAGGAGCTGGAGCGCCGCATCATCTCCGGCGAGATCGCGGCCGGCACCAAGCTCAACGAGGTGGACGTGGCCAGCGCACTGGGCGTCTCGCGCGGGCCGGTGCGGGAGGCCTTCCGCGCCCTCGGCCAGGCGGGGCTCGTGCGCGTCGAGAAGAACCGCGGCGTCTTCGTGCGCCAGGTCTCGCTCGAGGAGGCCAACGAGTTCTACGAGGTGCGCGCGGCGCTCGAGGGGCTCATCGGCATGCTCGCCGCGCGCCGCATCTCGATCGACGAGATCGAGCAGCTGCGTGGCGTCGTGCGGCGCATGCACCAGGTCCAGAAGAGCCGCCGCGCCGAGGAGTACTTCGGACTCAACGTCGAGTTCCACGACCTGCTGGCGCGCGCGGCGCGCAACAACGCGCTGCTGGCCAACTACCGCGGCGTCGTCAACCAGCTCGACCTGTACCGCCGCGCCACCATCTCGCGCAGCACCGACAACATCCCGCTGTCCACCGCCGAGCACGAGGCCATCGTCGAGGCGGTGGCGGCGCGCAACGAGGCGCTGGCGCAGCGCCTGCTCTCCGAGCACGTCCTCGTCAGCCGCGAGCGGCTGCACAAGGCGCTGGCGTCGCCTGCCCCGGTGCCGGCACCGGCGGTGAAGCCGACGCGCTGAACGGCACCGTCAGCGCGCCCGCGGCCGCACGACCCCCGACGAAGGCCGAGCCGCGACCGCCCGGACCGTTCCGCCGCCGTCGCCGCTGCCGCCACTGCGCCACCGCCTCCTGGCCCGCCAAGGGACCGCTTCCAACCCTCCTCCACCGCACGCCCCCCCATGACCGCCCCGTCCCGCTCTCCCGTCACCGTCAACGGCACGACCTACCGCTGGCCCCTGCGCCCGGTGGTCGTGGTGTGCATCGATGGCGGCGACCCGCGCTACCTGCAGCAGTTCCTGGCCGACGGCAGCATCCCGAACATCGCCCGGTTCGTGAGCCAGGGCTTCGCCGGCGTGGCCGACGGCTCGATGCCGTCGTTCACCTGCCCGAACAACATGTCCATCATCACCGGCACGCCGACGGCGAAGCACGGCATCTCGGGCAACTTCTATCTCGACACGCGCACCTGGGAACCGGTGGTGATGACCGGCCCCGAGCTGCTGCGCGGCGACAGCATCGTCACGAAGTTCGCCGACGCCGGCGCGCGCGTGGTCTCCATCACCGCCAAGGACAAGCTGCGCAAGCAGCTGGCCAAGGGGCTCGACTGCTCCAGGGGCCACGTCTCGTTCTCGACCGAGTTCGTCGAGAAGTGCACGATGGCCGAGAACGGCATCGAGAACGCGCTCGAGTGGCTGGGGATGGACAAGCCGGGCATGTACTCGATGGAGCTGTCGCTGTTCGTGCTCGAGGCGGGGATCAAGCTGCTGCGCGAGCGCCGGCCCGACCTGCTGTACCTCTCGCTCACCGACTGGGTGCAGCACAAGTGGGCGCCCGACGAGGAGGGCGCGCGCACCTTCTACGGGAAGCTCGACGACTGCGTCGGCCGCCTCGCGGCGCTCGACGCCACCGTGGCGCTCACCGCCGACCACGGCATGAGCGACAAGAGCAACGCCGCCGGCGAGCCGAACGTGATCTGGCTGCAGGACGTCCTCGACGCCAGGTTCGGCAAGGACGAGACGATCGTCATCTGCCCGATCACCGACGCCTTCGTCGCGCACCACGGCGCGTTGGGCGGCTTCGTGCGGGTCTGGTCGCGCGGCAAGGTCAGTGCGCGCCAGATCATCGACCACATCGCCGGCATCGATGGCATCGAGCTCGCGCTGGACAGGGAGACCGCCTGCCGCATGTTCGAGATGCCACCCGACCGCGAAGGCGACGTGGCCGTCATCTCGCGCGAGGACGTGTGCATCGGCGGCTCGGAGAAGAACCACGACCTCTCGGGCCTGAAGGGGCACCGCCTGCGCACGCACGGCGGCACGAGCGAGGCGAAGGTGCCGTTCATCCTGAACCGGCCGCTGAACGACGCCTACAAGGCGAAGGCGGCGGCCACGCCGCTGAAGAGCTACCAGATCTTCGACTACGCCATCAACGGGACGGTGTGATCTCGACCTCCCCGAAGCGGCCTTCGGCCGCCTCTCCCCAGCGGGCGCTGCCAGCGGCCCGGCGCAGCCGGATCCGCGGCGGTCACCGCGCTGCATCTCCGTGTCACGGAGATCTTCTCGCTTCCTGAAGTCGGCAGGGTGGCCGTCTACGACGAGCCGACGGGGAATGCGGGCCACGGACCGGAGGTGCCGGGTCCGGAGGCGCCGGCAGGATGGCGATGCGCGACGGCGGCGAATGGCGCCGGCCCCGCGCAGCGGCGCCCCGGCGCAGCGGTGGCGGCGCCTGAGGGGCGGCCTCAGTCCCTGTCGTCGTGGCCGGGACCGAAGGCGCCCCATGCGCCCCAGCTGCGCAGCCACCATGGGCGGGCGCGGTCGGGGCGGCGGTAGTCGCACACGCCGTCGGGGAAGATCTGCTTCAGCTGCGCGACCTCGTCGGCGCCGGGGGCCCAGGGCGCGAACGTGCCGTCGTGCACCGCCGCGTCCACCGACTTCCGGGCGCACTTGTAGATGCCGCCCTCGATGGGCGCCCCGGCGACGATGCGCGAGGTGCCGTACAGCGGGAACGCCTGCGTGCACGCGCCCGCGGCGCGCTGGTCGAGGATGCCGTCCCAGACGTTCGCGCCGGCGCTCATCAGCACGCCGTTGCGGTCGAAGCAGCTGTCCACCGCGCGCGCGGGGCGGTTGCCGGCCACGCCCAGGCGCGGGTTGGCGCGCAGGTTCATCAGCCACTCGTCCATCACCGCCAACGCGTCGAAGGTCTGGCTGGCCTTGGGCGTGTTGGGCACGGTGTCGGTGAACCACACGACGAGGTTCTCGCTCGTGCCCATGCGGTCGAGCACGCGCTGGCGCACCGCGAAGCTCTGGTGCGAGTTGTGCATGTCGAGCTCGCGCTCCATGTACTGGCGGTGGTCGATCGCCGGCACGTCGAGCTTGCCGTGGAACACGTGCCCGCTGGTGTAGGCGGCACGCATGGCCTCGAGACTGCCGGCCGTGCGCGGCGCCGGCTGGCCGGGCGCCGGGGCCAGGTTCATGTTGCGGCGGCTCCAGGGGTCGAAGTAGCCGGGCACCGTGAGCGCCTTGTTCACCTCCGCGCTGCCGGTGCCGAAGAACGGGAATCCCTCCTGCACCATCTGGCTCGGGTGCTTCCAGCCGCCGATGTGCCAGTTCAGGTGCAGGAACTCGGCCGGGGTGATGCGGCCGGCCTTCAGCGACGCGAGGCCGTACATCACGCCCACGTTGTCCCAGGTCGGGCGGGCGGCGCCCGTCTCGTCGACCCCGTAGACGTTGCGCAGGTCGTCGTAGTGCGTCCAGCGGATCGCGGCGATGTCGGTCTGCGGCACGTAGTTCTGCTGGTTCGGCGCCTGCCCGTACAGCGGGTTCATCGCCAGCGGCGTGAGGCCGCGCCAGGCCGGCACGCACTCCGTCGTGCCGGGCGCCGTGCTGTAGCCGAGTGCCGTCTTCAGGCTCGCGAGCGGATCGTTGACGCGCGCGAACCCTTCCTCGGCGTTGAAGCCGACGATCAGGCTGCGGTTCTTGGTGACCCGCCACCTCGGGTTGGCGCGATCGGTGGCGTCCATGTAGTGCTCGAGCAGCTCGCAGTCGCCGACGTGGATCGTCTGCGTCACCATGTCGGGGTAGCTCTGCACCGGGAGCAGGCCGTCGAGCACGCCCGGGTTGTTCTGCGCGATCAGATACTGCTGGATGGCGCCGCCGCTGCCGCCCAGGCCCACGGTATACAGCGGCACGCCGTAGCGCTCGATGAAGCGCTCCTTGGTCATCATCGCCGTCTCGCCGGCCAGGTTCATGTTGTAGTGCGTGCCGGTGTTGTTGCCGCTGCTGTGCACGATGGCGAAGCCGAGCCTCAGGATGTCGGGGTTGAGCGAGCCGCCGTGCACCGTGCCCTGGCTGTGGCCGATGGCCACGCCGCCCTGGAACCAGTACAGCAGCTTGCGGTTCCACAGGCTCAGGTCGGGCGCCGTCGCGCTCTCGCCGGCCGGCGCCAGCATCGCGAAGCTGTAGAGGAAGCGGTTGATCGAGCCGACTTCGCGCCGCACGACGAAGTCGACGCTGCGGCCATCGGGCAGCGTGATGACGCTGATGTCGGCCGGGCGCGTGCCGTCGCCGGGCATCGTCTTCCAGCTGTTGCCGGTGCTGCGATAGAGGTACGTGACGAAGGTGTCGATGCTGCAGTGGCGGCTGTAGCCGGTGATGGCCCCGGTGGCGTCGCGCACCGCGTATCCGGGCTCGACGGCCGAGTCGGCCAGTGGCTGCAGGCCGAACTGCGCCGTCGTGCAGACGAACGGCACCTGCTGCGGCCCGGTGTAGACGGGACCGGTGATCGGGTGATTCACCAGCACCAGCGAGTCGCGCACGCCCGCGCTCGCGTGCCGCACCTGCAGCAGGTTGGGGCCGTCGGCCAGGCCGCCGACCACGCCTTCGAGGCCGTCGGCTACCGCGGCCATCGCGGGCTGGATGCGCCGGCCGTTCAGCCACCACTCCAGCTGCGCATGCACCTCGGCGGCGGCGCGCAGGTGGATGCGCGCGTCGCCCCCGGTGACCATCTGCGCCGGGCTCGAAAGCACCGACAGCTTCGCGCTCAAGCCGACGTGCGAGCCGGTGCCCAGCGCGACGGAAGCCGCTTCCAGGCCCGCCTTGCCAGCCGTGGTGCCGGCGCGTGCGGCGTCGGCCTGCGCGCCCAAGTCGCCACCACCGCCGCAGGCTGCCATCAGCAGGGCCGTGGTGGCGCCTGCCAGTCCCTTGCACGCCCGAGTCCATCCCGTCTTCGCCATGGCCGGTGCCTCCTCAGGTCAGGCAGCCACCTTAGGCCCGTCGCATCTCTTCGGCCATGAGGGCAAGCACGGGCCCGGCACCTCGGCGCGCGCGCGCGTGCGGGCGAACCCCGCGACTGCGGGTGCCGGCGTTCGGATCGGAAGCGCCTGCGGCCCCGGCGAGGCGCGGAGGCATCGTCCGGCGCGCCGGCGCCGGTCAAGCCGGGGGCAGCCTCACGCGCCGCGGCCCTCGGCCGCGTTCCCATTGCAGCAGTTCGCCGCGCTGTGTCAGCGCCAGCGTCGCGGTGTCGCCGGCGGCCACCTCGGCCACGCCGTCGAGGATCTTCCTCGGCGCGATCTCGAAGCCTTCGCCCCAGGCCCACAGGCTCCCGTCTGCGCGCACCGCGAGCGAGTGCCGCGAGCCGGTGGCGATGGCCACGGCGCCCTCGAAGATCGGCCCCCAGCGGTCGGCCTTGTCGCCGAGGCCGTGCGACGACAGCGGGCCGAAGCGGTTGCCGCCCGTGCCCATCACCGTGCCGTCGCGGCGCAGGTGGATCGCGTGCCCGGTGTGCGCGCGCACGGCCACGGCCTCGGTGGCCGTGGGCACGAAGCGGTCGGTCGCGGTGAGCTTGCCGTCGCCGTACTGGCCGCGGTGCGCCAGGCCCCTGGCGAAGAGCGTGCCGTCGCGGGTGATGTAGTAGTCGGCGCTGTCGCCGATGCAGGCGCTCGCCACGCCCTCGGCGGCGCGGGCCGGTGCGGCGCCGGTGGCGGCGTACCAGAGCACGCCCGCCGCATCGATCGCGAACCAGCCCGACTGGCCTGCCGCGAAGGCGGCCGCCCCGCGCATCAGCACCCGCGGTGGCGCCGCCGCGCGTGCGGCCGCGTCGGCCCAGGTGACGAGATCGCCGTTGTCGCGCAGCGCGAAGCACGCGTCCCGGCTCACGCCGACCTGGCGCACGTCGTCCAGCTGCCGCTGCGGCGTGTCCTCGTCGCGCCAGGCCCAGGCCCGGCCGTCGACGAGCACCTGGTGGCGCGCGTAGTAGGAGGCCAGCGTGCGCCCCGAGCCGTCGGCCCGGGCGGGGGAGGGAGCGGTCATGGCGGTAGTACCCAGGCCCAGTGCGCCGTGCAGGAAGTGTCGGCGTTGCATGCGGCGATGGTAGGCGTGCCGGGGCGGCGGGCCGGCGCGCACGGGTCCGGGCGGCGGATCGCCCCGCGCGACCGTTGATGCGCACGTCTGCGCCCCGGGCGCCCCGGATGAGCCCCGGATGAGCCCCGGATGAGCCCCGCGTGCCCGCGGGGCTCAGGCGAGCCGGAACGCCTCCACCGCCTGCACGAGCGTCCGCGCCTGCGTCCTGAGGCTCTCGGCGGCAGCCGCGCTCTCTTCCACCAGCGCGGCGTTCTGCTGCGTCGTCGCGTCCATCTGCGTCACCGCCTGCCCGACCTGGATGACGCCGCTGCTCTGCTCGGCGGTGGCGGCGCTGATCTCGCCGACGATGCCGGCCACCCGGTGCACGGCGCCGACGATCTCCTGCATCGTCGCGCCGGCCCGATCCGCCAGCGCCGTGCCCTCGCGGACCTGCTCGACGCTGGCGCCGATCAGGCCGCGGATCTCGCGCGCCGACTCGGCGCTGCGCTGCGCCAGCGTGCGCACCTCTCCGGCCACGACCGCGAAGCCGCGGCCCTGTTCTCCGGCGCGCGCGGCCTCGACCGCCGCGTTGAGCGCCAGGATGTTCGTCTGGAAGGCGATGCCGTCGATGACGCCGATGATCTCCGCCATGCGCCGGCTGCCGTCCTCGATGCCGCGCATCTTGTCGACGACCTGCGAGACGATCTCGCCGCCGCTGCCGGCCACGTCGGCGGCCTCCTGCGCCAGCTGGTGCGCCTGGCGGGCGCTGGCGGCGTTCTGCTGCACGGTGGAGCCCAGCTGCTCCATCGACGCCGCCGTCTGCTGCAGGGCGCTCGCCTGGTTCTCGGTGCGGGCCGAGAGGTCCTGGTTGCCCTGTGCGATCTGCGTGCTTGCGGTGGCCACGCTCTCGGCGTTGCCGCGCACGGTGCGCACCATCCGGGCGAGGCTGTCGCGCATCGTCGCCATGGCCGCCATCACGCTCGCGCGGTCGCCCGGCTGCAGGGCCATCGCGGCGGCGAGGTCGCCGCGTGCCACGGCCTCGGCGACGCTGCGCACCTCGTCCGGCTCGGCGCCCAGCGTGCGCGCGAGGTAGCGCGCGTTGACGACCCCGAAGGCGAGCGTGCCCAGCAGGCTGGCGCAGCCGAGCCCGGCCAGCAGCCAGCGAAGCCGCTGCTCGAGCAGGTGAGCGGCCTCGTACGCCTCGCCGGCGACATCGACCTGCAGCCGCGCGAGCTTGCGCGCCGCCGCTTCCGCGCGCGCGGCGAGCGGGCCGGCGTCGAGCAGCACGATCTCGTTCGCGCGCTGGGCGTCGCCGGCCTGCATCGCCGCCATCGCCTGGTCGAGCCCCCGGCGCTGCCAGGCGCGCAGCGCCGTGTCGAACTCGGCCGCGAGCACCTTCTCCTCCTCGGTGAGGTAGGTCGCCATGTACTCCTTCCACAGCTTCTCGTGGCGCGCGCGGTTGTCGGCCAGGGCGCGCTGCGACGCGGCGACGCGCTCGGGCTCGGGCCGCATCACGGCCTCCGTGATCAGCAACCGGTCGGACAGCAGCAGCTGCGCCATCTCGCCGATCTGCACGGCGGGCACGGTCCGGTCCTCGTAGACCGACTTCAACGACGCGCCCAGCCGCGCGTTGGCCCACAGCCCGAGGCCGCTGGCCACCGCGATCGCCAGGCTGGTGGCGGCGGCGAGCAGGAGCAGGCGGTGTGCGATCTTCATCTTCGGTGTCTCCAGGTTGGCTCTCGGGGCGCACCCCGGCGCGGCCCGCCGGTCGCGGAGCGGCCGGGCGCGCCAGTGGATGCGTGGTCAGGTGGCCCCGTATCGGCACCCGGAGGGCTGCAAGAGATGGCGACGGTCGCGTCAGAAGTGACACGACGGGCCGTGGGCGGTACTCTTCCACGAACACCCCGCCCGGCCGGAGGCCGGCCCGGCCCGTGACAACATTGCGGCGTGTCGTTGCAGCCGCAGGAGAAAACCCCGATGTCCCCCTTGCGTTCCACCCGCCGCCGGCTCGCCTCGGGCCTGGCCGTGTCGGCCCTCGTCGTTGGCGCCGCCTGGCCGCTGGCCCCGGCCCATGCCCAGGACTGGCCCGCCGCGGGCAAGAACATCCACCTCATCGTGCCCTCGCCCGGCGGCAGCGGCACCGGCGACACCATCGCGCGCATCATGGCCGAGGAGATCGGCAAGCGACTGAAGGCCAACTTCGTCATCGAGAACAAGCCGGGCGCCAACGGCAACATCGGCGCCACCGCCGCGGCGCAGGCGCCGGCCGACGGCTACCACTTCCTGTTCTCCTGGGCCGGCACGCTGGCCGTGAACCAGGCGATGTACAAGCAGATGGGCTACGACTCGCAGCGCGACTTCGCGCCCATCGCGCTCCTGGCAGACGTGCCCAACATCCTCGTCGTCAACAACGACCTGCCGATCAGGACGCTCGAGGACTTCACGCGCCACGTGAAGGCCAACCCCGGCAAGCTCAGCTACGGCAGCACCGGCATCGGCAGCTCGATGCACCTGGCCGGCGAGCTCTACAGCCGCGAGTACGGCGCGCAGATGGTGCACGTGCCGTTCTCCAACCCCGGCAACGCGACGACCAACCTGATCTCCGGCGAGATCCAGCTGATGTTCCAGCTGATCCCCGGCATCGCGGGGCAGGTGAAGGGCGGGCGCGTGCGCGCCATCGGCGTGATGGCCGACAAGCGCTCGCCGGCGCTGCCCGACGTGCCGACGATGGTGGAGCTGGGCGCGCCGAAGCTGATGTCCTCGACGTGGTTCGCGCTGCTGGCGCCCAAGGGCACGCCGGCCGCCGCGCTGGAGCGGATGAACGCGGTGGCCAACGAGGTGCTGGCCGACCCGGCGGTGCGCAAGCGGCTGTCGGAGATCGGCGCCTCGCCGCTCGGCGGCACGTCGAAGCAGCTGGCCGATCACCTCGCCGCCGAGATCGAGAAGTGGGGCCGCGTCGTGCGCGACGCGAAGATCCAGGTGCAGTGACGTGGTCGACCGGCTGACCGCGCGCGCACCCGCATGACTGCCGCGGCCCCGGGCACGCCGGGCACGGCCGACCGGCCGCGCGTGGGCTGGATCGGGCTCGGCCGCATCGGCGCGCCGATGGCCGAGCGCGTGCGCGCGGCCGGCTGGCCGATGGTGCTGTGGGCGCGCCGCGGGGTGGCCTCCATCGCCGCGCCGGGCGAGGTCGCCGCGCACCTCGCACCCGGCGCGAGCCCGCAGGTCGGCTGGGCCGACGCCGCCGAGGCGCTGGCCGCGCAGTGCGACATCGTCTGCACGGTGGTGACCGGGCCCGACGACGTGCGCGCGCTGCACGATCGCCTGATGCCCCGGGCGCGCCCGGGCACGCTCTTCATCGACCTCAGCACCGCCGCGCCGGCCACGGCGGTGGCCTCGGCGGCGCTGGCCCGCCGGCATGGGCTGCTTTGCCTCGACGTGCCGGTCACCGGCGGCGTCGCCGGCGCGGCGCGCGGCACGCTGACCGGCTTCGTCGGCGGCGAGCCGGCGGCGCTGGAGCGCGGGCGCGCGCTGCTCGGCGCGTTCGCGCAGCGGCTCGTCCATTGCGGCGGGCCGGGCAGCGGCTACCGCACGAAGCTCGTCAACCAGACGCTGATGGCCGGCGCGCTGATGGGCCTGGCCGATGGGGCGCGGCTGGCGGTGGCCGCGGCCGCTGCGGCGGGCGCCCCGCCCGCCGGACCCGGTACGGATGCCGTTGCGGATGCCGGTACGGATGCCGTTGCGAATGGCGGTGCAGAGGTGGCCGTTGCCGCCGGCGGTGCACCCGCTGCCCGCGCCGCCGCGCTGCAGCCGGCGCTGGCCGGCGGCACGGGCGCGAGCTTCCTGCTCGAGGGCTACTGGCCGCGGCTGACCGGTGCGGCCGCCGGCGAGCCGGGTCCGGTCACGTTCACGCTGTCGCTGCTGCACAAGGACCTCTTGCTGGCCCGCGCCGAGGCGCAAGGTCTCGGCGTGCCGATGCCCCTGCTCGACGCGGCGATCGCGGCCGTCGCGTCGGCCATCGAACGGCACGGCCCGCAGGCGGGCGTGCAGATGCTGGCCGCGCCGGCCAGCGCGAGCGGCCGGTCGGCGGCGTGAATCGCCGGGTCCGGACGGCCGGCGCGACTCTTCCACCCGAACAACACGAATGAACCCCGACGACCCCGCCGCGCGGCCCCCGGGCCTGGCTGCGCTCGAACAGCGCCTGGCTTACGAACTCGCATGCCTGCAACTGCCGGCCGCGCGCTGGACGCCGCCGCGCGAGCACGAGGGCCGGCCCGTGGCCGACGTCGCCATCATCGGCGCCGGGATGGCCGGGCTCGCGCTCGCCGCGGCGCTCGTGCATCGCGGCATGGCCGTGGCGGTGTACGACGAGGCGCCCGAGGGCCTCGAAGGGCCCTGGGCCACGACGGCGCGCATGGAGACGCTGCGCTCGCCGAAGCAGCTGGCCGGCCCGGCGCTCGGCATCCCGTCGCTCACCTTCCGCGCCTGGTTCGAGGCGCAGTTCGGCCCCGCCGCGTAGGAGGCGCTCGACAAGATCCCGCGCCTGCAGTGGATGGACTATCTGCGCTGGTACCGGCGGGCGCTCGGGATCGTGGTGCACAACGGGCACCGCGTCACCGACGTGTGGCCGCAGGGGCGGCGCGAGGGCGGCGGCGGACCGGCCCCGGCGGCGCCGGGCGGCGTCGGCGCGGGGGCGGCGGGCGCCGGCCCGGCCGCCGCGGGCCTCGTCGAGCTTCGCATCGAGCATGGCGGTCGCGCCTTCAGCGCCTGGGCGCGCCGCGTCGTGCTGGCCACCGGTCGCGCCGGCCTGGGCGGCAACTGGGTGCCCGAGTGGGTGCGCCGGCTGCCGCGCTCGCGCTGGGCGCACTCGGCCGACGAACTCGACTACGCGCGCCTGCGCGGCCTGCGCGTCGGCGTCGTCGGTGCCGGCGCCTCGGCGATGGACAGCGCGGCCACCGCGCTGGAAGAGGGCGCGGCGCGCGTGCACCTGCTCGTGCGCCGCCCCGACATCCCGCGCATCAACAAGGGCAAGGGTGCCGGCAGCCCGGGCTTCGTGCACGGCCATGCGCGCCTGCCCGATGCGTGGAAGTGGCGCATCCGCCACTACATCCACGTGCAGCAGGTGCCGCCGCCGCGCAACAGCACGCAGCGCGTCTCGCGCCACCCGAACGCGTTCTTCCACCTCGGCTGCGCCCTGCAGGGCGCCGAGGAGCGCGGCGGCGCGCTGCAGGTGCGCACGAGCGCCGGGCCGATCGAGCTCGACTTCCTCGTCTTCGCCACCGGCTTCGTCATCGACTGGGCGCAGCGGCCGATGCTGCGCCACATCGCGCCGCACGTGCGCACCTGGGGCGACCGCTTCGAGCCCGGCCCCGGACAGCACGACGAGGAGCTGGCCGCCTCACCCGACCTCGGCGCCGACTTCGAGTTCCAGTCGCGGACGAGCAAGGACGGTACCCCGGCCTGCCCGGGGCTCGAGCGCATCCACTGCTTCTGCTACCCGGCGGCGCTGTCGCTGGGCGTCATCACCGGCGACATCCCGGCCATCAGCGAAGGCGCGCTGCAGCTCGCCTCGGGCCTGGCCGGCCTGCTCTACGCCGAGGACGTGGAGCACCACTTCGCGCGCATGGAGGCCTTCGCCGAGCCCGAGGTGTTTGGCGACGAGTGGGTGGCCTCGCCGCTGCCGTCACCCCACCCGGCGTGAGCCGGCACGTCGCCCGCGGCACGCGCGCACCGATCCTTCGCCCCTGACCTGCCTCCGACCCCGCTGCATCGACCAACGCTCCAGGAGAGCCGCCTCATGAGCCCCACGCCCGCCGGCGCTGCCGGCACCGACGTCGCCGAGCCCGACGTCATCGACCGCGCTGCCGGCCTCGCGCCCGGCATGCCGCTCTTCGCGGCGCGCCGCTTCCGCGCCACCGCGATCGCCGGCACGCAGGCCAGCCACGACGCGCTGCTGCACGAGCCCGTGCCCGGCCTGGGCACCGCCGACCGCCTGAGCGTGGCCGTCCACTGCTGCGAGGCGGCCGGCGCCGTCGAGCTGGCGGCGCACTACCGCACGTTGCTCGCTGCTGCGCGGGACGCGACGCAGCCGCCGTCGCCCGCGCTGCCGGCGATGCGCCAGTGGGCCGCGCTGCTGACCACCGACCCGCGGCGCGGCGATCGCGCCGCGCTGGTGGCGCTGAAGGCCGCGGGCCTCGGCGACGCGGCCATCGTCGCGCTGGCGCAGCTGGTGGCCTTCCTCTCGTACCAGGTGCGCGTGGTCGCCGGCCTGAAGGCGATGCAGCAGCCGCGCCCGGCCGCTTTCGCCGGAGGCCCGCGATGAGCGCCCCGCCCAGGCCGAACGCCCCCGCCGCGCCGCCGGTGATCCGCGGCAACGGCTTCACCAACGAGACGCTGCAATGGCGCTCGTGGCTGCAGCCGGTGAAGCTCGAGGAGGCGACGCCGCTGCAGCTGCAGGTGCTCGACGAGAGCCACGCGCAGGCGCGCACCTCGGAGTACTACCTGACGCTGATCCACCAGCCGCTGATGCTGCGCCACCGCTCGGCGGCCTACAACGCGATCATGTACGCGCCCGGCGGCGCGCCGCGCGCCGAACGCGAGCTCGGCGCGATGGTGGTCTCGGTCACGAACGGCTGCGTGTACTGCACCTCCGTGCATGCGCAGCGCTATGCGCAGCTGGCGCGCCGGCACGACACGGTCGAGCAGGTGTTCGCCGACCCCGCGAACGCGCACCGTGCCGGCCACGACGAGCGCGAGCGCGCCGTCGCCCGATTCGCGCAGGCGGTGACGCTCAGGCCGCAGTCGCTCGGGGCCGAGGACATCGAGCCGCTGCGCGCGCTCGGCATGAGCGACGAGGAGATCATCGACGTGCTGCACTCGGTGGCCATCTTCGGCTGGGCCAACCGGCTGATGCACAACCTCGGCGAGCCGGTGCGCGAGGGCGACGGCTGAAGCAGGCTGCGGGCCCGCGGCACGCCTGAAGCCGCGAGGCCTTCCACGTCCCGGCCGCGCGGCCCGGCCGCCGGGTCGCCGCGCCTCGGAGCAGCGTGGTGCGCTGCGTCGTGCGCTGCGTGGGCACTGCGAGGGCGCTGCGTGGGCACTGCGAGGGCGCTGCGTGGGCGCCGCATGGTGCGCCCTTGACGCGCGTCAGTGCGCCGCCGCCGCAGGCGCGCATGCTTCGGGTCATCGAGTCTTCGGAGGTTTCATGATCCGTTTCGTCAGCGGCGACCTGCTCGTCGGCGACCTGCCCGTCATCGCGCATGGCGTGGCGCCCAACGACCCTTTCAGCCAGGGCCTCGCGCACGCGCTGCGCGAGCGGTTCCCGGCGATGTACAAGGACTTCCGCCACTTCTGCCAGACCAGCCACCCGAAGGAGGGCAGCCTGTGGGTCTGGGGCGGCACCGGCGGCCGGCGCGTGGTGGCGCTGTTCACGCAGGCCGGGGCCGGCGGGCATCACGGCGGCAACCCGGGACGGGCCAGCACGACCCACGTCAACCACGCGCTGAAGGCGCTCGCGCAGGAGGCGCGCAAGGAAGGCTGGTCGCAGATCGCACTGCCGCGCCTGGCCACCGGCGTCGGCGGGCTCGCTTGGGAAGACGTGAAGCCGCTCTTCGAGAAACACCTCGCCGACCTGCCGGCCGAGGTGCTGGTGGTCGAGACCTATCGCGCGGGGCAGGCGCTGGCCTGACCTTGCGGCGCAGCGCAGGAGGGCGCTCCTGCTGCTTGTGCCGCGGGCTGACACGGTGATGCCGGGCGGACGGTCCGGCTGGCCGTCGGCAGCCGGTCGCCCATGGCCACGCCGATGCGGGCCAGCCGCGGCGCCGGCGCGCCGCTCGTGCCCTCACCCGTGAGGTCGACGACAAGGCCCGGCGGCACGTCAGTCTCGCTCGCGCCGGCCGCGCTCGCCGCCGCCACTGCGCGGCCCTTCCCGCCCCTTGTCCGGCTCGACGCGCGGGTCGCGGTGACACTCGACGCAGTTCGCGAAGTCGCGGATGCCCTCCTCGAGGTGCTCGGCGCGCACCTTGGCCTCGGAGTGCTCGTGGCAGCCGTAGCACGTGTAGCGGCCGTAGTCGTTGTTCCGGTGACAGGTGTCGCACGGGGCCTGGTGGTCGCGGTCCAGCACGAAGTGCTTGCCGTGGTCGAAGGTCGCCGGCTTCCAGGCTTCGGTCCGGTGGCACGACTTGCAGCTGCCCTGGATCTGCCGATGCAGCCGGTCGTTGGGCGCGCTATGGCAGCTCTCGCAGCGGTCGAGAACGGCCGCGGCCAGCAGCCTGTGGTCGAAGTGCGCCGGCTTCCAGGCCCGGTCTCCGTGGCACTGGCTGCACTCCACCTCGAGGTCGCGGTGCACCGTGTCCTTCGGCGCGGCATGGCATGAGGCGCATTGCCCCTTCACCGAGGCCTTCAGCAGCGCGTGCGAGAAAGGCTTGCGGCTGCGCTTCGTGAGCTTCGGCCCCTGGTGGTCGCTGTGGCAGGCCATGCAGTCCTGCTCGATCAGCTGCTGGTGAAACGAGACCTTGACGGTGCGCGTGGGGATCGGCACGCCCTTCGTCGTCTTCAGCCCGACGTCGGCCAAGGCATGGCATGCCATGCAGCGCTGCGTCGAAGCGCCGCGCCAGGCGGCGTGGCATGCGAAACAGTCGGTCGCCAGCTCATCGTGCCCCCGGACGAGCGGGCCCGGGCTGATCATCAGGTGCGGGTAGACGAAGGCCAGGGCGACGAGCACGACCAGGTTGATCGCGACGACGATCCACAGGACGGGGCGCCGGCTCAATTCCAGCCCCAGAAGAGGAGGATGGCCACGATGTGCGCCGTCGCCAGCACGGCGAACGCCAGCGTGATCGGGAAGTGCACGACGCGCCATTGCCTGACGGCGTCGAAGGTCAGGCTGTCCCAGTAGAGCTGGTCCTCGAGTTCGGCTTCAGGGAGGCCGCGCGCGCGCATGCGCTGCCGGGCTTCCTCCAGGCGTCGCCGGGACCGGTCGAGCAGGAACTTGCCGGTCAGGCCGCTGCCGACGTTGATCAGCATCGCCCACACCGCCAGCCAGCCGAGGATGGCGTTGAAGTGCACGCCGGCGTGCACCAGCACCAGCAGGGAGCCCAGCCAGGCCAACGTCTCGTGCCAGCGCAGCAGCCTGGCGGGATGGCCGCGCCGGATCAGCTTCCGCTTGCGCAGCGAGTAGGCGGTCGAGCCGATGATGAGCAGCGTGCCCGGGATGCCGAGCCAGCGGCCGATCCACAGCAGGTCCAGCAGGTGCAAGACGCCATCGAGCGCGAGGGCGAGGATGGCCAGCAACGAGAAGCTCGCCACGAAGGGCAGCACCTCGCGCCGGAAGAGACGGGCCCTCAGCGGCATCAGGCCTCCAGCACCAGCGCGGTGGCGGGGCGGCCGACGCAGAGCAGGCAGTGGCCGGCGGCGACGTCATGGTCCGGTGCGTGCTCGTACTGCACCGAGCCCTCGAGCATCCGGGTCTCGCAGCTGCCGCAGCCGCCGGAGCGGCAACCGGACTCGATGGCAATGCCGTGCCGCTCGGCGAAGTCGAGCAGCGAGGCGTCACTTCCATCCCATTGCAGCGTCCGGCCCGAGCGGCGGAACTGCACTTCGACCGCGGCAGGGGCCTCGGCCGGTGCGGCCGCTGCGCCCGGCAGCCTGACCGACGCCGGACCGAAGGCCTCGTAGTGGATGTCGGCCCCCGGCACGCCCCATTCGGCCAGCGCCGGAACGAGGGTCTGCATCATGGCCGGCGGCCCGCAGACGTAGAACCGGTGACGGCCATGGGGCAGCGTGCGGCGCAACAGATCGACGTCCACGTGCCCGCGGTGCTGGTAGTCGCGCCCCGCCTCGTCCTCCGGCTCCGGGCGGCTGTAGGCCACGTGCAGCCGCAATGACGGATGTGTCGCTGCGAGTTCCTGCAGCTGCGCCTTGAACGCCTGTTCGCGCCCGTTGTGCAGCCCGTAGTAGAAGTGCAACGGCCGCTGCGGCTGCTGCGCCAGGCACCACCGCAGCATGCTCATCATCGGCGTCACGCCGATGCCGCCGCCGATGAGCACGGCCGGCACTCCGGGGTCGGGGTCGATGTGGAAGCGGCCGGCAGGTGCCTTCACCCGCAGCACGCTGCCAACCTGCACATGGTCGTGGAAGTGGCTGGACGAGAGCCCGGGCTCGAACTCGGGATGGTCCGCCGGCGGCGGCACGCGCTTGACCGTCACGCGGTAGTACTTCGGGTCGGGACGATCCGACAGCGAGTAGCAGCGCGTGATCGGGCGGGGGCCCGCATCGCGGTCGGAGCCGGGCGCGGCCGCGTCCAGCGAGAACGTCAGGAACTGGCCGGGCTTGAACGGCGGCAGCGGCTGGCCGTCGACCGGCTGCAGGTAGAACGAGCACTGCGTCCGCGCGCGGTCCTCGTACTCGCGCCGGTCGACGCGGAACTCGCGCCAGCCGTTCCAGGCCGCGTCTGGCTTCGTCGCCGGTGCAGTGGCCTGCTCCGCGGCCGCCGGCGTCGTTGCCCGGCGCCACAGCCCCCAGCCGATGCCGGCGGCCAACTGCAGCAGCAGCGCAGCGCCGATCCACGCAAGCAACTGGAGGGCGGTCATCGGGGCAGGGCGCACGAACCGGCAACTCGGCTGCCGGCGCCAGGTCATTCTGTGCACCGGGCATCGCGTTCCGCTTGACTCCCATCAATGGGCCGGACCGGCTTCGTTCAGGCAGCGTTCAGGTGCCGCGGCGAATGCCCCCTTCACCTCTGTCGCGGGACAACGACGTGCCTGTCGGACTGCACCGCTTCGTCTCCCGCCTCGTCGGCACGGAGGTGCCGACCCACCTGAGCCAGGCCCCCGTTCGGGCCGCATGCAGGCCCGTACCCAACGCGAGCCCTGCGCCGGGCTCGCCCCTGCGCCCGCGCTGCACGAGCCTCCGCGCGCGGCCGTGGCCGCCGCACGATCGGGGCGTCGACTAGTCGTCGGCGACGATCGCCGCGCCGCGCTGGCGCAGCAAGCCGCGCAGCACCGAGCGGTGGCAGCGCTTTTCGTCCTCGCAGTAGCAGCCGAGCGAGAAGGCGGTCTGGTGCGACAGCGCCGCCAGCAGGTCGAGCAGGCGGCTCGCGTCCGGTTCGTTCATCTCGGCCTTGAACCTGCGCTCGAAGGCGGCCCAGCCCTTCTCGTCGCCGGCCTGCAGCGCCGCCTGCGCCTCGGCCACCAGCGCCGCGCTCGGCGAGAGCGCGGGCAGCCACACGTCGTAGAAGTCGCGCCTGGCGAAGTCGCTCTTCGGCACGCCGCGCGGCGGCCGCCGCACGGTGCCCAGGCGCAGGCCCTCGTTCGCGGCACGCGGCGTGCCGAGCTGCACGATGCGGATGGACATGGCCCCCTCCGTGGGTCGTCGACGGCCGCGCGACCCCGCCGCGCAGCGCCCGATGCGACACACGATAGTCGGCGTGCCGCCCGGCGGGCAAGGCGGGCCGGCCCGGGCCCGGAAGCAGGGCGGCCGTGTCCGGGCCCTGCTTCCGAACCCGGGCCGTCGGCGCGGGTCGCGATGGCTCCGCGGGTGGGCGCGGCCCCTTGCGAAAGTTCAGCCGGCGCCGACGTGCCGCCAGTACTCCTCCGGATGGTCTGCGGCAGGCGCGGCGGCGGCCGGCCGGGTGCGGCGCAGCGGCACGTTCGCCTGCGCGCGCTGCGCCTCGCGGTCCACCTCCGCCGGCCGCGTCGCCTGCGTCGCCTGCTGGCGCTTCACCGCCAGTTCGCCGATCGCGCGGCCCATGCCGAGGCTCACTTCGTTCGTGAAGCGGAAGTGCAGGCCGCCGTAGACGCGCGCCATCGCCACCTCCTGCATGAAGGCGTCGATGCTCGTCCAGTGCCGCGCGGCGCCCTTGGGCGTGGCGGTCGGGCTCGTCGTCGAGAGCTTCACCGGCGCGCTGCCGACCTCGGCGCGCAGCACCGCGCCCACCGCGCCGGCGAGGATGCTGTGCCCGCTCGGGTACTCGGGGTGCATCGGCACGTCGATCAGCGGCATCCACGCCGGCTCGCGCGTGGTCGCCTCGTTGCCGTCGACGTCGGCGTTGCGGATGGCCGTCACCGGGCGCCAGAAGGTGAAGTGGTACTTCGCGTCGAAGACGGCGATCAGCGCATCGTCCATCGCCTGCGAAACGGTGGCGAAGAGGCGCGCGTTGGCGGCGATGTCGCGCCCCGGGGCCAGCGCCACCGAGCGCACGACGCCGTGGTAGATCGGCGGCAGCGAGTAGTCCCAGAAGCGCGCGATCTCGGTCTGCTCGGGGCTGCGGCGCGTGCTCGCGCGGCCGCCGAGGGCGCGGATCTCCTCGAGGTCGCGTGCGTAGGTGTCGCTCGTCAGCGACGGCGGCGCCGGCGGGCGGAACTGCGAGGCGCTCGTCATCACCCAGGGCGTGCGCTGCGGCCACGCGGTGGCCGCCAGCATCGCGGTCGGCACGTAGGTGCCGGGCGTGCCGACGTGCGGGCGCGTCGCGTCGGGCGTCGCGAACACGGGCGCCTCCTTGGCGCGCGCGGCGAGCACCTGCGCGGCGGCGCGCTCGCCGGCGGCGATGCCGCTGGCGCGGGCCGGCGTGTCGGCGATCGCCGCCAGCGCCGCCTTGTAGGCCGCGTCGATGGCGGCCTGCTGCGAGGGCAGCAGCGCCGTCAGCGCGGCGCGGTTGGCTGCGGCCACGGCCGCCTCGTGCGCGGCCGCCGGCGCCTGGCTCACGGCGCCGTGCACGGCCGTCTGCACGATGGCCATCACGCGCATCGCCGGCGGGGTGCCGAGCCTGGCCTCGGTGATGAACTCGCCGGCCTTGATGTTCCAGTCGGTGACGGCGTCGGCGCGCGCCGGTTGCACGGCGGCGGCCGCAGCCACCGCGGTGGCGGCGAACATGAATCGGTGGAGGGTCTTCATGGTCAGGGATCCTTCGGCAGGGGGGTGGGGCGGCGGCGCCTTTCAGCGCTCGCCGTAGAAGAGGTAGTCGGCCGTGTAGGGCACGCGCACGCGGCGGCCCGCGTCGGCAGGCTGGCAGCCGTCGGCCGGGGCGAGGCCGCCGCTCGTGTTGATGCGCTGGATGCTGCGCAGGTCGCCGCCTTCGGCCGGGGCCGCGCTCGGCGTCGTCGCGGGGGCCTCCAGCCTGAGCCACGGGATGGCGCCGGCGCGTGGCGCGTCGGCGCGACCGGTGACGCGCGCGGTGACGCGGCCCGGGAACGTCGCCGCCTGGGGCGTGCCGCCGTCGAAGGTCCAGTGCGGCCCGGCGCCGTGGCGGCCGACGGTGCGGCCACCGGCGTCGAGCAGCTCGGCCTCGGGGGCGACGAAGGCCCATTCGTGCCGGTTGCCGGCCGCGGCACGGCACTCGTAGATCTGCACGCCGCGCGCGGCCACGGCCAGCTTGAGCACCTGGTCGGGCGCGGTGGCGATCGCCGCCGGCACGACCGCCGGCGGCGTCCCGGCGGGCTTCGGCGCGGCCACCGGGGCGGGGCCGCCGGCGCAGGCCGCGAGCAGCGAGGCGGCGGCGAGCGCGAGACGGCGCTGCAAGGTCTTCATGTCGTTCTCCTGGTGGGGTGGGCAAGGGCCCGGCGCGGCGCGCCGGGCGGTCGGCCTCAGCGGCGCGTGACGACGATCTCGAGGTACTCGCTGGGCACCACCAGCGACGACGGCCCGGCGGTGTTCAGCTCCTCGAGCAGCGCGCGGATGTCGCGTTCGAGCGCGGAGCGGCCGCTGTCGGGGAGGGCGGCGAACGCCTTGTGCGTCGGGCCGTAGTAGTCCCGGAACACCTCGATGAAGTGAGAGGCCGAGCGGTAGCGGAAGTTGAACAGCCGCGGCGTCGCGCGGATCTGGGCCGCGTCGCCGAAGAGCTTGCGCAGGTGCTCCTCGCTGCCCCACAGCGCCGGCGAGCGCACGCCGGCCGGCGGCGGCACGTGCGCGCCGATCACCTTGAACAGCCGCCCGATGAAGCCGGAGGGCGTCCAGTTGGCCAGGCCGATGCGGCCGCCGGGGCGCACGACGCGCAGCATCTCGGCGGCGCAGCGCTCGTGCTGCGGCGCGAACATCACGCCGAAGGTCGACAGCACGACGTCGTAGCTCGCGTCGGCGAACGGCAGGTCCTCGGCGTCGGCGGCGAGGAAGCGCACCTTCAGCCCTTCGGCCGCGGCGCGCGCGCCGCCGCGCTCCAGCAGCGCCGGCACGTAGTCGGTCGAGGTGACCTCGGCGTAGCGGCGCGCGGCGGCGAGCGTGGCGTTGCCGTTGCCGGCGGCCACGTCGAGCACCTTCTCGCCGGCGCGCACGTCGGCCGCCTCGGCCAGCTGCTCGCCGACGATCTGCAGCGTCGTGCCGACGATGGCGTAGTCGCCGCTGGCCCAGGTGGCCTGCTGGCGCTGCTTGATGGCGGTGAAGTCCGGTGCCGTGGTGGCGGGCGTCGGCTGCGTGGGGGTGGTGACGGAAGCGTTCATCGTGTCTCTCCTGGGCGTGGGTGAAGTCATGCGACGGTGGAAAAGTCCCGGAGCTCGTGCACCGGGTCGGGGAAGGGGACGTGGGCATGGAAGGCCGCGGTCGGTGCCGCCTCGGCCGCCCCGGGCCGCGGCGCGCGGTGGGAGGCCGCGGGCCCCGAGACGGGCGTCGATGCGGGTGACGGCGTGTAGGACGCCGCGTGCGACGTTGCATGCGACGCGGCGTACGGCGCGGCGTGGGTCGCGGCCCGCCTCGGCATCGTCGGCACCGGCACGGCCCAGTGCGGCTGCGCCTGCAGGTGCTGCGCGATGCGCTCGGCCACGCGCTCGGCGTGCGTCACGGGGCCCATGTGGCCGAGGCCGGGCAGGGTCTCGTGCGTGGCCGCCGGCTGCAGCGCACACAGCCGCTGCGCGATGCGCCGCGCGGTGGCCACGGAGCGGTCGCCGCTCAGCACGAGCGTGGGCACCGCCAGGCGCGACACGGCGGCGGCCTGCTGGCGCTCGTTGTAGAGCGCGCCGAAGTGCTGCAGCAGCGCCGGCAGCCGTTCGGCGACGCTCGCGCGCGCCGGCTCGGGCATCGCCTGCCAGGTGCCGCTGCCCGACCAGTAGTCGACGAAGTGGCGGGCGGCGCCTTCGCGGTCGCCGCGCTCCATCAGCGTCTGCATCGCGGCGGTGACGGCCAGCGCCTCGGCGGTCTCGGCGTGGCTGGCCGGGTCGTCGAGCAGCAGGCGGAACGCCACCGGCTCGTACAGCACGAGGGAGCGCACGTGCTGCGGGTGCTGGCTGGCCACCTTCAGCGCCACCGCGCCGCCGTAGGAGTGGCCGACGAGGTGGACGCCGCCGCCGTCGCTCACGCGGCCGGCCTCGGCCAGCAGCGGCGCCACGAGGGCGGCCTCGTCCTCGAGCGTCAGCGGCGGGCGGGCGCGGCCGTCGCTCGTCCAGGCCGGGCCGACGCCGTGGTCGTGCAGGTCGACGGCGAGCACGCGGAAGCCGGGCCCGTTGGGCGGGCGGGGCGGGCCGCCTGCGCCATCCACGCCGCCCGCGCCGTCCACGCCTTGCGGCGCGGCCCCGCCCTCGAGCCGCGCGGCGAGCGCGCGCCACTGCCGGGCCGAGCTGGCGCTGGCGTGCAGCGCGATGACGATCGGCGCGTGCGGCGCGCGGCCCGAAGCCGGCGCTTCGCCGCACGGCGACCAGAGGGGATCGATGCGCATCGCCTCACCCCGCCACGTGCCGGCCGATCGGCTCGAGCGCCGCGCCGATGCGCTGCATCTGCGCCGGCGTGACGAGCTCCTTCATCACCTCGGCGAAGCGAGGCTCCTGCACGCCGCTGACGATGTACTGCCAGCGATAGGCGCGCAGGACCCCGTCGTGCACCGCGGCCGTCTCGGTGGCGCTGAACGCGCGCCCGGCGCACTGCACGAAGTGCGTCGCGTCGCTCGCGGCCTGCTGCACGAGGATGCCGTCGACCGCGCCCACGAGCGCGATGAGGTCGGTGACGCCCTGCTCGCGCGCGGCATCGTCCAGGCGCGCGTGCTCGCGCCGCCACTCCAGCTCGTCGAGCACGGCGTGCTGCGACTCCTCCTTCCAGTGGAAGAGGAAGACGTCGGTCCACAGCGGGTCGAGCGTCGTGCCGGAGGCCTCGGGCTCGATGCTCGAGCGGTAGTGCGCGAGCGTGAAGATCTCGATGTCCAGCGTCAGCGCCAGCACCGCCCACGTCGAGTGCGCGAGCACGGTCCGGGCCACCGCGTTGGGGTCCGGCAGGAAGGTGTAGCCGACCGGCATCACCTCGGCCGCGAGGCCCTCCAGGCGCCGGAACAGCGCCTGGTGCTTCAGCTCCTCGTCGGTGAAGCGCACCAGCGCCTCGAACGCGACCTGGTCGCCGAACTGATGGCCCTGCGACAGCTGCAGCGTCTTGGCGGCGATGGCGCGCTCGATGAGCCCGAACATGTTGGCGTAGGTGCGCCCCTGGATCTGCGACAGCGCCCGCTGCTCGCCCGGCGAGAGGAAGGCGAGCTCGCCGACGCGCGACAGGCCGTCGGGCAGGAACTTCCTCGACAGATCGAAGCGGCGGCCGCGGATCACGTCGCGCTCGATGTCCCAGCGCACTCGGCGCGAGGCCTCGATGCACTTGGCGTAGGCGGCCGAGCGGACGGGGACACCGGCGGGGAAGCCCTGGAACGGGCGTGCCGGCGCGGTGTCCTGCAGGGACGGGGTGGTCATGGGGCGGCTCCTTCGGGAGGGGTTGGGGGGTGGGGTGCTCAGACGACGCGGGAGCCGATCTCGAGCCACGCACGCTGGCGCGTGGCCTCGATCTCGCCGGCCGCCTCCGCGGCGACCGAGGAGATCTCGCCGCGCGTGAAGCCGATGTCGCGCAGCCCGCGCGCATCGAGGCCGCGCAGCGCGCGCTCGGTGCGGCGGCGCTCGCGGTCGCGCAGCCACTGCTGGCTGAGCTGCTCGGCGGCATCGGCGAGCCGGGCCAGCACCCGCGCGGCGAGGCGCGCGCTGCTGGCGGCGAGGCCGCGGCGGCGGAGCTCTCCGAGGGCCGGCGCGACGAGGCGGGCGGGCGCCGGGTAGCTGCGAAGCACGCGTCCGAAGCGCGCCGTCAGCGTGTCGGGCAGCAAGGCCAGCGAGCCGAGGGTGGCGAGCCCTTGCAGGCCTTTCAGGCCGGCCGGCCCGGTGAGGGAGTGAGCGTGAAACATGGATCCGGTCTCCGTTGCGACGGACCGGACTGTGCAAAGGGGGGCGTTCCGCAAGCGTTCCAGGCGTTCCACGCCCGGAGATGGCAGTGGGGAGGCGGTCAGGGTCGGGTGCCGGGTCGTCGCGGGCCGGCGACAGGGGCCGAGGGCCGGGCCGCCGCCACGGCCCACCGGCCACGCCGCGGCCGCGCCGCGGCCACTCGGCGGCCACTCACCGGTGGCTCAGCGGTGCTCAGCGGCGGCTCGGCGGCGGCTCAGCGGCGGCTCGGCGGCCGACCATCGGCCGCTCGCCGCAGTGCATCGGCCACTCAACCGCCGCGCAACTCGGCGGTCAGTGCCGCGTGCCGGAGCCGGGCCTCGGCCAGGATGCGCTCGGCCAGGCCCTCGAGCGCCGGCCCGTCCCAGGCCGGCAGCGACTGCGGCGCGGGCGTCCAGCGGCGCAGCAGGCGCACGGCCTCGTCGCGCTCGCGTCCCACCAGCCCGGGCTGCTGGTCGAGGACGAAGGCCATCACGCGGGCCGCCGCGAACGCCTCGCCGCGGGCCGCCAGCAGCTCGGCGAACAGGTGCACGAGGTGCGCCAGCAGCGCCGCGCGGTGAAGCGGCAGCGCGCACTCGAGCGCGGCGTGCAGCTGGCCCTCGGCCTCGGCGAGGTCGCCGCGCCCGAGCGCGACGGCGCACAGCAGCTGCCGCGCATCGACGGCAAGGCCGGGCTGCGCGGCCGCGAGGCTGGCCTCCAGCCCCTGCGTCGCGTGCGCCACGGCCGCGTCGGCCTCGCCCGCGCTGCGCGCCATGTTGGCGAGGTTCACCTCCACCATCGCGCGGATCGCCTTCAGGCCGTGCCGCTCGCACAGCCCGCGTGCCTCTTGCAGCCGCTCGCGCGCCGCCGCCGGCTCGCCGCGCAGGATGTGCACGACGCCGAGGTTGTTCAGGCACTGCGCCTCGCCGCCGGCGTCGGCCATCTCGCGATGCAGGCGCAGCCCCTGGTGGCCGAGCGCCAGCGACTCGTCGAGGCGGCCGCGGATGCGCTCGATGAGCGCCAGGTTGTCGAAGGTCGCGGCGCGGTGCGTGACGTCGGCCGCCTCGCCGGCGTGGCGCAGCGCCCGCTCGAACCAGCGCCGGGCATCGTCCAGACGCCCGACACGGGCCGTGGCCGTGCCGAGCACGTTGGTGCACTGCTGCTGCAGCGGCAGGTCGCGCGTCCGCTCGGCCACCGCGAGCGCCTGCAGCGCCAGGGCCTCGGCGCGCGCGTAGCGGTCCAGCCGCACGTCGAGCTGCGCCACCGAGGCGCGCAGCGTCGCGGCGAGCCGCTCGTCGTGCTGCGCGGGATCGCCCTCGAGCGCTTCCTGCAGCAGCGCCAGCGCCTCGACGCGGCGCGCGCGGTGATCGCCGTAGGTCATCAGGCTGTAGGTCGCCGCGCGCAGCAGCTCGGCCGGCCCGTGCCGCGCGCCGAAGCGCCACGCCGCGCGCAGGTTGTCGAACTCGGCATCGGCCTCGCGCAGCGCGAGCGGGTCGGCGTGGCGCAGGCGCTGCCGCGTCTCGGCCAGCCAGCGCAGGAAGTGCTGCGCATGCGCGGCGGCGGTGCGCGCGCGCTCCGGGCCCTCGGGGCGGCCGCCGTCCAGCCGCTGCAGCGCGAGCTGCTGCAGCAGCGGGTGCAGGTGGCAGCGCGCGCCCTCCTTGCGCAGCAGCGACTTGTCGGCGAGCGCGGCCAGCACCGGCAGCGACACGCCGGCCACGCTGCGCGCCGCCGCGGCGGTGAAGCCGCCGCGGAACAGCGCCAGCCGCACCAGCGCCTCGCGCTCGGCCGGCACCAGGTGGCGCCAGCTCTGCTCGAACACCGCCTCCATGCTCGCCTGCCGCGCCGGCCGCGCGGGGTCGGCCATGCGCAGCAGCTCGGTGCCCTCGCGCAGCTCGCTGGCGATGGCCTCGCACGAGAGCATGCGCGTGAAGCTCGCCGCCAGCTCCAGCGCGAGCGGCAGCCCCTCGACCTGGCGGCAGATGTCGACGATGGCGGCGGCCTCGGCCGCCGGCACCAGCGCCGGCTCGACGCGCCGCGCCGCGCGCACGAACAGGCGCACGGCGTCGAACGCCTCGACGCGGTCGCCGTCCTCGGGCTCGGGGCACGGCAGGCCCTCGATCGGCAGGGTCCACGCCGACTGCGCCACCGGGCGCGTGCGCGAGGTGACGAGCAGCTTCACGCGCGGGCAGTCGCGGCTCCAGGCGTCGAGCCACTGCGCCTCTTGCGCGAGGTGCTCGAAGTTGTCCAGCACCAGCAGCATCCGCCGTGCCGCGAGCGCCGCGCGCACCTCCTCCAGCGCCGGCGCGCGCCCGCGCAGGTCCAGGCCGAGCGCGGCGGCCAGTTGCGCCCCCAGCTCGGCCGTCGTCGGCACGTCCTCGAGCGCGATGAAGGCGGCACCGTCGGCAAAGCCCGGGGCCAGCGAGCGCATCGCCTGCTGCGCCAGGCGCGTCTTGCCGACGCCGCCGGGGCCGGTGAGGACGAGCACGGCGCAGTCGTCGTTCGCCAGCAGCTCGGCGATGCGCTTCATCTCCACGCTGCGGCCGACGAAGTCGCCGGCAGCGCCCGGCGAACGCGCGGCACGGGGTGCCCCGGGCGCCGCGTCGGCCGCGCGGGTCGCACCGGTCGCACCGGTCGGGCCGGCCCCATCCGCCGCATCGGCCGGATCCGGCTCGAGGTCGGTGTCGCCGGCCGGGCCGCCGGAAGCGCCCGCGCGCCCGTCGAAGGTCGTGCCGCCGTGGCCGAGCGAGTCGTGCAGGGCGCGCAGCGCGGCGCCCGGCGCGAGGCCGAGGTCGGACTGCAGCCGTTCGGCGTGGGCACGGAACGCGGCACGCGCGGCGCCCACCTGGCCGGTGCGCCCGAGCGCCTGCATCTGCGCGGCCACGGCGGCCTCGTCGAGCGGGTCGGCCTGCACGAGGCGGGCCGCCAGCTCGACGGCGGCCGCGGGGTCCAGCGTCCCGGGCTGCAGCCGTGCCAGCGCCGCGGCGCGCCAGGCGGCGTGCAGGCGCTCGCGCTCGAAGCGCAGGCGCTCCGTCCAGGCGGCGTTGGCGTCTTCGTCGAGGCCGGCGAGCAGTTCGCCGCGGTAGAGCGCCAGCGCCTCGTCCAGCCGCTCGCCGGCGAGCGCGGCCTCGAACGCGGCGACGTCCGTCTCGGCGTCGAGGCGCAGCGCCTGCCCCTGGGTGCGCAGGCCGGCAGCCCAGGGCAGGCCGTGCAGCCGGTGCAGGGCCTTGCGCAGGTTGGCGAACGCGAGCCGGCTCTCCTGCTCCGGCCACAGCAGCGCCGCGAGTTCCGGGCGGACGACCCAGCCGCGCTTCAGGGCGAGCCAGGCGACGAGCCGGGCGCGCTGCTCCGCAGGCAGCACCCACGCCGGGCCGCCATCGGCCGGCTCGAACTGCGGCGGGCCGAACAGCCGCAGCAGCGGCATCGACCGGGCCGGCGCGTCGGCCCCGGGCGAACCGTTGGCGCTGGCATTGGCGCTGGCGTTGGCGCGGCCCATGACGGCGGCGATTCTGCGCGCGGCCGCCGCCCGGCGGGCCGGCGACGAACCGGCGGCGCTTCGGGCGCCGCGCCGCCGCTCAGGACGGATGTGCCTCGGCGGCCGGGAAGCGCGCCGCATCGGCTTCCAGCGGCAGCCGCAGCGCGTTGGTCAGCAGGCTCACGGTGCGGTAGAAGCCCCCGAGCAGCAGCAGCTCGAGCATCGCCTCCTCGCCGAAGCGGCGGCGCAGTCGCTGCCACAGGGGCTCTTCGACGTCGCACTGCTGGTGCATCGCGTCGGCGAGCGCGACCAGGTCGCGGTCGTCCTCGCTCCAGCAGGCGTCGGCCGCGCCGCCGTGCACGAGGGAGCGGCACTGCGCCTCGTCGAGCCCGGCGCGCGCGCCGAACGCGGCCACGTGCACGCCCCATTCGTACTCCGAGCCGCAGCGCGCCGTCGTGCGCAGGATCACCAGCTCGCGCTCGCGCAGCGCCAGGTGGCCGCGGTCGAGCAGGCTGCCGGCGAAGAACTTGCGCGCCAGCCGCAGGTCGCGCAGCAGCGTCGTGAAGAGCACGAGCGGCGGCCGGCCGCGCATGACCGCGGCGAGCGCGGCCTCGACGTCGGGCGGGAAGGGGCCGGCGGCGGGGGCGATGCGGGCGGTCACGGGGGCCTCGGGCTGCTACAGTTTTCGTAGCAACGATGTTGGCAGGCATGCTATGAAAAGTAAAGCACCCGGCGCAGCCGCCCCCCTGCGCCCGCGGCGCGGCACGACGCCGCGCGTCGGCCGCCCCGTGCGCGGCTCGCGCAGCGGCCGGCCGATCATGGTGGCGCTCGACCTGCTCGGGCGCCGCGGCGCGCTGCGCCTGCTGTGGGAGCTGCGCGGCGGCGAGGCGCTGACCTTCCGTGCGCTGCAGGAGGCCTGCGAGACCAACCCGGGCCTGCTCAACACGCGCCTGCGCGAGCTGCGCGAGGCGGCGCTCGTGGCGCACGACGGCAGCGGCTACGTGCTGGCGCCGCAGGGCCGGCTGCTGCTGGCGGCGCTGCAGCCGCTGGCCGCGTGGGCCGAGCGCTGGGGCGCGGCGGCGCGCGCCTGAGCGCCGGCTACGGCAACGCCGCGGCCGCCGTGCCGGCCGCGGCCGCGCGCAGGTCTGCCGCCAGCGGCGCGAAGGCGACCTCGGCCTCGAGCACGATGCGGTGCAGCAGCTCGTCCAGCGGCGGTCCGGGCCAGGACGGGCTGCCGCCGCCTGCGTCGACGCCATCGCGTCCATCGGGCCCATCGCGTCCGTCGCGCCCATCGCGTCCGTCGCGTCCGTCGACGCCGTCTGCCGGTGCCGCGCGCGCGCCGCCATCGTCGGCCCCTTGCCACACGCGGATGTCGGCGAGTGCCGCCTCGCGGTCGGTGCCGACGATCGTGGGGTGCGAGAGCACGAAGCGCATCACCTGCACCGCGCAGTCGCGGTCGCCCTGCGCCGCCAGCAGCGTCGCGAAGACGTAGGCGCTGTTGACCTTCAGCACCGGGCGGCCGATCGACAGCGCCAGCCGCACCGCCGCCTTCAGTTCGCTGCGCGCCGCCGGCAGGTCGCCGCGGCGCATCGCCGCCACCATCAGCAGCTGGTGCGCCACCGTCTCGGTGGCGCGCTGGTCGCAGGCGCGGCTGAGCTCGAGCGCGCTCTGCGCGTGCCGCACCATCGCCTCGGGGTCGCCGGCCTTGCCGGCGAGGTCGGCGAGGTTGACCTCGATCATCGCGCGCGTCGTCGTCAGCCCGTGCTGCTCGCACAGCTGGCGCCCGGCCAGCAGCGCCTCGCGCGCCGCGTCGAGGTCGTTGCGCAGCGTGAAGAGCACGCCCTGGTTGTTCAGGCACAGCGCCTCGCCGGCGGCATCGGCCTGCTCGCGGTGCCGCGCCAGCGCCTGCTGCGAGAGCTCGAGCGCGGCATCGAGCCGGCCGAGGTTGCGCTCGATGAGCGAGAGGTTGTCGAGCGTGCCGGCGGCCGTGACGGCGTCGGCCGTCTCCTGCGCACGGCGCAGCGTGCGCTGGTACCAGCGGCGTGCCTCAGCGAGGCGGCCGAGGCGCAGGCAGGTGGCGGCCAGCACCTTGGTGCACTGGATCTCGGCCTCGGCCTCGCCGCTGCGGCGCGCCGGGTCGAGCCATCGCCGCGCGCGCGCTTCGGCCTCGGCATAGCGGTCGAGCCGGTGCTCCAGGTGCGCGGCGGCGGCGCCGAGCGCGGCCGCCAGGCGCACGTCGGCACCGGCCACCGGGCCGGCGAGTGCCTCGTCGAGCAGGCCCAGGCCCTCGGTCCAGCGGCCGCGGTGGTCGCAGAAGGCGAGCAGCGCCCGCGCGGCCGGGCGCAGCTCGGGCGCGCCGTGCCGTGCGGCATGGCGCCACGCGGCGCGGATGTTCTCGAACTCGGTCTCGGTCTCGCGCATCGCCTCGCGGCGCCCCGCGACGAGCGCGCGCTGCGCCTCGGCCAGCTGGCGCAGGAAGTGCTGCGCGTGCGCGGCCGCCGTGCTGTCGTGCGCCAGGCCCTCGCCCAGCCGCTGCAGCGCGAACTGCTGCAGCAGCGGGTGCAGGTGGCAGCGTGCGCCGTCCTTGCGCAGCAGCGACTTGTCGGCCAGCGCCGCCAGCACCGGCAGCGAGGCGCCGGCGATGCGCCGCGCCGCGACCGCGGTGAAGCCGCCACGGAACAGCGCCAGCCGCGCGAGGCCGGTGCGCTCGGCCTCGGCGAGGTGACGCCAGCTCTGCTCGAACACGGCCTCCAGGCTCGCCTGCCGCGCCGGGCGCGCCGGGTCGGCTGCCCGCAGCAGCTCGGTGCCCTCGCGCAGCTCGGCGGCGATGGCCTCGCACGAGAGCACGCGCGTGAAGCCGGCGGCCAGCTCCAGCGCCAGCGGCATGCCCTCGACGAGGCGGCAGATCTCGACGATCGCCGCCGCCTCGGCCGCCGGCAGCAGCGCCGGCTCGACGCGCTGCGCGGCACGCACGAACAGGCGCGCCGCGTCGAACGCGTCGAGACGGTCCTCGTCCTCGGCCTCGGGGCAGGGCAGGCCGTCGACCGGCAGGGTCCACACCTGGCGCGCCACCGGCCGCACGCGCGAGGTGGCGAGAATCTTCAGCTGCGGCGCCTCGCGCACGAGCTCGTCGAGCCACGCGGCCTCGGCAGCCAGCTGCTCCAGGTTGTCCAGCACGAGCAGCATGCGGCGCCCGGCCAGCGCCAGGCGCACCTCCTCCAGTGCGTCGCTGCGGCCGCCGAGCGACAGGCCGAGCGCACTGGCCAGCTGCGTGCCCACCTGCGCGGTGTGCGCCACGTCCTCCAGCGGCACGAAGGCCGCGCCGTCGGCGAAGCGTGGCGCCAGCACCTGCAGCGCGCGTTGCGCGAGGCGGGTCTTGCCGACGCCGCCCGGCCCGATCAGGCACAGCACCGGGCAATCGTCCTGGCCGAGCAGCTCGCCGATGCGCTGCAGCTCGGCCGCGCGGCCGACGAAGCCCGGGTCCGGATCGGGCACGCCGCCGGCGCGCGGCGCCGTGCCGGCGTCGAGGGCCGGCGCCGCCACCCCCTCGGCCGGCGCGTCGGCGCCAAGCGTGTCGTGCAACGCCCGCAGCGCCGCGCCCGGGGCGATGCCGAGCTCCTGCTGCAGCCGCTCGCCGTAGGCGCGGTAGGCCGTGCGCGCCGCGGCGACCTGGCCGCCGCGCGACAGCACGCGCATCTGCGCGGCGACCGCGGCCTCGTCCAGCGGGTCGGCGTCGACGAGGCGCGCGGCCAGCGCCTCGGCGGCGGCGCGGTCCGTCCCCGGCTGCGCCAGCCACTCGAGCGCGGCGCCGCGCCAGGCGGCCTGCAGGCGCTCGCGCTCGAAGCGCAGCCGCTGCGTCCACGCGTCGTTGGCGGGGTCGTCGAAGCCCTGCAGCAGCTCGCCGGCATGCAGCGCCAGCGCCGCCTCGATGCGGCCCTCGGCCAGGGCGGCCTCGAAGTCCTGCACGTCGGTCGACCCGGCAAAGCGCAGCGCCTGGCCCTGCATCTCCAGGGCCGCGGCCCACGGGGCACCCTGCAGCCGGTGCAACGCCTTGCGCAGGTTGGTGGCCGCGAGCCGGCTCTCGTGCTCGGGCCACAGCAGGGCGGCCAGTTCGGCGCGACCGATCCAGCCCCGCTTCAGCGCGAGCCAGGCCACGAGCTGCGCACTGCGCTCGTTGGGCAGCGCGCGCGCCTGCGCGTCGGCCGCGCCCGTGCCCTCGCCGTTGTCGGCAAGGGTGGGCGTGAACTGCGGCGGCCCGAACAGGCGCAGGCGCACGCGGGGAGGGGACCCGGAGGTCGTGCTCGGCATGGCGGCCGGGATTCTGCGCGCAGCCGCCCGGCCGGGCGTGGCAGCGGGTCGTGCCCGCGACGCGCCACCGCCGTGCCCGGCCCGGCGGCGACGCTGGTCACCGAAGCGCTACGGCGCGGGCCGCCCCGGCCCGACGGTGCCTTCGGCGCGAGCGGAGAGATAGGCGTAGAGGTCGGCGATGTGCGCCGTGACGCGCGGTTCACCCTGCCACGCCGGCATCGTGAGCTGCCCGGCGCGCCGCTGCACGATGTCCTCGACGGCCGCGTCGCGCGCGGCGCCGTCCGCCGCCGGCGGCGGCGACGGCAGGTTCCACTCGTAGCGCCGCAGCACGAGGTTGACGAAGCGGCCGGGCCCGAGCGAGCGCACGCGCGCGAGCAGGTCGGGTGCGTTGCCGCTGCCGGCGGCGTCGACGCCGTGGCAGCCGGCGCAGCGATCGACGTATACGCGCCAGCCCGTGTACACCGACCCCGGCGGCCGCGTGCGCGCGGCCTGCAGTTCCTGCGCGGGCTTCGTGTTCTGCACCTCCACCGCGCAGCCGGCGGCCAGGACGAGCGCCGCGAGGGCGGCCAGCGATGCGATTCCGGGCGCCAACCGGCGCAACCCCGCGGCGCGCCGGCCGGGCGAAGCGTCGCGCGCCGCCGCGCCTGGCCGAGGAAGGGGCAGCGCGGTACGGTCGGCGCGGGTGCGGGGGCCGGTGCAGGGATGGGCGCTCATGCAATCGCTCATGCAATCACTCCATGGGAGCGGCCCGATTCTGGTCACCGATCCGCGCACGCGCCTTGCCGGTGATCAAAGCGCGTGCCGCGCGGTCAGTCGATGCGCACCCAGTTCAGGCGCACTGCCGCGTCCGGCATCACCACCACCGAGACGTTGCGGCGCGCCGCCCAGGTGATCATCTGCCGGTGCAGCGGCACGACGAAATGCTGCTCGCGCACGCGCCGCTGCGCCTGCGCGATCGTGGCGGCACGGCGCGAGGCGTTCATGTCGGTCCCGGCGGCATCGATGAGGCGGTCCGTGGCCTCGTCGCCGACGCGGCCGTAGTTGTAGCCGCCCTTCTGCGTGCGCGGCTCGGGCCGGTGCAGGATCGGGTCGAGGATGCCTTGCGCGTCCGTGGTGCCGCCGCCCCAGCCGATCAGGTAGAAGCTCGTGTCGAAGCGCTCGATCTTCTGGAAGAACACGGTCTTCGGCCGTGCGTCCACGCGCACCTTCACGCCGACGCGGCCGAGCATCGCGGCCGTGGCCACGCAGATCGCCTGGTCGTTGACGTAGCGGTCGTTCGGGCAGTCGAGCGTGACCTCGAAGCCGTCGGGGTAGCCGGCCTCGGCCAGCAGCCGGCGCGCGCGTGCCGGGTCGGCGGCCGTGCGCCGTTCCAGCTCCGGCGCGAGGCAGCCGACGGCCGCGGTGGCCATGCAGCCGGTGGGCACGCTCTGGCCGCGCATCGTGGCCGACTTGATCGCCTCGGCATCGATGGCGAGGTTGAAGGCCTCGCGCACGCGCACGTCCTTGAAGGGGTTGCGCCCCTTCACGCTGCCGTGCAGCAGCTCGTCGCGGTGCTGGTCCATCACGAAGAAGAGCACGCGGTTCTCCGGCCCCTGCGCCAGCTTCACGACGCTCTCGCGCGCGAGGCGCGTGATGTCCTGCGGCGGCGTGTCGTGCGTGAAGTCGATGTCGCCGGCCAGCAGCGCCGCGGTGCGCGTGCTGTCGCTGGCGATGGGCGTGTACACGGCGCGCGCGACGTTGCCCTCGAAGCGGTCCCACCAGCCGGCGTGGCGCGCGAGCGTCACGCGCACGCCGGGCTCGAAGCTCTCGATGACGAAGGGGCCGGTGCCCATCGCGCGGCGCGTGGAGAAGGCCTCTTCCTTGTTCGTGAAGTTGGGCACCTGCACGGCGTTGTTCGCGCGGCACCAGGCCGCGCTCATGATGCGCACGTTGAGCTGGTGCTCCAGCAGCAGCGGGTTGGGCTTCTCCAGCCGCAGCTCGAAGCGCCGCTCGTCCAGCAGCACCGGCTTGCCCAGCTGCCGCGCGAAGAAGGCCTGCTGCGAGGTGGCCTGCTGCGCGCGCTCGATCGAGAACACCGCGTCGGCAGCGCTGAGCGGCGTCCCATCCGAGAACTTCACGCCGGCGCGCATCGTGAAGCGCCAGGTGGTGTCGTCGACGACCGTCCAGCTCTCGGCCAGTGCCGGCTCGATCTGCTGCTGCCGGTTGCGGCGCGCCAGCTGCTCGTAGACGTGGCCGAGCACGTTGTCGGTGAGGCCCTCGTTGAACGAGTGCGGGTCGAGCGTGCCGATGTCGCCGCGGCCGGCCCAGCGCAGCGTCGGGGCCGGCCCCTGGGCCTGCACCGGCGGCTGCGCCTGGGCCTGCGCCCGTGCCTGCCCATGGGCCACCGCGGCCAGCGCGGCGCCGAGGCACAGGCCCGAGAGCAGCGTGCGGATCCAGCGAATCGTCATCGGCGCCTCCTGCGGCCGTTCCGGCCCGTATCGGGCCGCTCCCGCCACCCCCATTCTCGCGCCGGGGCCGCAGGCGGTTGATCGAACTCAACGAGGGCGGGCCGAGCCCGCGGACCATTCTCCAAACGGCTCGGGGAGTGCGCGATGGCGCTGGGTGGCAAGGAGCGGCAGCGTTCGCGCGCCTGGTCGGGGTGGTGGGTGTCGCTGCTGCTGGCGGCGGCGCCGGCTGCGCCGGCGCTCGCGGGCGAGCCTGCCTGCCGCACCGGCGGCCCGTTCCTGGCCGAGGCGGCGGTGCGCTCGAACCCGCTGTTCGAGGCGATCGAAGGTGGTGATGCGGTGAAGTGCGCGCGCGCGATGTCGGCTGCGCTGATCGCGTCGGCGGCTCAGGTGTTCGACCCGGGCGAGGTGCAGATCCGCGACCACGTCCGCCGGCAGATGGAGGCGCAGGGCCTCTCGGCCGGGCCGCAGCAGGCGACCTTGTCGGAGCAGTACTTCGCGCTGGCCATCCAGATGAACCGCCTCGCCCGCGGCCTGCCGGCGCTGGCCGCCGGCGACATGCGGCCGTATGCGACGCCGACCAACCAGCTCGAGGAGTTGCACGTGTTCGCCGAGAACATGTTGCGCATGCTGATGGCCGACCCGAACGTGCGCCAGGCCATCATGGCGCAGCTGCCGCTGCTGCGGCGGGCCATCCAGGCCGAGCGCCAGATGCTCGCCAACGGCGCCGCGCGGATGGCCGTGCAGCCCTAGCTCGAGACGATCAAGACACGCGGGGGCGACCGGCGCCCAGCAGGTGCGCGACGAGCGACTCCAGTTCCGCCGCGCTCGGGCCATGCACCTCGAACAGGCGCGCGGCCGGGGTCGGGCTCGCCCGGTTGGGCGACCGTGGCGAGAGCGCGGCCCAGGCCGACTCGAGGATGCCTCGCAGGCAAGCCATGTCGGTGCCCCGGTCGATGGCGAACACCACCTGCGGCAGCGGCACCTCGTCCAGCACGCGCCCGATCTCGTAGGCGCAGCCGGCATGGGCGGGGCCGAAGCCGCGCAGGTCCATCAGCACCGCATCGCTGCGGCCGAGCAGGCGCTGCACTGCCGCCTGCCAGGTGTCGGCACGGCAGAAGAACTCGTGCACGCGGTGGCGCGCGTCGGGGTCGGTACCGGGCCGCATCTGGCCGATCCGGCGCTCGAGGTCGGCCCCGCCCTCGACGAACTGGCGGTCGAGCCGGCCGCCGAGGAAGGCCAGGAACTCGTGCGGTTCGACGGCCGTGGTCGCGAGATCGGGCCCGGCGATCATCGCGATGGAACCGCCGCGCAGCCAGCGCCGCCGCAGCAGGTCGAACAGCCTTGCACTGCGCGGGCCCAGGGCGAACACGCGCAGCAGCAGCAGCGTGCGCGGGCGGGCGGCGCGGGCCAGGCGGGCAAAGCGCCAGCGCGCCAGCCCGGCCGCCACGACGAAGGCCGCCGGGCCCGCGAGCCACCAGGCCCAGTGCGTCGTCGCCAGCAGCATCGCCTGCGAGAGCGCGAACGTGAGGCCCATCGCGCCGAGCGAGAGCATCTCGTCGGAGAAGCCGCGCCGCTCGTAGCTGGCGCCCAGCCGGCGCAGGCCAGCCCAGGCGATGGCGCCGAAGAGCACCGTTCCGGCGGCCGTCGTGACCAGCAGCACCTCGATGGCCCCGAGGCCGAGCGCGTGGCCGATGTCGGCGGCCGATCGCATCGCCGCGTCGCTGGCGCCGAGCAGCCAGAGCGCGAGCTGCGAGCCGAGCACCGCGGGCAGTGCCATTGCCAGCAGCAGCGGGCCGGCGGCGCGCAGGCGCCGCGCGAGGAACGCGCCGACCAGGCAGCTCGGCAGGCCGCTGACGATGAGCCAGCTGCCCACGAGGCTGGCGGCATGGTCGCCGCCGGAGGCCGTGGCGGCGATCAGCGCCAGGCCGGCGGCGGCGTAGAGCCCGACGTTGCGCCAGACGCGGGCATGGTCCAGCCCTGCCACCATGTTGGCCGCCAGCACCCCGGGCCAGGCGTAGATCCAGAAGAGGTAGGCCACGCCCGCCGGCGCCAGCTCGAACCGCTCCGACGCGAACGCCGCCAGCGCCATCGTGCCGGCGTAGCCTGCGCCGGCCAGCAGGTAGCCCCGGGCGGCCGCCTCCGGGCCGGGCAGGTCGGCGCGTGCCGCGCTGGCGGGCAGCCGTTCCAGCGTGAGCGCGTGCACCGGCGGCGATGCGGCGGCGGGCGCCGCGGGCGTGGGGGGCACCGCCTCCGCCGCACCCGCGCGCCCGGCCATGCCGCGCAGCACCGCGCGGCGGTAGCGCGAGAGAAAGAAGAAGGACCCGCCGAGCGCGATCAGCGCCGAGACGACCAGCACGAAGACGAAGAGGCCCAGCATGGTCAAGCGACTCCCTCGGCACGATGCCGCCGCGCGGGCGTGCCGCGCGGTCGCGCAGCCTCGCCCGGCCGGCGGTGCAGGGCACTGACCGGACTCAATGGTCCGGCGGTTGCGGCGACGCGGCAACGCGGCGGGGCTGCGGGGCTGCGGGGCGGGAACGCGGCGGGACGCGGGCCGCCCGCGGCCCGGTCGCCCGGGGAGCTCAGAGCTTCTCCGTCTCCCCGCTCTTCGGCTGCCACTTCATCAGCCGCCGCTCGATGCGCCCGACGAGCGCGTCGAGCACGAGCGCGAACCCCGTGAGCACGAGGATGCCGGCCATCACGGTGTTGATGTCGAAGGTGCCCTCGGCCTGCAGGATCAGGTAGCCCACGCCCTGGCTGCTGCCCAGGTACTCGCCGACGACGGCGCCGACGAAGGCCAGGCCCACGCTCGTGTGCAGGCTGCTGAACACCCAGCTCGTCGCGCTCGGCAGGTAGACGTGCCGCAGCAGCTGGCGCCGGCTGGCACCCAGCATGCGCGCGTTGGCCAGCACCACCGGGCTCACCTCCTTCACGCCCTGGTAGACGTTGAAGAAGACGATGAAGAACACGAGCGTCACGCCCAGCGCGACCTTGCTGGCGATGCCGAGGCCGAACCACACCGCGAAGATCGGCGCGAGGATGATGCGCGGCATCGAGTTCAGCGCCTTGATGTAGGGCTCGAGGATGGCGCTGGCGATCGGGCTCAGCGCCAGCCACAGCCCCGCGAGCAGCCCGCCCACCGCGCCGATGCCGAACGCGAGGATCGTCTCGACCAGCGTCACCCACAGGTGCCGGTAGATGTCGGCGTCGCCGACGAACCAGGCCCAGATGCGCGCGAAGATCTTCAGCGGCTCGCCGAAGAAGAACGCCGCCTGGCGTTCGTTCTCGAACATGAAGGGCGGCACGAGCCCGGGCTGCGTCATCACGTGCCAGAACACGAAGAGGGCGACGAGCAGCCCCACCTGCCACCAGCGCAGGTTGGAAGCCTTCGGCTTGAGCCGGGCCCACATCGTCAGGCCGCCTTGCGCAGCTGCTGCTCGTAGCCCTTGAGCACCTCCTCGCGCAGCACGGCCCAGATCGCGGCATGCAGCTCGAGGAAGCGGGGCGTGGTCTTGATCTCGGCCACGTCGCGGGGGCGCGCGAGGTCGACCGCGAACTCGCCGATCGGGTGCGAGGCCGGCCCGGCCGACAGCACGACGACGCGGTCGCTCATCGCGATCGCCTCGTCGAGGTCGTGCGTGATGAAGAGCACCGCCTTCTTCTTCGACGACCAGAGTTCCAGCACCTCGTTCTCCATCAGCTGCCGCGTCTGGATGTCGAGGGCCGAGAACGGCTCGTCCATGAGGATGATGTCGGGGTCGAGCGCCAGCACCTGCGCCAGCGCCGTGCGCTTGCGCATGCCGCCGCTGAGCTGGTGCGGGTAGCGGTCGCCGAAGCCGCCCAGGCCGACGCGGCGCAGCCAGTCCTCGGCGACGGCCTGCGCGTCGGCGCGGCCGCGGAACTCGAGCCCCGCCATCACGTTGCCGAGCGCGGTGCGCCACGGCATCAGGCTCTCCGCCTGGAACATGTAGCCGGCGCGCGAGTTCAGCCTCTCGGGGAAGGCGCCGCGGTCGGCCAGCGGCGTGCCGAACACCTGCACGTCGCCCGTGCTCGGCGCCAGCAGCCCGGCGGCCACGTTGAGCAGCGTGCTCTTGCCGCAGCCGGTGGGGCCGACGACGCTGACGAACTCGCCCGCGCCGACCGAGAGCGCCACGTCGCGCACCGCGGTGTAGCGCTGGCCCGGTGCGTCCTTGCTGACGAACGTGCAGCTCACGCCGCGCAGCGCGAGCGCGGGAGATGCGTCGGCACTCACCGCGCGGCGGGCGGAAGAGGTTCCGGCGCAGCTGCCGGCCGCGCGGCGGGCCCGTTCATGCCTTCCTCAGCCCTTCGGGTACTTCGCGTTCGCCTTCTTCACGAAGTCGTTCGTGTACACCGCCTTCAGGTCGAGCCTGGCCTTGCCGATGGCCTCGTCGACGCTGGCGAGCGCGCGCAGCGCCGTCGCGCTGCCCTTGTCGGGGATGCTGCCGTCGGGCGAGAGCGCCTTCTTCGCGGCGAGGAAGGCGTCGATGTACACGGCGCGGTCGCCGAGCAGGAAGCTCTCGGGCACGGCCTTGATGATGTCGGTCGGGCCGGCGGCCTGGATCCACTTGCACGCGCGCACCATCGCGTTGGTCATGGCCTGCGCGGTGTTGGGGTTCTTCTCCAGGAACGACACCGGCGCGTACAGGCAACCGGCCGGCATGGGGCCGCCGAAGACGCGCTCGGCCTCCTGCGGGTCGCGCGTGTCGCTCACGACCTTCAGGTACCCGCCGCGCTGCAGCAGCGTGATCACCGGGTCGAGGTTGCTGATGGCGTCGATCTGGCCGCTCTGCATGGCCGCCACCGCGCCCTTGCCCGCGCCGACGCCGACGATGGACACGTCGGCCGGTTTCAGCCCCACCTTCGCGAGCAGGAAGTTCACGACGACGTTGGTGCTGCTGCCCGGCGCCGTGACACCGACCTTCTTGCCCTTCAGGTCGGCGATGCCCTTGAAGTCGGGCAGCGTCTTCGGGTTGACCCCGAGCACGATCTGCGGTGCGCGCCCCTGCAGGGCGAAGGCGCGCATGGCCTGCCCCTTGAACTGCATGTTGACCGTGTGCTCGAAGGCGCCGGAGACCACGTCGGCACTGCCGCCGACCACCGCGCGCAGGGCCTGCGAGCCGCCGGCGAAGTCGACGATGGTGAGGTCGAGCCCCTCGGCCTTGAAGAAGCCCTGCGTCTCGGCGATGGTGAGCGGCAGGTAGTACAGCAGGTTCTTGCCGCCGACGGCGATGGTGGCCTTTGGCTTCTCGAGGCCCTGCGCGAACGACAGCGAAGGCAGGGCGAGCGAAGCGGCGCCGGCGGTGGCAGACAGGAGGAGGTGGCGGCGTTGCATACGGTTGCTCCGGCACGGGACGGGCCGCCACTGTACCGAAGGCATTCGCGCACCGACACCCGGGGTGGCCCGCGTGCCGCCGCCTCCGGGTCCGCGCGGAACCGCCCGGGGACGCCCGGGCCGTTCGAGGCCGTTCGAGGTCGCCCGAGACCCGTTCGAGACCCGTACGAGCCCGCACAAACCCGGGTGCCGAACCGCAGCCGGCCGGTAGCATCGACGGCGCCCGGCACGAAGCGCGGCGCAACGACCGGCCGGACGGCAGGCTCAGGAGACGACGCCCATGTACGCAGGCCAGACGCCCTTCGCCCATCCCGACCGCATCGCGTTCGTGATGGCCACCAGCGGCGAGAGCGTCACCTACGCCGAGTTCGAGCAGCGCACGAACCGCCTCGCGCACCTGCTGCGCCACGAGGGGCTGAAGCGGCTGGACCACTACGCGGTCTTCATGGAGAACAACAGCCGCTACCTCGAGTGCAACGGCGCCGGGGAGCGCTCGGGCCTGTACTACACCTGCATCAACTCGTTCCTCACCGCCGAGGAGCTGGCCTACATCGTGACGAACAGCGAGTCGCAGGTGCTCGTCACGTCCGTGGCCAAGCTGCCCGTCGCGCGCGCGGCGCTGGCGCAGTGTCCGCGCGTCAGGCGCTGCCTGGTGGTGGACGGCGGCGATGCCGTGCGCGCGCTCGGCGACACGCGCTATGTCGACTTCGCCGAAGCGGTGGCGGGGTTCCCGGGCACGCCGATCGCCGACGAGTGGCTGGGCACGCCGATGCTCTATTCGTCGGGCACCACGGGGCGGCCGAAGGGCATCCTGCGGCCGCTGCCGGAGAACCCGCCCTCGCAGCCGCTGCCGCTCTTCCACTTCCTCAACAAGCTGTGGCGGTGCGAGGACGGCATGCGCTACCTCTCGCCGGCGCCGCTGTACCACTCGGCACCGCAGGCCAACGTGTCGCTGGCCATCCGCAACGGCGGCACCGTGGTGATCATGGAGCACTTCGACCCCGAGCAGTACCTGATGCTGGTCGAGAAGCACCGCATCACGCACACGCAGCTCGTGCCGACGATGTTCAACCGCATGCTCAAGCTGCCCGAGGCCGTGCGCCGGCGCCACGACCTGAGCTCGCTGCGCATCGCCGTGCACGCGGCCGCGCCGTGCCCGGTGCAGGTGAAGGAGCAGATGATCGAGTGGTGGGGACCGATCATCCACGAGTACTACGGCGCCACCGAGGCGATGGGCTTCACCGCCTGCGACACCGCCGAGTGGCTGGCGCACCGCGGCACCGTGGGCAAGGTGCTGATGGGCGACCTGCACGTGCTCGGTGAAGACGGCCGCCCGGCGCCGAAGGGCCAGCCCGGCGAACTGTGGTTCAAGACCGCCAACCCCTTCGAGTACTTCAACGACCCCGAACGAACCGCGCTCACGCGCTCGGCCGACGGCACGATGACGACGGTGGGCGACGTGGGTTATGTCGACGACGACGGCTTCCTGTACCTCACCGACCGCTCGACCTTCATGATCATCTCGGGCGGCGTGAACATCTACCCGCAGGAATGCGAGAACCTGCTCGTCACGCACCCCAAGGTGGCCGACGCGGCCGTGTTCGGCGTGCCGAACGAGGACCTCGGGGAGGAGGTGAAGGCGGTGGTGCAGGCGATGCCTGGAGTCGTCGCCGACGACGCGCTCGCGCAGGAGCTCATCTCGTTCTGCCGCGAGCATCTCGCGCACTTGAAGTGCCCTCGAAGCGTCGACTTCACCGAGGCCTTGCCGCGGCTGCCGACCGGGAAGCTCTACAAGAAGCCGCTGCGCGACCGCTATTGGGAAGGGCGGGGGAAGAGTCGGATCGTCTGAGCTGGCGGCTCGGGCGTGTGCTGCGCCCAGGGCGCGCCCGGCTGGCCCTCACGGGCGGTGAGGTCGGTTGTTGGCCACGGGCCGTCGGCCGGGTCCCGCCCCGGCGGGCGGGTCACTTTCATTTGCTGGCCCAAATGAAAGTAACCAAAGCAAAGGGCCTGATGCTTGGATGCGCCTGAGTGCTTCGGATGCGGTCCGCAGTTTGTTCTGCGCGCTTCGGGACGAAGTTCATGCGGTCAACTGTTTGCCGGGTGCGGCTCGGCCCTTCCGCTCGCCCGGGTTGCGGGCTCGCTTCGCATCGCCCTAGGCTTGCCGCGCCCCGGCCTTGGCTTGTCGCACGCGTTTGTCGCTCCCAAGGCCAGGGCCAAGGACGAGGCCACCTACTCCACGTCTGTTTGGTTGCTACCGAGAAGATCTCATGAGGGCCACCGAGCTTGGTGTTGAAGGGCGATGCGCAGCGAGCCCGCAACCCGGGCGAGCGGAACGTGGAGTGGCACCCGACAAACAGTTGACCGCATGAACTTCGTGCCGAAGCGAGCAGGCCAAACTGCGGACCGCATCCGGAGCGAGAAGCCTTGTCAGAACATCAGGCCCTTTGCTTTGGTTACTTTCATTTGGGCCAGCAAATGAAAGTGACCCGCCCGCCGGGGCGGGACCCGGCACCGTGGCAGTCACCAGCCTCCAATCGCAGGCCGAAAAGAGAAAGGGCCGCAACCCGCCAAAGGTTGCAGCCCTCCCAGGCAAGGGAAGAGCAGCGCTAGCTCAGCGCCCGTACACCTTCCCGAACAACACCCACGTCTTCCCATCGAAGCGCTGCAGCTGCTCGCGCTCGATCGGGTAGAAGTCGTCAGCCGCCGTCTTCACGTTCACGCCGGGCAGCAGCATCGGCAGCGTGATGTCCAGGCTCGCGGCCTGCTTCATCACGTTCTCGCGCGTCAGGTTGTCGCCCGCCTGCTTGAGCACCTGCACCAGGCCCTGCGCCACGGTGTAGCCGTAGACGTTGAAGCCGTCGGCCAGGTTGCCCGACGGCATGTACTTCTTCATGAAGGCCACCCACTCCTGGAAGCCCTTGTCGTTGGCCCATTGCGGGTCGGTCGGGTCCTTGATGTAGGCCGTGGTGATGATGCCCACCGCATTGGGCAGGCCCGCCGGCGTGAGCACCGAGCCCACCGACGACGACACGTTGTTCAGGTAGTGCACCGGCTTCCAGCCGATCTCGGCCGCCTTCTTGATGGCCTGCGCGGCGAACTTGGGCGTCGTGATGTTGAAGAACACGTCCGCGCCCGAGGCCTTCAGCGTGACCATCTGGCTGTCCACCGTGGGGTCGGTGACCTCGTAGGTGACCTTGGCGACGATCATCGTCTTCGCCTTGTCGCCCAGGCCGTCCTCGAAGCCCTTGAGGTAGTCCTTGCCGTAGTCGTCGTTCTGATAGAGCACCGCGATCTTCGCGTTGGGCTTCGTCTCCAGGATGTGCGCGGCGTAGATGCGCCCCTCGGCCTGGTAGGTGGGCTGCCAGCCCATCGTCCACGGGAAGTTCTTCGGATCGCCCCACTTGGTGGCGCCGGTGGCCACGAAGAGCTGCGGCACCTTCTTCTGGTTCAGGTAGCGCTGGATCGCGGTGTTGGGCGGCGTGCCGAGCGGGTTGAAGACGAGCAGCGCCTCCTCCTCCTCGACGAGCTTGCGCGCCATCTCCACCGTCTTGGCCGGGTTGTAGCCATCGTCCAGCGCGATGTACTTGATCTTGCGGCCGTTGATGCCGCCCTCGGCGTTGACCTTGTCGAAGTACGCGCCGATGGCCTTGCCGATCGTGCCGTAGGCCGACGCCGGTCCCGAGTAGGGATGGATGGCGCCGATCTTGATCTCCTTGTCGTCGGCACCGGGGTCGTACTTCTTCTGCGCCAGCGCGGTGCCGCTCAGCGCGGCCGCGGCCACGCCGGCCAGCGCCGCACGGATGAATGCACGCAACAACATGTCATGTCTCCTTGGGTCGGGCGTTGGAAGAAGAAGCAGCCGCGGAGAACCGCGACCGCCAGCGCAGCCACAGCGTGCGCACGAGGCCCATCACGCCGGTGGGCATCAGGTACATCAGGCCGATCAGCAGCACGCCGTAGATGGCGGCCGGCGCCGACTTGGAGATCTCGTCGGCGATGTTGGGCACGAACTGGATGAAGATCGCCCCAAAGAACGCGCCGGGGATCGACGCCAGCCCGCCCACCACCATGCCCACGAGCAGGAAGATCGACAGGTTCACCGTGAAGCTGTCGGGCGAGACGAAGGCGATGACGCTGGCACCCAGCGCGCCCGCCACGCCGGTGAACGCCGCCGAGACGCCGAACGTGAGCGACTTGAACACGGGCAGGTTGATGCCCATGGCGCTGGCCGCGATGGGGTGGTCGCGGATGGCGATGAGCGCGCGGCCCACGCGCCCGTGCAGCAGGTTCCACGCCAGCCAGAACATCACTACCACCACGGCCAGCGTGAAGAAGTAGAGCCACCGGTCGGAGTTGAACGGCTGCCCGAGGAAGCGGAAGCTGAAGGGCGGCTCCGGCTTGTTCAGCACGATGCCCTGCACGCCACCCGTCCAGCCCTCGATGAGCTTGTACTTGAGCAGCTGCGGCACCGCGAGCGCCAGCGCCAGCGTGGCCACCGCGAGGTAGTGCCCGCCGAGCCGCAGCGCCGGGAAGCCCATCAGGAACCCGAACACGAAGCACAGCGCGCCGGCCACCGGCAGCGTGGCCCAGTAGGGCACGCCGGCACGCTCCATGAGGATGGCCGCCGCATAGGCGCCCACCGCGTAGAACGCGCCGTGCCCGAGCGAGATCTGCCCGTTGAAGCCGGTGAGGATGTTGAGTCCGAGGATCGCGATGGCGTACACCAGCACGAGGTTGAACTGGAAGACGCGGTAGTTCTTGACCAGGAAGGGCAGCACGCAGAGCGCCGCCACCGCCAGGGCGAGGCCGAGCCAGAAGAGCGGCGAGCGCCACACGCCGGCCCCGGCCGGTGCGGTGGCGGTCGCAGTGCCGTCGGCGGGTGCCGCGGCCGCCCCGGAGGCCGTGCTCGTCGTCGGGCCGTTCATACCCGCGTCACCACGCGCTTGCCGAACAGCCCCGCCGGCATCAGCGTCAGCGTGCCGACGATGAGCACCAGCGCCACCGTCAGCTTGAGCTCGGTGCCGATGACGTAGGCGCCGAGCAGGTTCTCGAGCACGCCGACGACGAGGCCGCCGATCACGGCGCCGAAGGGGTTGTCCACGCCGCCCAGCAACGCCGAGGCAAAGCCGTACAGCAGGATGCCGGCCATCATGTTCGGGTCGAGGAACACCACCGGCGCCACCATCATGCCGGCCACCGCGCCGATGGCCGCCGCGAGCCCCCAGCCCACGGCCAGCATCCACGAGACGCGGATGCCCACGAGCCGCGCCGAATCGGGATTCAGCGCCGCCGCGCGCATCGCGAGGCCGAGCGACGTGAAGCGGAAGAACGCGTACAGCGCCAGCAGCACCGCCATCATCACCAGGAACGAGCCCATCTCGTGCGCCGAGAAGAAGCGCGTCTTCAGGAACGACTCCTGCGCGAAGGGGCTCGGGAAGGACTTGACCGTGTGGTCGAAGAGCCAGCCCGAAAGCGCGTTGAAGATCAGCAGCAGGCCGATGAACACGTTGACGTTGGTGAGCACCGGCGCGCGCTCCACCGGCCGCAGGACGACGCGCTGGATGACGAGGCCGGCCGCGAACGACACCGCCACCGTCACCGCGAACGCGGCCCAGTAGGGCCAGCCCTGCTGGATCAGCGCCCAGGCGATGAAGGTGCTGAAGGTGGCCATCTCGCCCTGGGCAAAGTTCAGGTGGTGCGTGGCCTGGTAGATCATCACCAGCGCCAGTGCCACCGAACCGTAGATGCAGCCGTTGGCGACGCCCGCGAACACCTGGTGCAGGAAGCCTTCCATCGTGCGGGGTCCCTTCGGTGGCAGGTGGCGTTGAGGTGGAGGGGCAGTGGCCGGTGCCAGGCAGTTCGTGTCGGCAGCGCGGGGTGGTCAGTAGCCCAGGTACACGCGCCGCACCGATTCGTCGGCCATCAGCGCCTGGCTCGTGCCCGAGAGCGCCACGCGCCCCGTTTCCAGCAGGTAGGCGTGCTGCGCGAGGCCGAGCGCGAGGTGCGCGTTCTGCTCCACGAGCAGCATGCTCACCTTGTCCTCGGCGTTGATGGTGCTGAGGATGCGGAAGATCTCGGCCACGATCTTGGGCGCGAGGCCGAACGAGGGCTCGTCCAGCAGCAGCAGCTTCGGGCGCAGCATCAGCGCGCGGCTGATGGCCAGCATCTGCTGCTCGCCGCCGGAGAGCGTGCCGGCCTGCTGGTGCCGCCGCTCCTTCAGCCGCGGGAAGCGCGCGTACATGCGCTCGATGTCCTCGGCCACGCGCGGCTTGTCGCGGCGCACGTAGGCGCCCAGGCGCAGGTTCTCCTCCACCGACAGCGCGGCGAAGGTGCCGCGCCCGTCGGGCACGTGCGCCACGCCGAGGCGCACGACGTTCTCGGTGGCGCTGCCCACGAGCTCCCGGCCCTCGAAGCGCACGCTGCCGCCGGTGCGCACCATCTGGCACACGGCACGCAGCGTGGTCGTCTTGCCGGCGCCGTTGGCGCCCAGCACGGCGGTGATCTGGCCGGCCTCGATGGCGAAGCTCACGCCGTGCAGCACCTGCGTGGCGCCGTAGGCCGCGGTGAGGTCGGCCACCTCGAGCAGGCTAGGCATGCGCGCCCGCGCCGAGGTACGCCTCGATCACGTCCGGGTGGTTCTGGATGTGCGCCGGCGGCCCCTCGGCGATCTTGCGGCCGAAGTTCAGCGCCACGATGTGGTCGGACAGCGCCATCACCAGGCTCATGTGGTGCTCCACCAGCAGCACGGTGATGCCGTGGCGGTCGCGCACGCCGCGGATGAGCGAGGTCAGCGCCTGCAGCTCCTCGTGGTTCAGGCCGGCGGCGGGCTCGTCGAGCATCAGGAGCTTCGGCTCGGCGGCGAGCGCGCGCGCGAACTCCACGCGCTTCTGGATGGCGAAGGGCAGGTCGCCCGCCAGCCGGGCGGCGTGCGGCGTCAGCTCCAGCTCGTCCATCAGCTGGTGGGCGCGCTCGCGCAGGCGCCGCTCCTCGGCCTTCACCCACGGCAGCCGCAGCGCGCCGGCGACGAAGCCGGCCGACGAGCGCGCGTGCGCGCCGACCATCACGTTGTCGGTGACGCTCATGCGCGTGAACATCGCCAGGTTCTGGAACGTTCGCCCGAGCCCGAGGCCGGCGATGCGGTGCGTGGGCACGTCGGTGAGCGAGCGGCCTTCGAGCAGGATGTCGCCGGCCTGGTACTGGTACAGGCGGCTCATGCAGTTGAAGAGCGTCGTCTTGCCCGCGCCGTTGGGCCCGATGAGGCCGCAGATCTGGCCGGCGTGCACGTCGAAGCTCACGTCCTCGAGCGCTACCACGCCGCCGAAGCGCACCGACACGCCACGCACGCTGAGCAGCGCCGCGCCCGTGGGGGCGGTGGCCGGTGCGGCGGCGGAGGCGGACGATGTGTTCATCAGTAGGCCCGATGCCGCCTCGGCAACGAGCCAAGACCCCTCGGGCTCAGGCGTTATAGGGGCCCGGTCCGGGGGCCGCAACGCGCGCTTCCCCTTAGCGCCCCCGACGCGCGCCCCCTTGGCTCCCCCTTTGCGCGCCTGGCGCGGCGCCCGGGCCGTGGCCCGCGTCGCCAAGGCGACACCCAGGGCCGCCTCGTGTCTGCAGCGGCGGCACCGCTGGCGCTCCCCTACGATGCAGACGCGATGGAAGCGCAACCCGACCTGCCGACCAGCCCCGCGGCCGACCGCAACAAGGGCCCCATCCTCGAAGTGCTGCGCACGCTGCTGCCGGCGCGGGCCCGCGTGCTGGAAGTGGCCAGCGGCACCGGCCAGCACGCGGCGCACTTCGCCGCGGCGCAGCCCGGCTGGCACTGGCAGCCGAGCGACGGCGACGCGGCCGCGTTGCCGGTCATCGCGCGGCGCTGCGCGTCGCTGCCTAACGTGGCCGCGCCACGGCAGCTGGATCTGCTGGCCGGGGGCGAGGCACCGTCCGCCCGGAGCGCCGTGCGCGCGGCCCGCCCGGGTGATGCCGGCGGGCGCTGGGAGAGCGCGGACGACGGGAGAGCCGGCGACGACGGCACGAACGACGGCACGGACGACGGCGCGGACGACGGCGCGGACGACGGGCGCGACCTCGACGCGCTCTACGCGGCCAACCTGCTGCACATCTCGCCGTGGCCCGCCTGCGCCGCGCTGATGCGGCTGGCCGCAGCCTGCCTGCGCGCGGGCGGGCTGCTCGTCGTCTACGGCCCCTTCGAGGTGGAAGGCGAGCCGCTGGCGCCGAGCAACCGCACCTTCGACGCCGACCTGCGCGCGCGCGACGCGCGCTGGGGCCTGCGCCGGCTGGGCGACGTGCAGGCCGAGGCGACGCGCGCGGGGCTGGTGTTCGAGCAGCGGGTGGCGATGCCCGCCAACAACCTCCTGCTGGTGTGGCGGCGCGCCGCGGCGGCCGAGGGGCGCTGATGCGGCAGGCCCACGCCACCTTCGACGTGCGCACGCCCGGCCGCGGCCTCGTCGAGATCACGCCGCAGGTGGCGCGCTGGCTCGCCGGCACCGGCATCGCCACCGGCCTCGTCACGCTCTTCATCCGCCACACGTCGGCGAGCCTGCTCGTCCAGGAGAACGCCGACCCCGAGGTGCAGCGCGACCTGGAGCGCTTTCTCGCGCGGCTGGTGCCCGACGGCGACGCGCTCTTCGAGCACGTGAGCGAAGGCGCCGACGACATGCCGGCGCACGTGCGCGCGGCGCTGACGGCCACCTCGCTCTCGGTGCCGGTGGTGGGCGGGCGCATGGTGCTCGGCACGTGGCAGGGCCTGTACGTCTTCGAGCACCGGCGGCGCGGGCATGCGCGGCAGGTGGTGGGGCATCTGATCGGCGAGTAGGCACCGCCGGCAGAGGGCGGCCCGACGACGCGGGCTGCCGACAGGCAGGCGCCGCCGGCCGGGGGCCGGAGGTCGATGGGCCGAGGATCGAGGCCGCGAGCGCCACCAGGGCGACGAGGGCGGCCTCGGCGAGGGAGATGCCGGGCAGGGGCATCGCGGCCGGGATTGCGGGCGCGGGCCTGGGCTGGCCGGGCGCGCCGTGGACCTTGAGATTCCCGCGCGACACGCGGGAACTTCAAGGCGCCCGCTTGCCGTCGGCTCATGGCTTGCGGCAGCACTCGTCGAGGCATCCATCCATGCCGCGAATGGCGGTCCCCCACGCCTCGGAAGAATCGGCCTGCCGCGCCTGCTCAACGGGCAGAGCGTGGCCAAAGTCGCAGCGTTAGGCACCGGATACCCGCCGCGCCAGGAAACTCCCGGCGCCGGCACCCACGCTCGCGGTTAGCCTTGGCGGCGCACTGCTGCCACCGCTAGGTGCCGCCCCGAGTTCGACACCCGCTGCCCCGCTGCCATCGTGCCGAAACCCGAAGAACGCGCCCGCCAGGAGATCGACCGGCTGCTCGCCGCCGCCGGCTGGGCCGTGCAGGACCTGGGCAGCGCCAACCTTGCGGCAGCTCAGGGCGTGGCACTCCGCGAGTTCCAGCTGCTGCCCGGCCACGGCTTTGCCGACTACCTGCTGTACGTGAACGGCAAGGCCTGCGGCGTGATCGAGGCCAAGAAAGAAGGCACGCCCCTCACCGGCGTGGAGCCTCAAAGCGCCCGCTACGCCCAGGGCCTGCCGCCGGCGCTGCCCGCGTGGCGCCGCCCGCTGCCCTTTGCCTACGAGAGCACGGGCGTCGAGACCCACTTCACCAACGGCCTGGACCCGGTGCCGCGCGCCCGCGCGGTCTTCGCCTTCCACCGGCCGGAGATGCTGGCCGAGTGGCTGCGGGTGGCGTCAGCCACTCCGGCGCCTGTAGCCACCACCGCCGAAGAACCGCCGCCGCCCTTCGCCGCCCCGGCCACCGTGCTCGCCCGCCTGCAGCAGATGCCCGAGCTCGTCACCGCCTGGGGCGCAGGCGGCGCCGACTTCAAGCTCTGGCCAGCCCAGATCCAGGCCATCCGCAACCTGGAGCAAAGCCTCGCCGCCAACAAGCCGCGCGCCCTCATCCAGATGGCCACCGGCAGCGGCAAGACCTTCACCGCCATCAGCTTCATCTACCGGCTCATCAAGTTCGCCGGTGTGCGGCGCGTGCTGTTCCTGGTGGACCGCGGCAACCTCGGCCGGCAGACCAAGAAGGAGTTCGACGCCTACGTCTCGCCCTACAACAACTACAAGTTCGGCGAGGAGTACATCGTCCAGCACCTCACGAGCAACCAGCTCGACACCACGGCGCGCGTGTGCATCAGCACCATCCAGCGCCTGTTCAGCATGCTCAAGGGCCGCGAGCTGGCCGAGGAAGACGACGAGCGCAGCACCGAGGCCACCGAGAGCCTGTTCAAGGACCCGGAGCCGATCGACTACAACCCGCGCTTCCCCATCGAGACCTTCGACCTCATCGTCACCGACGAGGCGCACCGCAGCATCTACAACCTCTGGCGCCAGGTGCTCGAGTACTTCGACGCCCACCTCGTGGGCCTGACGGCCACGCCCAACAAGCAGACGTTCGGCTTCTTCAACCAGAACCTGGTGATGGAGTACGGCCACCCGCAGGCCGTGGCCGACGGCGTGAACGTCAACTACGACGTCTACCGCATCCGCACCGAGGTGAGCGAGCAGGGCGCGCAGGTGGAAGCCGGCTACTGGCTGGAGACGATGGACCGCGCCACGCGCAAGAAGAACGCCTGGCAGCTGGACGACGACTTCGACTACGCCGCCGAGGAACTGGACCGCAAGGTGCAGGCGCCCGACCAGATCCGGACGCTGGTGCGCACGCTGCGCGACCGCTGGCAGGTGGACCTCTTTCCGCAGCGGCAGGAGCTGCCGAAGACGCTGGTCTTCGCGAAGGACGACAACCACGCCGAGGCCATCGTCGGCATCCTGCGCGAGGAGTTCGCACGCGGCAACGAGTTCGCGCAGAAGATCACCTACCGCACGACCGGGGCGAAGCCCGAGGAGCTGATCAAGGCCTTCCGCACCAGCTACTACCCGCGCGTGGCCGTGACCGTGGACATGATCGCCACCGGCACCGACATTAAGCCGGTGGAGATCGTGATGTTCATGCGCAGCGTGAAGAGCCGCAGCTTCTTCGAGCAGATGAAGGGCCGCGGCGTCCGCGTGATCAAGGACGACGACCTGCGCGGCGTGAACCCCGGCGAGCACGTGCACAAGGACCACTTCGTCATCGTCGACTGCGTGGGCGTGTGCGAGCACGACCTGACCGACAGCCGCCCGATGGACGCGAAGAAGACCGTGCCGCTGCCCGCGCTGCTGCAGGCCGTGAGCCTGGGCAACGTGGAGGAAGAGGTGCTCTCCAGCGTGGCCGCCCGCCTGGCGCGGCTGGACACGCAGCTGACCGAGGCCGAGCGCGCCCAGGTGCGCACCGCCAGCGGCGGGCTGGACCTGAAGATGCTGGCCGGCGCCATCGTGCAGGCGCTGCAGCCGGCCGACCACGAGCGCAGCCCGCAGGAGCTGGAAGCCGCGCTGCGCCAGGCCGTGCTGCCGATTGCCAACCCGGCGCTGCGCCAGCTGATCGTGGGCCTGAAGGCGAACAAGGACCTCGTCATCGACACCGTCACGCAAGACCGTGTCATCGAAGCCGGCTTCAGCGAGGCGGCGCGCGAGCGGGCGGCGGGCATCGTGCAAAGCTTCGAGGCCTTCATCGCCCAGCACAAGGACGAGATCACCGCACTGCAGATCCTCTACAGCCGCCCGGTGCGTGCGCCACTCACCTTCGAGGACATCAAGGCCCTGGCCGACGCGCTGCACGCGCCGCCGCACCTGCTGGACGAGAGCACGCTGTGGCAGGCCTATGCGGCCTTGGACAAGAGCAAGGTGAAAGGCGCGAGCCGCCAGCGCATCCTGACCGACCTGGTGAGCCTGGTGCGCTTTGCGATGCAGCAGGACAACGAGCTGGTGCCGTACCCCGAGCGCGTGGCGCGCAACTTCCAGGCCTGGATGGCGCAGCAACAATCAGCCGGCCAGTTGTTCACGCCCGAGCAGCAGCGCTGGTTGGAAATGATCCGCGACCACGTGGCGGCGAACCTGGGCGTGACGCTGGAAGACTTCGAGTACGCGCCGTTCAGCCAGCAGGGTGGGTTAGGAAGGGTGCATCAGTTGTTTGGTGGGGAGCTGGAGAAGGTGATCGAGGCGTTGAATCGGGAGTTGGTGGCGTGAGCGCGCTGGCGGCGGAGGCGGCGCGGGTGGAACCTGCGAAATGGATGCTGCGCCCGCTCGCGGAAGTCGCAGACATCCTTGACAGCCGACGGGAGCCCATCAACTCCAAGGATCGGGAGTCACGTCATGGCCCGATCCCGTACTACGGCGCCACCGGACAGGTCGGCTGGATTGATCGCCACATCTTCGACGAGGAGCTAGTCCTGCTGGGCGAGGATGGCGCGCCCTTCCTAGATCCACGCAAGCCGAAGGCCTACGCAGTGCGAGGAAAGTCATGGGTGAACAACCACGCTCATGTACTCCGTGCCCGGGCGGTGCCGACTGGATGGTTGACTCATTACCTGAACTTCATCAGCTACGAAGGGTTGGTGACGGGTACCACTCGTCTGAAACTCACCCAAGGCGCGATGCGTGCGATCCAGGTACCCGTGGCGCCCGAACGGTTGATGCGCGACACCGTCGCCGAGATCGAAAAGCAGTTCTCCCGTCTCGACGAAGCCGTCGCCAACCTCCAGCGCGTCAAGGCCAACTTGCGGCGGCAGCGCGCGGCGGTCCTACGCGCCGCCGTCAACGGGACGTTGCTGGGCGACGAGCGGCGCTCGGATTGGACTGCCACGACGATTGGTGAGGTGGGCCGGGTCATCAGCGGACTGACCAAGAACCCCAAGCGTGAGGGCATGCCGCGCAAGTTGCCCTATCTGCGGGTGGCCAATGTCTATGCCAACGAATTGCGCCTTGATGAGATCGAGTACATCGGCGTTGCCGACCAGGAACTTGACAAGTTGCTGCTTCGCGAAGGCGATCTGCTCGTCGTCGAAGGCAATGGGAGCCCCGATCAGATCGGCCGCGTGGCGCTCTGGGATGGCTCCATTCCCGACTGTGTGCACCAGAATCATCTCATCAAGGTCCGCTTCGGCGATCGCGTGTCGCCAAAGTGGGCGATGACGTGGCTGCTGTCGCCTGGCGGGCGGCGCGAGATCGAACAGGTGTCGAGTTCCACCTCCGGCCTGCACACCTTGAGCACCGGCAAGGTCGCCCGCTTGCCGATGCCGGTTCCGCCTCTCGCCGAGCAGCACCGCAGCGTTGCCGAAGTCGAACGCCGCCTCTCCATCGTCCGAGAAGTCGAGGCCCAAGTTGATGCAAACCTCCGACGAGCAGAGCGGCTGCGACAAGTCGTTCTGGCCTCTCACTTCGCAGGCCGGAACTAGCGGCAAACCAGATCGTCAGATGAAGGAAGGGGGATAACGTGCTGAAGTCCATCTCCTCACTGTGGAAGAAGCCTTCACTTCAGTCATTTGACTCACTGCTTACGCGCGAGCGCCTCATACAGGGCGGTCGCATCGTAGTCATTGACGATGAAGAACCTCTGCTGATTGACGAGCTGCGTCGCGTCGGATTCGCGGTCGACCACGACAAGACCGGCAGCGACCTGCGCAACTATGACAATCAGATCTACGACGTCGCAATCGTGGACTACCACGGTGTTGGCGGGCAACTCGGGGCTGGCCAGGGCCTTGACCTACTGAAGCACATAAGCCGCGTATCTCCTCGCACACGGCTGGTGGCGTACACGTCACGGAGCTTGACCGCTGCGGAGTCAGAGTTCTTCAGGCTCAGTCATGTTGTGCTGCCCAAGGACATGGGTCTGGGCGACTCTCTTGTACTGATCGAGGGCGAGTTGAAGAAGTCGCTTGAGAAGGAGCATTTGTTTGAGTCGCTGATCGACAAACTGGCCGTGACCGACGGCGCCCAGCGCGAGAGGGTCCAAGCGGCGCTTGTGCGAGCCCTCTCCAATAACAACGAGGGGCAGTTCAAGGAGTTCGTCAGCAAGTTTGCCGGCCAAGCGGCGGAGAAGTCGGTCGAGATCATCATTGACAAGCTGTTCTGACTGCAATCAATGATTCCATCGCTTGTCCCGTTGTTTGATGCCCGGCGGAGCGAGCTACTGGATGGCCAGTTGGTGCGCGCGTCCGACTTCTGCAAGAAGGCCATCGGACAGCGTGCCGAGTGCCTGGCGCACTACAAGGGCCTGCAGCAGAAGCCAGAGGGCTACTACCAGTGCCCATTCGGTTTCACGAGTCGCAGCTACTTTCTTGATGGGCAACTATGGATTGCCACCGGGATCGTTGCGTTTCCGCGGTTTGACTCCAAGCAAGAGCGCGAGATGGCAAAGCAATACCCGACGACGAAGGTATCGCGTGAATCGGTGGAGGCAGGTATAAGTTACCTACGGGACGTGGAGCAATACAGAGCTGATGCAATTCGGGAGGCGGGCAAGGTGCTACCGCAGGCGTTTCACGAGTTGCGAAAGCTGAATGCTGCGGTGCTGCAGCACGCGGAACGCGAGATCGGTGACCGCGGCGAGACGAGGGGTTTGGCGAGCATCAAGAGCGCGGCTGAGCTCATGCGAAACAACTTCGACATACTCGAAGCGCTGTCAAATATCGAAGGTATGCGCGCGTTGCCGAGTGACTCGACCATTAATCTGTTCGACTTGGCCTTTAAGCTGAAGAGGGTCATGCAAGAGCGCGCTGCTTCGCGGAACATCGGCATCAGCGTGAACGGAGTCCGGGCAATCACTCGAGGCAGTCAGAAGTCTTTCCCAATCGTCCCAGCCGTGCTGCTCGAGAACGCGATCAAGTACGGCACACCAGGGACGGTGATCTACGCTGACATAAGCGTGGAGGGGAACACCGCACGGCTTGAAGTGACGAACGAGTCGACCGGATACATTGATCCGGCGAGGTGCTTCGATCGAGGCACCCGCTTTTCTACCGGCGTTGAAGGAGGCGGGTTCGGACTGTTCCTTGCGCGGGAGATCGTTCAGTGTCATCACGGCGCTATCCGCTGCGAGGCATCGGACCGAACCGTTCGTATGGTTGTAGAACTACCGCTAGTAACCGTAGTGAGATAGCCGGCCAACTGCGCAGGACGAAGCGTCTGTCGCTATGGCCCTTTGTGCATCACTGTCCTCAAGTTGACCGATCGCATCAGCCATGGACTCAAGAACATTCTCTGTTCAGCAGGTCTATCAGGACCGGCGCCAATACCGTGTTCCGTTCTACCAGCGCCCCTACGTCTGGAATCGCGACGATCAGTGGCAAAGGCTCTGGGAAGATATTCGAGATCGCGCGGAGTCCCGCATCTCTGGCGCAAAGGCTGTGCCGCACTTCATGGGAGCGGTTGTCCTGGAGCCTCAGAAGAAGCCTGGGCTGCTTGGAGTAGAGCGCTTCCACATCATCGACGGACAGCAGCGCCTGACAACACTGCAGTACGTCTTGACTGCTGTCTGCCATGCGCTTCGGGAGGTGGCCCAGCCGAGTTTGCTGCCGCTGCTTGAAGGGTGCTTGACCAACCCGAACCCCGCCACGATGGAAGACAAGGAGGTCGAGCAGTTCAAGCTCTGGCCGACCTTCCGTGATCGCAAACAGTTCATGGACGCCATGACGGCAACAACTGTCGAGGAGTGGCGCGCCCGTTTTCCGGACAGCTTCACCAAGGCAGGCTCACTGAAGAAGATCGGTGTGGATCATCCTCCGGCCTTGGAAGCGATCTACTTTTTTCGCGAGGCGATGCTGGAGTGGATCAACGATCCGAGCGAGCCGGATGTTGCCGGCAGGACGATGGCTCTCGCGTCCGCCGTGCTCACGGACTTGTCGGTCGTGTGCATTTCGCTCGGCGAGGAGGACGACGCGCAGGTGATCTTCGAGACGCTCAACGGACATGGAGCCGAACTGCACGCGACTGACCTCATCCGCAACTTCATCTTCATGCGAGCGGGAAGCGACGCAGACTACCTGTATACGAATCTTTGGAGTCAGTTCGAGTCCACTCTCTGGTCAGAGACCCAGTCGCGCGGCCGCCTAAATCGACCGCGGCTGGAGTGGTTCGTACAAACGGCGGTACAAGCGGAGACCGGTGAGGAGATCGATATCGGCCGGCTGTACGCGGGGTACAGGCGCTGCGCGGACAGCCGTCCAGCGTTGTATGGGGCGGCCGGTCAGCTCGAGTTCCTCAACCGATATGGTGAGCACTACAAGGCGCTGGTCACCGGCACTGGCGAAGCGCCAATCGCGCAGTTTGGGCGGCGAATTGCCGCATGGGATGCTTCGCCGACCCATGCCGTCGCACTTCGGATTGCGAGCTCGGGACTCGATGGCGAAGAGCAGAAGAAGCTGTATGGCTATATCGAGTCATTCCTGGTCCGGAGCGCCGTGTGCGGCTTGACGCGCAAGAACTACAACAAGGTCTTCGCGCAGCTCCTGAAGAAGCTGGCTGATGGTGGTGCGGATCCGAAGTCACTGAAGGCACTACTGGCGGAACCGACCGGCGAAGGCTCGCGCTGGCCGCGGGATGAGGAGTTTCGTCGGCAGTGGTTGGAAGCGGCGCTGTATCCGGGCCGTCTCGACGCCGCCAAGTTGAGAGGAATGTTTCACCGAATGGAGACTGTCATGCGTTCGGCGTTGACAGAGGAGTCCGTGCCGCTAGCTTTCGATGTACTCGACATCGACCATGTGCTTCCCCAGCACTGGTACACGTACTGGCCTTTGCCGGGCGGAAAGGTGGTCAGCGCCGAGGAAGCGCAAGGCGCAACCCTCCTTGCCCTCGCCGGACAGGACCTGGATCCGGGCCAGGCGGCGATGTTCCGCCGTGAGCAGGCGATACCGCGGATCGGTAACCTCACGATGGTTCACTACGGCGTCAACCGCTCCCTTCAGAACAGGGAGTTCGAGGCGAAGCGAGAGAAGTTCTTCGACCACTCAAACCTGCAGTTGAACCGCGGCCTGACGAAGGCGACCTTCTGGGATGAGGATGCAATCCAGAGTCGCAGCGAGATGCTTTTCGAGTTTGCACTCCGGCTCTGGTGCAGCCCTACATGACGGCCGCGCAACCCTTCTCCCTCCGCATCTTTGTCGCCGACGGGGACCCCGATGGCCTGTGCGCTGAGCGAGAGGCAATGGGCTGAATGCCCAATTCGGGTATGCTCATGCCCAATATGGGTATGAAGAGGAAAGCGGCACCCGTCAAGCCACGCTCCATGGGCTTGGCAGACGCGCTGTTCTCCGGCACCCAGCAGCGCGTGCTGGCGTGGCTGTTCGGCCAGCCCGAGCGCAGCTTCTACGCCACCGAGTTGATCGGCCTGGCGGGCGCGGGCTCCGGTGCGGTGCAGCGGGAGCTGGCCCGCCTGGCGCAGAGCGGCCTGGTCACGGCGCGGGCGGTCGGCAACCAGAAGCACTACCAGGCCAACCCCGAGGCGCCGATCTACGCCGAGCTGTGCGGCATCGTGCAGAAGACGGTCGGGCTGGCCGAGCCCTTGCGCGAGGCGTTGGCGCCGCTGGCGGCGCGCATCCGGGCGGCCTTCGTGTACGGGTCGATCGCCAAGCGCGAAGACACGGCATTGAGCGACATCGACGTGATGTTGATCAGCGACGACCTGCCTTACTCCGACTTGTACGCGCAACTGGAGGCGGTGAGCCACCGGCTCGGGCGCACGGTGAACCCGACGATCTACACGCCGCAGGAACTGGCCAAGCGCGTGAAGCGCAAGGAGGCGTTCGCCACCCGCGTGCTGGCGCAACCCAAGCTGTGGCTGATCGGAGGCGAAGGTGACCTCGGCGTTTGAGAACCTCTGTGGCCCTGGCAAGCCGCTGAAGGCGGAGCCGCCCGATGCCAACGAGTTTGCCGGGTTGAAGCGCTCGGGGTCGGCGCGGCTTAAGGATGCCGGCATCGCATCGCTCTCGCTCGAGAGCCGGTTCGACCTGGCCTACAACGCCGCGCATGCCTTCTGCTTTGCGGCGTTGCGCTGGCATGGCTACCGATCGGGCAACCGGTACATCGTCTTCCAGTTGCTGCCGCATACGTTGGGCCTGGGCCCGGAGGTCTGGCGCGTGCTCGCCAAGTGCCACGAGCTGCGCAACCGCGGCGAGTACGAGGGCGACCTCAACATCGACGAGCGCATCGTCACCGATCTGCTCGCGGCCTGCCGGTCCGTGGCGGCCAAGGTCCAGGCGCTCGCGCCCCCACCCCATCCATGAACGCCTCCACCCTCGTCCAGAAGCTCTGGAACTACTGCAACGTCCTGCGCGACGACGGCATGAGCTATGGCGACTACGTCGAGCAGCTCACCTACCTGTTGTTCCTGAAGATGGCCGACGAGCGGGCGCAGCCCCCGTACAAGCAGGCCAGCATCATCCCCGCTGCCTACGCGTGGCCCTCATTGCTCAGCAAGGACGGCGACGAGCTGTTCGACCACTACCGCCATTGCCTGGAGGCGCTGGGCCAGCTGAAGGGCACGCTCGGCGTCATCTTCGGCAAGGCGCAGAACAAGTTCCAGGACCCGGCCAAGCTGCGCCGGCTGGTGGTAGACCTGATCGACGCCGAGAACTGGACGGCGCTGGGCGTGGACGTGAAGGGCGACGCCTACGAGGGCCTGCTGGAGAAGAACGCACAAGACACCAAGAGCGGCGCCGGCCAGTACTTCACGCCGCGTGCGCTGATCCAGGCGATGGTGGACTGCATCGCGCCGAAGGCCGGCGAGACGGTGTGCGACCCGGCCTGCGGCACCGGCGGCTTCCTGTTCGCGGCCTTCAACCACGTGGTGGCGCGCGAGCCCAACCTCACGCGCGAGCAGAAGCGCTTTCTCAAGGAAGAGGCGTTCACCGGCTACGAGCTGGTGCAGGCCACGGCGCGCGTGTGCGCGATGAACCTGCTGCTGCACGGCATCGGCAGCGAGAAGAGCGTGCCGGTGAAGGTGACCGACGCGCTGGCCGCCGACCCCGGCGCGCGCTACGACGTGGTGCTGGCCAACCCGCCCTTCGGCAAGAAGAGCAGCACCGTGATCGTCGGCGAAGACGGCCGCGCCACGAGCGAGAAGGACATCATCGAGCGCGACGACTTCTGGGCCACCACGAGCAACAAGCAGCTCAACTTCGTGCAGCACATCAAGACGCTGCTGAAGATCCACGGCCGCGCGGCGGTGGTGCTGCCCGACAACGTGCTCTTCGAAGGCGGCGCCGGCGAGACCATCCGCAGGAAGCTGCTGCACGAGTGCGAGCTGCACACGCTGCTGCGCCTGCCCACGGGCCTGTTCTACGCGCAGGGCGTGAAGGCCAACGTGCTCTTCTTCGACAAGAAGCCGGCGAGCGAGACGCCGTGGACGAAGAAGCTGTGGATCTACGACCTGCGCACGAACAAGCACTTCACGCTGAAGACGAACCCGCTGAAGCGCGAGGACCTGGACGAGTTCGTGGCGCTGTACCACCCGGCGAATCGGCAGGTGCGGCAGGCGACGTGGAGTGCCGAATCGCCTGAAGGCCGTTGGCGCGCCTACGACTACGCCGAGCTGGTGGCGCGCGACAAGGCAAGCCTGGACATCTTCTGGCTCAAGGACGAGTCGCTGGCCGACTCCGACAACCTGCCCCCGCCGGACGTGATCGCGCAGGAGATCGTGGAAGACCTGGAGGCGGCGCTGGAGCAGTTCAGGCTGATTGCGGAGGACCTGAAGGCCGGGGAGGCTGGGGCATGAGCCGGCGTCGATCGTCGCCCGCAGAAGACTTCGTCGACATCGTGTCGCGGTTGCCCTGGTGGCTGTGCCTGCTGGTGGGCGCTGCGAGCTATGCCTTCTTCGCCTGGCTGGCTTCCCGGGCTGTCGGCGCGCCGGGTGTCCCGGGATCTGGATACCTCCCCGGCGTGGTGATGCGCGGTCTGGCTACGGGCGCCCAATACTTCGTGCCGGTCCTCTGTGGCCTGGCGGCACTGGTGTCGGTGGTGCGGAGCCGGCGCGGAAAGACGCTGCTCGAGGAAGCCAAGTCGGCGCCCGGGCGCTCGGCCATCGACGGGATGTCGTGGCCCGACTTCGAGCGCTTGGTGGGTGCGCTGTTCCGCGAGCGTGGTTACCGTGTGATCGAGACGGGTGGTGGCGGCGCTGATGGCGGAGTGGACCTCGTCCTTGGCAGGGGCGGTGAGAAGTTCCTCGTGCAATGCAAGCAGTGGCGGGCCTACAAGGTTGGCGTCTCGGTCGTTCGTGAGCTCTACGGCGTGATGGCGGCGCGCGGCGCGGCAGGCGGGTTCGTCGTGACGTCCGGGACGTTCACCGACGAAGCCCGGGCCTTTGCCGAAGGGCGCAACGTGACGCTGCTGGACGGCCAGGCGTTGGCCCGGTACCTCGCTTCGCCATCGAACCGGGGCGAGGCCGTGCGCCCGCCCACCGAGGCCGCAGTGCGGCGCCGGGACGAAGGGGCATCGGCCACGCGCCAGGCGGCCTCGCCCGAGGTGCTTGGGTGCCCGAGCTGTGGTGCGCCGATGGTGCGCCGGGTCGCGAAGCGTGGCGGGAACACCGGGGCGGCCTTCTGGGGTTGCAGCACCTACCCTCGTTGCCGCGGGACTCGCGCGGCGCAGTGATGAGGGGCGTGCGGTTCGTTCGTTGAGTTGCCCAGCCGGGCTGGAGATGCCGTGAAACCCACCCACGTCCTCGTCGACCTCGAGAACAACCAGCCCACGCTCGACGACGTGCGGCGCCTCGTGCCCGAGGTGACGCACGCGTGGCTGTTCCACAGCCGCGGCCAGGTGAAGCGTCTGGCCTCGTTCGCGCCGCTGGGGGCGGAGCAGACGCCGGTGCCCATCTCGCGCCCGGGCAAGAACGCGCTCGACTTCCACCTCACGTTCTACGTGGGGTACATCGCATCGCGCAACCCGGGCGCGCGGATCGTCATCGTGGCCATCGACCGTGGCTACCGGCCGATGATCGAGCACGCGGTGTCGCTGGGCTTCGACGTGACGCAGGTGCCGTTCAAGCCTGGGGCGGCGACGGCGAAGAAGGCGGCCAAGAAGGCCGTCAAGAAGGCCGCCAAGGCTGCGGCGGGCAGGAAGTCCAGCAAGCAGGGCGCCGGCAAGAAGGTGACGGGCAAGTCGGCCGCAGGTGATGGAGTGGCCGGCCAGCCGGTCGTCGGCAAGCAGTTGGCCGAAAAAGGACAGGCTGGAGAGTTGGCCGCCCCGGCGGCTGGCCAGAAGGCGGCCAGGAAGAGCGCCGCGCGCAAGACGGCTGCCAAGCCACCCGAGGCCGGCATGGCGCCGGCGAAGAAGGGTGCAGCGGCCAAGGCACCCAAGGCGCCTCCGATGGCCCGGCAGGCCGCTGCGAAGACGCGGCCAGGGAAGAAGGCCGGCGCGCAGGCGCGGCTGCCTGCTGCGTCCATCGCGCCCGCGAGTGTTCCGGAGGTGCAGGCCGCCAAGGCACCCGCGCCCAGGCGGTCTGGCGCAAAGGCGACCGTCGCGAAGCAGCCCGCGAAGAAGTCGGCCGCGCCCAAGGTCCCCGCGAATCAGCCCTCTCGCCCCTCTCCCGCGAAGGCAGCGGCGAAGACGGCTCACGTTCCCGTGCAACCTGCGGTGCGCAAGGCGGCTTCGGCCCAGAGCCGCGGTCAGCCCGATCGCGCGCCCAAAGCCCCGGCCGGCCCGCAGACGCGAGTCAAGCCACCGGCCGCCGAGAAGGTGCTCGCCAACCTGCGCACGATGGGCGAGAAGCGGCCCAAGAAGCTGCGGCAACTGCGGCGCTACGTGTCCTCGATGCTCGGCACGGGCGAGGCCGACCCCGCGGTGGGCCGCCTCGTCGAGCACCTGGTCGCCTCCGGGTTCGTGCGCGTGAACGGCGAGGCGCTGGCCTACGGGGCCGCAAGGGGTGGCGGAACTGGCTGAGGCGCGGGGCATCGGCGCCGCCGGGTTTCGATTGGGCGATCGTCGGTCCTTCGATTGGACGAACCGCTTCTTTCACTGGGCCGACGGTGCCGCAAGGTGCCACCCACCAGGGCGCAGGGTGAGTGCTCTGTCGGCCCGCCGGGCTTGCTGATAACTTCGGCATGCTGTGCCGCGTGCTGCCGTGCGGCTCGTCGCTTCGCTGGCAACGCCTCGACCCATGCACCCACCCACCCCCGACACCCTCGCCGCCCTCATCCCCGACGGCGCCACCGTCACCGTGCACAAGGGCGACGCACCCGACGTGCCGATGGCGCTGGCCCTGGCGCTCGTGCGGCGCGGGGCGCGCGGGCTGCACGTGGTGACGCTGCCCACCTGCGCCTACCCGGCCAGCGGGATGATGCTCGACATCCTCATCGGCGCGGGCTGCGTGGCCTCGGTGGAGACCTCGGGCGTCTCGCTGCACGAGCTGGGGCCGGCGCCGCGCTTCACGCAGGCGGTTAAGGCGGGCACGCTGAAGGTGCTCGACAGCACCTGCCCCGCGGTCTATGCGGCGCTGCAGGCCGGCGCCAAGGGGCAGCCCTTCGCGCCGCTGCGCGGGCTGCTGGGCACCGACCTGCTTCGCCACCGGCCCGACTGGCGCGTCATCGACAACCCGTTCCGCGCGCAGGCCGCGGTTTCGGCCGACGCATCGGGTGACGTGGCGGGAAGCGAGGTGGGCAAGGAGGCGGGCGATGTGCGCGGCGACGTGGCCGCAGACATGGCGCGCGACCCCGTGGTGCTGCTGCCGCCGCTGAACGCCGACTTCGCGATCTTCCATGCCGCGAAGGCCGACGAGGAGGGCAACGTGTGGGTCGGCCGCGACCGCGACCGCGTGCTCGCCGCGCACGCCGCGGGCACGACGCTCGTCACCGTGGAAGAGCGCGTGCCGGGCAGCTTCTTCGCCAGCGAGGTGATGGCCGCGGGCACCATCCCGGCCGCGTGCATCGGCGCCGTGGCCGTGGTGCCTGGCGGGTGCTGGCCGATGGACGTGAAGGGCGGCATCGCGCTCGACGTCGTGCGTGAGTACCAGCGCGCCGCGCGCACCGACGAGGGCTTCGCGGCGTGGCTGGCGGCGCACGCACACGTTCCCATGCACGCGCCGGCGGCCGCGTGAGCGCGATGGCGCCGGCGCGCCCCGAGGAACTCTATGCCAGCGTCGTGGCCGACCTGCTGGCCGGCGTGCGCAGCGTGGCGGTGGGCATGCTCTCGCCGATCCCCGGAGCCGGCGCGCTGCTGGCGCGCGAGCTGGCCGCGCAGCGCGGCGAGGCGCTGCGCCTCACGATCCTCGGCAGCCACGTGCACAGCCGCTTCACGAACGGCGGCGCGGAACTCTTCGATCTCGCGGGCCGCGGGCGCATCGATGCGTTCTTCCTCAGCGGCGGGCAGATCGACGGGCAGGCCAACATCAACCTCGTCGGCACCGGCGAGTACCCGGCCACGCCGGTGCGCTGGTCGGGCTCGTTCGGCTCGGGCTACCTCTACTTCGTGGTGCCGCGCGTGGTGCTGTTCCGCTGGGAGCACAGCCGCCGCACGCTGGTGAAGCAGGTGGACTTCATCAGCGCGCCGGGCACGTCGCCGCCGGGCGTGCACCGGCCGGGCGGGCCGGTGGCGCTGCTGACGAACCTGTGCCTCTTCGCGTTCGACCGCGCGCGCGGGCGCTTCGCGCTGCGCAGCGTGCACCCCGGGCACACGCTGGAGGAAGTGCGCGACAGCACGGGCTTCGACTTCGACGGGCCAGGCGGTGAGGGCGACGCGGGCGCTGGCCCCGTGCCCGTTACGACGGTGCCCGGCCCCGAGCGGCTGGCGCTGCTGCGCGGGCCGGTGGCGCGCGAGATGGCCGGCGTCTATCCGATGTTCGCGCGCGAGGTGTTCGGGTTGGGAGCGGGCGACGCCGCCACGCCGGCCGCCCCCGTCGAAGGCGCGGCATGAGCGAGGAGACGGGCGCCACGCCGCGCGCCCTGCGCCTCCTGGTGCGCGGTTTCGTGCAGGGCGTGGGCTACCGCTGGAGCCTCGTCCGCGAGGCCGAGCGCCTGGGCCTGCGCGGCTGGGTGCGCAACCGGCGCGATGGCTCGGTGGAGGCGCTGGCCGCGGGCCCGCAGCCGGCGCTGCGGCAGCTCGTCGCGTGGGCTCGCCGCGGGCCGCCGGCGGCGCTGGTGCAGCAGGTGGACGAGCAGCCGGCCGAAGGGCCCGAGGTGGCCGAGGTGGAGGCGATGACGGGCTTCGAGCAGCGGCCCACGGCGTGACGCGGCCGCCGGGCGGCGGCCCGGTGAGCCTGCGCTCTGCCGGGTCCGAGCCGCCCTAGTCCGGCCTGAAGAACAACCGCCACAGCCGCGCCAGGTGCGTGTCGCGCCAGGTGCGCGGCGGCGGTGCGCCGCGCCTGGGCCGCGAGGGGTGGTTGGCGGCGGCGCGCAGCTCGTGCTCGGCGGTGTCGAGCAGCGGCAGCAGGTCGGTGAAGGCCGGTGCCAGCACGCCGGCGCCGCACTGCGGGCAGGCGGCGGCGCGCGTCGGGTCGAGCGTGGTGCCGCAGGCATGGCAGGGCCAGCGCAGCGGCACGCCGTCGGCCGGCGGCAGCGGCTGGCCGTCCACGCCGCGCTGGCGCAGCGCATGGCCCAGGCGAGGCAGGTCCACCACCAGCAGCGGCGTCGCGCACCACGGGCAGGTGTCGCCGGCATCGAGCGCAGGGCCGTCGACGAGGCCGCCGCAGCTCAGGCAGTGCAGCGTGCGGCGGCTCGCCTTCAGCGCGCTGCGCTCGGGCGGCAGCAGCGGCCGCACCAGCCCGCGCTCGGCCAGCAGGCCGGCATCGGTGTGCAGGTGGCCGTGGCCCGAGGGGCACTCCTGCATCGGGAAGCGCCCCCAGCGGCTGCGGTTGTGCACCGTCTTCAGCGGTTGCGCGCACACCGGGCAGGGCAGCACCGGCGGGCGCGCGGCCGGAGCCGGTGACCGTGCCGAAGGGAAGGCCGGCGAGGCCGGCGTGGAGCCGGTCGGCGCGTCGGCCGTCGAGCCTGCGCGCGACGACGCCTGCACGCGCAGCTCGTCGCGGCTCATCTCGCGCAGCAGCTCGACCCAGCCCAGGCCCGCGAGCTGCACCGATTCGAGCGTGTCGAACCACACCAGCCGGCACGCGGCGCAGTGGTCCACGTCGATCGTGCGGCCGGTGTGGGCACGCAGGCGCAGCAGTGCCATCGAGGCGCGGCACTGCGGGCAGGCGCGCGGCGTGTCGTCGGCGGGCGGGCGCATGGCGCATTCTGGCCGGCATGGCCGCCATGGCGCACCGCGCAGCCGGCCCGGCAGGCGGCGCGCGTGCCAACTTCGCCCGCGGGCCGGATGCACACGCCGCGCGGCGAGCGGTGCACGCGCCGGGCAGCCGGGCTCTCCGGCGCCGGAGCCAGCGCCGAGCCGGCGCCGAGCCATCCCCGATTCGGTAACGAGCCGGCACCGGAGCGCGCGCCTGCCGGAGACGCAGGGATCGCGGCGCATCACGCATCGCCGCCGCGGCCCGAGCATCCTCGACGAGCGTGCACAACGCCGCGCGGCCGCGCGGGACGCGGCGCTATCCTCGCCCGCTGCCTCGCCCACTGCATGAACCCGTACGAGAGCTTCGCACTGGCCGGCGCCCTGGCGCTCGGCACCCTGGCCTGCCTGCACGCGCTGGTGTGGCAAGCGCAGCGCCAGGCCTGGTCGGCGATGTTCGCGCTCGGCCTGGGCGCGCTGACGGTGGTCTTCGCGTTCGACTCGTCGCTGCGGCCGGTGGGCGAGGAGGTCGCGCTCGCCAACACGCTGCTCAGCGCGATCTCGCTGGTGCTGCTGACGCTGGGCATGCTCGGCTACGTGCAGGTGCCCCAGCCGTGGCGCCGGCGCCTCGCGGTGCTGGCGATCGGCGTGGCCGCGGTGCTGGTGGCGCTGCGCATCGGCGAGGTGTTCGGCCGCCAGGGCGGGCGCATCGCCTACGTCGCCTACATGGGCCTGATGGCCGTGCTGCTGCTGTGGGCGCGCTGGCGCGAGCCGCACCGCGGGCACGGCCTCGTGCTGCTGGCCATGCTCACGTACCCGGCCGCGGTGTGGATGGCCCGCCGCGGCAGCCTGGACCCCGGCCTGCTGCGCTATGCCATCGTCGTGCCCACGGTGGTGCTCGGCATGACGGTGCTCACCACCGGCATGCTGCGCGCGCAGCGGCGGGCCGACGACGAGATCGCGCAGCGCGCCGGGGCCGAGGCGGCGCTGCGCGAGCTGAACGATTCGCTGGAGCAGCGCGTGGCACGCCGCACCGCCGAGCTGGCCGAGATGGTGGCCGGGCTGGAGAGCTTCAACCGCAGCGTCTCGCACGACCTGCGCGGGCCGCTGGGCGGCATCGCCGGGGCGGCGCGCGTGGCGATGCAGGCGCTGGACGCCGGCGACGTCGACAAGGCCCGCCGCACGCTGCCGCTGGTGTGCGAGCAGGCCGACCGCTCGATGGAGCTCGTCAACTCGCTGCTGACGCTGGCGCGGGCCGGCGAGAGCGGCGAGTTCAGTCCGCGCACGGTGGCGCTGGACGAATTCGTGCCCGAGCTGCTGGCGCGGATGCGGCAGGAGTCGGGCGCCGCATCGCTGCCGGTGACGGTGGGCCCGCTGCCCACGGTGCAGGCCGACCCCGTGCTGCTGCAGCAGGTGTTCATGAACCTCGTGGGCAACGCGATGAAGTTCTCGCGCGGCGCGCCTTCGCCGCACGTGGAGATCGGCGCCGAGCGGCGGCCCGAGGGGCCGGTGCTCTACGTGCGCGACAACGGCGTCGGCTTCGACAGCACCTCGGCCGGCGCGCAGCACCTGGGCGAGCCGTTCATGCGCCTGCACGGCGGGCGCTTCGCGGGCAACGGCGTGGGCCTGTCGATCGTCAAGCGCATCGTCGAGCGGCATGGCGGCCGCCTGTGGGCGAAGTCGGCACCGGAGCAGGGCGCCACCTTCTACTTCACGCTCGGCGCAGCGGCGGCCTGACGGGCGGGTGCGGCGCGGCGCGACGAGGGAAGGCAAAGCAAGGCAAGGCACGCGTTCGATGCCCCAGCACCTCGACCCGCACGGCGGCCTGCCGGCCGGCACCGCCGCGATCCTCGCCGAGCACCCCATCGCCCCCGAGGTGCGCGCGGCGATCCTCGGGCACCTCGCCGCGATCGAGCGCGAGCACGAGGTGCAGGTGCTGCACGCCTGCGAATCGGGCAGCCGCGGCTGGGGCTTCGCCTCCCCCGACAGCGACTACGACGTGCGCTTCGTCTACGTGCACCGGCGCGACTGGTACCTCACCGTGGAGCCCGGGCGCGACGTGATCGAGCTGCCGATCAGCGGCGAGCTCGACATCAACGGCTGGGACCTGCGCAAGGCGCTCGGGCTGCTGGCCAACTCCAACCCGGTGCTGCTGGAGTGGCTGCGCTCGCCCATCGTCTACCGCGCGCACGAGCAGTTGGCGGCACGGTTGGCCGGGCTCTGCGCGCGCCATCTCTCGCTGCCGCGGGCCTACCACCACTACCTCTCGATGGCGCGCCGCAACTGCCGCGAGCACCTTCTGGGCGAGGTGGTGCGCTACAAGAAGTACCTCTACGTGCTGCGGCCGCTGCTCGCCGCACGCTGGATCCGCGCCGGCCGCGGCGCGCCGCCGATGCGCTTTGCCGAGCTGGCCGAAGGCACGCTCGACGCCGTGGCCGACGCGGCGCTGCGCGCCGAGATCAATCGCCTGCTGGCCGTGAAGATGCGCGCCGGCGAGGCGGCCACCAGCCCGCGCTGGGAGGGCATCCACGCCTTCATCGTCGAGGAGCTGGAGGCCGCACAGCGGCACGCGCAGGCGATGGCCGCCGGCGACGCCGCGCAGGCGCCGGATCCCCGGCTGCAGCGGCGGCGCGAGCTGGACGCCTTCCTGCGCGAGGCGATCGAGGCCGCGGAGGCCCTACGATCCGCGCCATGAAGCTCGCCCGCCCTCTTTGCGGATCGATCATCGTGCTGGCCGGCGCGTGCGCGCAGGCACAGGCGCAGTCGCCGCCGCAACCCGCGCCGCCGCCGGCCGCGGCACCGGCGCCGCTGCAGCCCGCGCCAACGCGCGGCCGGCTGCTCTACGAGACGCACTGCATCGCTTGCCACAACTCGCAGATGCACTGGCGCGACGGCCGCATCGTGCGCGACTGGGCCGGGCTCGCCGGGCAGGTGCGCCGCTGGCAGGAGCGTGCGAACCTGCAGTGGAGCGACGCCGACATCCTGGAGGTGGCGCGCCACCTCAACGCCACGATCTACCGGTTGCCGCAACCCGGCCCGGCCTGACCGGCCCGGGCGGCGCGCCGGCCGCTGCGCGGGCCGGCTAGCCGACGCGCCCGACCACCAGCACGGCCATCCACGGCCACACCAGGTTGGCCAGCGCGAGCACTCCGGTGCCGACTCCTGCCGCCGCCGGGGCCGGGCCGAAGGCCTGCGCCGCCGGCTTGGCGCGCGCGAACGCGAGGTAGAGCGCCAGCAGCAGCACCCCCGGGCCCGTGCTCGCGCCGACGATGCAGAAGGACAGCGTCACCAGTGCCGGCCAGCCGAGGTCGCGCCCGCGCCGCACCGCCGCCACCGCCGCCGCCACGAGGCAGGCGGCCGCGATCGCCAGCACCACCGGCAGCGCCGTCTCCGACCCGCGAAGCAGGCCGCGTGCGCCACCGGTGGAGAGGACCAGGCCGTGCAGCAGCAGTCCGAGCACGTTGAGGACGCTGACGAGCCCGAAGGCGACAAAGCGGAAGCGGTCGAAACGGCGCATCGTGTGAGCGGGCCGCCAGTGTTGCCGCGCCTCGCTCCATCGTTGATCGACCCGACGCCCCGCGCCTTCAGCCGCCCGGCGCCTGCCGGCGCGCCGGGCGCCGATTCCTGCACGCGAGACGCGTTGGCTCGCGCGCGGATCGACCGGCGGTCGGCGGGCCGGAGGTGTTCGTGGATGGCCACACACGTCCCTGCGTGTTCGTGCATGGTCGTGCATGGCCGTGAACGGCCGTGCCTGTCCGGACATCGCGGTGCCTGTCCGGTCATGGCCGTGCGTGGGCTCGTCCTGTCGACGCGCCGCGCAGGCCAGCGGCACGCGTCGGAGCGTCGGGCTGCACGCGCCTGGCGGGCGCCGTGCTTGCTCCCGCGCAAGCCACGCGGTGCCCGTCGGCTCTACGCTTCGCGTCCGGGTGCCGGAACGACCGCGCGCCCGCGGAGAGTGTTGCCGATGGCGTTGCGAAGCGTCCGAACCTTCGCCGTGCGCGTGCTGCGCACGGTGCTCGCCCTGCTCACCGTGACGAGCCTCGTCGTGGCGGGCCTGGCGCTGTGGCTGCGCGACGACTTCACGCGCGAGATCGAGGCCGAGCGTGCCCGTGTCGCCGCGGGCAGCCGCGTGGTGGCGACGGCTTGCGGCGCCGTGGAAGTGGCCGAAGGCGGGCCGCGGCCCGGGGCGGCCGCGTCGTCCGGACGCGACCGGTCGCTGCCGCTGCTGGTGGTGCACGGCAGCGGCGGCGGCTTCGACCAGGGCCTTGCCCTCGCCGAGGACTACGCGGCGCGCGGCTGGCGCGTCATCGCGCCCTCGCGCTTCGGCTACCTGCGCACGCCGTGGCCGAGCGACGTCGCGCCTGCCGGGAGCGGCGCGGCGGCCGACCTCGGTGCGCGCCAGGCCGACCATCTCGCCTGCCTGCTCGATGCGCTCGGCGTGGCCGAGGTGGCGGTGATGGGCGTGTCGGCCGGCGCGATCGCGGCCACCGAGTTCGCGGTGCGGCACCCGGCGCGCATCCGGGCGCTCGTGCTGATGGTGCCGGCCGGTCATCGGCCGGAGACGACGCCGGCGCTGCCGGGCTGGGCGCAGGTGCTGCTCGAGGCCCTGGTCTCCTCGGACGCGCCGTTCTGGCTCGCGTCGCGCTTCGCGCCCGACACGGTGCGGCGCTTCGTGCTCGCCACGCCGCCCGAGGTGTATGCGGCAGCGACGCCGGCCGAGCGCCAACGGGCCGACCGCATGATGCGAGAGATCCTGCCCGTCGGCGCGCGCCGGCAGGGGCTGCTGCACGACACGTTGGCCACGCAGGCGGTGCCGCGGCCGCGGCTGGAGGCGATCGGCGTGCCGACGCTCGCGATCAGCGCGCGCGACGACGGCTTCGGCACGCTCGCCTCGGCCGCGTACTCGGCGCGTCAGATCCCCGGTGCGCGCCTGCTCGTCTTCGAGCGCGGCGGGCACCTGCTGCTGGACCGGCAGGCGGAGGTCGTGGCGGCGGTCGAGGCTCTCGTCGAGGCGGCGGCAGCGGGCCCGGTGCGCGCCGCGGCGCCGGCGGCTGCCGCTTCGTCGGGCGGCCGCGCGACGGGGCGCTGACCCCCGACGCCGTGGCCGCGCGTTCAGCGCGGCGGCGCGTGCTCGCGCATCCAGCCGGCCCAGTAGTCGACGCACGCGCGCACCTTGGGCAGGCGATGCCGCTCCTGCAGCATCACCGCGAACATCGGCACCGGCGGCGTGCGGAAGCGTCCGGGCAGCACCGGCACGAGCGCACCGGCCTTCACGAGCGGGGCGGCGACGAGGTCGACGATGCGCCCGATGCCGGCGCCGCTGAGCAGCAGCGCGACGAAGACGGCCGTGTTGTCGGTGCGCGTGTGGCCCTGCACCTGCAGCACCTGGCCGCCGTCGTAGCTCCAGCGGTTGAGGCCGGGGCTCGCGGTGTTCGCCAGCAGGCGGTGGTGCGCGAGGTCGGCCGGCGCCGCGGGGGTGCCGTGCCGCGCCAGGTACGCCGGCGCCGCGTAGAGCGAGCGCGTGAGCTCGCCGATGGGCCGCGCCACCAGCGTCTCGCTGGCCGGCGTGCCGGTGCGGATGGCGACGTCGATGCGCTCGCGCGCCATGTCGACGAGGCGGTCCTCGGCCGAGATGTCCAGGTGCAGCCCGGGGTGCCGCTCGTGCAGCCCGGGCAGGCCGGGGGCGATGACGGCCTGTGCCAGCACCGCGCTGACGCTCACGCGCACCCAGCCGCGCGGGCCGGCGATGCGGCTGTCGATCTCGCCCTGGAACGCCTCGGCGGCCTCGAGCATGCGGCGCGCCGCGGTCACGAACGCGGCGCCCTCGTCGGTGAGCGACAGGCCGTGCGTGCTGCGGTGGAGCAGCCGCGCGCGGCAGGTCTTCTCCAGCCGGGCGAGCGCGCGCGTGACCTGGCTCACCGGCACGTTGCGCTCGCGCGCGGCCGCCGACAGCGAGCCGAGCTCCACGGTGCGCAGCAGCAGCGCCGCGTCGCCGAGGTGCAGGTCGGGCGGGTGGTCGGCGGCTCGTGCGGTCGTCGAGGGCGCCGGCGGCGCGGACGGCGTGGTGATGCCCGGCGGGCGCGGCGGGCGTGCCGCGCGAACCGGCTGCGGGCGTGGGGGGGCGGAGCGGGGCCGTGGCTGCATCCGCGCACTCTGAGGGGCTTTTGCAGGAACTGCAAGACCGTCTGCGGCGATGCGGCGTTTCCCCAAGGGTTGCCGATCCCTAGAGTGGCCGCCATCGCCATACACCCGCAGGAGACCGAGCCATGTCGCTGCAACCGATCACCGACCGCCGTCACCTCGACGACCTGGACGCGCTGCGCGTGCAGGCGCGGGCCGAGGCCGAGCGCCTGCGCCGCGAGGCGATCGACGACTTCTGGCGCGGTGCGAACCACCTGCTGGAGGACGCCGCACAGGCCGGGCTGCGCAGCGCCGCCCGCCTGGGAGCGCGGTTGCGCCGGCGCGCCGGCGTGACTGCGTGACAGCATGACGGCATGACGGCATGACGGCATGACGGCGGCGTCCGCGGTCGGCGTGGGCGTGGGCGTCGGCGCCGCGGGCGCGGGCGCGTTGCCGCCAGACCGGGCATGACGCGCGGACCACCCAGGCCGCGTCGGCCGCCTTATGCTGGGTGCGTCCCCGCCTTCGTACCCGGCCCGTGCCCCTCTTCCCGACCCTCGACGAATCCACCCTGCGCGAGAGGCTCGCGCCGCCGCGCGCCGGCAAGCGCCACCGCATCGTGCTGGACACCGACGCGGCCAACGAGATCGACGATCCGTTCGCCATCGCCTGGGCGCTGCTCGCGCCGGAGCGGCTGCAGGTGGAGGCCTGCCTCGCGGCGCCGTTCTCGTTCGAGCACCGCCGGCACGAGGTGCTGCGCGCCCGCCTTGCGCGCGACCGGCCGGCCGCGGCGAGCGCCGAGGACTTCGAGCTGCTTCGACTGCACGCCGCGAAGCTCGCCTTCTGGGAGCGGCATGGCTGGGACCCGGCGACGCTGTCGCTGCCGTCGTTCTGCACGCCGGCCGAAGGCATGCAGCGCAGCGTGCAGGCCATCGAGGCCGTGTACGCGCACCTGCGGCTGCCGCATGCGGGGCGCGTGTTCGCCGGCTCGACGCGCTACCTGCGCTCGCCGGCCGAGCCCGAGCGCAGTGCGGCCACCGACGCGCTGATCGCGCTGGCGGGCGGCGGTGGCGACGGCGAGCACGAGCACGAGCACGAGCACGAGCACGAGCACGAGCACCCGGCCGAGGGCGAGGGCCACGGGACGCCGCACGACGGCCCGCTGTACGTGCTCGCGATCGGCTGCCTCACCAACGTCGCGAACGCGCTGCTGCTCGAGCCCGGGCTCGTGCGGCGCCTCGTCGTCGTCTGGACGGCGGGCTACCCGTCGCACGCGCCGCACGTGAACCGCGCCTTCAACCTCGAGCAGGACCGGCTCGCGACGCAGGTGGTCTTCGACAGCGGCGTGCCGCTGGTCTACCTGCCCGGCTACCACGTCGGCGCGCAGCTGCGCCTGTCGCTGCCGGAGATGGAGCGGCACGTGCGCGGCGCGGGGGCCATCGGCGCGCACCTGCACGAGCTCTTCACGCACAACCCGCTGTGGCCGCTGATCGGCACCGACGCCGCCGAGGCGCTGCATCCGGCGCGTGCCAGCAGCTGGGTGATCTGGGATCTGATCAACGTCGCCTGGATGCTGGAGCCGGAGTGGGTGCCGAGCGAGCTCGTGCGCACGCCGCGTCTGGGCGACGACCTGCGCTGGCAGCGCGGCGAGGCGGACCGCGGCCGCCCGTGGATGCGCGAGGCGCACGCGGTGCAGCGCGACGCGATCTTCAGCGACTTCTTCGCGCGGCTGCGGCGCGCGCCGTGACCGGCGCCGTGACCGGCGCCGTGGCCCGCACCGTCATGCGCACCGTCACGCGGGTCGTCACGCGCGCGCGCAAGGGCGTGTGCTCGCTCCAACCTTCGGCGCCTGCCCTGGCGGCGGCCAGGCAGGCTCAGGCCGGCTCCGGCCCGAAGTGCCGGGCAAGGGCGGCGCACTCGTCGACGACGAAGGCGATCCCGTCGCGCGACAGGTAGTCGTCGACGCGGCCGCGCACGTGCGCCACGAGCGCCTCGGCGCTGCGCGCGGCGGACCAGTCCTCGCCTGCGGCGGCCTCCTGCGGCGCCGCGGCCGACAGCGCGCGCCACTTCGCGCACCAGGTCACCGCCCACAGCCACATGGCCTCGCGCATCGGCACGATCCAGGGCCGCCAGGTCGCGGGGTCGCCCGTCGCCGCGAGCCAGCGCTCGCAGGCGGCGCGGACCTCGTCGCGCGTGAGCACGGCGCGACTGTCGACGTCCCAGGTCGTGGACGTGTACAGCGTGGCGTGCGCGAGGTCCAGCGGCGGGTGGCTGTAGCGCGCCTTCTCGAGGTCGACGATGAAGGCGCGCCCGGTCGCGGTGACGAGGAAGTTGCCGGGGTGTGCGTCGAAGGTGATGAGCCTTCGCGGCGGGCGCGCCGGCGCGGCGACGAGCCGGCGCCAGCGCGCGCGCACGCGCTCGATGCGCGCGCGCGCGTCGGCGGGCAGGGCCGCGGCGTCGAGATGCGCGGCCTGGGCGTCGATCTCGCGCGCCAGCGCGGCCAGAGCGTCGGGTTCGTCGAGCAGCGGCGCGCGGTCGCGCGGCTCCGGCAGCGGCAGGCGGTGGATGGCCGCGAGCGCGTCGACGAGCGCCGGCAGCGCCGCGGGCAGCGGCGCCGGCGCCCCGGCGATCTCCTCGACGAGCAGCGCGCCGCGCTCCAGCGGCGTGCCTGGCGCCGTGGGCGCGATGAGACCGCGCAGGCGGGGCGCGTGGCCGCTCGCCGACGCGCGCTCGAAGCAGGCGGCCTGGTAGCGCAGGTTCGCGTCGGGGGCCAGGCCCATCTGGCTTTGCTTGGGCACGCGGGCGAGCAGGCCGCGGCCGACGAGGCGCACGTGGTGGTGTGCCAGGCCCTTGTCGGGCAGCGGCTCCAGCTCCAGCGGCCCGGCGTGGCCGGCGGCCTGCAGCGCCGGGCGCAGCGCATCGAGCAGCGCGGCAAGGGCAGCGCCGGGGGCGGCTGCGGGTTCGGGGACCGGCGCGCTCATGTCCCGGTCGCGGCAGGGCGAGACGGAGGGCGCACCGGTCAGGCGGCCTCGGACGCCGAAGAGGGGCCGCCGGTCGCGGCCGTCGCCAGCTGGACGAGACGGCCGCCGCACGCGGCGAGGGCCGCGTCGGCGTCGGCGGCGTCGTGCGTCACCAGCACCATCGGCAGCCGGCGCTCGCGGGCATGCTGGAAGACGAAATGCCGGAACGCGCCGCGCAGGTGCGCGTCGAGCTTGCCGAACGGTTCGTCGAGCAGCAGCGCGCGCGGCTCGGCCAGCAGCGTGCGCAGCAGCGCGACGCGGGCGCGCTGTCCGCCGGACAGCGTGGCAGGGTCGCGCGCGCCGAAGCCGGCGAGGCCGGCCTCGGCGAGCGCCGCCTCGATGCGCCGGTGGCGCTCGGCGCGCGGGCGCACCTCGGCCGGCAGCGCGAAGGCGAGATTGCCGCCGACGGTGAGGTGCGGGAAGAGCAGGTCGTCCTGGAACAGCAGGCCGAGGCGCCGGCGCTCGGGCGGCAGCGGCGTGAGGTCGAGCTCGCCGATCGACACGCGGCCTCGTGCTTCGAAGGCGGCGTCGAGCGTGCCGGCCAGCCATGCGAGGAGGCTGCTCTTGCCGCTGCCGCTGGCGCCCATCACGACGAGGCATTGGCCCGGCTCGACGACGGCATCGAGCCGCGCGACCAGCGGCTGGCCGGCGACCGCGATGTGCACGCCTTCGAGGCGGAGTGGCGTGTTCACGCGGCGCCCTTGCGGTGCGGGTGCAACAGGCGCGGCAGGGCCAGCGCCAGGGCATAGGCGGCCAGCGGCAGCAGCGCCTGCAGCACGGCCCACACGCCGATGACGCGGCGATCGGCACCGGCGGCGAGTGTCACCGCCTCGGTCGTGAGGGTGGCCACGCGCCCGGCGCCGGCGAAGAGCGTCGGCAGGTACAGCCCGACGCTGACGGCGAACGCCACCGCGGTGGCCAGCGCCACCGGCGGCAGCAGGATCGGCAGCTTCACGCGCCAGAACACGCGCCAGCGCGAGGCGCCGAGGCTCAGGGCGCTGCGTGTGTAGCGCTCGTCGTAGGCGCGCCACGGGTCGGCGAGCGAGAGGAAGAGGTATGGCAGCACGAAGACGAGGTGGGCCCAGACGACGGCGGCGAGCGTCGCGTCGAGCCCGGCGCGCACGAGCAGCACCTGCGCGCCGAACAGGAACGCGACCTGCGGCACGAGTAGCGGCAGGTACAGCGGCCAGTAGAGCGCATCGGTCGTCGCGGCGCGCAGGCGCGGGCCGGATGCCGCCGGCACCCCGGTCGCGCGGCCGAGGCTGCGCCGGCGCGACTCGTTCTCCAGGCACGCGACGCTGAGCACGAGCGAGATGGCCGTGGCCAGCAGCCCGATCATCACCGTCGCCACGAGCGGCCCTTGCAGCGCCGCGGCCTGCCGCTGCCAGTGCGCGGGCGTCCACGCCGAGGGCCAGGCGTCGGGGTAGCGCCACTGCGCGGCCACCGACCACAACGCGAGCCCGGCCAGCGCCAGCGCCGCGAGCCCCAGGCAGGGCAGCACGAAGCGGCCGGCCGCCTCGCCGAGCGTGGCGAGCGCGCTCGTGCGTGCGCCGCGCTCGAGCCAGCCCCGGCCCCAATGCGCGAGCCATCGCTCCAGGCCGAGCCAGGCCGCGAGGCTGGCCGCCACCACGGCCAGCAGCAGCATCGCCGCGGCGGCGGCGGGGAAATACAGGCTCACGTCCGGGTCGGAGAACCAGCGCACGGCCAGCACGGCCAGCGTCGGCGGGTGGCCCGGGCCGAGCACGAGCGCGACGTCGACGACGGTGAGCGAGAAGGCCAGCACGGCGAGGATCGGCAGCCGCATCTGCGGCACGAGCTGCGGCAGCACGACCTTGAAGGCGGCCGCGGCGGGCGCGTAGCCGAGCGCGCGCGCGGCGGCGAACTGCGCGCGCGCGTCGACCTGGTTCATCGCCGACAGCGCCATCAGCATCAGGTAGGGCACCTCCTTCAGCAGCAGCGCCAGCACGAGCGGCCAGCCGCTCCAGTGGCCCACCGTGCTCACGTCCGGCGGCACCTCGAAGCCGGTGAGCCCGGGCGAGACCCAGCGCAGCAGCCAGCCCGAAGGCGCGATGAGGAAGGCGAGCCCGATGGCCAGCGCCGAGTGCGGTGTCGCGAGCAGCGGCGCGACGGCATGGCCGATGCGCGCCGCCCACGGCCGGTGCAGCACGAGCGCCGCCCAGCCGAAGGCGACGATGGCCGACAGCAGCGTCGCGGCCCAGCCGGTGGCCAGCGTGGTGGCGAGGCTGGTGGCGAAGCCCGGCTGCGCGGCCAGCCGGCGCCAGGGCTCGAGGCTCGGCTCGTGGCCGCCCAGGGCGGGCAGCACGCCGATGGCCGGCAGTGCCGTCCCGGCCAGGCCGGCGACGATGGGGCCGGCGAAGGCGAGCAGCGTCAGCCGGGGGGCGAGGCGAAGCGGCCACGGAACCCGGGCCGCCCGGGCGTCGCTTTCGGGAGGGCTCAACGGCTGGTGCGCCGCTGCCATTCCGCGGTGATGCGCGTCATCCAGCTCGCGTGCGGCTCGAGCTGCGGGCGCGAGAGCTGCGCGGCGGTGGGCAGCGCCGGGCTGTCGGTGATCTGGTCGAACAGCGCGCGCTGCGCCGGCGAGAGCCTGCTCGCGTCGAGCACGTTGAGCGCGCCGATGTGCTGGATGTCCTGCGCGCGCGCCTGCGTGGCCGGCTCGAGCAGGAAGTTGGCGACCACCATCGCGCCTTCGCGCGCGCGGGCGTTGTAGGGGATGGCGACGAAGCTCGTGTTGCCGATCGTGCCCTTGGCGAAGGTGAAGGTGCGCACGCTGGCCGGCAGCAGGCCGGCGCGCGACGACACCGCGGCCTCGGCCGGGTTGAACGAGATCGTGATGTCGATCTCGCCGTCGTTGAGCAGCTGGCGCTGCGCCGAGCCGTTCTCGGGGAACTGCCGGCCCTTGCGCCACAGGTGCGGGCGCAGCTGGTCGTACCAGGCCCACAGCGGCGCGGTCAGGCGCGCGAAGCTCTCGTCGGTGGCGGGCTGCTGGAAGGGGGCGGCATCGGGCGCGAGGTCGACGAGGGCCTGCTTCAGGAAGGTGGCGCCGAGGAAGTTGCCGGCGTTCGGGTGCGTCAGCCGCCCGGGGTGGCGCCGCGCCCAGGCGAGCAGCTCGGCGGCGCTGCGGGGCACGTCCCTCGCGTCGCGCAGGCGCTCGCCGTCGTAGACGAAGACGATCTGCGCCATGCGCCAGGGCACGGCGTAGCCGTCGACCGGGGTCGTGAAGTCGACGACGTTGGAGCGCTTGTTCGTCGTGTCGACGTAGCGGTGGTTCGGCAGGCGCTGCACCACCGGGCCGAAGAGCAGGCCCTGCTGCTTCATCGCGAGGAAGTTGGGGCCGTTGATCCAGACGAGGTCGACGCTGCCGCCTTCGTGGCGGCCGGCCGTCTTCTCGGCGACGACGCGGGCCACGGCCTCGGCGGTGTCCTTCAGGCGCACGTGCACGACGCCGACGCCGTGCCGCTCCTTCATCTGCTGGCCGACCCAGACGATGAAGTCGTTGGTCTTCTCGTCGCCGGCCCAGGCGTTCCAGTAGACGGTCTGTCCGCGGGCGCGCTCGAGCACGGCGGTCCAGTCGGCGGCGCCGGGGCCAGGGCCGGAGCCGGCCTGGGCCCGGGCGGAACCGACCGTTGCCGGCACGATCCCGCTGCTCGCGAGGCCGAATGCGGCCAGCAGCGCGCGTCGCGCCGGGTCGTGTGCGGGACGCACGGGCCTCATGAGCGGATCCTCCTGTCGTCGCTTGTTACCGGGCGGCACTGTACGGGAGCCGCTGGGCCGACCCGTCTGCCGCTTGCCGGTCAGTCGACTGTCGAGGCACGACCTTACCGGCGCGCGCATCGGCCTGCGCGCCGCCGGGCTTGCCGCCGGGCCCGGTGCCTGCAATGCAGTTTGTCTTTTGTAGACAATCTGCAAACGGCCGGCTAGGATCGCCGGCATCCTCCTCGAAGAACTGCCCAGGAAGAGTTGCCGATGAACGCCCGCGTCCCCGTCGTCGATGCCCCCAAGCGCGAGGCCATGCGCATCGCCGGCGAGAAGGTGCACGCCAGCAGCCCCGACCGGGTGATCGAGGTGCGCTACCCCTACACCGGCGAGGTGGTGGCCACGGTGCCCAAGGCCACGGTGGAGGACGTGCGGCGCGCGTTCAGGATCGGCCGCGACTACAAGCCGGTGCTCACGCGCTACGAGCGCTTCCGCATCCTGAACAAGGCCGGCGACATCATCGCCTCGCGCAAGGACGAGATCGCGCGCCTCATCACGCTCGAGTCGGGCCTGTGCATCAAGGACACGCTGTACGAGGTCGGGCGCGCCTCCGACGTGCTGCTCTTCGCCGCGCAGCAGGCGCTCGTCGACGACGGCCAGAGCTTCAGCTGCGACCTCACGCACCACGGCAAGAGCCGCCGCGTGCACACGATGCGCGAGCCGATGATGGGCGTCATCTCGGCCATCACGCCGTTCAACCACCCGCTGAACCAGGTGATCCACAAGGTGGCGCCGTCGGTGGCCACCAACAACCGCATGGTGCTCAAGCCCACCGAGAAGACGCCGCTGGCCGCGATCCTGCTGGCCGACGTGCTCTACGAGGCGGGACTGCCGCCGCCGATGCTGAGCGTCATCACCGGCGACCCGAAGGAGATCGCCGACGAGATGCTCACCAACGAGCACGCCGACATCGTCACCTTCACCGGCGGCGTGCCCATCGGCAAGTACATCGCGGCCAAGGCCGTCTACAAGCGGCAGATCCTCGAGCTCGGCGGCAACGACCCGATCGTCGTGATGGACGACGCCGACGTCGTGAAGGCCGCCGACCTCGCCGCCAACGGCAGCTACAAGAACAGCGGCCAGCGCTGCACGGCGGTGAAGCGCATCTTCGTGCACGAGAAGGTCGCCGAGGCCTTCACCGAGGCGCTGCGCGCCAGGACCGCGGCCTGGAGCTACGGCGACCCGCTCGACCCGAAGGTCGACATGGGCACGGTCATCGACGAGCCGGCCGCGAAGCTCTTCGAGCGGCGCGTCAACGCCGCGGTGGCCGCCGGCGCGCGGCTGCTGCACGGCAACCGGCGCGAGGGCGCGCTGTACTCGCCGACGCTCATCGACCGCGTGAAGGGCGAGATGGAGGTCGTGAAGCAGGAGACCTTCGGCCCCGTGTCGCCCGTGATGACCTTCAGGAACCTCGACGACGCGATCGCGCAGGTCAACAGCACGGCATTCGGGCTGTCCAGCGGCATCTGCACCAACCGGCTCGACGACATCATGCGCTTCGTGAAGGAAGCCCACGTCGGCTCGGTGAACGTCTGGGAGGTGCCGGGCTACCGCCTGGAGGTGACGCCGTTCGGCGGCATCAAGGACTCGGGCCTCGGCATCAAGGAAGGCGTGCAGGAGTGCTGCAAGGCCTTCACGAACCAGAAGACGTACTCGATTCCCTGGTGACAGCGTGTTGCAGTCCCCGGGGCCGGCGTCGCGGAGGGCCGTCGGGCGCGACTAACATCGTCGCCTCGTTTCCGTGATCCACCTCCTCAACCTCCTGGCCGCGATCGCCCTGCTGGTGTGGGGCACCCACATCGTCCGCACCGGCATGATGCGGTTGCTGGGCGAGAACCTGCGGCTCGTGCTGGCGCGCTCGTTCAGCAACCGCGGCAACTCGGTGCTGGCCGGCATCGGCGTCACCGGCCTCGTGCAGTCGAGCATGGCCACGTGCCTGATGCTGGCGTCCTTCGCGGGGCAGGGGCTCGTGACGACCTCGGCGGCGCTGGCCGTGATGCTCGGCGCCGACGTCGGCACGGCGCTGATGGCGGCGGTGTACTCGTTCGACCTGTCGTGGGTCTCGCCGCTGCTGATCTTCGTGGGCGTGGTGATGTTCGTCTCGCGCCAGAACAGCGACGTCGGCCGCGCCGGCCGCGTGCTGATCGGACTCGGGCTCATCACTCTGGCGCTGCAGCTCATCGTCGCCAGCACCAAGCCGATCATCGCGCAGCCGGCCGTGCGCACGCTGCTCGCCTCGCTGCCGAGCGAGGTGATGCTCGACATCGTTGTCGGCGCGGTGCTGACGGTGCTGGCCTATTCGAGCCTGGCCATCGTGCTGCTGACGGCCACGCTGGCGGCCTCGGGCCTGGTGCCGGTGCCGGTGGCGCTCGGGCTCATCGTCGGCGCCAACATCGGCAGCGCGCTGCTCGCCTTCTTCGCCACCGCCGGCTCGGTGCCGGCGGCGCGGCGCGTGCCGCTCGGCAACCTGCTGTTCAAGCTGTTCGGGGCGGCGCTGACGATCCCGCTGCTGCCCTACCTGCTGGCGGCGATGCCGCTGGTGCGCGAGTTCCTGCCCGAGGTGCACCAGCAGGTGGTGGGCTTCCACCTGCTGTTCAACGTCGTGCTGGCCGTCACCTGCGTCGGGCTCACCGGCCCGGTGTCGCGGCTGGCGACGCGCTGGATGCCCGACCCGCGCGAAGGCGCCGGCAAGCGCCGCAGCCACCTCGACCCGGCGGCGCTGGGCACGCCGTCGCTGGCCATCAGCTGCGCGGCGCGCGAGGCGCTGCACCAGGCCGACGTCGTCGAGACGATGCTGCGCGGCCTGCTCGACGTGATCCGCAACAACGACCTCGAGCTCGCCGAGCGGCTGCGCCGCATGGACGACACGGTCGACGACCTGTACTCGTCGATCAAGTTCTACCTGACGCAGATCTCGAAGGAGGCGCTGTCGGAGCGCGAGGGTCGGCGCTGGACCGACATCGTCAGCTTCACGATCAACATGGAGCAGGTGGCCGACATCATCGAGCGCGTGCTGCAGGACGTGGAGGACAAGAAGATCCGCAAGAACCGCAG
>Ga0073934_10000529_pt1 | contig 107427 bp, 55 predicted proteins | sample LarsenN4metaG_FD_76834 | JGI IMG/M metagenome (GOLD analysis project Ga0073934, IMG submission 76834) | Hot spring sediment bacterial and archeal communities from British Columbia, Canada, to study Microbial Dark Matter (Phase II) - Larsen... ...
GACATTGGAGCAGACAGCGCGCGGTCACATCGCGGCCATCGCTTCCGAGCAGCGGTTGCTGCAAGCATGCTTCGCCTCTGCTGGCCTTCCGATCGCGCTTTAACTAGATAGTCCTCAGTAAACAAGACGGCTGTATATACATGTGCATTAGGGCGCGTTTTGTGCGCGCGGCAGTTGTTCAGATGTTCAGTTATTTGGCTGTTTAGTAAGGGGTTATGAAAAAACAAAAATTCTGAAAAGAGGGCAAACGAAAACATATCTGTGCGCACAGATAAGTGCAAAGCCTTGCGGCTTTGGCACTTAACACTTGCGCCAACGCGCGCCGCCCGGGAAGACCCAGTTTTTTGCGGTTTTTCGTGAGTCGAGTCAGTGGTTTTGTTGTTAGGGTATTGGTTTGCGACAACACTTCACTCTTAACCGCGAAGGCGCTAAGACGCGAAGACGCGAATATGAAAATTCAGATTTGAGATCTGGGAGAGGCGCGCTGGCACTCGCTTACGCTCGTGGTACTGGGTTGGCGACTGATGTTGCTGGTGGGAGGCGTGTGATTGACAATTTTCAATTTCCAATTGCCAATTGACAATTGAGCTTCAGCGTTTGCGGGGTTTGGTGAGGGTGGCCGTCAGGATGAGGGTGAAGGGGTCTTCGTTGGTGATGGGGAGGAGGAACTGGCCGGTGTAGGTGCCGCGGGCGGTGGCGGTGAGGGTGATGGTGAAGGTGGTGGATTGGCCGGGGTCGAGACGGGAGGTGAGAGGCGCGGTGAGGGCGTAGCCGGCGGGGAGTTGGAGAGCGCCGAGATCGAGGGCGACGTTGCCGGTATTGGTGAGGGTGAAGGACTGAGACGGGGCGCTGCGGGTGTTGGTGGGGAAGGTGATGGTGTCGCCGCGGTTGAGGGTGACGGGGCCGGTGGCGGTGTTGAACGCGAGGCGGTAAGAACGCACTTCGGGGGCGGGCTGGGTTTCGGCGTACATGGCGGCGATGCCGTCGAGGGTGATGAGGGCGAAGGTGGCGGAGGCGGGCGGGGTGCCGACGTTGACGGTGGCGTTGGCGTTGATGATGACGGTGAGGTTGTCGGGCATGCTGAAGAATTCGGGCGTGAGGTAGTAGGTGCCGGCGTCGAAGGTGATGGAATTGGTGCCAGCGCCGCCGATGAGGCTGAGTCCGTAGGCGGGGAGTGGTGAGCCGCCGGCGCCGTCGATGATGATGTTGTCGTTGCCAGCGCCGGCGTTGATGGCGATGCCGGTGACGCCGGCCCATTCGCGGGCGTAGGTGGGAACGGTGGTGTTGTTGTTGATGAAGACTTGGACGTCCTGGCCGCTGCGGGCGATGCGGATGGTGTCATCGGATTCGGTGCCGTTGACGGCCATGGTGGGGGCGAGGGGGTGGTAGCCTTCTTCGACCCAGAAGCGAGTGAATTCAACTTGCTGATTGACGCCGATGTTGTTGTCGGCATCGGTGATGAACCCGACGGCGCGGACGGGCATGGCGTCGATGCGGATGTCGAAGACGGCGTTGTTTTGATCGAAGTCGATGTTGAAGCCGGAGGGGTTGTAAACGGCCCAGAGGGAGTCGGCGACGCTTTGGCCGGACCAGGTGGTGGTGCCGGTGAAGGTGGCTTGCGAGACATAGAAGCGTGTGCCGACGCCGATGAGCCAACGGCCGGTGGAGGCGCGGAGGTTGGCGAAGGTGGCGCTGAAGACGGTTTCGGGGCCGAAGCGTTTGGCGTTGGTGTTGTCGAGGAAGTCGGGTTGCTGCCAGATCCAGACGGTGTCGAAATCGGAGCGGACGCCGGTGGCGGTTTGGAGGCGGACGTGCGGGCGGTCGCCGCTGGTGCTGTTGACGACGGCGTAGGTGTCGAAGTTTTCGGAGAGGACGTTGTAGGCGTAGCCGACAGCGCCGCCGTAGAAGCGGGCGCTGGTGCCGAAGTAGGTGCCGCTGACGACGGCGGGGGAGAAGGCGGTGGAGGTGCTGAAGCTGTAGGCGATGCGGGTGTCGTCGGCGGTGCCGTTGTTGTCATTGTCGAAGTCGCCGGTGGCGACGCTGGGGGTGGTGCCGCGGAGGTTGCGGTTGGCGGTGGTGTAGTCGCCGCCGAAGTTCACGAAGGGGCCTTCGTTGTCGATGATGGTGATGGTGGCGGCGGGCGTGTTGACGTAGTACGTGGGCTGGGTGGTGATGCTGAGGGTGAGGGTTTCATCAGTTTCGAAATAGGGATCGTCGACGGGGGTAATGGTGACGGTGGCGCTGGATTGGCCGGCGGCGATGACGACGGTGCCGAGGGTGGGGGAGATGGTGTAGTCGCCGTTGGTGGCTTGGCCGGAGAGGGTGTAGGTGACGGTGAGGGCGCTGGCGGTGGAGCCGGTGCGGGTGATGGTGAAGGTGGCGGGATCGCTGCCGGTTTCAGAGGCGGAGGCGTCGGAGGTGGTGACGGCGACGCGCGGGAGGGTGGAGGTGACGGTGACGACGCCGGTGGTGGGTGCGAGGCCGGCATCGACTTCGAAGCCGTTGATTTGGTACCAGACGCGCGCGGCGGTGTTGGTGTCGCGCTCGGCGAGGACGCCGACGGCGCGGACGTCGGTGAAGGTGTGCGCGGTGAAGACGGCGTTGGCCTGATCGAAGTTGAGATTGTAGGCGGTGCTGGGTGTGTAGACGGCCCACGTGGTGGTGGGGGGGTCGATGGTCTTGGTGCCGGTGGTGGTGGTGAAGGTGGCTTGGGAGATGTAGAGGGTGTCGCCGTCTTGGACGACCCAGCGACCGGCGGCGAGATTTTCCCAGCGGAGTAGCGAGACGGACATGAGGCTGCCGGAGGTGAAGAAGACACGCTGGGCGTGAGCGCCGCCGAGGAAGTCTTCTTTGATCCACATGACGAGGGAGGTGTGGATGTGGCTGGCGGTGCCGGAGAGTTGGTCGCGGACGTTGAGGTAATCGCCGGCGGCGCTTTCGGTGATGGCGCGGTCCTGGAAGTCGGAGGTGTAGGTGGGATCGTTGAGGCGGATGGAGGACATGCCGCCGTAGATGCGGCCGCTGGGCTTGGTGCTGTTGGCGCTGACGTCGACGATGGGGGCTTGGGCTTGGAGGCCGAAGGGGATGAAGCGAGCGGCGTCGTCGGGTGAGCCGTCGTTGTCGGCGTCGATGTTGGAGAGGGTGGCGCGGCCCATGATGTTGGTGGAGGCGGTGACGTAATCGCCGCCGAAGTCGACGATGCGTTGGGAGGTGCCGTTGACGGTGAGGGTGACGTTGTAGGTGCCGGCGGCGGCGTAGGTGTGGGAGGTGGTGGCGCCGGAGCCGGTTTGGCCGTCGCCGAAGTCCCAGAGGTAAGTGAGGCCGGTCGTGTTGTTGTGGCCGGTGGCATCGAAGCGGACGGTGAGGGGGGCTTCGCCGAGGTTGGGGTCGATGGTGAAGCTGGCGTGGGTGCTTTGTTGTTGGGCGGGGCCGACGTCGATGAACTCGAGGGCGGAGATGGTCCAGTAGGGGCCGATGAGGGTCATGTCGATTTGGCCGTCGGTGACGGTGATGTCGAAGACGACATCGGTGCGGCCGCTGCCGGCGTAGGTGGTGGCGAGGACGCGGCGCCCTTCCATCATGATGCCGGGGAAGGTGTGGGCGTCGCTGTGGGAGAAGCGGGCGATGCCTTTGTAGGTGCCGTTGGGGAGGTCGATGAGGAATTGTCCGTCGCGCGGGGTGGTGGGGTATTTGCTGAAGCTGTGGAAATCGCCGTGGAGGGTGTCGGAGCCGGTGGAGCCGGCGTCGAAGTCGTCATCGATGTAGGTGTAGCCGAAGCCGGACTGGGCGTTGTAGAGGGCGACGGGGACGGCGGTGTAGCCGGTGGCGGTGGTGGCGCTTGCGCTTTGGAAATCGAGGCGGCGGGAGTAGCCGCCGTCGCGGGCGATGCCGAGGATGCGCGTGTCGGTGTCGGATGCGCCGTAGGGATCGGTGACGGTGAGGGTGACGCTATAGATGCCGCCGCGGGTGTAGGTTTTGTTGACGTTGAGGCCGGAGGCGGAGGTGCCGTCGCCGAAGTCCCAGGTGTAGGTGAGGAGGCCCTGGGCGTGGTCGGGATCGGTGGTAGCGGCGGCGCTGAAGGTGATGGCGGCGGGGGCGGTGCCGGCCTGGGTGGATGCGGTGAAGGCGGCGACGGGCGGGCCGATGGTCTGGCTGATTTGCGACCAACCGGTGGAGGTGTCGAGGACGGTGAGGGTGATGGTGCGGTTGGCGGAGGCGGTGAAGGTGTGATCGACGATAGCGCCGGAGGCGGAGGTGCCGTCGCCGAAGGTCCAGAGGTAGGTGAGGGGGTTGTTGTTGGCGTCGGTGGAGGAGGAGGCGTTGAGGCGGAGGGTGACTTCGCCATTGGCGGCGGAGAGCGGGGTGATGGTGAAGGCGGCGGTGGGGGCGGAGTTGTTGGCGGCGCCGGCGGTGTTGGCGATGACGCCGAACCAGCCGTCGGCGCCGGTGCTGCGTGCGGATTGCGTGGCGTTGTGGAGGTAGAGTTCTTCATCGCTGTTGCCGGCGAAGGCGAGTTGGACGTTGCCGCTGCCGAGGTCGCGGACGGCGATGGCGCGGGTGTCGTCGCCGGTGAGGCGTGTGGTGTAGACGCGGTTGGTGAGGGTGTTGTCCATGACCATGAGCCACGCGCCGCCGAGGTAGTTGCCGTTGACGCCGGGGTTGAAGCCGGGGGCGGTGGTGCTGTGGGTGTAGAGGGGATGGGTGGGGATGGGGAGGCCCCAGGCGGAGTTGCCGCCGATGTAGACGCGGCCGGAGGCGTCTGCGGTGAGGTTGCCGGGCTGGACGCGGATGGTGTTGCCGGAGTCGTCGCCGAGGCGGGTGAGGATTTCATTGCCGGCGATGTAGGCGCCGGTGGCGGGGTTGTAGCGGCCGAAGACGGTGATGTGATTGGCGGAGGTGTTGTAGGCGTTGTTCCAGCGGTCGCCGCCGGCGCGGGTGACGGATTGGGAGATGTTGAAGGGGTCGTAGCGGAAGATGAAGTTGCCGCCGGCGGATTCGAAGCCGAGGTAGAGGTTGCCGTCGGCGCCGATGGCGGCGCGGTAGCCGCGGGTGTCGGCCATGTTGTTGGTGGGGAGGTTGACGTAGTTGGGGTTGACGGTTTGTTCGCCGGTGACGGGGTCAGTGATGAACTGTGAGCCGGACCAGTCGTAGCCGGTGTATTTGATGGCGCCGGTGAAGTCGACGCCGCGGTAGTAGGAGATTTGGACGGGGAGTCCGCTGGCGCTGTCGGTGGCGTTGCGGTAGCCGAGGTAGATGACGGTCTGGCTGGCCTCGTGGAGGGCGATGTCGTTTTTCCATTTGCCGTCGGCGATGGCGCCGAGTTCGGAGCCGAGGGCGCTGTAGATTTTGACGTTGTTGCCGAGGGTGGAGCCGTCGTCGAGGTTGCCGCCGCCGAGGACGGCGACGGTGCCGGCGGTGCCGGCGTCGAGGCGTTGGACGTTGGCGAAGCCGAGGTCGGTGGCGTTCTTTTGCCAGAGGAGGGTGGAGGCGGTGGGGTTGAACTTGGCGAAGCCTTCGGTCCAGAGGGCGACGTAGAGGTTGCCGGAGGAGTCGGCGGCGAGGTCGAGGACTTTGTTGGCGACGCGGGTGACGGAGAGGACGGAGGTGCCGTCGCTGGTGAGGCGGATGAGAGCGCCGGAGGAGGTGGCGGTGGCGTTGTTGAGGAGTGTGGGGGCGACGCCGCCGGGGGTGGCGGTGCTGATGTTGGCGGCGAGGACGATGGTGCCATCACTTTGGATGACCGCGCCGCGGACGCCGTCGTCGGTGGCGGTGCCGCCGAGCCAGGAGGAGGCGGAGAGGTCCCATACATTGGAGGAAGCGGCGGCGAGGAGGAGGCGTTGTTCGAGGGGTTGAAGTTGGAAGGCGTGGTGGAGGGCGGCGCGGCGCATGCGGGTACGCAACGAATTTGTGCGCTTTGGGAGAAGTGCCATCACCTGCCTCGATTAAGAATCACCACGCTACCGATGGCCACGCCAGGCCGGAAATGGAGGCAACTTTGGAGTTGGTCGCCCTCGCTCGCCCTCGCGACACTCTCCCCATACGCGCTGTAGTATAAACTTTGGATAGCTGGGAGCGTCAAGGGAAAAGTGGGTGATCAGGGCTTGTGGCGCTGGCCGAGGCGGAAGCGGCGTGGGGTGGTGTTGAAGTGTTTTTGGAAGAGGTTGCAGAGGCGTTGGGCGCGGACGAGGCCGGAGCGAGCGGCGACCTGGTCGATGGGGAGGTCGGTGTTGCTGAGGAGGAAGCGGGCTTGCTCGAGTTGGCGGCGGAGGATTTCTTCGGAGACGGTGCGGCCGAAGGCTTTGGCGAAGCGTGTTTGGAGTGAGCGGCGGGAGATGGGGACGTGGTTGAGCACATCGGAGACGTGGATGCCGCGGGGGGCGTTTTGTTGGATGAAGCGTGCGGCGTCGACGACGTCTTCGTCCTTGATGGCGAAGGCGTCGCTGGAGAGGCGGGCGGTGACGCCGAGGGGCGGGAGGAGGAGGGGCTCGGTGGGGGGCGGTTCGCCGCGCATGAGGCGTTCGAGGAGGAGTGCGGCCTGGAAGCCGACCTGTTCCGCGGGGATGTCGACGCTGGAGACGGGCGGGTCGTCGCATTCGCAGCGGAGGGGGTCGTCGCCCGTGGTGATGAGGGCGACGTCGTCGGGGACTTTGGCGCCGCACTCGCGGATGAGGGGGCCGAGGGCGCGGCGTTGGGGGCCGACGAGGAAGAGGCCGAGGGGCTTGGGGAGTGAGGCGATCCATTTGGTGAAGTTGCGATCGAAGGCGGCCTGGACCTGGCCTTTAGGGTGGAGTACGTCGACATCCTGGTGGTGGACATCGAGGCCGGCGGCGCGGGCGACGCTGGTGAATCCCTGGCGGCGTAGTTGTGAGTACCAGAACTGGTCGCGGGCGAGGCAGGCGAGGTGGGTGAAGCCGCGGTCGATGAGGTGATGGGCGGCGGTGGCACCGACGGCGGTGTTGTCCATGGTGATGAGTGGAAGTTCATTGGGGGCGGCGGCGGAGATGTTGACGACGGGAATATTGGTGCGGAGGAGCTGCTGGGTGGTGCGGGTGCCCATCTGGACGAAGGCGCCGTCGGGTTTTACGGATTCGATGAAGCTGGGGACTTCCCACCAGCGTTGGTCGGGGGCGACGCGGACGGTCCAGCCGCGTTCGCGGGCGTAGGTCATGAAGCTGGAGAAGGCGCGGAGGCCGTAGCCTTCAGCGCTGACGTGAACAACGACGATGGGGGAGCGGAAGGGGTTGTTGGGTTTTGCGGGGGGGCGGGCTTCGGGGACTGCGAACGTGGGCGGTTGGGGCTCATGCATAATATTGTAACTTTTTTACTCGTCTAGGAAAAGGCAATTTTGGGGAGTCGGGGTGGGAATTTTGGCGGGAGTAACTTTTTTGCCAGAGGTGGGAACTGGGGGAGTGCATACTTGCTAACGTGCCGCCGTGGGTGGCGGCGCACTCCGAGGGAGAGCGAGTACTCGGCCAGCGACGGCCGGTATGGAGATGGTATTGCCTCGGAGCCGGAAGATGAATTCACCGTTCAAAGTGCAGACGAGACACGTGGCCCTGGCGCATGCGGTTGCTGTGGCAGGGGCGTTTTTTATCGGAACGCGCGGGGGCGCGGCGGCGGTGATTTACAGTGATACGTTTACGGTGAGCAGCAATGTCTCGATTGCGGGGCGCGTGCCGGATGTGCGGCCGGGCACGCAGACATGGGCGCTGAATTCGGGCACGGCGACCGTGAACGCGGCGAATGACAATGTGGCCGTGAGCGCGAGCACGAAGGCGTCGCTGCCCGTGACGATCAGCGATGGGACCAAGTATTACCTGCAGGTGACGATCGACCCGACGACGGGTGGCCAGACAGACTGGTTGTCGCTGGGCTTCACCAACAACGTGGCGACGAGCGCGCTGCCCGGCGCCGGCGACGGGAATGCAATGGCGTGGATGCTCATCCGTAACGTGCTGAACACGTCGGTCTCGCCGAACAACGATGTGCAGGGCTTCACGACGGGAACGACGACACGCATTGTCAATACCGATACGGGAAGTGCCGGGGCGGTGCGCACGCTGCGGGTGGAGATTGACACGAACGGTTCGGACCGGGTGCGGATGTTTATTGACGGGAATGATGTGAGCGGGGGATGGCAGGCGCTGGGCTACACGATCTCGGGTACGGCGACGCATCTTTACATTGGTGCAAACGCAGGTGCGACGGGGACGGTGGACAATTTGAGTTTCGGGACGGTGGATGCGCGGTACGCGCTGGCGCTGAGTGTGAGCCAGACAAAGGTGCTGCTGAACGGCAAGACGGGCGTCACGAGCACGATCACGAACACGGGCGTGACGGGGGATGACCCGATCAGCTTTACGGGGCTGAGCGGCACGACGACGCTGGGCGCGATTTCGGGTGCGGGGACGGCGGGGAGTGTGACGGCGCCGGCGGGGACACAGAACAACGTGGGGCTGACGCTGACGGCGGGGAGCACGTATGGCACGGCCAGCGTGACGCCGGTGGCGTCGGCATCGAACGGCACGGGCAGCGGTGGGGTGACGCTTACGGGCACGACGGGCGCGAGCGTGATCGTGGGCAACGCGGTTGCGGATGTGGACGGGGGCTTTACGAGCGGCGAGGCGCTGAGTTCAGCGGTGGCGGCGAGTGAGACGCTGGCGGGGCTGGCGTCGCGCACGCAGGCAACACAGGGCTCAGGCGTATTGGGGAACGTGGCGACGATCACGAACGGCAGCAATGGATCGGTGGCGGGTTTGATCACGATGAACTGGCGCGTGCGTGCGCCGGGCGAGTTGTCAGAACTCTTTTCGGATGTGGTGCAGGTGGATTTGCCGGGCGCGGATGCGGGCGGCACGTACACGCTGCGACTGACCTACAACGATGGAGATTTGGGGACGTTCAACGAATCGTGGTTGCAGCTGGGGGTTTACCAGGGCGGACAATGGACGAAGCTGTCGGGGAGTGTCGTTGACACGAGCAACAATTTCATCGAGGTGGCGGGGCTGTCGCTGGATAATGCGCAGTTTGCGGTGATGGTGCCGGAGCCGGCGTCGCTGGGAGTGCTGGCGCTGGGGCTGGCCGGAGTGCTGATTCGCCGGCGGCGGTAGGAATGCGCACCGGCCTTGGCCAATGGAGACGAAGTGGTGAAGGTATTGCAGACCTGGGTAGCGGCGCTGACGTGTGTCACGGTGATTTTGTCGGCGTCGGCGCTGTTCGGAGATGCAAAGCCTGACCGTGCACGTCCCGGACCGAAGGCTGGGCCGGCGGTGACGGCGGAGACGTTGACGGACGAGCAGGTGGTGGCCGCGATGAAGCGGGCGATGGACTACCTGTTTGCGGCGCAGGACAAGGACGGGGTGTGGGAGACGCCGTCGGCGAAGGGGGACAAGTGGGTGGGCGGGTACACGGGGGTGTGTACGTATGCGCTGCTGCATGCGGCGACGAGTCTGGATGATCCGCGGTTGGCACTGCGCAGCAAGGAGATGGCGAAGCCGATCGGGTATTTAAGGACGTTGCGGAATGATTATTTTTATGTGCGGGTGTTTCAGATTCTGGTGATGTCGATGTTGCCGCAGGATGCGGAGACGAAGAAGGCGTTGGCGGAGTTGTCGCGGGACTTTTTTCGTGTGCCGGCGAACGGCATGAGCAGTTACACGTACGAGAATGTTTTTGCGGCGCAGCCGGCGAATGCGCCGATTGCGGACACATCGGTGACGCAGTTGGCGGTGCTGGCGGCGTGGGCGGCGGAGGGATCGGGGATCGAGATCAGCATGGGCTTTTGGGGGGCGATGAATGCGTATTGGCGGAAGACGCAGAAGGCTGACGGCGGCTGGGCGTACAACCTGACGCCGGGGCGGAAGCACCCGATGGGTGACAAGAGTTATCTGGCGATGACGGCGGCGGGTTTTGCGAGCCTGGCGATTATTCAGGATCAACTGGACGGCGCGCCGCGATTGACGGCGCAGCCGGACAAGGCGATGGAGAGTTCGCTGGCGTGGTTGAACAAGAATTACGATCCGCGGGAGGTGGCGGCGCCATCGCATAATTATGCGTTGTATGCGTTGGAGCGTGTGGGGCTGGCGACGGGGCGGAAGTATATCGGCGGGCATGACTGGTACCGGGAGGCGGCGGCGCATTTGATTCGCACGCAGCGGGCGGATGGATCGTGGCCGGCGCTGGGGGAAGGTTATGACGGGAACTCGCCGTTGGCGCCGACGGCGTTTGCGTTGATATTTCTGTCGCGCGGGCGGAATCCGATTGCGTTTAACAAATTGGAGTACCCGGGGGTCACGTGGAATGCGCGGCCGTCGGATGTAGCGCATGCGACGCACTGGATGGGGAGGCAGTTTGAGCGCGCGGTGAACTGGCAGGTGGTGACGCTGGAGAGCAAGCCAGTGGAATGGCTGGACGCGCCGGTGCTGGTGATCACGGGGAGCAGCGATCCGAAGTTTTCGCCGGAGCAGGTGGCGCGGCTGCGGACGTTTGTGGAGGCGGGCGGGATGATTCTGTCGACGGCGGATGGGGGGCGTGAGGAGTTTACGCGGGCGATGCAGACGTATGCGACGGCGGTGGGGCAGGGGCAATACGAGATGCGTGAGTTGCCGACGAATCACCTGGTGTATTCGGCGTGGGGGAAGGTGAACAATCCGGGGAAGCTGCGGATGCTGGGGTTGTCGAACGGGGCGCGGGAGTTGTGGATACATTCGCCGGGGGATTTGTCGGCGATCTGGGCGACACGGGCGTATGCGCGCGGGGCGGATGAATGGACGCTGACGGCGAATGTGTTTTTTTATGCGGCCGGGGCGACGCAGAGCTTGACGCCACGACTGAGGCCGTTGGAGCGGGCGGCGGCGAAGTTGCCGGCGGCGCGGGTGAAGGCGCAGCTGGCGCGTATTGCGTATGCGGGGAATTGGAACCCGGAGCCGGGGGCGTGGCCGCGGTTGGCGGCGCAGTTGGCGCGGGAGGGTGTGGCGGTGGAGGTCCGTGCGGTGAAGATTGCGGACTTGGATGCGGCGAAGCATCGCGTGGCGCACCTGACGGGCACGGCGCGGTTTACGCTGAGTGATGAGGATGTGCAGCGGTTGCGTGCGTATACGCAGGGCGGGGGCACGCTGGTGATGGATGTGTGCGGCGGCGGGGAGGCATTTCGGGAGTCGGTGGAGAAACTGGCGGCGCAGGTTTTTCCGGAGCAGGCGCTGCAGCCGCTGGCGGTGACGGACGTGTTGTTCAAAGGGGACTATGCGGGCGGCGTGAGAATCGAGGAGGTGGCGCGGCGGAGGACGCCGGGGCCGACGAAGGCGATCGATCACAAGCCGAATATGCTGGCGGTGGAGGTGGGTGGGCGGGCGGTGCTGTTGTTTGTGCCGGAGGATGTGACGTCGGGGCTGCTGGGGACGCAGACACTGGGCATCAATGGTTATACGCCGGCGTCGGCGGTAAACGTGGCGCGGGCGATGGTGTTTGGGCCGCTGCGTGTTGGGGATGGTGCGAAGGGGAAATGAGGGTTAGTTTTTGCGGAGGCCGAGGGTGACTTCGGCGCGGCGCAGGGCGGGGCCGATTGCTTTGTCGTTGGGATCGGGTTTGGGCATGCTGGCGAGGATGTCGGCGAAGGTGCGTTTGGCGTTGATCACTTCGGGGTCAGTGGAGTTGGTGACGTCTTTGTAGCCCTTGGTTTCGTCGCGGTTGGTGCCGCAGTCCCAGAAGTTGCCGGCGGCATCTTTGAGCCAGCGGTCGTTGCGGATCCAGGTGCCGGAGGCGAGGTGGCTGTAGAGCCAGTTGCGTCCTTTGCCGCGTTCGCCGCGGAGGGCGCGGGCGAAGCTGGCGCCGTTGAAATCGTAGTCGGCGCGGACTTTGGCACCGCAGAGCTCGACGAGGGTGGGGAAGACATCGGCGAGGCTGACGAGGTGGTCGGAGGGGCCTTGTTTTTTGACGCCGGGGCCGGCGACGATGAAGGGGACGCGCGGGCCGACTTCGGAGGTGAGGACGTTTTTGCCGTAGTCGGCGGTGCCGTTGTCGGCGGTGATGATGACGAGGGTGTTGTCGAGGACGCCGGCCGTGGTGAGGGCGCTGAGGATTTTGCCGATGAGGTGGTCGGCGTATTCGACGTTGGATTTGAGGCTGCCGGGGACGCGTTTGCCGGTGGGAGTTCCGTCGGGTGTGAGTTCGGGCACATCGGTGTAATGCCACTTGGCTTCGGGGCTGTATTGTTTATGGGGGAGGTTGGTGGCCCAATAGGCGAAGAAGGGGCGTTGCTTGTTTTTGTCGATGAAGGCGAGGAGGTGTTGGACTTCGATGTCGGGGCCGAAATCGTCGGGGCTGGTCTTGATGCCCTTGTCGTTGGCGACGAGTGCGGGGTGGTAGTACCACTGGCCGGCGTACATGCCGGTCTTGGCGTTGTTGAGGCCCTGGGGTTTGCCGGTGTAGCCGGGCCAGGTGCGGCAGATGCAGTAGTCGGAGAAGCCCAGGTCGGTTTTGGGGTCTTCGCCGAAGTGGGCTTTGCCGTACATGCCGGTGGCGTAGCCTGAGTCGCGGAGTACGCGTGAGAGCATGAGGTGGTTTTCCCAGATGGGTCGGCGGGGGAAGACGGCGTTGTCCCAGAAGCGGGTTTGGGTGGCGTAGCGACCGGTGAAGAGCATGGCGCGCGAGGGGCCGCAGACGGGTGTGGCCCAGGCGGTTTTGAAGCAGACGCCGTCGGCGGCGAGGCGGTCGATGTGGGGTGTGGTGATGCCGGCGCCGCCGTAGGGGGTGAGTTCTTTGGCGGAGAGATCGTCGAGGAGGATGAGGATGACGTTGGGGCGGGTGGGGGCGGGGCGATCTTCGGCGAGGAGGGGGTGCGCGGCGAAGGTGCAAACGCCGGCGACGGCGGCGGCGAGGAGCGAGCGACGGGAGAAGCCGGCGGAAGGGATCATGCGTGCCTCCTGGTGGCAACAGGATAGCGAGGTTGGCGGGATGGTGGAACCGCGGGGTTAACTTGGCTGCGCAGAAAAGTTGCTGCTTTGCGCAGGTGGTGGCGGGGCGGGTGACATAAAAAAAGGCTCGTCGACAGGAGGTATGTCGACGAGCCTTGGGGTGGTGAATGGGGGGCGGCTAGGCCAGGACGCGGAAGTTGATGTTGTCGAAGCTGCTGGTGCCGCCGACGGAGATGAGGCCGATCTGGCCGTCGACGAGGAGGCTGCCGCTGTAGGTGTAGCTGAGGCGGTTGATGCCGCCGACGGCGAGGCTGACGGTGCCGCCGCTGATGGTGAGGCCGACGCTGTAATCGGTGCCGGGGGTGATGGTGAGCGTGGTGGAGGCTTCGTAGATGGTCTGGTTGCCGATGCGGTGGCCGATGACGAGTTGGTTGGTGCCGGCGAGGAGCATGGCGAACTTGTAGTCGCTGGCGTTGCGGTAATCGAAGACGAGGCCGCCCTGGCTGAGGGTGCTGAGGTTGAAGGCGAGGCTGAGGGTGTCGGTGGGGTCCATGGTGACGGTCATGAGGGAGATGGCGGTGCCGGTGGTGCTGGTGGTGTAGCGGTTCTGGTTGATGCCCCAAGCGCCGGTGGTGGCGACGAAGGGCGCGGTGTTGCCGGTGTTGAAGTCCTGCTGGACCTGGCGGCGCACGGTGGCGGGGAGGACGAGGACGCGGAAGTCGTCGAAGCGGGTGACGGAGTTGTCGACGCCGAGGCCAAGCATGCCGTCGTAGAGTTTGTCGGTGGCGGCCCAGGTGTAGGAGAGGGTGGTGGTGCCGAAGACGACGGTGGACTTGGAGCCTTCGTTGACGACCTTGAGGGTGTAGTCGGTCTTGGCGTTGACCTTGGCGTTCTCTTGAACGAGATAGATCCAGCCTTGCGTGGTGCGCTGGCCGATGCGGAGCTTGTCGTTGGCTTCATCGAGGCCGGCGAACTTGAAGTTGGTGGCGGACTGGTAGTCGAAGATGATGTAGGCGTTGGACTTGATGCCGGCGCGGGGCTGTTCGATGTTCACGGTGGCGGTGAGTTCATAGTAGTAAGGCAGTTGCTGATCGATGAACTGGAGCGAGGAGGCATCGGTGCCGGTGGCGGCGGTGACGTACTTGCCGCTTTGGACGGACCAAGTGCCGGTGTCGACGGCGAAGTTGGTGGTCGTGGTGGCGGTGAAGTCGACATAGCGGAAGGTGTCGCGCGGGCCCTGGGTGTTGCCGGGCTGGATGTCATCGGGAGCGCCGGTCTGGGCGCGCCAGTCGGGGTCTTGCTGGGTGACGAGGCCGAGTTCGCCGTAGGGTTCGCCGTTGCGTTCCGCGGTGCCGACGGGGTTGTCGTTGCCGAAGCCGGGGATGCGGGTGCGGTCAGCGCCGACGGAGGCGGAGAGCTGGTAGAGGTATTCACGCAGGCCTGGCTGCAGTGAGCGACTGATCGTGGTGGCACCGAACGGACTGAACGGTACGAGATAAGAGTTGAACTCGCCGGACCAGTCGATGAGGCGGTCCATGGCGGTGTTGGCAATGAGGACATCGCGGCCAGCGCCACCGTAGGCGATGTCGGCACCGCTGAACGGCGCGGCATCGGTGGTGTTGTTGGCGCCGCCGGCGGTGTCGTGGTTGTCGTCCATGTTCATGAGGTCGTTGCCGTAGCCGCCGAAGGTCCAGTCGGCGCCGGTGCCGCCGACGATCCAGTCGTTGCCGTGGTCGCCGAACATGACGTCGTTGCCATCGTTGGTGGTGGTGGCACCGCCGGGGAGGGTGTCGGTGGCGTTGAAGTTGAGGAGGAAGTTGTTGATCTTGACCATCGCGTTGTATTCGTCGTAGGCGGCAAACTCGGACGGATCATTCAGACCGAACTGCAGGACGTTGCCGTTGTTGACGGGGATGCTGGAGGTGCTGCCGAAGTAGGTGGGCAGGACTTCAGCACCGGACATGGCGTCATCGCCGGCACCGCCGTGGAGGAAGTCATTGTCGAGGCCGCCGTAGATGATGTCGTCGCCACCCTGGTAGAAGGGCGTGAGGTCGACGGCCTTGTTGAGGACGTTGGCGGTGTTGATGGTGGCCTGCTGGAGTTTGCCGGGGGTGTTGATGACGAGGTTGAGCTGGTTGCCAGGGATCGCGGTGATGTTGTAGAGCGATTCGGCGGAGCCGTTGCGGCTGGTCATGATGCGGCCGTCGTCGCCGAGGATGCCGTCGACACCGGTGCCGCCGGAGATCCAGTCGGTGGCGGAACCGCCGTAGAGGTCGTCGCTTTGGCCGTCGCCGTAGAGGACGTCGTTGCCGACCATGCCGTAGATGAAGTCATCGCCGCCTTCGCCGCGGATGACGTCGCCGGCGCCGTTGTCGGTGCTGGGCGTGAGTGCGGCGGTGGCGATGCCCGGGGTGTAATCAACGAAGCCGGTGGCCCGCGGAATGATCTTGAGCGGGCCATAGTTGTCGTAGGTGAAGGTGAGGAAGCCTGAGCCGGTGGTCGGGACGAGGCGGAAGATGTTGCCGTTGTCGCCGAGGATGGTGTCGGCATCGCGAGCGGCGGCGGTGTTGCCGGTGAGGCCGGCGTCGTTGCGGGCGAGGCGGGTGCCAGCGCCGCCGAAGATGGTGTCGCTGCCGTCCGGACGCTGTTCGTTGGTGGTGAGTGAGAAGAGTGACGAGCTGCCGCCGACGATGTCGTCCTGGCCGAGGTTGCCGAAGATGAGGTCGCTGCCGCCGTTGCCTTCGATGTAGTCGTCGCCGTCGGTGTTGGGGCCGGCGTTGTCTTCAACGCTGGGGGCGGTGGCGGAGACGGTGAGGTCGATGGAACCATCGCCGTGGATGGTGTCGTTACCGAGCTGGCCGAAGATTACGTCGTGGGCAGCGCCACCGGCGATGTAGTCAGCGCCGAAGGAGTTGTCGTTGGCGGTTTCGATCGTCTTGGTGTGGTAGAGGTTGGTGATGGTGTATTCGGCCCATGCCGGGACGGTGCCGTCCTGGTTGCGGTAGGCGCGGTCGGTGCCGTCGATCAGCGGGAGGCCGGGGTCGCCGGCGTAGCTGGCGGTGAGGCCGGAGTATATGACGCCGCCGCTGACGGACTGGAAGCGCGGATTGCTGATGATGCCGGGGCGGCGGTTGAGCTGCGCGGCGTCGCCGAAGATGAGGTCGTCGGCACCACCACCGTCGATGCGATCGGCAGCAGCGCCGCCGATGAGGATGTCCTGATCGCCCTGGCCGCGGATGGTGTCGTTGTTGCCGAGGGTGATGTTGGTGGAGAAGACCCAGCGCGGGTCGACGACGAGGTTGGAGGAGAAGTCGCCGCGACCGCCGAAGCCGTAGACGGCGTTGACGTTGCCGCCGATATCGAGGAACTGGACGAGGCCGAAGTCGCCGAACACGATGTCTTTGTTCTGACCGGCGCGGATGTCGTCCTGGCCGAGGCCGCCGAAGATGATGAGCGGGAGTGTGGAATCGGTGGCGACGACGGTGTCGTTGTCGCTGACAGCGCCGATGACGGACGGGGTGTGCGAGACGGCGTTGCCCATGGTGTTGAGCACGAAGAAGTCGTCTTCGACGGTGTCGAGGTCGACGGTGATGGCATCGTTGCCGAAGCCGGTGTTGAGGATGGTGGGCGTGCGGCCGCCGGCGGTGGCGTGGGTGCCATCGATGCGGATGGTGTCGCCGCCAGCGCCGGTCCAGTAGATGACGCCGTCGCGGAAGTTGCCGGTGGTGCCGTAGGTGATGTCGCCGATGGCGAGGCGTTTGATCTGGATCTGGGCGTTGCTGAGGACGTCGAAGGTGCCCGTGCCGGTGGCGGAGGCGATGGTGTCGCTGATGGTGACGGGGTTGAGGGTGGTGCCGTCGGCGGTGGCATCGGATTCATCGGAGATGAGGATGCGGTGGGTGCCGGTGCCGGCGGCGATGTTGAGGTTGCCGAGCATCTGTTCGAGGTTGCCGGAGAGGAAGTCGAAGACGTCGGCCTGGCCGTCGGTGGCGAAGACGGTGTTGGTATCAACGTCGGCGTCCGAAGAGATGAAGATCTGGTCGTTGCCGGCGCCGAGGTTGATGTTGGTGGCGGCGAGCGTGGTGGTGGTGTCGAGCTTGTAGCTGCCGCGGCTGGTGCCCTGAACGTTGAGGATGTCGTTGCCGGAGCCGAGGGTGAGGTTGAGCTGTTCGAAGCCGAGGTAGTTGATGCCGTCCATGCGGGTGTTGAGGGCGGCGGTGCCACCGGTGAGGCCGGAGGTGATCACGCGGGTGAGGGAGACGCCTTGGCCGCCATCAACCTGGCGGGACTTGCCCATGAAGTTGATGTAGTAGTTGTTGCCGAAGCGGTCGACGGTGAAGTCGGTCTTGAAGGCTTCGCGGACGGGGACGGCGGAGATGACGGCGTTGCCGTTGATGAGGTTGGTGCTGTCGGCGGTGATGAGGGCCATGGCGGGTGAGCTGACGGAGTCGTCGAAGGTGATGTCGAAGACGCCGCGGCTGATGCGGAGGACGGAGACCTTGTTGGGGCCAGCGGCGACGAGGGCGTTGACGGCGTTCTGGAGGGCGAGGGCGCCGATGTTGACGGAGAGGTTGGCGGTGGTGTTGCCGTTGTAGGAGAGCTTGAAGGTGCCGCCGACGGCGTCGATGGTGAGGCGCTGGCTCTGGTTGAAGCTGACCTGGTTGACGAGCTTGAGGGCGAAGGCGCGCTGGAGGGCGCGGCGGACGTCTTCAGCACTGGCGTCGAAGGCGATGGGATCAGTGAGGACGGTCTTGTCGACGCCGGGGACGTAGACCTCGAGCTGGTACGAGCCGGCGGTGGCGGTGACGTTGATCACGTGGAGGTCGTTGACACCGGTATCGAAGCCATTCTGGAGGGTGACGATGTTGGCTTCGGTGGCGACGAGGTTGGAGGCGTTGAGGATGAGCAGAGGGAGATCGGTGGTGGAGAGTTCGTTGATGAACTCGATGTCGAAGATGCCGGGGGCGACTTCGGTGATCTTGACGTCGCCGGCGGAGATGCCGTCGAGACCTTCGAGGGCGAGCTGGAGGGCAGCGCGGGAGATATCGAAGGGGAGATCGCTGGTGATGTTTTCGGGATCGCTGCCGAAGCGGAGGGTGAAGGTGCCTTCAGAGGCGTTGATGGTGAGGCGCTGGATCTCGTTGAAGCTCTGGGCGGTGATGCCTTCGAGGCGCGTGGTGACTTCAGCCTTGCCGGAGGTGCCGGCGTTGGCGGAACCCGGGGTGAGGGTGGAGCCGATGAGCGACGTGCTGTCGGCTACGAGTTGCGGGACGTTGCGGTTGTTGAGCACACCGGCGAAGCGGATAGCGTAGACGTCGTCGGTCTGGGTGACGGTAACGACGCCAGCGCCCGCGGCCTGGGTGCTGATGTTGAAGGCGGAACGGAGGAGCGTTTCGAGTGCGGCATCGAGTGCGGCGGCGGTGATGTTGTAGGCGAGCGCGGCGGTTTGGAACGTGCCGAGGTCGGTGGTGATGCTGAGCTTGAACGTGCCGCCTTCGGCATCGACGCGGAGCATCTGGACTTCGTTGACGTTCTGGCCGTATTGGCCGAGGCCGCCCATGCCGGCGCCGGTGATGGCGTCGCCGGTGACGACGGTGGTGTTGTTGGTGATGTCGGCGGCGTTGTCGACGTTTAGGATGTCGGCGGGACCTTCGGAGGTGAGGCCGGCGTCGTTGACGAGGAGTTCAGGCTGGTCGGCGAAGGCGAGGTCGTTGATGAACTCGACGCGGTAGGTGTTGCCGAACTTGCTGACGAGGATGTTGTCGAGGTTGGCGCCGTTCTGGCCGATGCCGGGGAGCGCGACGAGGGCTGCCTGGAGGTCGGCGGCGGAGATGTTCCAGGCGAGGTTGGCGGTGAAGTTGCCGTTGAAGCCGACCTTGAAGGTGCCGCCGGTGGCTTCGACGACGAGCTGCTGGAGTTCGTTGGCGCCTTCGACGAAGGCGAGCGGTTCGGGCGCGGAGCCCTTGCCGAGAGTGGTGACGACGACGCGCGGCACATCGCCGGTGACGGTGAGGAGGCTGTTGATGCCGTTGAGCAGGCCGGCGTTGCCGACGGTGACGGTGTCGGTGCCGGAGCCGCTGTTGACGAAGGTGTGGCCGGAGAGTTTCTTGACGAGGATGAGGTCGTTGCCGGCGTTGGCGTTGATGGTGGTCTGGCCGCGGTGGGTGTCTTCGACGGTGATCTTGTTGTTGCCGGAGCCGAGGTTGATGAACATGGCTTCGAGGCCGGTGTAGTTGATGCCGCCGGGGGCGACGCGGCCGGCGATGTTTTGGTCGCCGGACATGCCGAGGCCGGTGAGCTGGTTGGCCTTCACGGTGAGTTCGGCGGTGGGGAGTTGCTGGAAGTTGGTGACGTTGTCGGTGTCGTTGACGTAGAGGAAATCGGTTTCTTCGTCTTCGGTGACGAGCAGGTTGGGGTTGGTGTCTTCAATGGTGAACTGGCTGGGCGAGGTGGCGTCGGTGTTGCTGCCGACGGGGACGGCGTTGGTGAGGCCACCTTCCCACGGACGGGCGAACTCGAGTTTGTAGAGGCCGCCGCCGAGGTTGGTGCCGCCGGTGATGACGCGGAACTTGTTCTTGGCTTCTTCGCGGGTGATTTCGAGGGTGTAGCCCTTGAGGTCTTCGGGGGAGTCGATGGTGATGCCGAGTTTTTCCTGGAGGTATTGGCGCACGGTGAGGAGCGGGTCTTGTTCAGAGGTGGCGTTCATGTTGATGGTGACGCTGTAGGAGTCGGCATTGACGACGACGCCGACGGAGGGCTTGAAGTTGGTTTCGTAGGGGAGCATGACGGGTTCGCGTTCGAGGTCGGCGGTGCGGTCGTCGCTGATGCCGCCGACGATGTTGAGCGGGCCTTCGAGTTTGTTGAGCTGGTCGAGGAGGGTGGGGAAGCTCTTGGAGTCGCCGCCGTCGATGAAGTTGTCGTCGAGGGCGCGGACGGTGACGTCCTGGGCGTTGAACCAGTTGGCGGTGGTGAAGGTGAGGGCGTTGGCGGTGAGGAAAGCGCCGCCGACGGAGAGTTCGACCTGGCGGGTGAAGCTGCGAATGCCGTAGATGCCCGCGCCGCGCTGGGTGCGGGTGGGATCGGCGAGGAGGTTGAGGGTGACGGTCTCGCCGGGCTGCGGGGCCTTGGTGAGGATGACCTGGTAGCCATCGCGGGCGGCGGCAGCGTTGGGGAACTGCGCGGCGCTTTCGTCGGCTTCGATGACGAGGGTGCTGTTGCCGGACTGCACGACCATGGCGCCGGCGACTTCGTCGTCGCCGATGTCGACGACGATCTTGCTGGAGACGTTGCCGTAGTTGGCGTCGGCGGTGATGGTGGCGATGGCTTTGTGGAAGCCTTCGAAGAGGGCGTCTTGCGTGGCGGTGACGTAGACGGTCTGGGCGGTGGACCAGTTGAGGGTGGTGAAGCTGAGCGAGGTGACGTTCTTGTATTGGATGCCTTGCTTGACCCAGAAGTTGAGCTGGCCGGCGCCGTTCAGGGTGAGTGTGGTGTTGGCGGCGGTGGCGAGGCTGACGGTGAAGGTGTCGACGAAGCCGATGGCGTTGTCATCGTCGGTGTCGTCGGCGTTGCCGTCGACGAGTTTGTGGATTTCGGGGGCTTCAAGGGCGACGGTGCGATCGCCGGTTTCGCGGACATCCAGCGCGGGGATGTTGTCGCCAATGATGGAGACGGCGAGCGAGGGTGACTGGACGGCGGCGTAGCGGAGGATTTCGATCTTGCTGGAGCTGTTGAGGGCGAAGGTCCAGGGGTTGGCGACTTCGATGCGCTTGGTGGCGGCGTCGTAGCCGATGACGAGGCGGGTCTGGCCGCGGCCAGCGCCGTCGATGATGCTGATCTCGGCGCCGCGGATGGCGTTGTTGACGTTGTTGTAAGGCAGGGGCTGGGCGAGGGTGAGGAAGCGGCTGCCGACGGGGGCGGAACCGGTGACGGTGAGGCCGGTGATGGTGTCGCCGATGTAGCCGAAGCCAGCGGGGACTTCGTTGACGGAGATGGTGTGGTTGATGAAGCCGCCGACGATGCCGTTGATGTTGCGGTCGGGGTCGGCTTCGAATTCGACTTCCTGGGCGAGGTGCCAGTTGGCGGCGGTGAAGGTCAGGATGGCGTTGGCGGAGTCGTCGGGGAGGATGGCGATGCCGTTGGCCTTGGTAAAGCGGATGCCCTTGGGCGCGAAGGCCTTGACGACGACGGTAGCGCCGTTGTCGGGCATGCGGGTGAGGACGATCTTGTAGGTGCGGCGATCGACGAGGCCCTGCGAGACGGTGAGGGCGTCGGTGGGGGCGATGATGCGGATGCCGGGCTCGTCGTTGTCGGCGACTTCGGCGGAGATGCCTTCGACCTTGATGCCGGCGTATTCGCTGGCGGAGTTGTTGGAGGAGACGGTGTGGGAGATGAGGCCGGAGTGTCCCTGGAGGTCGTTGCTGACGATGGGGGGCGTGGGGCCGTTGATGGTGAAGGTGTCGGAGCCGAGGCCGCCGGTGATCTGGGTGATGCGGTCAGCGCCGGTGCCGAGGATGTAGAAGCGATCGTCGCCTTCAGCGCCGTCGACTTCAACTTTTTCGACCTGGACGAACTGGACAGTGAGGCCAGCACCGAAGACGCCTTGCTCGGTGACGACGAAGTCGTCGTTGAACTCGGTGCCGATGAGAATGACGGTGTCGAAGCCGTCGCCGCCGTCGATGTTGACGGGGGCGTTGACGGAGTACTGGATGAGGTCAGCGCCGGCATCGCCGGAGACGTCGGTGCGTTCGCGGAGATCTTCCTGGGAGCCATCGAGGGCGAAGGCGCGGATGAGGAAGCTGTCGTCGCCGGCGTCGCCGTTGAGGGTGAGGACGGCCTTGTTGTGGTAGACGACGAATTCGTCGTTGTCGTTGCCGCCGTGGATGGTCATGGGTTTGCTGATGCCGTTGGAGAGGAAGCCGCGGGTGGTGAGGATTTCGGCGAAGACGTCCATGCCCTTGACGCCGGTTTCGGGTTCGGAGCGGGAGGACTTGTAGAGCTGGCCGACCTGGAAGAAGTCTTTGCCGTCGCCGCCGAAGATCTCGATTTCGGCGCGGGTGTCGTCGATGCCGAACTGGTCGTCGCCACCCTGACCGAAGACGTCGATTTCGTCGAGGGTGGTGGTGTAGTTGACGCGTTCGACGTCGAACTGCTGGCCGACGACGGGTGGCTTGAGCATGGCGACGAAGGCGAGGCCGGCGTCGCCGATGGCGGAGCGGAGGAGGAAGAGGTCGGAGACGTTGGTGCCGAGGATGCTGGCCTTGTCGGAGCCTTCGACGGAGAGGCCGGTGTCGACGATGTTGATCTGGGAGTTGACGTTGCCGCCGAAGAGATAGATGACGTATTCGTCGGAGCCTGCGCCGCCGTTGAGGAAGAGGAGGTCGTTGACGCCGTTGGTGAGGGACTGGGTGGCGATGGGGTCGCCGTCGGCGGCTTCCTTGGTGGTGAAGCCTTCGGGGCCGGCGGTGTAGGTGGCGGTGCCGTCGCTGTTGACCTGGACGTTGACGCTGATGTCGTCGGCATCGTTGTTGAGGTTCGGGGCGTTTTCGCCGCCGTAGATGTAGGTGGCAGACTGGATGGCCTGGATGTTGATCTTGTCTTGGCCAGCGCCGGCATCAATGTAGAGCGGGGTGTCGAAGACCTGGAGGTCGGGGAGGTCGCCGAGGGTGTCGCTGAAGGTGAGGGTGAAGTTGCCGCTGCCGCCAGTGACGGTGACGCCGCCGGGGCCGATCTTGGCGAGGCGTGTGAGGGCGGACTGGATGGCGTTGCGCATGTCGGCATCACTGATGCCGGGGCGGTAAACGATCGGCACAGTTTGGACTGCGCCGGGGACGGCCTCGGTGCCGGTGGGATCGGAGAGCTCGATGACGAACGCGCCGATCTGCTTGTGGATGGTGAGGGTGACGACTTCGGAGGTGGTGTTCTGCTCGCCCTGGGTGGTGGTGTTGCGCGTGACGGCGGTGCTGACGGTGGGGGTGGGTGTTTCGATGATGCTGGTCTGCTGGCCGGTGGCGATGACACCGATGATATCAGCGCCTGCGCCGCCGGAGACGAGCGTCTGGCCCTGCACGGTGTTGGTGAAGAGGATGCCCTGGGACTCAAGCTGGGCCACGTTGAGCGTGCTGGTGAACGTGACGGTGTAGGTGTTGTTGAAGCCGTCGGTGCTGAAGGCGACGGTGACGTCGTCGATGTTGGGAAGGGCTTCGAGTGCGGCTTCGACTTGCGCGGTGGTGGCGGTGAAGCTGATGGCTTCGGTCACCTGGCCGTTGAAGCGGAGGCGGTAGGTGCCGCCGGCGTTGGCGTTGGCGACATTGATCTCCTGCACTTCGCTGGCGCCGCCGCCCTGGGTGAGGGTCTTGAGGGTGACTGCGCCTTGCTGGCGGCGGTTGACGGGGAGTTCCGACCAGACGGCATCGCCGCCGATGGCGAGCTTGTTGGCGCCGGCGCCGAGGCGCACGTCGACCACGTCGATCAGTTCATATTCAATGCGCCCGGTGCTGACGATGCCGTCCTTGGTGAGCGTCATGCCGAAGCCGGAGATGATGCCGACTTCGCGGGTGATGCCGCCGTCGCGGGCTTCGGTGAAGCTGGTCATGCGGCCGCTTTCGGGATCGCTGTCAGCGCTGTCATCGATGACGAGGGTGTCGTAGCCGGCGGTGAGTTCGTCGTTGGTGCCGCCGACGACGACGATCGGGCCCAGGCCGTAGGTGGTCTGGATTTCAGGCGACTGGGCCTTGTTGAGGCCGGGGAGGTCGTAAGCGGCGATGGTGTCGAGGTTGTTGCCGATGACGATGAGGTCATCGCCGGCGCCGCCTTCAATGCGGACGGGGACGGTGGTGGCGGTGCTGTTGACGTTGATGGTGTCGTTGCCGCCGAGGCCCTTGACGCGCAGTTGCAGCACGTTCGCGCCGACTGCGGGCGGGAGGTAGGTGACGGTGCTGGCGCCGAAGGTGACGTTGGTGTTGGTGACGGTGAAGGTGTCGGCGTTGGCGGTGCCGCGGAACTCGGCGACGTTAATGCCGTCCCAGGCAGCGCCGGTTTCTTCGATGGTGGCGTTGATGGTGTCAGCGCCGGCCTGGAAGAAGTAGCGATCGTCGCCGACGCCGCCGCTGAGGGTGAGGTTGGTGTCGGTGCCGGTGACGTAGAAGGTGTCGGCGAAGTCGCCGCCCTTGATCTTGAGAACAGCTTGCGGGTTGGTGACGAAGATCTGGCTGTCGAAGTCGTTGATGTCGTTGCCGTCTTCGCCGGCCTTGAGGTTGAAGCCGACCTTGATGGAACCGACGCCGATGAAGAACGTGAGGGCGGTGGCCTTGGAGGCGAAGTCGAGGACGTCGTTGCCGGGGTCAGCGCCGTTGATGTACTCGATGCTGCCGGCGTTCTGGAGGGCGTAGGTGTCGCCGCCGGGGCTCATGGTGAAGGTGTCGTCACCGAGGCCGCCGTCGAGTGAATCGGTGTCAGCGCCGCCATGGATGGTGTCGTTGCCGGAGTCGCCGAAGAGGGAGTCATTGCCGCCTTCGCCGAAGAGGGAATCATCGCCGACGCCGCCGCGGAGGGTGTCAGCGCCGCCGCCACCGTAGATGGTGTCGTTGCCGGCTTCACCGGAGATGGTGTCGTCGCCGCTGCCGCCCTTGAGGGTGTCGTTGCCGTCGCCGCCAGTCATCTGGATGGCGATGCCGTTGACCTGCGAGAGGTCGATGACATCATCGCCTGCGCCGCCGCTGACGATGATCTTATTGATGCCCTTGAACGAGCGCAGGCCGCCCATGGTTTCGGAGACGCCGAAGGCGTCGGACCAGACGACCACTTCGCCGGTGCCGATGGTCTTGGCGAAGATGGTTTCGCCGATGTCGGAGATGTTGCCGCGGAGGCGCTTGTCGGCGCTTGAACCCACGTGGAGCGTGAGGGTGCTGCCGCTGGCGCTGGCGAGGACCGGCGGACGTTCGAACGGGATGTCGAAGCTGAAGAGCTCGAGCCGGGCGAATTCGAATTCTTCGGTGATGGTGGTGAGGAGGAGGTTGATCTCGATGTAGGCGCGGAGGAAGAACTCCATCTTGCCGCTGATATCGAAGATGGCGAGCGGGTTGTAATCGTTGGCGAGGAGGTTGGAGCCGAGCTCGTCGAAGCGGACTTTGCCGTCGAGGTCGAGGTCGGAGAGGTTGAAGAGGATGTTGGCGTCGATGCCGCCTTCAACGCCGACCTTGGCGATGCCGAGGGAGAGGGCAGCGCCGACGGCGATCTGGGCGCGGAGGATGGCTTCGTTGCGGTCGACACCGGTGGCGGGATCGAGGTCGTTGATGAAGAAGCCGTTGAGCAGGGATGCGGCGTTCTTGGTGGCCATGAAGTCGGAGAGTCCGCGGGTGTCGTAGCCGAAGCCGAGATCGATGGTGCCGCCGACGCCGCCGCCGAAGGTGGCGACGAGCGGGCCGATGATCGGGATTTCCTGGCGGTAGAAGAAGTCGAAGCCGAACTCGGGGAGTTCGACGGTGACGAGCGTGACATCGGGCTGACCCATGATCAGCTTGAAGACGTTTTCAGGCTTGAGGATGGCGAAGTCGATGCTGCCGGCGCCCTTCACGCCGGAGGTGAACTTGCTGACCCTGCTGGGCGGCGGCGAGCTGAAATCGGGCTGTGGGAGGTTGGTGGGCAGTTGGATGTTCTGCGTGGCCGTGCGGTTGCGCAGGTCGGGCAGGTTGAGGCTGATGGGCTTGTCGAGGTTGGGCAGCGAGATGTTGCCGCTGACGACGAGGTCGCCGAAGTTGAGTTTGAGCGAACCCTCGGCGGGGGCCTGGTTGACGAGGTCGACGAAGAAGTAGAGCTGCTCGAGGAAGTCGAGGAAGGCGACGATCTTGGGGCCGTTGACCTTGTCGAAGAGGAGGATGAGGTCCTTGCCGGTGATGGTGCGGCCGAGGAGGTCGGAGAGGAGCGGGATGCGTTTGTTGACGAAGCCGTCGGGGCCGATGAGGAACTCGAGCGGTCCGAGGACGTCGGTGACGCCGCGGAGGATGGGGCCGGCGAAGTCGCTGATGAAGGAGCCGAGATCGACGGTGATGTCGGCGAGGGCGACGCTGGGGGCGCTGACGACGAAGCCGTTGGTGGGATCGGCGGAGAGGGTGAAGTCGACCATGATGTCGGTGGAGATGTTGGGCAGCACGCTGCCGAGGGACGGATCGATGCTGGAGAAATCGACGATGCCGTGGGCGCGGATGTAAGCGCCGCCGGTGAGCTGCGGGGCGAGGATCTGGGTGGGGGAGGAGCTGATCAGTTCGGGCAAGGTGAGTTTGCCGTCGGTGCTGTTGGCGGCGTCGCGGATATCGACGCTGCCGGCGATGAAGAGCTTGGTCATCTCGTTGTCGATGAAGCTGAGGGTGCCGTCGCCGTTGACGTCGACGCCGTCGCGCAGCTTGAGCGCGAGGAAGAGGAGCTGGCCTTGGGCGGTGGCGGGCTGGGTGAAGGCGTTGTTGCCGAGATTGGCGAGGTCGAACTCGTTGATGCCGCTGAGATCGACGCTGACTTCGACGTTCACTTCGGGGGTGTCGATGCCGCCGCGCTCGTAGTTGGTGACGAAGTAGAAGCCGAGATCGTCATCGACGCCGAAGCCGATGTGGATGTTGAAGTCGATGACGACGCGTGGCTGGAAGTCGGCGGAGATGCCGAGGCCGTCGACGCCGAGGTCGAAGCCGATATCGCCCAGGGGGAGCTCGATGCGTTTGCCGAGGTTGAGGTCGAACTGCGCGGAATCGGCGATGAAGATGTTGTTGGTGATGTTGCCGGCGTCGTCGTAGAAGTTGAAGAGGATGTCGTTGAGGCCGCCGACACCGCCGGAGGCGTTGCGCAGGAGGCCGGCCGCGCCGCCGAAGACGTCGTTGAGTTTGTTGCGGATGAGGTCGACGAGGGAGTCGAGGTTGGCGTTGTTTTCGCGGAGGAGTTTGACCAGCGGCTGGAGGAGACGCTGGCGGATTTCGGTGTCGATGAAGTTGGCGGCGGGGTTGTCGGCGAGGGCGTCGCCGATCAGCGGAAGCTTGACGCCGAAGAGCTGGCCGCGGAGGGAATCTTCGATTGCGCCGAAGGCGGAGTCGAGGCCGCCGACGATGGTGGAGGGGTCGCTGAGGAGGGCGAAGATGCTGGGCAGTTGGATGTTGTTGAAGTCGAAGTTGGGGAGCGTGATGGTGATGGGGTTGGCTTGGCCGAGGATGAGTTTGTCGATGTCGATGGTGGCGCCGAGGATGTTCTCGGTGCCGGCGGTGGCGCCGTTGGCGTAGTCGAGGGGGACCTTGTTGTCTTCGGTGCCGATGAAGAGCGGGAGTTCGGCGGAGGCGGAGGCGTCGACGGTGACATCGAGGGCGTCGATGAGGGAGCCGAGTTCGGTGGCGGGGCCGTTGCCGAGGTTGAGGATGATGAGGCGGCCGTCGGCGTCGTCGAGTTGGACGTTGAATTCGCCGGAGAGCGCGGCGGAGCCATCGACCACGAAGAGGCCGAAAGGTCCAAGCTTGGCTTCGAAGTTGAGGCCTTCACCGTAGGCGGAGGCGTTCATGTTGAGTTTTGTGCCGTCGTTGCCGGTGAAGAGGAAGAAGGACTTGTCGTCGAGGTCGAGGCCGAGTTTGAGGTCGAACTCGGCATTGGCGGTGACGCCGAGTGAGCCGGAGGTGCTGATGCCGACGAGGTTGGTGAGCCAGGTGGGGATGCCGTCGATGTTTTCGAGGCTGAGGTTGAAGGGGCGGGAGAGTTCGCGGTGAGCGCCGAAGGTGAGGTCGAAGGTGATGACGTTTTCGATGTCGTCGTAGGCGAGGACGCGGTTCTTGACGAGTAGTTTGCCGTCGCCGACGAGCTGGGCGAGGTTGGTTTTGCCGGGGTTGGTGAAGGTTATGTTGAAGACAGCTTTGCCGGCGACGATGGACTTGGTGACGGTGATATCGAAGACGCCGGGGAGATCTTCGATGGCATCTTCGACCTGGGCGGCGGTGGCGTCGAAGGCGAGGGCGCGGGTCTTCTTGCCATCGAGTGAGAGGCGGAAGACGCCGGCGGCGGCATCAACGGTGACGCGCTGGACTTCATCGGCGGCTGCGCTGCCTTGAGTGAGTGTTTCGACTGTGACCGACGGCGTGCCGAGGCCGATGCTGGCGGCGAGCAGGTTGTTGAGGAGCACGAGCGCGGCGGAGGGGTTGGCGGCGATGGCGTCGATGTCTTCGCTGAATTGATCGGCGAGATCGAGGAGGTCGGCGATGCTGCGATCGACGAGAGGGAGTTCGTAATCAAGGATGGCGGAAGCGCCGTTGAGTTGGCGCAGGAAGCCGACGACGGCCTGCAGGCCGGCGATGATGTCGCTGAAGTTGATGGTCTTGAAGCGTTCGAGCAGGGCGTTGATGTCGGGGGCTTGGAAGTCGACGACGATCTGGTTGGCACGGATCTGCAGGCTGTTGTTGCCGGTGAGGGTGATGGCACCGGTGGTGTTGTTGATGGCGATGGTGATGACGCCGCCGGTGCCGCCGGCGGAGACGAGGCGGGCGAGCGTGGCGTTGATGGCGGCTTGCAGTGCGGTTTGCAGCTCGGCGCGGGTTTCGAAGGCGGTGGTGTCGTCGGCGCGTAGTACGCCCACAGCGCGCTTGAGCACGCCGCCGACATCCTGCGAGATCACGAAGGTGACATCTTCGGAGAGGCGGCCGTTGGCGCTGGCGGTGGCGCCGAGCGTGAAGGGCGTGCCGGTGAGCGTGGTGTTGGTGCCGCCGAAGCCGAGGGCGTCGGAGAAGACGGGCAGGGCGATGAGCCAGTTGGGGTCATCGGCGCTGATGGTGAGGGAGGTGTTGAGTTCGTCGAGGCCCTGGAGTGCGCCGCCGGGCGTGATGTCGAGGCCGAAGCTGAAGCTGCCGTCAATGCCGCCATCGACGAAACCGGTGCCGGGGTTGGCGGTGGTGCCGCCGACGTTGGAGGCGTTGAAGAGGATCTTGCCTTGCTGGATGGCGGTGGAGATGGTCTTGACGTTGATGCGGTTGTCGCCATCGACGGGGTCTTTGAGGGTGAGCTGGGCGGTGGCGCTGATGTTGCCCTGGCCGGTGGCTTCGATGCCGAGGAAGCCGATGTTGGCGTTGGCCCAGAGTTCGGGTGCGCCGACGAGCAGCGAGCCGGTGAGGTTGACGTCCTGGATGTAGTAATCGGTGGCGCGGCCGCGGCGTGGTTCGCCCTTGCCGCTCTGGTAGCCGAGGCCGGTGACGGCGCCGTTGTTGGCGATTTCGTCGACGTTGATGGAGAGCTTGGTGACGACGCCGACCTTGCCGCGCAAGGCGATACGCGTGCCTTGCGGGTCGATCAGTTCGGCCTTTACGGCGTCGGCGGCCAAGCCCTTGGCGACTAGCGCGGCGCTGATGGCCGTGTTGAGATCGGTGAGGAGTTCGTCGGCTTCGGCGGTGCCGTCGCCATCATCGATGGAGGTGTTGGCTGTGGTGGAAGACGCGAGCACGACGACGGGGACTTCGATGTTGTTCACCACGAGCGTGAACTTGGCATCGTGGCCAACGGCGAGGCGGCCATTGAGCGGCGTGGGCGAGCTGACGAGGCCGAGTTCCTGCAGCGACGGGTCGTTGAAGCCCGCGATGCCGATGATCAGTTTGCCGCGACCCTGCGCTGCCGCTTCGTCGATGTCGTAGGTGATGGGCGTCGAGCGCAGATCGAGATTGATGGCGCCGCCACCGCTGGCGACTTCAACCACGGACTTCGTGCGGATTTCGATCGTGCGGGAGGTGGTGCTGTTGGGCGTGATGCTCAGCTTGCCAGCGTTGAGCGTGACGGTCACCGTCATGTCGATGCCGGCCTGTTTCAGCGCGCCGTCAAGTGCAGACTTGATGGCGGCGGCGAGGCCGTTCGTGTCGGCGTCGGCTTTGCGCACGCGTGCGGTCACGTCTTTCTTCACGACGGTGATCTGCGACGCATCGGTGTCGGCCAGGTCGCCTTGGAACGTAATCGTGTAGACGCCGGCGCTGTGCGCGACTGCGACGTTGCCGGCGCCGATGGTGCCGAGCGCTTCGAGTGCGGTCTTCACGCGGTCAGCCGCCTGTGCGTCGGTATCGCCGGCCGTCGGCGTGATCACGGCGGTCTGGGCGCCGAGGTAGCGCAGGCGGAAGCCGCCCGCCACGTTGTTCAGCAGCGTGACCTTCTGCACTTCGTTGATGCCGGTCTTGCCCTGCGTTACGGTTTCGGTGCTCGCAGCGCGACCGTCGAATACCACCAGCGACAACTGCAGATCGTGGGGAAGGGTTGTGTAGGCGATGCTTGGGGCGTTGTAGGTTGAGCCGCTGTTGATGATGCCGGTGCTCATGAAGCGACCGTCGGTGGTCTTGGTTGAGGCGAAGCCGAGGCTCAGGCCTTGGGCGCGCAACTGGTCGTCGATGGCGTTCTGAATGTCATCGATCAGATCGGTGCGGGAGGTATTGGTGTTGTCGGGTGCGATGCTCAGGTTCAAGGTGCCCAGCGACGTCGTGTTGCGCAGCAGGTCGGCATCGACGGCGATGAGGTCGACATCTTTCTTGCCGCGGGCGCCGACGAATGTGATCGTGTAGGTGCTGCCGCTCTTGGTTACGCTGACGTTGCCGTTGCCAATGCTGCCCAGTCGGGCGAGCGCGGTTTGCACATCGGCAGCCGAGGCGTTGAACGCCAGGGCCGCGGTCGTCCGGTCCATGAAGCTCAGTGTGAATGTGCCGGCGCCGGCGTTGATGAGCGTGAGTTTCTGCACTTCATCGTGCGTGGCGTCGCCTTCTTGCGTGGTCGTTACGGCAGCCGTGGCCGGCGCGTACAGGTCGAGCGTGAAGTTGGCGTTGCTGCTCAGGCGGCCGACATCGATGGCGCGGTTGGCGACGAGTTCGTTGACGTTGGTGTTGCCAGGATTGGTGAATGTGATCGTGTATTCGCTGTCGCCGGCCGAGGTCGTGGTCTTGATCACGTTGACGGTAGTGATTGCGGTGAAGCCTTCAACCGCAGCCTTCACCTGCGCTGCTGTGGCGTTGTGCGACAGCAGTGCGGAGATCTCGCCGCCGTAGCGCAAGGCGAAGCTGCCGCCGAGCGATTTGCTGACGCGGAGTTTCTGTATTTCGTTGGTGCTGCCGGTGCCTTCGGTGATTGTGACGACGCTTACTTCGGGGCCGGGCGTATAGACGACCGGCGCGATCTCGAGTTGTTCGTTGGCGTCGAGGTCGATGACGAACTTCAGGCCGCCCTGCATGCCGGCGAGGATGGAGAACTCGCCGCCGGTGGAGACGTTGGCGAGGCTGCCGAGCGAGGCGCCGAAGTCGAAGGGGAAGGCGCCGACAGAGGTGAGTTCGCCGACATTGGTGGCGGCGAGGGCGCCGATGAAGGTGATGACGAACTCGCTGCCGGATTTGCTGACGCTGACGTTGCCGACGCCGATGTTGGTGAGCGCTTCGAGGGCGGTCTGGAGTTGGCCGGCGGAGGCGTTCACGGAGAGGGCGCTGGTTACGCCCACGCTGCCGCCGTGCGGGAACGCGAGCTTGAACATACCCGACGCGGGGACGGTGACGCTTTGGATTTCGTTCTGGCCGAACTTGCCTTGTTGGACGGTGCGGACGGTGGCATCGCCGAAGCCGAAGTATTTGCCCATCTGCAGCGTATAGCTGAGTTCATTGGTGGCGGCGTCGTAGGCGGTGACGACGGGCAGGCCGAGGGAGTCGAAGAGTTTCTGCGCGAGGGATTGGGCGCTGCTGAAGTTGAGGTCGTAATCGCCATCGCCGTCGGCATCGGGTTTGAAGGCGTCGCCGCTGACGAAGAGTGGATCGAGGACTTGCTTCTTGAAGGTTTCGCCGTAGGCGAGCACATCGCCGACGGTTTTGTCGGTGAACGGAATGTCCTGGTCGAGGGCCTTGCTCTTGGCCATGGCGAGCAGGATGTTGAGCACGCCGCGCAACATGCCGGAGGCATCGCTGGCCGAGGTGTTGGTGAAGTTGAACATCTCGCTGAAGGCCGAGGAGGTGGGCAGCGTGACGATGAACTTTTCTTCTTCGGTGGCGGCGGCGAAGTCGACGAGGATGTTGATCGTGGTGTCGCCGTCGTTCAGCGGGTCGCCGTCAGCGAAGGGGTTGATGGTGAGGAAGCTGGAGTTGACGGTGAGCGGCAGGTTGAAGTTGGCGTTGCCCACAAACGTGGGCGTTTGCAGCAGGGACAGGGGCGAACTCAGCTCGCTGAGCGTGATTTTGTTGTCGGGCGTGGGGTCGAGCGTCACGTTGATGCCGAAGTTGGCCGTGGCACTGCCGTTGACGATGTTGACGTCGAGGAAGCCGAGCTTGGCTGAAGCCTGCACGTTGTTCAGCGCCAGCGCGACGTTGGCGGTGAGCAGCGGGCTGCGGATGAAGATCGCATTGAGCAGCGTGCTGGGGTCGGTGATGTTGACATCATCGAGGTCGATGCCGAGCGTGAATGTGAACGCGACGTTCGCTTCGATGGATGCGATCGCATCGAAGCTGACGCCCGTGAGGCCTTCAAACAGGTTGAAATCGAAACCGAAATTCGGATCGGTCAGGTCGTAAAACTTGCTGATGTCGATGTCATAGGTGAGTTCTTTCGTTACGCCGTCGTACTTGATGCCGAGGTCTGACAGTTCGCGCAGCACGTTGCGCGCCTGCGCCTTGGCCAGTTCCTGCGCTTGCGCAACCGGGTCAAACTCATCCTCAGCCGAGAACTCTGAAAGCGACGCGACCAAGCCCATGGCGAGGTTCTGGACGTTCGTGAACGACGGCAAGCCGGATTGGAAACTCAGCCCGCTCAGCAGGCGCGACTGAATCGTCTGCGTCATGTTGGTGAGGCCGGAGAAGTTCAGACTCAGGAATGGCACATCGACGGTGACGCTGTTGGCGAGTGCGGTGAACTGCGTCTGCAATTCGTTGAATTTGGCGAGGAGCAGATCGGGGCGCAGCTTCAGGAACGGTGCCACGCTGGAATCGGCGGTCACGTTGAATGACTTCGTCTCAATGTTGTCCCAACTCAACGACAGCGGCGTGTCGGCAATGGTGAGCGTATTCAGCCCGGGCAGGTCGAGCAGCAGCGCCATGGTCGCGCCGATCGTCAGGTCCGGCCCGGCCGTGGCGGGGCGAAATACGGAGAAGCTGAACATGTCCGTCGCGTTGATCGTCGCCAGTTCCGTCGCGTCAATGCGGTTATCGGCGGCGATCGTGCCGGGGTCGTTAAGATCCAGGCGCAACTGCACGCCGGCTTTCATCGTGAGCGTCGGGTTCTTCAACGCCACGCCGAGGAAGCCAAAGTCGCCGCGGATGGCGGCATCGCCGCTGATGCGTATGTTCGAGATCGCCACTTCCGCCGCGCCCGGGTTGGTCTCAACATAGAAGCCGTTGGCATCGATGCCGATCGTCAGGTTCAATGTGACATCCGCATCGACTTCGACATTGCCAGCGAACTTGATCGCGTCGGTCAGATTCGGCAGGCCCAGCGAACTCAGCAGCGCCTGCCCGATCACATCCACCGCAATGAAACCATGCAGCGACTTGGTCAAATTCAGCGCAAACTTGATGTTCGTGAAGTCCGTGCCGATGACATCCACGGTGCCGTTCGGATCGAGGCCCTGCATCGCATCGCGCAGGGCAGTCGGTCCCGCCGCGATTGCGGCAGCGAGATCAAAACCGTTCGGCCCTTCCGTGAAGAACCGCGTCAGGAAGTTCGTTCCGCCCTGCACCTGCGCGCGGCCATTCGGGGCCACCTGCACAATGCTGAAATTCGCGTCGTTGAGCTGCTTCTTGGGCTCGACAATCGCACCGTTGAGCATGCCGCCGATGGAACCGGCACTGATGCCGCCGATGTCGCCGCGTCCCAGCGATGCGGTCGCGCCGCTGCCGGCGTTGCCGAACAAGCTCTGCAGACCCGCATTGAAGCCCGTCTCCGCCAGCGCCGTTTCCGCGGTCGGCGCAGCCGTTCCGCCCAATGAAATGATTACCGACTCTTTCACGCCAAAGGGGTTTTCGCCGTTGACTGCCCAACTGCCGTTCAACAGTGCCCGCGCCGATCCGGTCGCCGCCAACGGTCCGGATTTCTGCAGCGTCAGCGTGGCCGCACCGACACCTTCGCTCAGGCTGATGCCCTGCGCCACCGTCACCACGCCGTTGGTCCGGTCGATTTCAAACGACTCCGAGCCGCCGCGCCCATTGATCGTGATCTTCTGAAAACCCGCCAGCTCAAATTGCGCCAGATCCACCGGCGTCGCGCTGCCCACAACGTCCATCCCGACGTTCAGCAGCCACGGCTTTGCGCTATCCCGGCTCAGGCGAATCGTCTCGCTGCCCGAGGTCCGCCCGAGGATATTCAACTCCGGCTTGCCGGCGATCGTCTGGCTGATGTTATTCAACACCCACACGCCACGCCCCAGCGTGGCCGCGATTAACTTGTCATCCTTCAAACTCAACCGGATGTCGGTCACGATCGCGTTCGGCATGCCGATGCCATACTCGCCCCAGCTCACGTCGAAGAACCCGCTGGAATTGCCGGCGGTCATTGCCGCCAGATCCAGCTTCGCCCTGAACACCCCGCCCGTCCCGCCCACGAGCAGCACCAACTCGTCGTCAGCCGCGTTGTTCGCCTGCGGACCCGCTGCGGCCTTGTACACGTTCACCGTGTTGAACTCGCGCGAGAGCTCCGTCAGCCTGCCGGTCAGATCCGTCCACGTCACTTCCAGCCGACCGTCGGTCACATTGTTTGTCAGTTGGCCGTGGAATACATCCTTGCTCGTCACCACGAAAATCTGCCGCCAGTCATCGGGATGCACGATCACATCCTGAATTACGCCGCGCTGCTTGGTCGAGGTGCTCCAGTCGGTCAGAACAAAATCCTGTCCCGCGCCGCGCCGCACGCGCAGCTCGCCCACATCCTTCACCATCGTAGATGCCACCCAGGCCACGTCTGCATCACCCGTGCGTGCCGCGCCGTTCCAGGCATAACCGCCATAGGTCAGCGCTGTCACCAGGCCCACCTGGTACGGGGAGCCCCAGGGCGGCTTGCGTCCCGCCAACTCGCCCCACATCTTCACATCCACCGATGAGTTGGGGAAAAACGGAATAATGGACTGAATATCAAACGACGACGGCTGCGTTTCATAGATAAAATTGCCGCCGAACATCATCTTCAGCGGATCGACAGCGTTGATCTCGTATGGCGTCCCGAACGGCAGCGTTACGTTGCCGTCCTTCTTCTCAAAATCCTCCAGCGGATCATCAAACAACACGCCCGAACCATCCACCTCCATGCGATAACGCTCATCGTCGTCCGGGTCGCCGTTCATGAATTTCGTCAAGTACCCCAGATACTGGGTCGATCCCCAGAACGCCCCCTCCGTGCCATAGTCCGCGTACTGCACCACCTCGCCGTCGCCGCCAATCACCGTCTTCCACGTGCCCGAGCCCGTCGAAGTCTGTATCAGCACGCCGTTGTCCTGCGCGCCGGCGATCAGCACGTCATTCTTGTCGTCATACGCAACCGATGAAAACTCCAGCGTGCGCAGATTTCCATTCAACGATTCCCAATGCCGGTTGTCCGCCGCGTCGCCCGGGTCCACGAGTTTGAAGATGCCGCCGTCATCGACCTGCAGCAAATCGGTACCGGAGAAAACCATATTTCGCGAGTCCGGGTGCGGCGACGTGCCGTTGGCCCCGCCGCGCGTCACCAGGGTCCACTCGTTCGTACTGTTGTCAAAACGCATGATTCGCGCGGTCCACACCTGCGCCAAAAGCGCAAAGCTCCCCACATCTCCGCCCGCATACACCACATCCGCGCTGTTCGGGTCCGCCACAAACGAGAAGTGCTTCTCCGCCTGCCCGCCGCTGTGCAAGCTTTCATCCTGGTCTGTTCCCGCATCGTCATCGCCGGGCCGCGCGCGCTCCGTCCAGGCTCCGCCCTGGTTGGTCGAACGGAACATGCGTATCTTCCAGTCGCCCTTGCCCCCGGACGTCGCGTTGCCTTCGACAAACGCCGCCCAAACCGTGCTGCCGCCACCGATCGTCAGACGCACCCGTATCGACGTGTTGATCGCCTCGTCCGCGATTCTCCCCTTGCTCACATTCACCCACGTCGCGCCTGAATCATCACTCCGATAGATCCCCTTCCCCTTCACCCCGATATACACCCGCAATCCGCCCAAATACTCCTCGGCCACCATGTCCGTGATCTCGCCGAGCGGCTCCACGGCCTCATACACCACATCCAATTTCAATCCCGTCCCAGCGCCCGTCACCTTTTTCGTCGCTACCTGGCTCGTTGGCAGTGTGCCCGCGTCGTAGTAACCGCCCTTGAGCTTCTCGATGGATGTCACCGCGCCGCCCGCCCCGATCGCCGTCACCTTGAACCGGGCCTGCGGGTCTGGTGTGGGCGTCGCCGTCACATCCAGTTCCACCTCATCATTCACCGCATAGCCCAGCCCCCCTGAGAATAAGGTCGCACTCGCCACGCGACGTTCATCCACCAACCCGTCGCCGTTGTTATCGATCCCGTCGTCCGGCTGCCCGATGATCGCCGTGAAGGTCGCCCCGCCGTCCGTGCTCCGCCACAACAACTTCCTGAAAATCGAACTCGCATTCGGGTCCGAATCGGCGCTCACCAGCACCGTGCTCCCCTTCGCCACGATCCCCGTGATTCGCTTGCCCGCGAAATCCTTCGACCCGATCAACTTCCAAGTCGCCCCGCCGTCCTCCGACTTCAATATCCCCATTGCCGCCCCGCCCACGTTCTTATACGAACTGTACGCACCCGTGCCCGCATACACCGTGCTCGGCGAATCCAAATCCAACGCCAGCTTCGAAATCGACAAGCTCGGGAAATTGTCGGTCAATGGCGTCCACGTCGTCCCGCCGTTCACCGTCTTCCACACGCCGCCGTTCACCGAGCCGACATAAATCGTGTTCGCATCCGTCGGATCGACCACCAGCGTGTGCAAAGCCCCGCCCACGAGTTGGTCGGCGTCATCATTGTTGCCCAACAACACGTATCCGTTCGTCACCTTGTCCGGGCCGGCCTCGGTCCACTGCGGTATGTTCGACGCCCACAAGACCTGGCCGTCAAATGTCGTCGCATCCGCCGTCTTCCCCAGCACCAACACCTTATCCACATTACTCAATACGTCATTCTCAGTCCCCGCCGCACTCACAAAGGTCAAATTTGTATTCGTCACCGTCACCGCGGCATCCAACAGGCCCAGATCGCCCGTCTCATCGACAATCGCCACGCCTGCGCCGCTGATGCTGTCGTTGCCGCGGCCGCCGGAGATGCGAATGCCGCCGCTGGGCGACGGGTCGCCGCCGCTGTCGTCGATGACGATGGTGTCGTTGCCGCCGCCGGCTTTGATGGTCAGTGTGGAGATGCTGGCGATGAAGTAGGAATAGGAAGGCGCGACCTCGCCGTCGACATAGACCTCGACGTTGCCGGCGTTCTTCTTGATGAGGAAGTTGTCGCCGGAGCCGGTGCCGAAGATGACCGGATCGCTTGCGGACAGCAGCACGCGGGGTTCGAACTGCTCGAGCATGGCGGGGCGGCGTACGCTATTGCCCAAGGCCCACTTGATGAACCTACGCGCGTGCTTGCGAAGACCTGACATAACCAATCCCTTCTCAAAATGCCTATGGCCCTGAGCACGGCGATCCGCGCGCAGAGCTGGCAGCTCTCTTCAACTTGTCTCACGTCACGTCCGCGCCAGGCCATCGCTACGAAGGCCACCCACGGCGCGGGGCGTGCTCTCTCGTCACTTTGCTATTTTTTGAGCGAACCGAGCACTTCGCCCGGACCGGTCGTGCCTTCGAGCACGATCGGGCCGACCTTGGCCTCGTATTCGCGTAGGACTTGCGTCAGCAAGATATTGAGTCGTTTGGCGGCATGCGGGTTGAGAAGCACACGGTCGAGTACCTGCACCGTGACCTCGCCCTGGTCCGGACGCCAGGCGCCGTGAATCCCGAGCACCATGTTGATTTCTTCGCGTGTGCCCGTGACATGAACGACGTTGGCGTAGATGCTCCGCATCTGGGATTGGTCCCATTTGATCGCCGGCCCGGCGACCGTTCTTGGCTCCGACATTGCTTCCTCCTTCACCCGGACGAGACGCTCAAACTCGTCCTATCTATTAGAGTCACGCTCATGGTGACGTAGAAATATGCTGCCGATTTGAGGACGTTCCTAGTTAAATAATGATGAGATTTTGTTTAACGGCCGTTTCACAACCGCGATTTGGCGTGTAGAAGCGAGACGTGAGGACTGCCCTGACGGGGTCAACTGGGGAAGCTTCGCGATCGCGCTGTAAATCTGGGTAGTTTTGCCGGAGGGATCATTAGGCGTGTGCGTGGCGCTGCTGTGCGTTGCTGCGATCTTGGCTGGCCGTGACGTGTGGGATCGAAGTCCGTGCTTGACACGCCAAGCGTGCGCGCGAAGATTGTGTCGATTTCGTGAATTTCTGCGGGAGTTGGCGATGAGGCACATAACGCACGCGGCATTGTTGTTGACGGTAATCGTGAGTGCCGGCGCGGCCTGGGGACAGACCACAACCCCGGCCTCAGCGAATCGCCTCGCCACGATGGAAGAGTTGCAGGAGATGTACGCTGCGAAGGCTTATCGCCAATGCATCCAACACATTGCGCGCGTCATGCCGCCGTTGGGCGAGCCGCCGGCGGGTTACACCAAGTACGCGCTGCTGATGCTGCGTGCGGAATGTCTCGTGAGCACGGGTGACACGTTCTCGGCGCGGCTGGCATACGAGTCGGCCGCTAATGAGGCCAAGGATGCGACGCAGTCGGCAGCGGCGCGGGCGCGGATTGCGGTGCTGGATCGCGCGGTTTCGAACAAGATCAGCGTGCCGGGACAGGCGGAGGGGATCGACATCACCACGGAGGCGGGGCGGCAGCAGGGGATGGCGCTGGTTTTTGGCGAGTCGATGGAAAAACTGAAACGTGAAGCGGCTGAGGCGCAGAAGGCCAAGTCTTTGCCGCCGATATTCCGGGTGGGGCCGCTGGCGCGGGAGACGCGCTCGCTGGAACTTGCCACAACAGGCAAGGACGAGCAGACGGTGGAAGTGGTGATGCCGCTGGCGGAGTTGATCTATGAGTTGATCGACACGGACTTGGATCTTGCGTCGAACAAGATTGCGGAGATACGTCGCAATGCCGAGGCGAACGCGGTGGTTTCCGGAGGTTGGCGTGTGGAGAACGGCCGCACGTGGTGGCAGCAGGACTCGGTGCGTGTGGGGCTCAGTGCCGATGAGCGGCGGTGGCTGCGTGAGAAGATTGTGTACCTGGGCAAAGTGAATGAGACGCTGGACCAGCTGCGCGAGGCGAGTAAGAAAGATTGGGGGCGAACGGGGAAAGGCTGGCAGCCCCTGCAGGCAAAGACCCGGAAGGTGGCGGCCGAGGCGCAGGGCGTGCTTGCTCGCGAGTGACGCGTTCACGTGCTTTTTGGGAATGCGTTCGGGCCGGCGGTCTTGGTGATTCAGCGTGCGATCAGGACCAGCGGATTGCGGCCGTGGGGCAGGCAGCGACGACCTCGGCGGCCCGTGTTGCGACAGCATCAGCAAACGTGGCGTCGAAAGTGGGGGCGATGCGCATATCAAAGCCGCGGTGGAGGTAGGTTTGGGCGGGGCCGTGGTTGGCGGTGAGAGCGACGCAGCGACCGCAGGCGATGCACTTGCCGGGCTCGAAGATGACATTGCCGGCGTGTGCGGCGGGAGCGAGTTGGCGACGCTGGCCGCGGAAGTGGTGGGGGTCGGCGTGGTAGGTGGCGGCGTAGCGGCGGAGGTCGCAGTCGTTGGCGCTGGCGCAGCCGCAGGAGACGCAGCGTTGGGCCTCGGCGACGGCCTCGTCGCGCGTGAAACTGGTGGCGGGTTGTGAGCGCGGGGCGTCGGAGGCGAGGGCGAGGACGGCGGCCATTTCTTGTGGATCGAGAACGTTGAGACGCACGGAGAAGCGGCCGGCGCGTTTGTCTGCAGCGGCGGTGTGGGTGAGGAACGCGTGGACCTGCTGGGCGAGGGTGTGGCCATCGGCGACGGCGCGAACGGCGAGGCGGTAGGGGGTGACGGCGGCGCCGGTGGCGAAGACGCGCGGCGCGGAAGTTTCGCCGGTGGCGGGGTTGATCTTGAGACCTTTGTGGGCAAGGGCGAGGCCGAGCGATTGGGCGAACGCGGGATCGACGGGGCCGAGGGCGAGGATGGTGGCGTCGAAGTCTTGATGGAGTTTCGTGATAGAAAGTGAATCGCCGAGGCGGGCGTTGCCGACGAAGTGCAGGCCGAGTTTGGTGATTTGAGAGATTTCTTGATCGAGGACGGCGCGGGGGAGGTGGTCGGCATCGATGGCGTAGCGGAGTGCGCCGCCGGGCTGGTCGTGTTGATCGAAGATGGTGACATCGTGGCCGGCGATGAGGAGGTAGTAGGCGGCGGAGAGGCCGGCGGGGCCAGCGCCGATGATTGCGATGCGTTTGCCGGTGGCGGGGGCTTTGGCGGGTTGATAGGGGGAGGGTGAGGCGAGGTCGTGATCGGCGACGAAGCGTTTGAGCCGGCAGATGGAGACGGCGCCGCCGTGGTGGGAGCGGCGGCAGTTCTTTTCACAGAGGTCGGGGCAGATGCGGCCGAGGACGGCGGGTAGCGGGATGTGTTGCTTCACGACGGCGATGGCTTCGGCGAAGTTTTCGGTGGCGATCAGGTGGAGCATGCGGTCGATGTGCATGTGCGCGGGGCAGACGAGCTGGCAGGGGGCGAGACAGTCGCCGGCGTGATCGGAGAGGAGCAGCTCAAGGGCGGTGCGGCGGGCGAGGTGGACGTCGGGGGAGTCAGACTCAATGGACATGCCGTCGGTGACTTTGGTGGCGCAGCTGGGGACGAGGCGCGGGGAATTGTTGACGCGGACAACGCAGACGAGACAACTGGTGGGGGCGTGCTGGGGGAGGTGGCAGAGCGTGGGGATGGTGATGCCGGCGGCGCGGGCGGCATCAAGAATAGTGGAGCCGGGGTCGACGCGGAGCGGGCGGCCATCGATGGTGATGTTGATCATGAGCGGCCCCCTTTCGCGTGCAGGGGGACGATGTCGATGGCGTGTTCGGGGCAGGCGCGGCGGCAGAGGTCGCAGCGGGTGCAGGCGGCGTCGTCGACGGTGTGGCGGTGGTAAGGCGTGAAGGCGATGGCTTGGGTGGGGCAGACCTGAGCGCACTTGGTGCAGCCGATGCAGCGGGTGTTGACGTCGTAGCGGATGAGGGATTTGCATTTGCCAGCGGGGCATTCGCCGCGGAGGTGGGCTTCGTATTCATCGCGGAAGTAGTGGAGGGTGGAGAGGACGGGGTTGGGGGCGGTTTGGCCGAGGCCGCAGAGAGAGCTTTGTTTGACCTGCCGGGCGAGGAAGTCGAGTTCGTCGAGCATTTTGGGTTTGGCGTGACCTTCGGCGAGGGCGTCGAGGATCTCGAGCATGCGCTTGGTGCCGACGCGGCAGAAGGTGCATTTGCCGCAGCTTTCGGCCTGGGTGAAGCGGAGGAAGTAGCGGGCGATGTCGACCATGCAGTCGGTGTCGTCGAGGACGACGAGACCGCCGGAGCCCATGATGGCGCCGACGGCGGCGAGTGATTCGTAATCGACGGGCGTGTCGGCGAGTCCGGCGGGGACGCAGCCGCCGCTGGGGCCGCCGATCTGCACGGCTTTGAAGGTGCGGTTGTTGTCGATGCCGCCGCCGATGTGTTCGACGATTTCGCGGATGGTGATGCCCATGGGGACTTCGATGAGTCCGCCGCGGCGGACTTTGCCGGTGAGGGCGAAGACCTTGGTGCCTTTGCTGTGGGTGGTGCCGATGGCGGCGAAGGCGTCGGGGCCGTGGCGCACGATCCAGGGGACGAGGGCGAAAGTTTCGACATTGTTGATGAGCGTGGGCTGGCCCCAGAGGCCGCGCTCGGCGGGGTAGGGCGGGCGGAGCGTGGGCATGCCGCGGCGGCCTTCGATGCTGGCGATGAGGGCGGTTTCTTCGCCACAGACGAAGGCGCCGGCGCCCTGTTTGATCGTGATGGTGAGATGGCTGAGCAGGCCGCGCTCCCGGCAGATGGCGATGGCCCGGGTGATGCGCTCGATGGCGAGCGGGTACTCGGCGCGGATGTAGAGGAGGAGCGTGCGGGCGTTGACCGCGGCGGCGGCGATGGCCATGCCTTCGAGCACGCGGAAGGGGAAGCTCTCGAGAATCATGCGGTCCATGAAAGCGCCGGGGTCGCCCTCGTCGCCGTTGCAGATGATGAATTTTTCCTGGCCGGTCGCAGCGCGGACAGCGGCCCATTTGCGGCCGGTGAGGAAGCCAGCGCCGCCGCGGCCACGGAGACCGCTGCGGGTGATCTGGTCGATGATCGCATCGGGCGCGGGGAGATGGCTGAGCGTGGCGAAGCCGCCGTGGGCGAGGTATTCGTCGAGGTCGAGGGGTTGGAGCGTGCCGGAGTGCTCGGTGGCGATGCGTTTCTGCGGGCCGAGGAATTCGCAGAGCTGTGGATCGCGCGGCTCGCGAGCGATGGCGGGCGCGGTGGTGTCGGGCTCGGGCGGCAGCAGGCGCGACTCAAGGCGATTGAGCAGGCGGGTGAATTTGCGGAGCACGCCGGCGGCGGGGAGATGGGCGTTAGCGATGGCGGCGGCGTTGGCGGCTGTGACGCGGGTGTAGTAACGCTGCTGGCCGTTGGCCCAGCGCACTTCGACCATGGGGGTTTGGTGGCAAGCGCCGACGCAGCCGATGGGTTTGAGTTTTGGCGCGACGCCGAGGGCGCGGGCGGCGCGGTGGAGTTCGCGCTGAACATCGGCGGAGCCGCCGGCCTGGCAGCACGAGCCGAGACCGACGCGAAATTCGACATCGACAGCGCGGCCAGCGAGCGCTTCGTCTTCGGCATCAATTGCGGTGGGGGCGTTGTCAGCGGCGCGGAGCACGTTGATGGCGGTGTCGACTTGGAGGTGGCCGAAGGTGCGGCCGTTGATCTGCGCGACGGGCGCGAGGGTGCAGCAGCCGATGCAACCGACGCGTTCAAGCGTAAAGCGGCGGTCGGCGTCGGTGTCTTCGCCGGGGCGGAGGTGGAGCAGGCGGCGCAGGGCGTCTTCGATGAGTTCAGAGCCTTTGACGTGGCAGGCGGTGCCGTGGCAGATGCGGAGGATGTGCTGGCCGGCGGGCTTGAGGCGGAATTGGTGGTAGAAGGTGGCGACGGAGGTGATGGCGGAGGAGGGGATCTCGGTGTGGTCGGCGATGAAGCGCAGGGCCTCGGGCGGGAGGTAGTGGTAATGCGTTTGCACGGCCTGGAGGAGCGGCACGAGCGAGCCGGGGTCGTCGCCGAGGCGGGCGATTTGTTCAGAGACAAACTGCAGGTCGATGGTGGAGTGGAGTTGCGTAGTCATTGGCCGCCGCCTTTCGGCACGATGCAGACGAGGTGGCGATCGGTGCGGACGATGATGCGGCCCTTCGCGAACGCGAGCGAGGCGGAGACGCTACCGAGGGCGGGCGTTGCGGCGAGTTTTTCGAAGCTGTCGCCAGCGCGGATGATGTGCGTGACACCGCGAATGTCGGTGAGCCAGAGGGTGTCGCCGACGAGGACGGGTGAGGCGTGCACAGCGCGTTTGAGATCGTGTTCGTAGAGTTTGATGCCGGTGGCGGCGTTGAAGGCGTAGAGTGTGCCGGCGGAGGTAATGGTCCAGACGCGTTTGCCATCGGTGATGGGGGAGGCGATGTCGGGGAGGCCTTCATCGCTGCGCCAGAGGATGGCGGAGTCGGTCACGTCGCCGCGGGCGGAGGTGTTGATGGCGGCGAGGAGCGCGTGTTCGTTGGCGACGAAAGCGCGGTCGGCGAGGGCGATGGGTGATGCGCCGACATCGGGGCCCATGAGTTTGGCACGCCAGTGTTCAGCGCCGGTGGCGGCGTCGTAGCCGGCGACCCAGGGCGTGCCGACGGCGAGGAGTTGGCCTTGCGTGGTGACGATCGGCGAAGCCCATGAAGCGGACACGGCGCGGGGTGTGCGCCAGACTTGGCGGCCGGTAGCGCCGTCGAATGCGAGGATGCAGGAGGAGGCGTTGGACTCGCTGCGGCCCACGTCCCATTGCACGATGACATTGCCGCGGTAGAGGGTGAGTGATGAGGCGTAGCCGTAGGCGCTGAGGGGTTTGCCGAGGAAGCGCTGCCAGATTTTCTTGCCGTTGAAATCGACGGCGACGAGATCGCCGGTGGCGAAGATGGCGTAGATGTGGGTGCCGTCGGTGGCGGGCGTGGGGGCGGCCCAGCCGGTGTCTTCGAAATGTTCGATGCCTTCGGCCATGGTGGCGGGGACTTCGAGCGTCCAGCGCTGTTGGCCGGTGGCGAGGTCGAAGGCGTAGAGGGCGCGGCGATCTTCGTCAGCGCCGGTGATGAAGACGCTGTCGCCCCAGATGATGGGGGAGCTTTTGCCGGGGAGGGGGATGGGTGTGCGCCAGGCGGTGGATTTTTCGTCCCAGGGGTGAGGGTAGTTGCCGGCGACGTGGCCGACGCCGCCCCAGCCGCGGAAGACGGGCCAGTTGGCGAGGAGTTCTTGATCGCTGGGCCAGGCGATGGTGATGGCGGCGCGGTCGTCGGGCAATAGTGATGCGGCGGTGGTGAGGGAGCGGCTGGTCAGCGCGCCGCCAGCGAAGAGAGCGACCGTCGCGGTGGCGACGATGAGAACGGCCCAGGGGGATGGCGCGGGCGCGGCGATGGGCGTGGGTAGAACGGGCGGGCGCTTGTCGGCGAGGCGGATGAGTTTGAGCGAGAGGACGAGGACAATGCCGCTGCCGAGGAGGAGCCACGCGCCGCGCTGGCGGAGGGAGACATGATCGAAGAAGGCGTGGCGCACGCGGACGTCGGCGGCGCGGAGGGTGGCTTTGAGGGCATCGTCGTCGGGCGTTTGGCGCAGTTGTGCTTTGGCCTCGAGCACTTCGCGCGTGACCAGCGGGCCGTGCTGTTTGTCGTGAATGAAGGCGCGAAGCATGGCGACGGTGACGATGAGGATGCAGAGGATCGCGAGGCCGGCACAGAGTTGGCCAGTGAGACGCCAGAGGCGAGGTTCGCGCAGCGGTGTGATCATTGTGCGGCCTCTGCCGGATCGGGCGTATTAAGTTTGACGGTGAGCGCGACGGGCATCTCGAGGCTGCGGCGCTGCCATTCGACGGGACAGGTTTCGAAGCAGCGGGCGCAGGCGAGGCAACCGGTGGGGTCGGCATCATAGAGATCGATGCGTTGTGGCAGACTGGTGCGGAGAAGGCGATGGCCGATGACGAGGCTCATGTAGAGGCCAACGAGCGCGCCGCCGATGGTGAGGCGACGCTCGATGGCGGCGGCGCGGGTGAAGAGGGCGGTGGATGTTTCGCCGGATTTGCGCCAGGCGGTGCTGTCGTCGGTGCGCTGGGTGATGATGCCGGCGTCTTCGGCGGCGATGCGCTGGGCGAGTTGCACGGTGCGGTCGTGGCGGGCGAGGACGGGGCCGCTGAGCCAGCCGAAGGTGGGGAGCAGCAGGAGCAGGGCGATGCTGGTGCCGATGGCGAGGTAGAGTCGGCGGCGGGCTTGCGGGCGGGTGAGTGTGGGACGCTGTGGGGTGTCGATTGCGGCGAAGGGGCAGGACTTTTCGCAGAGCTTGCAGTCGATGCAGGTTTTGGGGCTGATGTGGACTTTGCGCCAGGCGAGGCGCGAGGTGATGCGGAGGAGAATTGCGTAGGGGCAGAGGAAGCGGCAGTAGGCGCGGCCAACGAACATGCTGAGGACGAGGAGTGCGGCGCCGAGCATGAGCATGCCGAGGGTGCCGCTGAAGCGGAAGAGACCGACGAAGGGGTCGTAGGCACAGATGATGAAGTCGGTGGCGGTGGCGGCGAAGAGCACGGCGAGGGCGAGGTAGAGATGGGCCATGAGGCCGAGGGCCGACTCGAGCCAGCGCGGGACTTGGATGGGCTTGAAGAGGACAATGTCCTGGATAGCGCCGAGGGGGCAGACGCCGGCGCAGAAGATACGGCCAACGAGGAGTGCGGCGACGAGTGGGAGACCGAAGAAGACGGCGACGAACCAGGGGAGGGCGTAATCGCCGGCGAGTGCGGCAGCGGTGACGTTTTGGATGGAACCGACGGCGCAGACGCAGCCTTCGCGGTAGAAGCCGAAGTAGGCGAGGCAGGCGAGCGTGAGGATGAAGACGCCGGTGCGGCCACGCCAGCGATGGACGATGAGCCAGCCAAGGAGGAGGGCGGCGGCGAGTGCGGCGACATCGATGTATTGAAAGTAGGTGGCACGGGTGGCGGGTTGTTGTTCGATGGGAAGTTGGTAGGCGGTGCGGAACTCGGGTGGGGGGAAGCGTTCTTCAGCGCGCGCCGAGGCGACGAGGCTGCAGAGCAAGAGGAGGAGGATGAACGCACGGGAACGCATCATGTACCTTTCACCCGCGGGGCGATGTAGACGTTGGGCGGGTCGACGCGTTCGATGGCGTTGCTGGGGCAGACCTTGGCGATGGCGCATTGGTTGCAGCGTTTGCAGAAAGATTGGTCGATCTGCAGGTGGAGCGAACCGTTGCCGTAGGCGACGCAACCTTTGACGCAGCGGGCGCAGCCGATGCAGGCGTTGCGGTCGATGTCGTATTCAAAGTAGGGGTCTTCGATGAATTTGCGTTTGATGGCGGCGGTGGGGCAGAGCTGATTTTCGGCGCCGGTGTCGAGGCTGGGCGCGCCGGGGTCGAAGAAGCCGGTGCAGAGATCGCAGTAGCCGCAGAGGGCGAATGTGTGGAAGCAGCGCACGGCGGAGGGGTTGAGGACGCAGTCGGTGGCGCAGCGGCCGCATTGGGTGCAGAGGGTGGGATCGATCTGCCAGCGCGTGCCGTGGGCGTGTCCGCGTTGGTCGTTGAGGAGAAAGCCGAGGACGCCGCCGATGGCTGCGAGACCGGCGACACGGCCGATGCCGTTGAGCAGATCGCGGCGTGAGAGGTCGCTCATGGTGCGCCCCCTTCGCGCGCTTGGCGGGCGCGGTCGTCATCGCAGGAGGGGAAGGACTGACATGATGCGCAGGGTGTGGCGGCGGCGCACTTGTTACGAGAGGCCAGCACACCGAGGCTGATCACGAGTCCGCCGAGCGCGCCGACGCGACCGACGGTGCGCAGCCACTCGCGGCGGGTGAGCGGTGTTTCGTGTTGTGGTGTTTCGGGCATGGCCTCACCGTTGCTTGGGTTCGAAGACACGGATCAGGCCCGCGCGGTTTTGTGCGACCCACACGCGGCCGCGGCTGTCGGCCCAGACGTCCATGCCGCCAGCTTCTTCGCCGAGGATGTCGGGCCCGGCGACGACGTTTTGGAACTGGCCATCGTGGGCGTAGATCTTGATGCGCGGAGCGCCTTTCTCGGCAGTGACGAAGCGACCGTCGTGGAGGAGGGCGAAGTCGGTGGGGTTGCAGCAGCCGGCGAAGCGGTCGATCGACATGCCGGGAGCGCCCCAGCGGCGGACCATCGTGCCGGTGGCGTCGAAGCCTTCGAGTTCATGCAACCCGGGGTTGTTGATCCAGACCATGCCGGCGGCATCGACGGCGACATCAAGGTGCGGGCTAGGCAGCACGAAGCCGGGGGCGTGGGTGGCGTCGTCTTTGCGGCCGAAGCGTTGTTGCACGTTGCCTTGTGCATCGGCGCGGTAAACGATGCGCTGGCCGGCGTCGGCGATGTAGATGTCGGGGCCGTGGATGTGGATCGAAGTGATAACGGCGGCGGTGCCGAAACTCGGCCACTGTGCGGTGCGCGTGCCGCTGCGGCCAAAGATTTCGATGTGATCGCGCACGCCGACGAAGATGCGGTCGTCTTGCACGGCGATGGCGAGGGACTCGGCTGGGAGGGGGACGATGACGGGCGGGTCGCCTTGGCGGGAGAGGATCTTGAGGGTCTTGCTGCCATCACCGCCCACGACGGCGAGGTGCGTGTCGCCCATTGCAGCGAAGCTGCTCACGTACTTCAGGCCGGTGTCGATAGTCTCAACTTCGCGCCAGGCGATGAGCTGCGGATCGATCGCCCGCGCGGCAGCATCGTTGAAGACGTTTTGCCCGTGAGCGCCGTCGCGGTCTTGCGCCTGGCCCCACTGCTGCAGTTGGGCAACGCCGTAACCGCCGGCGGCGAGCACGGGCAACGCGAGGCCGGCAACGGCGATTTTTTTGACGGTGGCTTTGTCACTCACGGCGCTCTCGCTTTCGCATGTCGTAACAGGCCAGGCGCGTGAGATCGCGGAGGAGCATGTGGCCTTCGGCAACGGCGATGGGGCCCCAGCACTCGCGGGCGTCGGCCATGACCTTGGATTTTCCGAGGAGTTGGAATTGGTCCGGTCGCAGTTCAACGGCGCTGAGGACGCCGGTGTCGTTGATGCCGTAGAGCACGCCGTCGGCAACGAGATACGCGCCGAGGCCGAACTTGTCGGTCGGACCGCTGGCCCATTTTTCAGAAAGGTCGCGGGTGAGGCAGGCGAGGCGGCCATCGGGACGCACGCCGAAGACGTGGCTGCCGTAGAAGATCGGCGTTTGCTGCTCCGCACCGAATACATCGGCATCGACACGCTTGGTGATCGCCGTGTGCCACGTGTCGTTTTGTTTTTTCACTTCGAGTATCGCTGCGCCCGCGCCGTAGCCACCGGTGAGCAGCATGCGGCCGCCGCCAAGATCGACCGGCGAGGGCACCGCGGCGATGTTCACTTTGAAGTCGCGATTGACCCAGAGCAGTTTGCCGTCGCGCTGATCGATGCCCGCAACGCCGCCGCTGCCGACGTAGATGCACATGGGGACGCCGTCGATTTCGACTGGCGTGATGGACGTGTGCGTCATCGTCCACTTGGGTGTGTTGGGCGTTTGCCAGGCGATTTGGCCGGTGGCGACATCGATGGCGAGCATGAGTGCGTTCTCACCGCTGGGCGCGATGATCGCCCGAGCCGCACCGTTGTCGCTCTTCACAATCAACGGGCATTGGCCCGCGTACCACGCGGGCACCTTGGTTTTGAACTCGCGCACGAGGTCGTAGCCCCACATGTATGCGCCGGTGAGGGGATCGACGCCGACGACGTGGCACTTGGGGCCGAGGGTAACGACGCAGGCTTTGTCGACGGCGGGGACGGTACGCGACATGCCGTGGTTGCGTTTCACATCGACGGCATAGGTGTGGCGCCAGATTTCGCGGCCATCGGTGAGCGAGAGGCACCGCAGTGCGTCCTCGCGTTTGGCCTGGTCGTAGTCGAGCAGGTACACGCGCCCTTGCGCTACGGCCGGGCCGCCGTAGCCTTCGCCCACGGTGATCGACCAGCGCTCGATGGCTTGCGTGGGATCGCGCGTCAGTTCAAAGGTTTCGGTAACGATGCCGTTGCGCTTCTCGCCGCGAAACTGCGGCCACATGCCAGGGCCATTGCCGGGCACACCGATGCCTGTGGTGGTAGCGCCGCGAAGGTCGACGCCGACGGCAACGTCACCGGCAGGTCGGTCCATGCCCGGAACGCGCGGGGCGATGGTTCGCGACGGCGCCTGCAACCACCACGCACCGGCGGCAATGCCGGCACACGCTGCCAGCAACGGGAAAACAAATACTGCCGAACGCATACGATCTCATAATAGCTAAAAACGGACTAAATAGTCCACAATTAAGATGCGGGCAGGTCGGGATGGGGTCGAGAATGCGCCTCTGCGAAACAGGAGTGTTGCAGATGGCACGCTCGCAACAGTGTGCGATGTCACGGGAATTTCTCATTTGGTTTCTTAAGTATTGGTTTAGTAGACGGTTAAAACTCTGACTCAGCACTGGCATGGGCTTTGATTATGGGATGGCGAGCCCGCAAGCGCTGTAGCTGCTGCTACACCGCGCTAGGCCGATCGCGGGATGTTGTGGAGCCATTCGTATGATGAAGCGTTTGTTGTGTTTGACCGTTCTGGGAGTCTCGGCGGTTACCGGGGCAGCGTATGCCGGCGACCAGCCGTGGCAGCGTGGCACGGCGATGGCGAACGAATTGAGCCGTCCGACCGATTCGCCGCGTTTGACGCTGGACCTGACGCAGTCGGGCAGCGATGAGAAGGCGATGGCGGAGATGGCCGGCCGCAACAGCGAGGCGGGCACTTCGGCGCCGGTGCTGACGCTGTCAGATGGCGGCGGGCCGGCGCTGCATGGCTTTGTCGATCTTCGCGTGAGCCATGCGTACATCACGCCGCGCGGCCTGGTTGTAGAGAACGCCGGTGTTGTGGTGCAACCGTTGGCCGGCTTGGTGTTTGATATCTACAAGGGTGACGGGGCGATTCAGAGCGCCAATATCGTGGCAGGCGTGTGGAGTTCGCTGCATAGCAATCACCCGAATGGCGACATTTGGAACGAATGCGACCTGTTTCTGGGCGTGAACGTGAACTTCTGGGAGAAGCTTACGTTTTCGGCAACGGGCATGGCGTGGTTCTTCCCGGAAGTCGGCCAGACGACGGAGTCGAATCCCTCGCCGGAATACAACATGGAATTCAAGCTGGCGTATGACGACAGCGCCCTGCTGAAGGAATATGCGCTGAAGCCGTATATCAGCTTATTCTGGAATTTCTCGGGCGATTCGCCGGTGGTGCTGGGCGAGCGGACGTTCTATATCGAATTGGGCGTATCGCCGAGCATGACGTTCAAGGCGAGTGAAGACTACCCGATCACGGTGACATTCCCGACGTACTTCCAGTTTGGCGATTCGTCGTTCTGGGGCACTGATCCGGTGAGCGGCGACCGCAGCAACATCGGCCTGTTCTCGACGGGCATCAAGCTGAGCATGCCTTTGAAGTTTATCCCGAAGGAATACGGCTCGTGGAATGCGTATGCCGGCTTCACGTATATCCATACCTGCAACCCGGCGTTGACGCGTGCCAGTGAGATCATTGGTGGCGGCGACTCGCGCGACAAGTTTCTGGGATACATGGGCGTTGGTTTCGGCTTCTAAGGGCCGAGCTTCCCTGGGATATCGGCGACGTTGCTGAGCAATGTCATGTTGAGATTCTGATTAGCACAAGGGGTGCCGTCGTTCGTAGAGCGGGCGACGGCACACCTTTGAGTACTTCGTCAAGTTGGGGCCGCCAGGGGATGGTGTTTGCCATCGCCGTGAAATTCGCGAGCCGCAGAAATTGCCCGGTGGGCTGAACATGGCCAGCTGGGACCACATTATTCGGAGCCTTTCATGAAGACAGGAATGAAGCGTTGGCTGTGGAGCGCGACGAGCGCCGTTGCCGCAGCCGCGATTGCGATCGGGTCGTTGATCCTGACGCAGGAGCCGGTGAAGGCGGAGACGCCGAAGCCGATGACGATTGGATTTATTTACGTCGGCAGCCGGTCGGACTATGGCTACAACCAGGCGCACGCAGAAGGCGCCGCGGCGGTGGCGAAGATTCCAGGCATCAAGGTGCTGGAAGAAGAGAACGTGCCCGAAACGGTGGCCGTGCAGAAGACGATGGAATCGATGATCAAGCTTGACGGGGCGAAGATCGTCTTCCCGACGTCGTTTGGTTACTTCGATCCGCACATGTTGAAGATGGCGGCGAAGTACAAGGATGTGATGTTCCTGCATTGCGGCGGCATGTACAACGCCGAGAAGCATCCGAAGAATGTGGGCAGCTATTTCGGGTATATCGATGAATGCCAGTACATCGCCGGTATTGTGGCAGCGAAGACGAGCAAGACGGGCAAGCTTGGATTTATTGCGGCGAAGCCGATTCCGCAGGTGCTGCGGAATATCAATGCGTTTACGCTTGGGGCGCGGTCGGTAAACCCGACGGTGACCACGACGGCTGTGTTCACGGGCGACTGGTTTATGCCGGTGAAGGAAGCCGAAGCGGCCACGAGCCTGATTGACCAGGGCGTGGATGTGCTGACATGCCACGTGGATTCGCCGAAGGTGATCATTGAGACGGCGGAGAAGCGCGGGGTGTTTTCGTGCGGCTACCATGCCGACGGCAGCAAACTGGCACCGAAGGGTTATTTGACCGGCTCGGAGTGGGTGTGGTCGAAGGTTTATACGGATTACATTGAGACGATCCGCGCGGGCAAAGAGATCACGCACCTGGTGCGCGGGGGCATCAAGGACGGGATCGTGAAGAACTCGCCGTATGGTGCCGCGGTTTCGGAAGAGACCAAGAAACTGGCGGACGCTGCAAAGGCGTCGGCGCTCAAGGGCGAGTTGGTGATCTTCAAAGGGCCGATCAAGGACAACACGGGCAAGGTCGTCATCGAGGAAGGTGTGTCGATGATCCAGACCGATCCGAAGCTTGAAGCGATGAACTACCTGGTTGAAGGTGTCATCGGCACGCCGGGAGGCAAGTGATGACGTTGGCGGCCGAACCGACAACGCGTATGCAGTTATCGTGGAGCACCCTCAGGGTTGTCCTGGGGGTGCTTCTCGTGTTGACGGGGCTGGTGTTGGTGGGGTTGGCGGCGTTTAGGGATCTGGGGGCGTTGGCGGGGCTGGGTGTGATCGCGTTGGGGCTCGGGGTGTCGCAGTTTTTTAAGCAGACGGCCGAAGCGGTGATGATGCCGGCGCTGGCGGTGCTGGTGGCGTTGGTGCCATTCGGGGGCTTTCTGGCATTTGCGGGGGTGAATCCGTTCCGGGCGTTCTGGTTGATGTATGAGGGGGCGTTTGGGTCGTGGTTTTCATTTCAGAATACGTTGTCGCGGGCGGCGCCGTTGATGCTGACCGGGCTGTGCACGGCGCTGCCGATGCGGCTGGGCATGGTGCATATTGGCGGCGAGGGCGCGCTGGTCGTGGGGGCGTTGTTTGCAGCGGGCGGGGCACACCTGGTGGCGGGGGCGCCGCCGTGGGTGGGGATCAGCACGATGCTGCTGACGGGATTTGTGACGGGCGGGCTGTGGGTGATGCTGGCGGGGGCGCTCAAGCATTATCGCGGGGTGAATGAGACGATATCGTCGCTGCTGCTGACGTACATTGCGATTGCGATGTTGAATCATTTGGTGGAAGGGCCGTGGCGGGATCCGGAGTCGCTGAACAAGCCGTCGTCGTGGCCAGTGGGCGAAGAGAACATGCTGGGCGTGCTGGATTTCTCGGGGTATGCGGAGAGTGGCGGACCGTTGAAGGCGCTGTCGTTTATCCACATGGATGGCGTGCACTGGGGGCTGGTGATCGGGGTGGTGGCGTGTGTCTTCTGCTGGTTGCTGATGAACCAGACGGTGTTTGGTTTTAAGGCGCAGGTGGTGGGCGGCAACATTCGTGCGGCGAAGGTGGCGGGGCTGTCGATTGGGCGGATCGTGTTGATCGTGTGCATGCTGGGGGGCGGCGCGGCGGGCTTGGCGGGGGCGGTGGAAGTGTGCGCGGTGCAGGGCGCGGCGAATGCGTCGGTCGTGGCCGGCTATGGGTATGCGGGGATTCTGGTGGCGTTTTTGGCGCGGCACAATCCGCTGGCGATTATCCCGGTGGCGATTTTGATCGGCGGCATCGGCGCGAGTGGCGGGTTGATTCAGCGCCGGCTGGGCTTGCCGGACGCGACGGTGAACGTGCTGCAGGGCTTTATCTTCTTGGCCATTTTGGCGAGCGAAACCTACTACGGTCGGCTCAAGTTCTTTCAGAAGAAGGAGTCGGGCGTTGTCTGATACGTCACTAGGCGTGTGGGGCGTGCCGCTGGCGATCATGGCCGGCGCGATTCGCGTTTCGACGCCATTTTTGTTTGTGAGCCTGGGTGAATGCCTGACGGAGAAGTCGGGGCGCATCAATTTGGGGTTGGAAGGCAACTTGGTGATGGGGGCGATGGTGGGGTATGGGGTGTCGTATTTGACGGCGGGTACGTTGGGACCACTGGCGCCGTGGATGGGTGTGCTGGCGGCGGGCGCGACGGGGGCGGTGCTGGGGATGTTTCACGCGGCGCTGTGCCAGCGGCCGCGGGTGAATGACATAGCGGTGGGCATTGCGTTTATGTTGTTTGGTGTGGGGTTGGCGTTCTATCTGGGGAAGCCGTTGATTCAGCCGGCGGCGCCGCGGTTGCCGTCGATACCTTTTGGTTTTTGGGTGGACAACCCGGCGGTGAAGGCGGCGCTGGACATCAATGCGCTATTTATCTTGGGATGTTTGCTGGCGCCGGCGCTCACGTGGGGGTTGAAGAATACGCGCTGGGGGTTGATCTTGCGGACGGCGGGTGAGTCGGCGGATTCAGCGCGGGCGATGGGGTATTCGGTGAATCATGTGCGCATGCTGGCGACGATGGCAGGCGGTTTTCTGGCCGGGGTGGGTGGATCGTTCCTGTCGCTGTATTACCCGGGCGGGTGGAATGAGGGGCTGTCGTCGGGACAGGGGTTGATCGCGGTGGCGCTGGTGATCTTTGCACGGTGGAACCCGACGTACTGCTTGCTGGGAGCGATGCTGTTTGGCGGGGCGGGGGCGTTGGGGCCGTCGCTGCAATCGATTGGGGTGACACAGGGGCGGTACATCTTTGCGGCGATGCCGTACGTGTTGACGCTGGTCATCATGATTGTGACCTGTTCGCCGAAGAGGACATTTGCGGGAGCGCCGTCGGAACTGGGCGCGTCACCGAATCACTGAGACGGAAGAGCCATGAGCGAAAAGTATGTTGAAGCAAGTCCTTACCGTTGGCCGTGGAATGGTGATCTGCGTGCGCAGAATACGGCGTTGGTGATCATTGATATGCAGACGGATTTCTGCGGGGTGGGGGGATACATTTCACTGTTGGGGTATGACATCTCGGCATCGCGGGCGCTGATACCGGCAATACAGAAGTTGCTGGCGGCGTGCCGGGAGAAGGGGTTTCACATCATCCACACGCGGGAGGGGCATCGGGCGGATCTTTCGGATTTGCCGGCGAACAAGCGTTGGCGTTCGCGCCAGGGGACGAAGGCGGGGATTGGGGATGTGGGGCCGTGCGGGCGTGTGCTGGTGCGTGGCGAGCCGGGGTGGGAGATCATTCCGGAGCTGGCGCCGCGGGCTGGTGAGCCGATCATCGACAAGCCGGGGAAGGGGAGTTTTTACGCGACGGACCTGGAGATGATTCTGCATCAGCGGGGCATACAGAACATCATTTTGACGGGAATTACGACGGACGTGTGCGTGCACACGACGATGCGCGAGGCGAACGACCGGGGCTTTGAATGCCTGATTTTGGAGGACTGCTGTGCCGCGACGGATGCGGGCAACCATGCGGCGGCGTTGCACATGGTGAAGATGCAGAACGGCGTGTTTGGCGCGGTTTCGTCCAGTGCTGCGGTGCTGAAGGTGTTGGCATGAAGAATGAACAAACAGGGGACGGCCATGTATGAAGTGACGCACGATCCGGCGGCGAATCCGATGTTGCACCCGGGGCTGCAGGTGATGAACATCTGCAAGCGGTTCGGATCGCTGGTGGCGCTCGACAATGTGTCGATGACGCTGAAGCCGGGGAGTTTCCATGCATTGTTGGGGGGGAACGGTGCGGGGAAGTCGACGCTGGTGAAGTGCATCATGGGGTATTACCAGCCGGACAGCGGGACGATTATTGTGGGGCAGCGCGAGGAGGAGATACGCAACCCGCGGGAGGCGTTGGCGCTGGGGATCGGCATGGTGTACCAGCACTTCACGCTGGTGGGCAACATGACGGTGGCGGAGAATCTGGTGTTGTCGCGGGGGGAGATTCCGTTTCGCATCAAGTGGGCGGAGGAGAAAGAGCGGTTGCGGGCCTTTTTGAAGACGACGCCGTTTTTTATACCGCTGGACTCGCCGGTGAATGCGCTGGCGGCGGGGCAGAAGCAGAAGTTGGAGATTGTGAAGCAGCTTTATCTGCAGAACAAGATTTTGTTTTTGGATGAACCGACGAGCGTGCTGACGCCGCAGGAAGCGGATGAAGTGCTCACGGTGCTGAAGAACATGACGTTGGCGAAGAAGCTGTCGGTGTTGATTATCACGCACAAGTTCAGCCAGGTGATGAAGTATGCGGACTACTTCACGGTGCTGCGCACGGGCAAATTGGTGGGGTCGGGTGCGGTGAAGGACCACACGCCAGAACAGATGGCGGAGATGATGATCGGGTCGCAGCAGACGGCGGTGCTGGCGGACCGGTCGAAGCTGGTGGAACGCAAGCCGACGCTGCAGATTCGCGGGCTTTGTGCGGATGACGAGACGGGCGTGCCGGCGTGCGAGGCGTTGTCGCTGGAAGTGAGCAGCGGCGAGGTTGTGGCGATTGTCGGTGTGTCGGGCAATGGGCAGTCGGAGTTAGTGCAGGTGCTGGCGGGGCAGCGGCAGGCATCGGCGGGGGAGATACTGGTTCGCGGCGAGTCGTACAGGGCGACACGCAAGGAGATGGCGCGGCATGGGGTGTTTTGTTTGCCGGAGGAGCCGTTGCGGAATGCGTGCGTGCCGGGCATGAGCGTGGCGCGGAATATGGCGTTGCGTGTTTTTGACAAGCCGAGCCATACGTTGGCGCGATTGCTGAGCAGCGGGCGAGCGATACGGAAGACGGCGGTGGAGTTGATTGCGAAATACAAGGTGAAGACGCCGTCGCCGGAGGTGCCGATACGGACGCTTTCGGGTGGGAATGTGCAGCGCGCGGTGCTGGCGCGGGAGTTATCGGGGAATGCGGGGCCGTTGAATGTGCTGGTGGCGCAGAACCCGTGTTTTGGATTGGACTTTGCGGCGGTGGCGGACATTCGCGCGCAGATCATGGATGCGCGCAATCGCAATGCGGCGGTGCTGCTGGTGACGGAAGATCTGGATGAGGCGTTTGAGCTGGCGGATCGCATCGTGGTGATGTTTGACGGTCGTTTTGTTTATGAATGCACGGCCGAGCAGGCGGACATCGGCGTGATTGGCCGGGCCATGGCGGGCCATGCGCCGGCGACGGAAGGTGCGGTGGTTCCGGCTACGGCAGTGGCGGCATAAGAGAAGAGGCAGTGGATGTTAACGATATCTGCGAAACCGTTTGAATTTGAGTTTGCGCCCAAGCGGACGGCGCTGCTGGTGATTGATATGCAGCGGGATTTTCTGGAGCCGGGCGGGTTTGGCGCGGCGCTGGGGAATGATGTTTCGCGGTTGAAGGCGATTGTGCCGGCGCTGCGCCGGGTGATGGATGCGTGCCGCGGGGCGGGGATACCGGTGATTCATACACGGGAGGGGCATCGACCGGACTTGGGGGATTGTCCGCCGGCGAAGCGGATGCGGGGCAAATGCGAGCTGCGTATTGGGGATGAGGGGCCGATGGGGCGGATATTGGTCATTGGCGAGCGGGGGCACGCGATTATTCCAGAGCTGGCGCCGGCGCCGGGGGAGTTGGTGATTGATAAGCCGGGGAAGGGGTCGTTCTATGGCACGCATTTGCAGAATCACTTGCGGGCGTTGAATGTGTCGCATCTGCTGATTGCGGGAGTGACGACGGAGGTGTGCGTGCAGACGACGATGCGCGAGGCGAACGATCGCGGGTATGAGTGCCTGCTGCTGGAGGATTGCACGGAGAGTTATTTTGCGGCGTTTAAGCAGGCGACGCTGGAGATGATCACAGCGCAGGGGGGGATTGTGGGATGGACGGCCACGTCGGAGCAGTTGATCAGCGTGTTGCCGGTGGCGCGGCCGGCACGGCATGGAGTGTTGGCATGACGGATGCGGGCGGCGCGGCAGCGCGCGGGAGCGAGTTGGCGCCGATGATTTTTGCACAGGTGCTGCAGGCGGGGGCATGTGAAGGGCAATTGGCGTGGCGGCCGTTTCATCCGGGAATTGAGATTGCGCTGGTGTATCAGGATGAGCGGGGGCCCGCGGCGGCGTTTTTGCGGTATCAGCCCGGTGCGCGGGTGGGGCGACATGTGCATGAAGGCTATGAGCACGTGCTGGTGCTGCGCGGTTCGCAGACGGATGCTGCGGGGCGGCATGTGGCGGGGACGCTGGTGGTGAACCCGCCGGGGTCGGTGCATGAGATTGTGAGTGAGGACGGGTGCCTGGTGCTGGTGATTTGGGAGAAACCGGTACGCTTCGTTTAGAGACATGGCCGCGGCGAGTGCCTAGATTCTGGGCGTTTTGAGGCATGCAAAGGTCTTAAGGCGGCTTTAACAAAGATAAGCAGCTATTTTTATCGCAATTGCTAAGTGGCTTGTCTGTTGGTGTTTAAGTGCTGAGTTGTTGCGTGGTGGACAGGGTGTCGCGGTGGCGGCGCGGGGTTTGCATAAAGGTTGGTCAGTGCATGCGGAAGGAGCGCCGCATGTTGTTGGAGCCAATCTTTGCAGCGTCATCGCCATACGAGCAAACCAGCATTATTGGGGAAGCAGGCGGCGCGCGCCGGCGCCTATCGGCAGGCGAGCGTCGTGGCGATTCTGTTGCTGGGGGTGGTCGCATCGCTGGGCGTGTTCTGGACGATGCGGGTGCGCGAACGGGAGGCGAAGCACGAGGAGTTGCGGCTGCGCGCGGTGGAACGGGCCGAGTTGTTGCGATCAAAGGTGGCGCGTGCGGCGACGGTGTTGCACGGCATGCGCGGATTCTTCGGCCAGGAAATTTTGCCGTCGCGGGAAGCGTTCCGGCGGTATGTGCGCGAGCAGTTAGCGGTTCAGCCCGAGATGCAGGCTTTGGAATGGATACCGCGGGTGACGCACGGCGAACGGGCGGCATTTGAATCGCGCGCCCAGATGGAGGGGTACCGGAATTTTCAATTTACGGAGCATGATGCGACGGGACAGCTGACGCGGGATCGCGTGCGGGATGAGTATTACCCGGTGTATTACGTGGAGCCGCTGGAGGGGAACTCCGCGGCGCTGGGGTTTAACCTGGCATCATCGGAGGCGCGTCGGTTAGCGTTGGATTTGGCGCGTGAGCATGACCGGCTAACGGCGACGCCGCCGTTGCGGCTGGCGCAGGAGACGGAGAACCAATACGGCATGCTGGTGATGCTGCCGGTGCGGTCGGAGGCGGGGCTGGACGCGGCGGACCAGCGTTCCGCGTTGATTGGCTATGCGCTGGCGGTTTTTCGTTCGGGCGATTTGATCAAGAGCACGCTGGCATCGCTGCATGAGCATGGGTTTGATGCGAGCGTTCGTGATGTGGCATCGGGCACGGAGCTCTATGCGGCGAGCGCGTCGCAGGAGAACTTGCCACCGCGGTGGTTGCGTCCGCTGTATCCGTTGGTGACGGGTTTGGCGGAGACAATTTCGATCGATGTAGCGGGGAGGCGATGGGATGTTGAGATCAAGGCAACGCCTGCGTTTGCGGCGGGCGAGCTTGCGTGGCGGTCATGGTCGGCGTTCTTGACGTGCATCCTGCTGACGACCAGCCTGGGGATGTACTTGTTTCGCGCGAGTGCGCGGCAAGCGGTGATCGAGCATCATGTGCGGCGGCGCACGGCCCAACTGGTGAAGGAAGTGCGCCAGCGTGAACGCGCGGAGAGCGTGGCACGGTTGGCTGAGGCGAAGTACCGGTCGATCTTTGAGAATTCGATTGAGGGCATCTTTCAGACGACAGCGGAGGGGCGATACCTGGCGGCGAACCGGTCGCTGGCGTTGATGTATGGATTTGAGACGCCGGAGGCGTTGATCCTGGCGCTGAGCGACATTGAGCATGAGCTGTATGTGGATCCGCGGCGGCGCCAGGAGTTTGTGCGGTGCATTCAGGAGCAGGGGGAGTTGCGGGATTTTGAATCGCAGGTGCGGCGGCGGGACGGGCGGATTATCTGGATCTCGGAGAACGCACGAGCGGTGCGGAGTGCCGATGGGAAGCTGCTGTATTACGAAGGTAATGTAATTGATGTGACGATGCGGCGGCAGGCGGAAGAGACGCTACGGCGGGCGCACGATGAGCTGGAAGTGCGGGTGCAGCAGCGCACGGCGGAGCTGGCGGCGGCCAACAGTGCGCTGCAGGATGAGATCAAAGTTCGTGTGCAGGCGGAAGCGGCGGCGGATTCGGCGAACCGCGCGAAGACGACGTTCCTGACCAACATGTCGCACGAGATTCGCACGCCGATGAACGCGATCATTGGGTACTCCCAGGTATTGGTGCGCGGGCCGGATCTGACGCGGCAGCAGCGGCATGCGTTGGAAACGATTCTGACGGCGAGCAACCACCTGATGGAGATTATCAACGAGATATTGGATCTGGCCAAGATCGAGTCGGGGCGCGAAGAGCTGGATGTGCGGGCGTTTGATCTGACGGCGCTGGCGGTGGACATCGGGATGATGTTTCAGCAGCGTGCGGCGCAGAAGCAGTTGTCGTTGGTGCTGGAGACGCCTGGGCAGCCGCGATGGGTGGCGGGCGATAACAGGAAGATCCGGCAGGTGCTCATCAACCTCGTGGGCAATGCGGAGAAGTTTACTACGTATGGGCATGTGCGGATCGCGGTGATCGATGAGGCGAATGATCTTTACCGTTTTGAGGTGAGCGATACGGGGCCGGGCATTGCGGAGAAGGACCTGGAGAATATTTTCACGGCGTTTGCGCAGTCGGATGCGGGGCATCTGCATGGCGGAACGGGCTTGGGATTGGCGATTGCGCGGGCGCAAGTGAGCCTGATGAAATCACAACTGCACGTGACGAGCGAAGTGGGGCGGGGGTCGACGTTTGGGTTCGTGTTGGAACTGCCGGCAGCGCAGGAACTGGCGCCGGTGGTGACAGAAGTGGTCAGCGAGGTGGAGTTGCAGCCGGTGGTTGCGGCGCCGTGTGGGGATGACCTGGTGCCGGTGACGGTGTCGGCGGAGTTGCAGGAGAAGTTGCGGGACGCGGCGTCGACATGTGCGACGACGCGCTTGCGCCGGTTGAGCGAGGAACTGGCGGCAGTGTCGCCGGCTGCGGGGCGGCTGGCGGCATGCATACAGGAGCACACGCGGCGGTTTGATTACGCGGAAGTGGCGAGACTGATTGAAGCTTACGTGACAAGCACGGCCGGACAACCGGTTGAGGCGCTCGGTGTGGCAAGCTGAGCGCGGTGGAAAATGGACGGACGGAAAACGGGAAGCACGTGGAATGACGCGCAGTGAAAAGATATTGATCGTCGACGATACGCCGGCAAACTTGAGCGTGTTGACGGATCTGTTGGAGCCTTTGGGGTTCACCATTGCGGCCGTGCGCAGCGGCGCGATGGCGATGGATATTGTTGATCAACTGAAGCCGGACTTGATCCTGCTGGACATTCTGATGCCGGGGATGGACGGGTTTGAGACGTGTCGGCGGATCAAATCTGACGCAGCGCTGGCGAACACGCCGGTAATCTTTCTGTCGGCGCGCGATGATATGCAGGCGTTGAGCGAGGGTTTCAGGGCAGGGGCTTCGGATTACATCGTAAAACCGTTTCAGCCGGAGGAGGTGTTGACCCGGCTGCGGCATCACCTGGCGCTGGCGAGCATGTCGCGCGAGTTGCATGCAAAGAATGAGGAATTGGCGCAGAAGAATGCGGAACTGCAGGAGGAGATACGGCTGCGCCGCGTGACGGAGGAGCAACTGAGCTCTGCAGACTCCAAGTTGACGATGCTGCGGGAAAAGGAATCGCGGCAGTGGGGCATTGACCGATTCATCGGCCGAAGCCGGACGATCAGCGATATCTTGGCGAGCGTGCGGCGTTTGCAGAGCTTTTCGGGTGTGAATGTGCTGATCACGGGGGAGTCGGGGACGGGTAAGGAATTGGTGGCGCGGGCGATACACTATGGGGGGGCGCGGGAGAAGGGGCCGTTCATCGCGGTGAATTGCGTGGCGATTCCGGAGGAGTTGGCCGAGTCGATCTTGTTTGGCCATGTGAAGGGATCGTTCACGGGCGCGACGATGGACCGGAAAGGGTATTTTGAGCTGGCGCATGGGGGGACGTTGTTTCTTGATGAGATCGGGGACATGCCGGTGACGTTGCAGGCCAAGTTGCTGCGCGTGCTGGAGGATGGCGAAGTGACGCCGGTGGGGGCGATGAGTTCGCGGCGCGTGGATGTGCGCGTGGTGGCAGCAACGAATGCGAACCTGGAGTCGCAAGTGAACTCAGGGGCGTTTCGACAGGACTTGTATTTTCGGTTGGCGCAGTTTGAGGTGAAGGTGCCGCCGCTGCGTGACCGGAAGGGTGATATTCCGCTGCTGGCGGAGCACTTTCTGTCGCTGTTTGCCACCGAGATGGGGATACCAGTGCCGCCGCTATCGACAGCGGCGGTGGATGCGCTGACGCGGTATCCGTTTCCGGGGAACATTCGCGAGTTGAAGAACATTATTGAGCGGGCGCTGATTGAGTCGGGCGGGGAGGAGATTCAGCCGCGGCATCTGTATCTGTCAAATTTGTCAGCCCGGGTGCCGGCGATGAGCACTGCGACTGCGAGCATGCCTGCGCTGGCGCCTTCACGCAGTGATGACATTCCGCTGAATTTGGGCCAGGCAGAGGCGATCTTGATGAAGCGGGCGCTGGAACAGGCGGATGGGAACATTGCGAAGGCGGCGCGGCTGCTTGGTGTGAACCGTACGCGGATCTATCGCAAGTTGCAGGGGGAGAACAGTGAGGGTTCATGAGTGTTGTACGGCGGACAATGAGTGTTGCGGATAGGACATCTGGCACATGCCGCTGCGCACAAACATTGGGCGTGGGCGTCACAACCTAGGCACTGCCTCTGGCATGCTGTTTACATGAGGGGCAGTGGACACAGATAGGAAACGCGTGATGAATTCAGAGAAGGCGGCGCCTGTTGAACCCACATTACACTTTGCGAGCCTTCGAAAGCGTTTCGCTGCCGGCGAAAAACTATGGCCGTTGATCGAGGGGGTTTTGGATCGCATTGAGGCGTGCGGTCGGACGGGGATTTGGACGTGTTTGTTGCCGCGCGATGCGATTCTGGCGCGGGTTGAGGCGTTGGAGCGGAGCGTGGCGGGAGGGGGAGTGTTGCCGCCGCTGTTTGGTGTGCCATTCGCGGTGAAGGACAATATTGATGTAGCGGGGATGCCGACGACAGCGGCGTGCCGTGGTTTTGGTTACATCCCGGCGGAGAGTTCGCCGGTGGTGGAGCGTTTGCTGGCTGCGGGCGCGGTGCTGATCGGCAAGACGAACCTGGATCAGTTTGCGAGTGGGCTGACGGGCGTGCTGTCGGACTATGACTTGCCAGGCAATGCGTTCAATGCGGATTATGTTTCAGGCGGGTCATCATCGGGATCAGCGCTGGCTGTGGCGTTGGGGTTGGTGTCGTTTGCGTTGGGCACGGACACGGCGGGGTCGGGGCGTGTGCCGGCGGCGTTCAACAATCTTGTGGGCATGAAGCCGACGCGGGGGCTGCTGTCGACGCGCGGTGTAATCCCGGCGTGTCGGTCGCTGGATTGCGTGTCGGTACTGGCGCTGAATGTATCTGACGCGCGCGAGGTGACGGCAGTGGCGAGCGGATTTGATCCGCGTGATCCGTATTCGCGCAAGTCGCCGGAGGCGGGGCGGCGTGCGGGGGCGGTGTTTAAGTTTGGTGTGCCGCTGCCGCAGCAGATTGGTTTGGAGGGTGAGGCGGGATCTGCGGCGCTGTATTCGGCGGCGTTGGAACGCTTGGAGGCATTGGGTGGGAAGCGTGTGGAAGTGGATATCGATGCGTTTGTGGAGGCGGGGCGTCTTCTCTATGACGGGCCGTGGATTTCTGAGCGCTATGCAATGCTGGAGGATTTCTTGACACGAGCGCCGGAGGCGGTGAATCCGGTGACGCGGAAGGTAATAACGCGGGGGCGGGATATCTCGGCGGTGGCGGTTTTTCGAGCGCTGACGAAGCTGCAGGAACTGCGTGCGCGCGCGGATGAAGCTTGGAAGCAGGTCGATTTGCTGGTCTTGCCGACGACGGATCGGCTGCCGACGCTTGCTGACACGCGGGTGGACCCGCCGGCGATGAGCCGCAAGTTGGGGCGCTTCACCAATTTTGTGAATCTGCTGGATATGGCGGCGTTGGCCTTGCCGGCGGGCTTCAGGCCGGATGGGCTGCCGTTTGGCATCACGCTGCACGCGCCGGCATTCTCGGATGACATGCTGACGGAGATTGGGCAGCGCTTTTACCCGGATGCGGCGGGCGGCGTGAAGCCGGTGCGTGAGGCGGCGCCTTTGACGACGACGGCGATATTGAATGAGTCGCGGACGATGGTTTGCGTGGTGGGGGCGCATTTGCAGGGGCAGCCGTTGAACTGGCAATTGACGGAGTTGGGCGGACGGCTGGTGAAAATGTGCCGGACGGCGCCGCGATACAAGTTGTATGCGCTGGCGAACACGACGCCGCCGAAGCCGGGCTTGGTGCGCGTGGATGAGAGCGGAGCTGGCATTGCGGTGGAGGTGTGGTCGCTGCCGGTGAGTGCGGTAGGGGCGTTTATGCCGCGGGTGGCGGCGCCGCTGTGCCTTGGCAACGTGGAACTGGATGATGGCGAGGTGGTGAAGGGATTTCTGTGCGAGCCGTACGGGTTGAAGGGGGCGAAGGACATTACGCATTTTGGCGGCTGGGTGAACTACTTGGGGGGCAAGTAGCACGGCTATGGGAGCAATGCCCGCGGAGACATTCTCTGATCGTGCGGACTGGCTTGTGTGGCAGCTTGCGGACTCGGCATTTCCGACGGGGGGATTTGCGCATTCGCTGGGATTGGAGGCGGCGTGGCAACATGGTTTTGTGCCGGATGGCGGGGCGCTGCGGGCATTTGTGGTGCAGATGCTGCGACAGCAGGTAACAACGGCGCTGCCGTTTGTGAACACGGTGCATGGTACGCCGGAGCGTGCGGGGGAACTCGATCACTGGTGTGAAGCGCTGCTGACGAATCATGTGGCGCGGCGGGCGAGCCAGCAGCAGGGGCAAACGCTGCTGGCGACGGTGGTGCGGGCGTTTGCGCCAGCGACGGCGCAGCGGTACCGGCAGGATGTGCTGCGCGAGGAAGCGCCTGGGCACTTGCCGGTGGTGTTTGGATTAGTGATGCAGGAATTGGGGCTTGGGTTGGCGCGGACGGTACAGCTATTCCTGTTCCTGCAGATGCGGGCGGCGCTGTCGGCGGCGGTGCGGTTGGGAGTAGTGGGGCCGATTGAGGCGCAGCAGATTCAGGCATCGTTGGGGACGGAGTTATCGGCGTTGGCTGAGCGGGGAACGACGGCCACGTTGGAGGATCTGGCGCAGACGGCGCCGCTGCTGGAATTGCTGCAGGGGACGCAGGATCGCCTTTATTCGCGGTTGTTTCAGAGTTGAAAGAGTATTTGAGATAGGAGATACGTATGTTTACGACGTTTGTGCCGCACACGCACGGTCATCAGCACGGCCCGCATGGCCACACGCATGAGCACATGGATCATCCGGGGCATTATCATGCGCGGGAGAAGCCGCTGACGCGCGACTATCAGCAGCGGGCGTTTACGGTGGGGGTGGGCGGTCCGGTGGGCAGCGGCAAGACAGCGCTGATGCTGCAGTTGTGCCGGGCGCTGCGCGACCGGACGAACCTGGCGGCGGTGACGAACGATATTTTTACGAGGGAGGATGGGGAGTTTTTGGTAAGGCACCAGGCGCTGGAGGCGGAGCGCATTGCGGCCGTGGAGACAGGGGGCTGCCCGCACGCGGCCATCCGCGAGGATGTTTCGGCAAATTTGCTGGCGCTGGAGAAACTACAGGCGAAGTTCAGCACGGATTTGCTGCTGCTGGAGAGCGGCGGCGATAACCTGGCAGCGCACTTTTCACGGGAGTTGGCCGATTACACGGTGTATGTGATTGATGTTTCGGGTGGGGACAAGATTCCGCGCAAGGGGGGGCCGGGCATCACGCAGGCGGATTTGCTGGTGATCAACAAGACGGACCTGGCGGAAGCAGTGGGGGCGGACCTGGGGGTGATGGCAAGGGATGCGAAGTTGATGCGCGGGGAGGGGCCGTTTCTGTTTGCACAGGTGAAGCACGGGAAGGGGGTAGAGGAAATCGTGCAGCACATTTTACAGGCACGTGCCGCGATTGTGGGTGTGCCGGTGCCACCATTGAAGCAGACGTGAACTGTTGCAGCAGGTGCGCTGGGTGTTTCGACTGCTCGTTTCGAAACGGCTGCTGGGCCGGGGAACGTGCAAAACGTGACGCCAGCAGCGAAAGGTTGCCCGGCATGGCATTTGTTATGGACCAGTTGAAGCCAAACATGCTTGGGCGAGTCCAGTGGCGGTGGGCGCTAAGGGACCGTGCCGGTAAGACCAATCAAAGGAGCCAATGAATGTTGAAGAAACTGGTGAAGAGCCTCTGCGCTGCGGCGCTGGCGGTGGCAGTGATGCCGCTGGGTGTTGCGTATGCGCAGGACACCGTGAAGATCGGTGTGCTGCACTCGCTGACGGGCACAATGGCCATTTCGGAGACGTCACTGAAGGACGTTGTTCTGATGGCTGTTGAAGAGATCAACGAGAAGGGGGGCGTGCTGGGCAAGAAGATCGAGCCGGTGGTGGTTGATCCGGCCAGCAACTGGGACCTCTTCGCCGAGAAGGCCAAGCAGTTGATCACGCAGGATAAGGTTGCAGTGACGTTTGGCTGCTGGACCTCGGTGAGCCGCAAGAGCGTGCTTCCGGTGTTCGAGAGCAACAATGCGCTGCTGTTCTACCCGGTGCAGTACGAAGGCGAAGAGCAGTCGCTGAATGTGTTTTATACCGCGGCCTCGCCCAACCAGCAGTTGGTGCCGGCGGCTGAATACATGATGAGCGAGGAAGGCGGTGGGTACAAAAAGTTTTACCTGCTGGGGACGGACTATGTGTTCCCGCGCACGGCGAACAAGGTGCTCAAGGCCTTTCTGAAGAGCAAGGGTGTGCCGGACGAGAACATCGTTGAGGAGTACACGCCGTTCCATCACCAGGACTACCAAACGATCGTGGGCAAGATTAAGAAGTTTGCCGCGGGTGGGAAGGCTTGCGTTCTTTCGACGATTAACGGCGATTCGAACGTGCCGTTCTACAAGGAATTCGCGAACCAGGGTTTGACCAGCGCTGACTGCCCGATCATGGCGTTCAGCGTGGCGGAAGATGAACTGCGTGCGATGGATGTTCCGCCACTCGTGGGTCACCTTGCGTGCTGGAACTACTTCCAGAGCATCGATACGCCGGAGAACAAGAAGTTCGTCGCGAACTTCAAGGCGTTCTGCGAGAAGAACAAACTGCCGGGCGGGAAGGACCGCGTGACGGACGACCCGATCGAAGCGGCGTACTACGGCGTGTATGTTTGGAAGGCTGCGGTCGAGAAGGCCAAGAGCTTTGACGTGGATGCGGTTCGCAAGGAAGTGTATGGCCTTGAGTTCGACGCGCCGGGCGGCAAGAAGAAGATGCACGAGAACAACCAGCACACCTACAAGCCGGTGTACATCGGCGAGATTCTGAAGGACGGCCAGTTCAAGATCGTGTGGCAGAGCAAGGGTTTGGTGAAGCCAGACTCCTACAGCAGCTACCTGTGGCCGGATCCGTCGAAGATCCCGGCGCCCACGGGCGGTCCGAAGAAGAAGTGAACTCCTATACGAGGCGAGCAGAGGGGAGCGGTTTATCAGAGAGCCGCTCTCCTCACGCTTTGTTGGTTCGCCGCGTGTTGAATGTCTGACGAGGAAGGTCGATGGCGCAACCGGCCGGGCTGCTAAACGAGAGTGTGGTACGCAACCGCAGACGCGGCGGCTTTGTGGCCGCGGTGCTGTTGATCGTGGCGTGGGCTGTTTTCGCACCGGCGCCGCAGCAGGAAGTTCGTGCAAGCAATACCGAGTCGCCGGCGAGCACGATCCCTACGACGTATGTTGTGACTGTTGCAGATGAAGCGAAGATACGGGCGTTGCTGGTGCAGTTGGGCGACGCGAAGGGCGATGACCGGCGGAAGATTCTGGATGATCTCGCGCACACGGGGGATCAACGTCTGGAATCGACGTTTCAGCGATTGAATGAGGGCTCGCTGTATGCGTGGAACGACCAGGTGGTGGTCGTGCGCAAGTTGGAGCCGGTGGCGGATTCAGATGAGAAGCGCGGTGCGTTGCTGGATGCGCTGACGGGTGAGCCGATGCTGGATGCGGCGAAGTCGCCGTTGGTAGTGGGGGAGCGATCATTGAAGCAGATTGAGGCAAGCCGGCGAGATCGCATCCTGGTGCGCGATGCGCTGGTGGTGCTGCGGCTGTTTAATGCGAACCGTGCGGAGCGGTTGGCGGCGGTCATCAAGGCGGGGGACGGGGGAAATGTGTCCTTGTTGCCCGTGCTGGAGGACCTGGCGAAGGTTGAGAGGGACCGGGCGATTCGGAGTGCAGTGGCCGAGAGCATTGCGCTAATCAAGCTGACCCGCGACGCGGCCACACCCGAAGCGGCCGCGGAACGACTGGCGGCCGTGAACCAATTGGGGGTGATGCGATCGGCGCGGGCGCTGTCGCGGTTGGAGGAATTGCACAAGGCGACGACCGATACTGCGCTGCAGCAGGCATTGCATCAGGCGATGGATCGCATCAAGAGCTGGCAGAACGTGGTCGAATGGAGCGGCACGCTCTTTAGCGGCATGTCGGCTAGTTCGATCCTGATCCTGATTGCGCTGGGGCTTTCGATCACATTTGGGTTGATGGGCGTGATTAACATGGCCCACGGCGAGTTGGTAATGGTGGGGGCGTATGCCACGTACATCATGCAGGTTCTCTTTGTGAAGTACCTGCCGGCGGACGCGTTTAACTGGTACTTTGTGGCGGCGATTCCGTTTTCGTTTGTTTGTGCGGCGCTCGTGGGGCTGGTGCTTGAGGCGACGGTGATTCGTTTTCTTTATGGGCGACCGCTGGAAACGCTGCTGGCGACCTTTGGCGTGGGCTATGTGCTGGTGCAGATCATTCGCCTGATCTTTGGGGACAACATTGGCGTGAACAGCCCGACGTGGCTGCGCGGAAGTTTTGAGATCGTGCAGGACGTGCGACTGCCGTACAACCGGTTGTTCATCATTGTGTTTTGCCTGGCGTGCATCGCATTAATGTACCTGATCATTGAGAAGACACGCCTTGGATTACTGATGCGGGCAACAACGCAGAATCGGCAGATGGCTTCGGCGCTCGGCGTATCCACACGGCGCATTGACATGCTGACGTTTGCGTTGGGGGCTGGACTGGCCGGACTGGCGGGTTGTGCGCTCACCCAGGTGGGCGGGGTCACGCCGGACATGGGGTCGAACTACATTATTATTGATTCGTTCCTAGTGGTGGTGACGGGCGGGGTGGGCAAGCTAGCGGGTGCGATCTGGGCGGGGCTTGGGCTGGGGACGACAAACAAATTACTGGAGCCATACTTCGCGACCGTTTGGGCGAAGGTGATCATCCTGGTACTGGTGGTGCTATTCATTCAGTGGCGTCCGTCGGGCCTGTTCCCCGCGAAAGGCAGGCTCGCCGATGTCTGATACGCTCGTACGTGAAGAGACGGTGGTCGACAGTGCAGGTTCGATTGCGCCCCCGCTGCTGCACGCAAAGACAGCGCGGCATGTCCACCGGGCTTTGCTTGGTGGGTTCTTTGTGTATCTCCTGGTGGTTGTGCCGATTCTCTATCTCGCGGGGGCAACGGATATCACGACCGTCAATCAACTGGGGCGGTTTCTGGCGCTGGCAATTGTGGCCATCGGTATTGATATGGTGTGGGGTTATACGGGCATTCTCTCGCTGTGCCAGGCGATGTTTTTCTGCGTTGGCGGATATGCCATTGGCATGCACATGGCGCTGCATGGACCCCTGGATGGTGATGGCATTCCGCGAGCGCTCTTCGTGGTTTCGTCCGAGGTGAGCGGGTTGAAACTCCCGTGGTTCTGGGAGCCGTTCCGCGCCTTGCCGCTTGCCATCGTGCTTGCATTGTTTCTGCCGGGGGTGTTTGCATTCTTCTTTGGCTACTTTGCGTTTCGCAGTCGCGTGCGCGGCGTTTATTTCTCGATCATTACGCAGGCGACGACTCTGGCGGCGACGTGGGTGTTCCGGAAGAACGAGATGCGACTGTGCGGCACCAACGGACTGACGAACTTTGTGACGCTTGCGGGTCTTGATCTTCAGAAGCCTTCAACTAAGTTGGGGCTGTACTTGCTGACGGCCGTATTTCTGCTGCTGGCGTTTCTGCTGTGCAAATGGATCACGGGATCGCGGCTGGGGAGGTTGTTGCAGGCGATTCGTGACAATGAGAGCCGGCTGCGTTTTGCGGGCTATCAGCCGGTGATTTTCAAGACGTTCGTGTTTGTATTGGCCGCAGTGCTGGCGGGCGTTGGCGGGATGCTCTATACGCCGCAGAATGGCATCATCACGCCGTTCCGCATGGAGCCGGTGGTTTCGATCATGATGGTGGCCTTTGTGGCGGTGGGGGGGCGGGGTACGCTGACGGGCGCGATCGTCGGCGCGCTGCTGGTGAGTTACCTGGAGAGCTATCTCACGAGCCAGTGGCCAGTGGCGTGGCCGTTCGTGTTTGGTGGTCTGTTTGTTCTGGTCACGCTGGTGGCACCAGATGGGATCGTGGGTTCGTGGCGCAAACTCGTGTTTGAGCGGCTGTGCCTGCCACGTCGCAGAAGCGAAGCGGGTGGCGCATGAACCTACCGATTGACGCCCCGCTGACACTTGAGGAGCTATACACCATTGAGCACTGCCTCGTCTTTGCACAGGACGTGGTGGTGGAGTTTGATGGCTTCCGGGCGTTGGACATCCAGCAGTTTGCGATTCGCTACAACGAGCTGCGCGTGGTGGTGGGGCCGAACGGCGCGGGCAAGACCACGCTGTGTGATGTGATCAGCGGCAAGACTCGCGTGAAGAGTGGTCATGTGTTCTTTGATAAGGAAGAGATCACGCGGCTGCGTGACACGGAGATATCGCGCCGCGGCGTGGGCAGAAAGTTTCAGACGCCAACGGTGTTCGACAGTCTGACGGTTTACGAGAACATGGAACTGGCGGTGCCGGGGCGTCGCGGGATTCTGGGAAATTTGTTTGGCCGCGAAAGCAGTGAAACGCGCGACCGCATCATGGCGATTTTGAAGCGGGTGCACTTGGTGGAAGTTGTGAATCGCCCGGCGCGTTATCTGAGCCATGGCCAAAGGCAGTGGCTGGAAATCAGCATGCTGATCGTAGCGGAGCCCAAGCTGTTGCTGGTTGATGAACCTGCGGCGGGGCTGACGGATGAAGAGACGGCGCTTACGGCCGATCTGCTGCTGGAGTTGAAGGGGCAGCACACGATCATGGTGATTGAGCACGACATGGAATTTGTGCGGCGCCTCAATAGCCGCGTGACGGTGCTGGATAACGGCAAGGTGCTGGCGGAGGGATCGCTGGATGAGGTGCAGAGCAATCCGGCGGTGATCGAAGCGTATTTGGGGCGATGACACATGCTGACGATCTCAGAAATGGACTTTTCTTACGGCGCGGTGCAGGCGCTCTCGGGCATCAGCATGACGATGCAGCCGGGGCAGGTGACGTGCGTGATGGGGCGCAATGGCGTCGGCAAGACGACGTTGATGAAGAACATCGTGGGGCTTCTTCGCAGCAGCGGTGGCACGGTGAAGTTGGGCGAACGCGACATCACGCCGCTGGCCGCGCATAAGCGTATTCGTTCGGGCATTGCGCTGGTGCCGCAGGGCCGGCAGATCTTTCCGAAGCTGTCGGTCATGGAGAATCTGGCAGTGGGGTTGGAGGCACGCATTGACGGCAAGCGTGCGATACCTGAGGAGCTTTTTGAGCTATTTCCGATTCTGAAGACGATGGCGAAACGCATGGGGGGGGATCTTTCCGGTGGGCAGCAGCAGCAATTGGCGATCGCCCGGGCGTTGGTGGGTAATCCGCGCGTGCTGCTCTTGGATGAGCCGACGGAGGGAATTCAGCCGAACATCATCCAGCAGATTGGCGTGGTGTTGCGCAAGCTGGTCAGCGAGCGCGGGATGACCATCGTGCTGGTCGAGCAGTATCTTGAGTTTGTGCGGGAGTTTGGCCATCGCTTCTACATCATGAACCGGGGACGCGTGGTTGCATCGGGTGCGACCGGCGAACTGAACAACGACATCGTTCATCGCTATTTAAGTGTCTGAATGTGCGCAAGAAGGAGAATCTATGCGTTTGAGTGTTTACAAGCGTTTGTTGAGTGCGGCTATCGTAGGGGTTTGCTGTTCGACGGCGGCGGCCCATCCGGGGCATGAGACGAATCTGCCGGATGGTATCGCTCATCCGTTCCTACATCTTGGCAATCCGCTGGTGACGCTGGGCATTGGACTGTTGGCGTTGCTGATGGGGGCTGGGCTATTGCGGATGTTCTCCCGGCGGCGTGGCAGCAAGCAACGCGAGAAGCTGGCGCAGCGAGCGGGCACCATTGGATGAACGAGTTGGCCGAACAGATCGAGCCGCGGCGATGCGTTGGCGAAGGCTGCGCCGAGGTGACCTTTGCACACGGCGCGGATCGTACGATCCTGACGCACTTGCGGGCACAGAGTCCGCTGCGGCTGCTGACGCCGCGCACGATGCACCCATCGGCCTGGGTCTATACCAGCACATTCGGCGGGGGCATGCTTGCAGGCGATCGCTATCGCGTGCGCCTGACCGCTGAGAATGGGGCCGTGGGATTTGTGGGCACGCAGAGCTCGAATAAGGTTTATCGGAGCGACAGCGGTGCTGATGCTTCGTGCGTCACCGATATTCGTGTGCGGCGGGGCGCCACCTTGATCGTTGCGCCGGACCCGCTGGTGTGCTTTGCAGGCGCCCGCTATGCCCAGAAAATCTCGTGCGACCTCGCGGCAGATGGCGGTCTGGTGCTGCTGGACTGGTACACCAGCGGGCGCATGGCGCGCGGCGAAGTTTGGTCGTTCAACCGGCTGTCGTCGTGCATCAGCATTCATGTGGACGGACGACTTCGGCTCTATGACCCGCTGCTGATTGAGCGCGGTACAGCGGGCCCATTCTGTCATGGTGCGTTCAATTCTTTTGGCACGCTGATCATCGCTGGACAGCAATTGGCTGCGGCTGCGCATGCATTGCATGAACGCATCGCCAAGCAGGCGATCGCGCCGCGGGGGCGCGTGCTCGTGTCGTGCAGTCCGTTTGCACATGGCGTCGTCTTGCGTCTTGCGGCGGTGCAAACGTATGACGCGTCGCTGGCCATGCAGGACTATCTCTCGTTTTTGCCGCCCATCCTCGGCGAGCATCCCTGGGCGCGTCGACTTTAAGGAGTCTCATGCATCTCACGCCGTACGAAATTGAGAAGCTCATGCTGCACAATGCGGGCTTCCTGGCGCAGAAACGCCTGGCACGCGGACTGCGGCTGAATTATCCCGAGACCGTCGCGCTCATCGCCACGCAGGTGCTGGAGTTCATACGTGATGGACGTAGTGTGTCTGAGTTGATGTCGCTGGGGAGGCAGTTTCTGGGCAGGCGCCAGGTGATGCCGGGCGTGCCGACCATGGTGCATGAGGTGCAGGTGGAGGGAACGTTTCCCGACGGGACGAAGCTGGTGACGGTGCATCACCCGATCGACCGCGAGGATGGCGATCTAGCACTTGCGCTCTACGGAAGTTTTCTGCCGGTGCCGGCGCTTTCTGTGTTTGGCGCTGCGGAGGAAGCCTGTGTGCCGGGCGAAGTGGTGACGGCCCCGGGGCAGATTGAGCTAAACGCCGGGCGGGCCACGGTTAAGCTTGAGGTGACGAATACGGGTGATCGGCCGGTGCAGGTGGGCAGTCACTATCACTTCATTGAGACAAATGCGGGGCTGGTATTCGATCGTGAGCGTGCGTATGGCATGCGGTTGGACATTCCTGCTGGAACGGCCGTGCGTTTTGAACCTGGTGAGACGCGGCGCGTGCAGCTGGTGGCGATCGCCGGCGAGCGGATCATCCATGGTGGCAACAACCTTGCGGACGGACCGGTGCGCCCGGAAGCGCTTCCGGAGATTCTGCAGCGCATTGCCGAGCAGCATTTTGGCCACAAGAAACAGGACTGAGAGCAATTGCCATGGCACATGTCATTTCACGTTCTGCGTATGCTTCAATCTTTGGTCCGACCACGGGTGATCGAGTCCGGCTTGGCGACAGCAGTTTGTGGTTGGTCGTTGAGAGGGATCTGACCACGTATGGCGATGAGTGCAAATTTGGCGGGGGGAAAGTTCTGCGTGACGGCATGGGACAGGCCAGCGGGATTGGCGACCGCGAGGCGCTCGATGTTGTAATCACGAATGCGCTCATTGTTGATTACACGGGCATCTACAAGGCTGACGTGGGTATTAAGGATGGCCGCATCCATGCGATTGGCAAGGCAGGCAATCCGCACGCGATGGCGGGAGTTACGCCGGGCATGATAGTGGGCGTCACGACCGAAGTGGTTGCGGGCGAGGGGTTGATCCTCACGGCGGGCGGTATTGATGCGCATATCCACTACATTTGTCCGCAACAGGCGCATACCGCGATCGCATCGGGCGTGACGACGTTTATTGGCGGCGGCACCGGTCCAGCCGTTGGCACATGCGCGACGACATGCACACCGGGATCGTTTCACATGCGGATGATGCTTGAAGCGACGGATGACTTGCCGCTCAATTTTGGATTTACAGGCAAGGGCAATTCTGCGAAGCCGGAAGGTCTGCATGAGCAGATCCAGGCGGGTGCGATTGGTTTGAAGCTGCATGAGGACTGGGGCACGACTCCGGCAGCGATCGATGCGTGCCTCGACATCGCGGAGCAATATGATGTGCAGGTGACGATTCACACGGATACGCTGAATGAGTCGGGGTTTGTGGAAGCATCGGTCGCGGCGTTCAAGGGACGCACGATTCACACGTATCACACCGAGGGCGCCGGGGGCGGTCATGCGCCGGATATTATCCGGGTTTGCGGCGAGCGGAATGTGTTGCCGAGCAGCACAAATCCCACGCGGCCCTATACACGTAACACGCTGGACGAGCATCTCGACATGCTGATGGTGTGCCATCACCTGGACAAGAACTTGCCTGAGGATGTGGCGTTTGCGGAGAGCCGGATTCGCGGCGAGACAATTGCTGCGGAGGATATTCTTCATGATCTTGGCGCAATCAGTATGATCAGTTCCGACTCGCAGGCGATGGGGCGGGTGGGGGAGGTGATCACACGTACATGGCAGACGGCGCACAAGATGCGTGAGCAGCGCGGCACGCTTGCGCAGGATGCCGGGTCGCTGGCGGATAACTTCCGTATCCGCCGTTATATCGCGAAGTACACGATCAATCCTGCGATTGCCCATGGCGTGGGCCATGTGATTGGCTCGGTGGAAGTCGGCAAACTGGCGGACCTCGTGCTGTGGAAACCGGCGATGTTTGGCACGCGGCCCGAGATGGTAATCAAGGGCGGCGTGGTGGCGTGGGCGCAGATGGGGGACCCCAACGCGTCGATACCGACGCCGCAGCCGTCGTTTGCGCGACCGATGTTCGGCAGCATGGGGAAAGCCCGCGGGCGATCGTGCATGGCCTTTGTGAGCGCGTACGCGCTAGACGAGCACATTGTGGATACGTATGCGATCACGAAGCAGGTTGTTGCCGTGAAGGGCTGCCGCAACCTGACGAAGAATGACATGAAGTTGAATGATTCGCTGCCTGTGATGCAGGTCAACCCCGAGACCTATGACGTTCGCGCGGATGGTGTGTCGCTGACCTGTGAGCCCCTGAGCCGTCTACCGCTGGCGCAGCGGTATGCTCTGTTCTGAGGCAGTGATGCCGCTGACCGACGGGCGGAGCGAGTCAGCGGCATCGGCGAATTCCGAAGGTTGGCAGCGCGTTTCGCTGACGGCGTAAAGTGGCCATGGGCTCCTGCTTAGCCGCTTGTAAAAAAGGCAAAATGCGATACCTTCCAGCCCACGTTGCCAATGGTGTAACGGTACCAACTCGGGCGAGATGGTGCTGTTTCGGTCCTGCGAGGTGTGCCACGACGTTGCCTATCGGCATCCTCTTTCCAACACGCGATGTGATGCGTTTTCTGCCGGAGCATCTGGAACATGCTCGATCGTGGCTCGACCACGTTGAGCAGATTGTCATCGTTGATAGCGAGTCCGAGGATGGGACCGTTGAGTACTTTCGCGGCTTTTTTGCTGACCGCCCGGTGACCATCCTGTCGCATCCGCCGGGGCTGTATCAGTCGTGGAATCACGGATTGGCCGCACTCACGACGCGCTACGCTTACGTTTCCACCATTGGCGATCACATCACGCTTGAGGGACTGAGCCATCTCTGTGACGTGGCTGAGCGTCATCACGCCGACGCCGTTGTCAGTCCGCCGCAGTTCATCACCGAGAACGGCGCCAAGCAGCAGGGCAATCTGTGGCCAGTCCATTCGATCATTGAGGCGCTGGGCATTAAAGAGCCATTTTGCATGGAGGGGCTTTTGACCTTTGCCGTGGCCTTGTCGTATTTGCCGTTTGCGCTCCTCGGGTCGTCGGCGAGTAATCTCTACCGGACCACAACCTTGCAGCAGCGGCCTTTTGAGAGTTGTTTCGGCATGAACGGTGACGGCGCCTGGTCGATTGCCAACGCCCTGGCGGTTCGCATTGCCATCACGCCACGCTGTTTCAGTACCTTTCGCAAGCACCGAAAGCATTACTCACTTGAGCCCTATGCGGTCGCCGATCTTGACCAGAAGATCATGGCGATGGGTTTGCAGGTGCTGGAGCGTGCATTGGCCAATGAGCCGAAGTGGCGTGAAGAAGCGGCGGCGATTGGTCTGAACCAACTTATCGAAGCCAAGCGGGCGGTGCAGCGTTGGCGGCTGGCGGTGATGGAATACCGTGGCTGGTTGTGGCCTTGGATTCTCAATCCACTTGCCTGGCATGCGCGGCACCAGCGCGTGGCGGCGCAGGCGCGTTGTACCGCCAGAGTGAATGAAATTCTTCGTTCCCATTACATGCAAGCGCCGTGCAGCCCGGTTTGACAGCCTGTGTCGTGCTAACGAGAATCGGCGCGGTTGGTAGATTGTTCTCCGAGCCATCTCAATGTTCATGACTATCACGCATTTCATAACCTCTTTTGCGCCTATCGGTTGGTCATTGCGCGATGTCCGTTGCACGGCGGACATTCTCACGATCGGCGTAGCGCGTTTGCGCCGCGTGATGCTCAGCAAGGAGTTGTCGCCTTGACACTGAGCCTGGACATTGGCGACTTGCTGCTCGATGTTGAGCAGACACTGCCGGAGCGGTTCGATCTGCTGACGGCGCGATATCCGGACCGTCCGGCGATCAACTGCGGCACGTGGCGGCCAACGTACTCCGAACTACGGGCAAGGTCAGAGGCCATTGCGATGGCGCTCATCAGCGAGGGGGTGATGCCCGGCGATCGAGTTGCATTGTTGATGCAGCATGATGGGCCGCTGTTTGCAGCGGTTCTCGGCGTGTTGAAGGCCGGCGCGATTGTCGTCACGCTGAGTCCGGCGGAGCCCGCCGCGCGCCTTGCACAGATTCTGGATGATGCTGAGCCGCGTTTACTCATTACCGACGACCCGAACGCGGCGCTGGCCGCCGCACTGCCGAGCGCGGCGCGAACGTTGAAGGTCACCGCGCTGCAACGGCCGGCGGCAGGTGTCGCGCGAGTGGCGATGCAGCCACAGGATGTCGCATTTCTGCTCTATACATCAGGGTCTACCGGCCAGCCCAAGGGCGTGATGCAAACGCATCGCAACATTCTGCATAACACGATGCGTCTGGGGCGGGGCATGGCCCTGACGCCCCGGGATCGCATCGCACTTCCCACGGCGATTGGTGGTGGGCATGGTGTCGCCGTGCTGTGGTGCGCGCTTGCCACCGGCGCAGCGCTCTACCCATTCTCGGCGGTTACTAGGGGCGTTACCGGCCTCGCCGAATGGCTGCAGGAGAATGGAATAACGGTACTCAGCATGTCGGCATCGCTCTTTCGCCACTTCATCAAGACAGTTCCCGACGACAAATGTTTCGCCACTGTCCGCGCTGTGCGCATCGGGTCTGAATCAGCCACGCGTGAGGACTTCCTTTCTTTTAAGAAACACTTTCCTGCCAACGCAACGTTGGTTCACACCTTCTCGTCCACGGAGACCGGCAACATCACCCAAATGCACCTACGCCCTGCAGATGATGTGGCTACTGATGTCCTGCCTGTTGGTGGGGCTGTGCCTGGCGTCGAGGTCGTGATTGAAGTCGATGGCAAGCCAGCGGCCCCCGGAGCGGCTGGCCACGTTTTCATCCAAAGTCAGTATTTATCGCCGGGCTACTGGCGCAATGACGGCCTCACGCAGCAACGCTTCGCCGGGCCGCCATATCCGCACGGTCTGCGCCGCTACCAGATGGGCGACCGTGCCAGGCGTACCGAGGATGGCGCGATCTGGTTTGCGGGACGCAGTGATGCGCAGGTGAAGATTCACGGTTTCCGCGTCGAGCTATCGGAGATTGAAGCGAAGATACGTGCATCGCAACTTGTTAGCGCTGCTGCGGTGATCGGACGCGAAGAGCCCGATGGAGGGGCGACGTTGGTTGCATTTGTTGTGCCGCGGGAAGTTAAAGCGTTTAGCGCGGCACGCTTGCGGGAGAGTCTCACACAGGTTCTACCGCGGCATATGGTGCCAACGCATTATGAGGCGATCGAACGTCTGCCGTTGACCAGCCATGGCAAAGTCGACCGAAAGGCGCTTGCCAGCATGCCGCTGCATGAAGTAACGCCCATGGCTACCACTGATGCAGCAGCAGCACGGACCACGACCGAGCAACTTCTCGTTGACCTTTGGCAGAATGTTTTCCCCCGGCAACAGATCACTCGCGAATCTGACTTCTTTGCCCTCGGCGGCGATTCACTGATTGCTTCCGTCGTCGCTGCGCGCATCCACGCGGTGCGGCGCGTGGCACCTGAGCTGCTCGCATTCTCTGAATGCCCGCGGCTCGCCGATCTGGCTGCGCACATCGATCGTCTCGCAGAACAGCCTTCAGCCAGCAGGCTGGACTTGCCTGCCATCACGCCTGATCCTGATGCATCGCCAGCGCCGCTCTCGTTCGCCCAGGAAGCAATCTGGCATGAGTCCCAACGCCGCAAGGGACGCCGGGCCTTCACCATGGCCACCAGCATTCGCATCCGCGGTCCGCTCGACGTGCCGGTTCTGCGGCAGGCGATCAGCCGCATCGTGGCACGCCACACGATACTTCGCACCACATTCGAGACGATCGCCGGCAGCACGCGGCAGGTTGTCCATCCGGCCGGGCAGATCGACCTCCCCGTGCAAGATGTTTCGTCTGCCGCCAACCCCGGCGAGGCAGTTACCCGGCTGCTGCGCCGCGAGGCCCGGCAGGTGTTCGCTCTCGACCGATTGCCCCTGATGAAGTTTGCACTTGCACGCACCGGCGCCGATGAGCACTACCTGTTGCGCGTCAACCACCACATCAATTCTGATGCGACGTCGTGGCGTATTTTCCTCAACGAGTTGGCGCAGCTTTACGAAGCGGCGATTCGCCACGCGCCTCCGCCATTGCCTGAAGTTCGGCAACTCCAGTTCGGTGACTTTGCCCGGTGGCAGCGCCGCGTCATTAGCCCTCAGTCGTCGCAGTTTGCGCGCGAGGTTGGCTGGTGGGCGCAACGGTACCGCGACACCATCGTGCCTGCGGAATTGCCCTTCGCGCGCAGGTTCAGGAATCACTTTGCACGTTCACGCGACGGCATGATCTGGTGGGGAATGGAACGCGATATCGCGTCACGCATCGACCGTGCGGCTGCCACGGCTCACGTGACGGGTTTCGTTGCCCGCCTGGCAGCGTTCGCGCTACTGCTTTCTGAGGCGTGCAATCGACCTACCGTTGCTGTTGGCATCTACCTCAGCAATCGAATTCTCACCGAGACATTCGACATGTTTGGTCCCTGCACTAACCTCGCAGTGCTGCCTCTTACGCCTGATGGCTCGGTGACCTTCAATCGATGGATGCAGACAGTCGGCAATGATGTCAGTGCCATGCAGGCCCACAGCCTCATGCCCCGCGCCATGCTTGTTGATACGCTGCGCCAGCAAGGAGTGACGGCACCCGAACCACAGGTGATCTTCCGTGTGAACGACCACACCGCGACCCAGAAGTTCGGTGGGCTGGAGCTTTCCTGGACCGACCGTGCAATGGAGGCAATGCCGTGGCGCTTTACGATGTCGGTTGATCCCTTTGATGAGCAACGCCGGTGCCATGTCGCCTTTGATGCCCGACGGTACCGACCTGAGGGTGTTCGTGGCTTTATCGATCGGTACGTCGCGCTGCTCGCCGCGGCCGGCGCAGCGCCGGAAACGCCGCTGCGTGATCTGTTGGGCCGCACAGAATGAGGCAATGTTTCCCGTGCAAATTCTTGGCCCAGCGTTAGACTTTGCGTGTGAAGAGGTGCTCGTGAATCGTCCGCAGAAAGCCATTGTTTCGCCCGTTCGCAGTGCGTCCAATTTGCTGCGCACAGTTGCGCCGGACGCATCAATCACACCACGCGCGCAGCCGCTGCTGGGCATCTTCAATGGTGAAGGGTGCGGGCCAGAACTGATTCGTGCAACGCTCCGGGTGCTTGACGCGCTTGAACAGGCGACGGGCCTGCGAACGGAACGACGCTTCGGCGGCGCCATTGGTCTCAAGGCACCGGGGGCAATTAACGGTACGCTTACACCCGAGACAATCGCCTTCTGTGATGGGGTGTTTGCCGCCGGTGGTGCGGTGTTTTCGGGCGCGGCTGGCGGCCGCTTTGTCTACGACTTGCGCCGTCATTACGACCTTTACTGCAAGATTGCGCCGCTGCAACCCGATGCTGTGCTGCGACATGCCAATCGCCTTCGGCCCGAGACTCTTGAGGGTATCGACATCCTGGTTGTTCGGGACAACGCAGGCGGCATTTACCAGGGCTCCGCTTGTGACAGCATTGACGCCGCGGCGGGGTGGGTGGCGGAACAGTCCTTCAGCTACTCTGAGAAGCAGGTGGCAAGCATCGTGAGCGCCGGCGCTCGAATCGCCGCGTTGCGGCGCAAGCATATGCACGTGGTAATCAAGGACGGTGGCGTGCCGACCATCAGCGAGGTTTGGCGACAAGTCTCGCTGCGGACCGCCGCCCAGTATGGTGTACAACTGCACTTGATAAACGCTGACCATGCGGCTTACCGCTTGATGCAGCACCCGCAAGAGTTTGATGTCCTCGTCACGCCCAATATGGTCGGCGACATTCTGGCTGATCTGGGTGCGGTATTGCTGGGATCGCGAGGCCTTTCCTATTCAGGCAATTTTTCGCCGTGCGGTAGGGCCGTCTATCAGACCGGCCACGGTGCGGCATACGACCTGCAGGGAACGGACCGTGTGAATCCGGTCGCACAGCTACTCGCTTTGGCTATGCTGTTGCGAATCAGCTTTGACCGCATCGCTGAAGCCGATCTGCTTGAACGCGCCATCACCGCAGTGTGGGAAACTGGCGTACGAACGGATGATCTCGCCGAGCCGGGCTGCCGTATCGTGGGCACGCAGGCATTGGCAGACCTGATCGCACAAAAGGTTCTCGAACTTAGCGCAACTGCCGTGGTTTTATGAATGCCGCATTGGTACTCATTGATCTGCAGAACGATTTCCTCGCGGCGCCGGGACTGCTGCCTGCGGCTGGGGCCGTTACCGCACGTGCCGCGCAACTACTTGCGGCTTGCCGTGCGGCCAAGCTGCCAGTCATTCATGTGTACACCACGGTGACGCGTTCTCCTGACAATCGCATGCCGCACTGGCGTGCCGCGAACCTCTGGCAATGTGAGCTTGGTACCGCTGGACATGCGCCGCCGTCGGCGCTGACGCCGAAGGACGGCGAGGTTGTCGTGCAAAAACAATTCTTCAGCAGCTTTGGCGGAACCACTCTCGATTCGCAACTCCCGTCGCTGAATGTTGACACGCTTATCCTGGCCGGCGTGCACACGCATGGTTGCGTGCGGGCGACAGCCTTCGACGCGTACCAACGGGGCTTCCGGCTGCTAATCGCGGAAGATGCGCTTGCCAGTGACGATCACTTGCATGCCGCCGCCACACGTCGTTACCTCGGCCCACGCATGGCCAAGTTTGTCTCGGTTGCTGCGATTGAGGCTTTGCTGCGAGGCGAAGAGTTTGTGCCAGCGCCCAAGCCGACTGATGTAGCCGCGACCGTTGCTGCCGCGCGCATAGGGTTCGACCAACTGCAGAGCACGACGGTCGCGGCGCGGATCGCGCAGCTGCGCCAGTTGCAGACGTACTTGCATCGCGATGCCGATCGCCTCGCGGCACTGATCACGGCGGAGGTGAAGAAACCGATCACTCAGGCGAAAGCGGAGGTGCGCCGAAGTATTGATCTGATCGAGGGGATGATATGCCATGCGCCGCCGACTTTCGAAGTGGCCACCAGCGAGCATGCGCGTTTCCGCTATGTGCCGCTGGGCGTGGTTGCGGTGATCGCTCCTTGGAACAATCCGCTGGCCATTCCAGTGGGCAAGATCGCGCCCGCGCTGCTCTATGGCAATAGCGTGGTGTTCAAGCCTGCGCCCGCGGCCGCCGGCGTCGCAGCTGCGCTCGCTACGATTTTCAGGGAAGCGGGCTGGGGCGAAGCTGTGCATGTGCTTAACGGGACTAGCGATGCTGCTGCGGCATTGTGCGAACACCCGCAGATCGACGCCATTACCGTATCGGGCTCGCTTCATGCAGGTGATACGTTGTTGGATATCGCGCTCCGCCGACGTGTGCCCTTCCAGGGTGAACTCGGTGGCAACAATGCGGCGATTATCTGCGATGACACAGACCTTGAGCATGCTGCGAAGGCCGTCGCTTTTGGCGCGTTCGTCTACGCCGGGCAACGTTGCACGGCCAATCGGCGTGCAATCGTTATGCGAAGCGTTCTGGCAGAATTTGTTGAGAAGCTCAAGACCGCCATGGCGGCGCTCCCCGTTGGCAGCCCGGATGATCCGCAGACGGTTGTTGGTCCCGTCATCAGCGTGCACAAAGCGGATGAATTGCGCCGGTTGATCGACCGCCTACGCAGCGAGGGCTTGGGTGTGTTCCAACATCCACAGTCTTATCGCGATCCGTGCTTTGTTCCGCCAATCATTGTTATCTGCGAGGACCCGCAACACGAGGTTGTGCAGGAGGAGTCTTTTGGTCCGCTGCTTGTCGTGCAGCCTGTGGATTCGTTTGAGGAGGCAATCGACCGCTGCAATGGGGTGCGTCAGGGGCTGATCGCCGCCCTCTTCACCGAGAGCGCGGCCATGCAGCGTGAGTTCCTTCGCCGTATTAGTGTCGGTGTGGTGAAGATCAACCAGTCCACTGCCGATGCAGACGCGTATTCACCCCTCGGCGGCACCAAAGCCTCAGGCTTCGGCCCACCCGAGCACGGCCCATGCGACCGTGAGTTCTTCACGCGCACGCAGACCATCTACAGTTGATATGATCCGCGAGTTCGAGACGGATTGTGAGGGTTGAACAGTTCTGTTGGCCTCGGCTTCGCCGCGGAGAGACGATGACTATGGGGGCGACTGGGTGTTGATGAGGTCAGGCTTTGGTGGCAGCTTCGAGGTCGCGCACGCGTAGCTGGAGGTTGAGGATTGCTTCCTGCATAGGGGGGAACGCTGATTCGGCTTGTTCAAGTCGGGCCTGAAGGTGCTGCATGGCGGCGACGGCGTCGCCGAGCGCCTTGGCGAGGTTGCCGTGGCTGATGAAGAGCGACTCCATGAGGTTTGCGGAGCGTGTGTTTTCTTCGGACTGGCCTTCGCGCAGGACGCGGAGGTTCGAGTTGCGGAGGACGTCGCGAATATTTTTGAGGGTGTCGGGATCGCCAAGGTGCTCGGACAGGGCGGTGTGGACGTGGGCTTCAATGGATTCACTGTGCATCTTGGTCTCCTTTGGAAGAAACGGGCCGGCTACGAGATGCACCGCTCTTTCGGTTCTTATCTACGATAGCCCAGAGAATGAGTAGGAAGGCCGCGAGTCGGACGAGGTAGAGCGTAAAGGAGGCGGCTTCGTCGGCGGGGCGCATCCACGCGAATGCGACGCGGTTGAGTCCGAGGACGATGAAGGCGATGGCGAAGTAGAGGAAGAGGTAGTCGCGGGTGCTGCGGAAGAAGCGCAGAAAGAAGAGCGCGATCACGACAAAGGCGAGGGTGATGGCGCCGTCGAGGAAGTATTCCATGTGAGGTTCTCCATTACGCTTTACGAAGTGGAATCCCAGATCAGGCCGTAGAGAAGGACCAGCAGCGAGCCAAGGATGGAGAGTTGGCGGGCGAAGGTGAGGTCGATGCTGGGGACCACGTGCAGGTCGAGGTAGAGAAGCAGGTTGTTGATTGAAAGGCCAAAAAAGCACATGGCGCTCCAGAGGAGGAGGCGCGTACGTGAGCGGAGGTAGCCACGGAGCAGAAGCGCCGTGCAGGCCAGGCAAGTGAGCATGCAGAGGATATAGACCGTGGGCGGCGCCCAGTGAAGGAAGTTATCCATTTGGGTTCTCCTTGCGCAGGCGAAAGGCCTCGGCAAAGTCGAGAAGGTTCTTTGGGGGTTGGGAGAATATGAGGCTGATGATGGTGACGCGCCGGGAGAGATAGGCTTGGGCCAGCGCCGTGGTGAGACGGTCGAGCTCTGGAATGCGGGGCGCGTAGTGGTAATCGTCGCTTTGCTCGGAAATGCGCTGAATGAGGCCCCGGGAGGCGAGGATGGCCAAAGCCTGTTTGGCACCTGAAGGTTCGATGCGGAGTTCGCGTGCGAGAGCGGCGGCCGACCAGGACTGGGCCCGATTGGTCTGCAACAGGAGAAGAATCTCAAGTTGCAGCACGGAACTAATGTTCTCGGCAATAAATAACCGGAGTTCGGGTGCAACTTCTTCAGTTCCCAAAGTAAATCTGCGCTCCTCAAAGTTGCGGTTGAGCTGTGCAATTCTCGGGCCACGCGGAAATCTGAACGTAACGCAGGGGTGAACGCGACAGAGTGACGGAATGCATGATTACACGGAAGTGAACGACGACTTCATGGCGTAGTTGGGCCGCTTTGGACGAATGCGAATATGCTTCACATATTAGAAAGAATGCATGAGCTTTTCGTAGAACAGGCGGTGCACGGATTTTGCTACGGCTCGGCTAAGCATCCCATTGCGACAATTTATTCCCGTTCGCAATCATGCTTTCTGGAGCCAAATCATGACGGACATGCTGTCAGCGCCGGTGGACCGTGTAGTGAACACGAAAAAGAATGGCGCGGCGAACGGGGCGGGCAAGCCTCCGGTGCGTGCCAAGATAGAAGTACCTGCGGCAACGCGAAAGAATGGGGCGAGCCATCGGGGCGAGCGGAATGGCAAGGCGCCGCAGCGCGAGGCGCAAGTCATCATTAGTGAAAGCGACGGGGAATTGAGCCGCACGGACTTGCTGGCGGCGCTTACGGCGCTGAAGAAGGGCAACTACAACGTGCGGTTGCCATCGGACTTGGAGGGGTTGGACGGGAAGATAGCCGATGCGTTCAACGAAGTGATCGAGATGAACCAGCGGCTGGCTGGGGAGATCGAACGGGTGTCGCGCGTGGTGGGTAAGGAGGGGAAGATTTCGGAACGCGTGGCGATTGGGTATGTGACTGGGGCGTGGGAGACGAAGGTTGCATCAATTAACCAGTTAATCAGCGACTTGGTGCACCCGACGAGTGAAACGGCCCGCGTGATCGGTGCCGTGGCGAAGGGGGATCTGAGCCAGACGATGGCGCTTGAGGTAAGCGGGCGGCCGCTGCAGGGCGAATTTTTGCGTACTGCCAAGACGGTCAACACGATGGTGGACCAGCTGAACTCGTTCGCATCTGAAGTGACGCGCGTGGCCCGCGAAGTGGGTACCGAAGGTAAGCTTGGTGGCCAGGCTGAGGTGAAGGGCGTCGCGGGTACGTGGAAGGATCTTACGGATAACGTGAACTTCATGGCCGACCGGCTCACCAATCAGGTGCGGGGTATTGCGAAGGTTGTGACGGCCGTTGCCAACGGCAACTTGAAGCTGAAGCTGACTGTGGATGCGAAGGGTGAAATCGCGGAGCTGGCAGACACGATCAACTCGATGATCGATACGCTGGCGACGTTTGCCGACCAGGTGACGACGGTGGCCCGCGAAGTGGGTGTGGAAGGGAAGCTGGGCGGCCAGGCCAACGTGCCTGGTGCTGCGGGTACGTGGAAAGACTTGACCGACAATGTGAACCAGCTGGCCAACAACCTGACGTCCCAGGTGCGTGCGATCGCCGACGTGGCGACGGCCGTGACGCGTGGTGATCTGACGCGATCCATCACCGTGGCCGCGCAGGGCGAAGTGGCCGCGCTCAAGGACAACATCAACGAGATGATCCGCAACCTGAAGGACACCACGCAGAAGAACGCCGAGCAGGACTGGTTGAAAACGAACTTGGCGAAGTTCAGCCGCATGTTGCAGGGCCAGAAGGATCTGCTGACGGTGGGTCGCCTGATTCTGTCGGAACTTGCCCCCGTGGTGAGTGCGCAGCAGGGCGTGTTCTACATGATGGACAACACCAAGAGCGATGACGCGATCCTCAAACTGCTGGCGAGTTATGCATACAAGGAACGCAAGAACATCGACAACAAGTTCAAACTAGGCGAGGGTCTGGTCGGTCAGTGCGCGTTGGAGAAGGAGAAGATTCTTCTGACCAACGTGCCGACGGACTATGTGAAGATCACGAGCGGGCTGGGCGAAGCGGTTCCGCTGAACATCATCGTCATGCCCGTTGTGTTCGAAGGCGCTGTGAAGGCGGTTATTGAGCTGGCGAGCTTTGATCAGTTCTCAACGACGCACCAAACATTCTTGGATCAGCTGACGGAATCGATCGGTATCGTGCTTAACACCATCGAAGCAAACATGCGTACCGAAGACTTGCTGAAACAGTCGCAGTCACTGGCCCGCGAACTGCAGAGCCAGCAGGAAGAACTGCAGCAGACGAACCAGCAGTTGGCGGAAAAGGCCCAGCTTCTTGCCGAACAGAACGTCGAAGTGGAACGCAAGAACCGCGAAGTGGAACAGGCCCGCCAGGCACTCGAAGAGAAGGCCAAGCAGCTGGCCCTGACCTCGAAGTACAAGTCGGAATTCCTTGCGAACATGTCGCACGAGTTGCGCACACCGCTGAACTCGCTGTTGATACTGTCAGATCAGCTCTCGAAGAATCATGAGCAGAACCTGTCCACCAAGCAGGTGGAATTCGCCAAGACCATTCACAGCTCCGGCAATGACTTGCTGAACCTGATTAACGACATTCTTGATCTCTCGAAGATCGAGTCGGGCACCGTCGTCGTCGATGTCGGCGACCTCGCGATTCGCGATCTGCAGGAATATGTCGAACGCACCTTCCGTCACGTCGCAGACAGCAAGAAGCTGGACTTCGAGATTGCGCTGGCTTCGTCGCTGCCGCGGGCGCTGCAGACCGATGCGAAACGGTTGCAGCAGATCATTAAGAACCTTCTTTCGAACGCGTTCAAGTTTACGGAGAAGGGAAAGGTGTCGCTGCGGATCGATCTGGCAGACCGTGGCTGGAATACGGAGACCGAATCGCTGCAGAAGGCGAAGAACGTGCTGGCGATCTCAGTGAGCGACACGGGCATCGGCATTCATCCGGAGAAACAGCAAATCATCTTCGAAGCGTTCCAGCAGGCGGATGGTTCGACATCCCGCAAATACGGGGGCACAGGCCTGGGGTTGGCGATCAGCCGCGAACTGGCACGATTGCTCGGCGGCGAAATCCGCCTCTCGTCACAACCAGGCGTCGGTTCGACCTTTACGCTCTACATCCCGACGGTGTTCCACCCCGCAAAGAGCCCGGTACGACGGCGCGAGGCGGAGCACGAAGGCGTGGTGCATCAGCAAACGCTCGTGCTCCCCGACCCGGACACGTCGCGTGTGGAGTCGGATCCGTCGGTGACGATGGCGAACCAGTTGTCGGACGATGTGAGCAACTTGTTGCCGGGTGAGAAACTGCTGCTCATTGTTGAGAATGACACTAGTTTTGCGCGGGTGCTGTTAGAGACGGCACACGAACACAACTTCAAGGCGGCAGTGGCGACGCGCGGCGCCGTCGCGATTGGCATGGCCCGGGAATTAAAGCCGGCGACGATCACGCTGGACATTAACCTTCCCGACATCGACGGCTGGCATGTGCTGAATCGTCTGAAAGATGATGCGACCACGCGGCATATCCCGGTGCAGATCATCTCTACCGAAGAGGATTACCTGCGCGGCTTGAGAATGGGTGCGATTGGCGGACTGATCAAACCTATCAAGACGAAGGAGTCGCTGGACGAAACCTTCCGTCGCATTCGCAACACGATGGAACGGACCCAGCGCAGTATCCTGGTCGTGGATGCCGAGGAGGAGCATCGGGCACAGATCACTGCGGCCATTCAGGGCGGTGATGTACAACTGTTGACGGCCGCGACGCCCAAAGATGCGGTGGACTTGCTGCGTCAGCATCCGATCGACCTGGTGCTGATTGACATTGACAGCGACAGTGCGAAGAGCTTCGACCTTGTGGACGAAGTTAAGGAAGTGTTGGGGCTGCACGAGGTGCCGGTGGTTCTGCATTCGACGCGCGTGTTGACAAAGAAGGAAGAGATTCATGTCAAGCGTCTGACGCAGTCGAGCGTAGTGAAGGATGTGCGCTCGCTCGATCGATTGGTGGATGAGGTGAGTCTGTTCCTGCATCGGCCGATGGAGCACATGCCGCCGGACATGCGGGATCGCATTGAACACCTGCATTCAACCTCAACCGTGCTGGCGAACAAGAAGGTGCTGATCGTCGATGACGATATCCGGAATATCTTCGCTATGACTAGCATCCTGGAGCCGCACAATATGCAGATTCACTCGGCGGAAACAGGCAAAGCTGCGATTGATATCCTGCAGAAGAATCCTGAGATTGATGTGGTACTCATGGATATCATGATGCCGGATATGGATGGGTACGACACGATGCGGGCGATTCGCCGCATCTCGAGATTCCGTGCCTTGCCAATCGTAGCTCTTACCGCGAAAGCGATGAAGGGCGACCGCGAGAAATGTATTGAAGCCGGGGCTTCAGACTATATCTCCAAACCGGTAGATACGGCCCAACTGCTGGCCATGCTTCGTGTCTGGCTGTACCGCTAAAATTTGCGGGTGTGATCTCGTGAGCGCCATCGCCGAAGAGGCCTGAGGAAGTATGTTGTGCTAGAAGAACCGATCAGCGTCTTGCTCGTTGACGACCGACCCGAGAAGTTGCTCGCACTGGAGGCAATTCTGGCCGATCTGTCGCTGCACTTGGTGCGGGCGACATCAGGCCGGGACGCATTGCGGCTGTTATTGCGGGATGAAGAGTACGCGTTGATTCTGCTGGATATCAACATGCCGGGGCTGGACGGTTTTGAGACCGCCCAGCTAATACGGCAGCGCAAGAGCACGGAACATACGCCAATCATCTTTATCACGGCATACCAAGATGAGATGTTCATGGCGCGGGGCTACTCGCTGGGTGCGGTAGATTACATCTTGCAGCCCGTGATGGCTGAGGTGCTGCGATCAAAAGTTTCGGTGTTCGTGGATTTGTACCGGAAGAACCGGCTCGTGCGGCAGCAGGTACGCCTTCAGGAGCAGCGGGCGTCACAACTGGAAAAACTTGCGGAAGCGTCGGTCGCGATCAATGCCGCTCGGTCGATGGAACAGACAGTGGCGACTATCACGCAGACGGCGCGCGAGATTATTGGGGCGCACCAGGGGATCACCCTTCTTTACGGCGAAGAGGCAACGGCGGGGCAGCCGAGCCAATCTTTCACATCATTCAGCGAGAAATATGGAAACTGGCGGGGGAAGGTGCTGCGACTCGATTCGATCACCACCTCTGCGGTGGCCAGGAGCGCGGTCCCGGTGCGGATGTGCCAGAGGGAACTGCTCCGCCATGAAGACTGGCCAATGGTTTCCGAGATGACCGCGCACGGGCAAGTGCCACCGGTTCACGGGATGCTGGCGGCGCCGCTGCTGGGTAAGAACGGGATGAGCATTGGGCTCATCTACCTGTCAGACCGGTACACCGGCGAATTCAGTGCTGAGGATCAGTCGATACTTGTGCAACTGGCGCAGATGGGGGCGGTGGCGATCGAAAATATTCTTAGTGCAGAGGCCCGCGAGGCGAACCGGGCAAAGGACCAGTTTATAGCGGTATTGAGTCATGAATTGCGCACACCGCTGACGCCCGTGCTGGCGACGCTCTCGAGCATGGAGACTGATCCACGATTGCCAAAAGACGTGCTGGAGGATCTGTCGCTGATCCGGCGAAACGTGGAGTTGGAGGCGCGGCTTATTGATGATCTGCTGGACCTGACACGCATCAGCAAGGGGAAGGTTGAACTACAGTTGGCGCCGGTGGATGCTCATGTCGCATTGCGTGAAACTTTGCGTATCTGCGACTCGGATGCGCAGTTGAAGGAACTGCAGATCACGGTGGCGCTGCATGCTTTGAATCATGTGGTGATGGCGGATGCGACGCGTTTGCAGCAGATATTCTGGAACATCCTGAAAAATGCGGTGAAGTTTACGCCCGAGCGGGGGAAGATCCTGGTGACGACAGGCGAAGGGCCCAATGGGGAACTTGCGGTGACTGTGCGCGACACCGGGATCGGTATTACGCCTGATGTGTTACCACGCATTTTCTCCGCGTTCGAGCAAGGGCGATCGTCGATCACGCGGCAATTTGGCGGATTGGGCTTGGGTCTGGCGATCACCAAGGCGCTGGTGGAACGGCATGGGGGGATGATCAAGGCGGAGTCGGCGGGGCACGGGCATGGGACAACATTGACGTTGCTGCTGCCGGTGACGAGTCAACGGCCGGTGACTGCGGACGACGACCGGCACAACGCCGCGCGTGTCGCCCCTAAGAACCTGGCGGCGTTGCGTGTGCTGCTGGCGGAAGACCATCCTGATACCTCGCGCGTGATGTCGCGGTTGCTGCGGCAGGCGGGATATGTAGTGGATTGCACGAACTCTGTTGCAGGTGCGCTCAAGTTGGCAGCGAGTACCAGGTACGATGTGCTGATTTCAGATATCGGCTTGTCGGATGGGTCGGGGCTGGACCTGATGCGGCAGTTGCTTCTGCAGCGGCCAATCTATGGAGTTGCGATTTCGGGGTATGGGATGGAGCAGGATGTGGCGCGGTCAAAGGCGGCCGGCTTTGAGGACCACTTCACGAAGCCGATAAATTTTCCGCAGTTGCTCGATCGGTTAACGCAGATTGCCGGTCGGGACGCGTCGCGTGCGACCGCGGCCGAATGAGTTGGGTAGGGAGGACTGAGGGAGGGAGAAGCGGATGATGGAATTGGAACGCGCGCAAGGGGGGGGAATGGCCAAGGTCGGTCAGCAGTTCGTGGTGTGTGTGGGGCCATCGGGGCTTAAACAATATTTTCCTCAAAATGCGTAGAATATCGTAAGCAATGTAGAATCAACGCCGTAAGTACAGTCCGGCTATAGCCTTTTACAGCCTGCCGCGGGTTAGGGGAGCACGACGTTGTGATAGACCTCCTGCACATCCTCGTTGTTTTCGAGCGTCTGCAGCAACTTCTCGAAAGAGGCCAGGTCTTCCGCGCCGAGCGTCTTGGTGGCCTGCGGGATGAAAGTGATCTCCTGCACGTCCAGTTCAACGCCCGGCATTGCCTGGAGCAAGGCCGTCTTGGCTTTGTAGAACTCGGCGGGCGGGGTGAAGACCGTAATGACGCCGTCCTTGCTCTCGACGTCTTCGACGGCGACGTCCGCGGCGAAAAGCGCCTCGATCACCTTCTCCTCCGAGTCGCCCTTGAACGAGATGACCGCCAGGTGGTCGAACGACATCACTACTGATCCGCTGGCGGCCAGCTTGGCGCCCGCTTTGACAAAATAGCTGCGGATCTCGGAGATCGTGCGCTGGTTGTTGTCGGTCAGGCACTCGACGATGATCAGCGCGCCGCCGGCGCCAAACCCCTCGTAACGCACGGAGAGGAAGTCCTCGCCTCCCTTGCCGGCGGCCTTTTGGATCGCCTTGTCGATCACGTGACTTGGCACATTTTCTTTCTTGGCTTTCTCAACGACGAGGCGCAGGTGCGGGTTGGCCTCCGGGTCGGGGACGCCGTTCTTGGCTGCCACGTACACCTGCTTGCTGTACTTGGCATACAGCTTTGAGTTCTGGGCCGCCGTCTTGAAGATGGAGTACTTGCGTCTTTCGAATGCTCTTCCCATACGCGTTCTACCTTTTGGTTTTCGGGACTGACCGGACAACGAGCGATCCGGTTCGTGTCGGCTCTCGCGGCCCGGCCGGATATTTCTGCCGAAACGTTCCAGGGTGGATTTCTCCCGCACGGTCGCTACACCGTTCGCCCTGTCGTGTGAAGGAACCATTTAACCTCCTTTCGCCGCTGGGAACAACTGGTGCATGATGGCTTTCTTGTGGGTCTTGAGCCGTGAAGACCGAGCATCGGTGGCGACGGATGCAGCGATTGACCAATCCGAGCTGGCCCGAGCAGCTGATGCCGGGCGTCAGGTTGCGGGGAAGCAGGCGTTCCTCACCTTCACCCAAGGCCGAATCCGCACTCTAGACTATTGAACTGGGCATCAGATCGAAGCGGTCTCTGCCGGCGTTTCGGACGCCGACGTGGCGGCGATGCGCTGTGCCTTCTTGCTGGCGGCTTTCTGGATCGCCTTGTCGATCAAGTGGCTCGGAACATTTTCTTTCTTGGCTTTCTCAACGACGAGGCGCAGCTGCGGATTGGCCGCCGGATCCCTGAAATGCTTTACGGCGAAAGTTTCACCTGGACGAAGTGGTCTTTCCGATCGTCGACTAGCGGAATGTCAGGACTCGTAAGCGGCGCGCCATCGAGAATGATCGCCGGATGGCCGGCGGCACTGCTGCCAGCACGTACCACTTCAATGTGATAGTGCGTGTCGCGGAAGCGATAGCGGAATGAGAAGCCTGGCCAGGTCTGTGGCAGGAGTGGACCGACGTGGAGTCGGTCAACGTGAAGCGTGACGCCAAGAAGGCTCTCGACGAGCAGGCGGTACATCCATGAGGCCGATCCTGTGTACCACGTCCAACCGCCACGTCCTGCGTGATCGGGTAGGGAATAAACGTCGGCGGCGACGACGTAGGGCTCGACGCGGTAGGTCATGATTCTTTCGGCGGTGTCGCCGTGGCGTACGGGGTTGATGATGTCGAAGAGCGCCCAAGCCCTGTCCGTGTCGCCCATTTTTGCGGCGGCCATGGCGAACCAAATGGCGGCATGCGTGTATTGCCCGCCGTTCTCGCGCACGCCGGGCACGTACCCTTTGATGTAGCCTGGATCCCAAGCGGCGGTGTCGAAGGGCGGTGTGAAGAGGTGCACGAGTCGGAGGTTTATATCGACCAGTTGATCGTGTGCGGAGCGCATGCCCGTTGTTGCGCGGTCAGGCGCTGCGGCGCCGCTCAAGACGGCCCAGCTCTGCGGGAGCAGGTCAATCTGGCACTCCGGGTTCTCGCGCGATCCGAGCGGCGTGCCGTCGTCAAAGAATGCCCGGCGATACCAATTGCCGTCCCACGCATTGGCCTCAATGGCAGTGCGGAGCGCGTCGGCGTGGGTGATGCACTGCGCGACAAACGCATCGTCGCCGCGCTGTTGGGCGATTGGAATAAACTGTTCGAGGACGTGGAAGAGGAAGAACGCCAGCCAGACGCTTTCGCCTTTGCCGCCAATACCAACGCGGTTCATGCCGTCGTTCCAGTCGCCGCAGCCCATGAGGGGCAGGCCATGGGCACCGGTCTCCATGCCGCGGCGGATGGCGCGGACAGCGTGTTCGTAAAGCGAGGCAAGCTGCTCGCTCGCGGTGGGGAGGTCATAGGCGGATTCTTCCTCGGGGCGAAGGGGGCGACCTTCGAGGAAGGGGAGTTGTTCGTCGAGCACGCCAGTGTCGCCGGTGCCGTTGATGTAGCGCGCGATGGCCAAGGGCAGCCAGAGGTAGTCATCGGAAAAGTGCGTGCGCACGCCTCGGCCCTGGGGTGGGTGCCACCAGTGCTGGACGTCGCCGGCTGAGAACTGGCGGGTGGCGGCAAGGAGCAAATGCTCACGGGTGAGCCAGGGGCATTCGTGGAGGAAGGCCATGGAATCTTGAAGTTGGTCGCGGAATCCGAAGGCACCGCCAGACTGGTAGTACCCGCTGCGGCCCCAGAAGCGGCAGGCGAGCACTTGATAGAGAAGCCAGTGGTTAACCAAGAAGTTGATCGACGGATCGGGCGTTTGGACGTTGAGTCCGCCGATGAGGCGGTGCCACATGGTCCAAACCGATTCGAGTGCGAGGCGTGCGCTGTCAGCACCGAGGAAACGCTGAACGATGGCGCGGGCTTCATTCTCGCTGCCGGCGGCTCCGAGGAGGAAGATCACTTCGTATTCCTGGTCGGGCCGGAGTTCCACAACGGTTTGTATTGCGGCACACGGATCGACGCCGGCGGAGACCTTATTGGAGAGCGTTTGGCGGCGCATGGCTTCGGGATTCGCGGTCGAGCCGTGGCGACCAAGGAATTCCTGGCGATCGGCCGTGTAGGAGCGATCGCTTTCGCTGCAGTGGAAGAATGCGACGCGACCGGGGAAATCATGGTTGAAGACGTTGCGGACGAAGAGGGCGCCGGTCAGCGGGTCCAGGACGCTGACCACGTGGGGGGCCGAGCGGGCGCGCATTTCGCCGAGGACCCACTCGCAGTAGCCCGTGAGGCTGATGCGACGGACGCGACCGGAGCGGTTGTGGAGACGAATGGAGCAGAACTTTGCGGGCGCGTCGGTGGCGACGTACACCCAAGTCTCGGAGTGGATTTCCTGCTCGAAGTGTTCCCACACGCTGTAGCCGAGACCATGGCGGCATACGTACGGGGTGAGACCGCGGACGGGGCCGGGCGTGGGGGACCACACGTAGCCGGTGTCCTCATCCCGCAGGTAATGCGCTTCGCCGCAGGTGTCGGAAACGGGATCGTTGTGCCATGGCGTGAGGCGGAACTCGTGCGCGTTCTCGAACCACGTGTAGGCGCTGCCATACTCGGTGACGACGGTGCCGAATGTGGCGCTGGCGATGACGTTGGACCAAGGCGCGGGAGTGTGCGCGCCGGGTGCGAGGATGGTCACATACTCGCGACCGTCGGCGGTGTAGCCGCCGAGACCGTTAAAAAAGACGAGTTCGCGGGGGGGCAGCGTTGCCTCGCTGCTGATGGGCTCAATCTTGCGGACACTCCGCGGTGGAGGAAGCAACCGTCTAAGCCGGCCGCGGCGAAGCACCTGTTCAGCAAAAGTGCCGGCGCGATCGTTGAGGATGACCCGGGCCACGGCCTGGATCAGTACGCGGTCCTCTTCGGGGAGTTGGTCGCTGGTGCGGACGAAGATGCCGCCGGGCTGGTCAAGGACCTTGGATTCCGTTGTCGCGTTGACGAGGCTGATCACTTCATCGAACAGGCTCTGGCGATAGCCGGCATAGGCGTCGGTCCAGATGATCAGGTCATTGCGCAAACCCTTTTGCCGCCAATAGGCGTGGGCCTGGATGGCTTCGCGCACCAAGTCGATGCCACTGTGGTCGGACACACGCATCAGTGCGATCGGAAGGTCGCCGGAGATGCCATAGCTCCACAAGCCGGACTGCCCTTTACGATTACGAGCGAGGAGGCTGGCATTGGCACGGAACGGCGGGTTGTTGTAGATCATCGAGCCGGCAAGTGTGGCGAACACCTCGGCGGAAGATTCGGACGCACGCAGTTGGTGCAGCAGCACCTGGCTGTGCGTCCACGCCAGTTCGAAGACACGATCGGTGAGTCGTTCGTCATGGTACCGATCCACCAGCGTGATCGCCTGCTCGCGCGTGGGGGCCACACCCGTGATCAGATCAAAACGTGCCACCGCGCCAGGTTTAAGCACGACCCGCCGGCGGACGGCGAAGACCGGATCAAGCACGGCTCCGGCAGTGTTCGAGAGTGGCCCGGCTTTGAGCAAGGCGGCCGGGTCGGCAACGGTGCGGTTGCGGCCGATGAAACGCATCCGGTCGGTTTCAAATGACACTTCGCCGTATGCTCCGTCGCCGCGCTGCAGAAGCATGTGGACCAGGAACGGCGGCTTTTCCTCGTGCGAACGCGGCCGGCGGGTGCCAAGGATGGCGCGCGCGCCGGGAACAATCTCGGTCTGCACAAAAAGGTTATTAAAGGCCGGGTGCGACATCTCCGCCCGCGGTTCCAGTAGCACCAGTTCGCCGTAGCTGGTGAGCTCAATCGTCCGCGTGCGCCCGGTGCGGTTGACGAGTGTGATCCTGCGGAGTTCGATGTCATCTTCCGGTGAGACGGCCATCTCAACTTGGCTCTCGATCTGTTGATACGTGCAGCGAAACTCCGCACGCGCCTGCGAGAAGACGGCTTCGTATTGGTCGTAGGACCGCAGCATCGGCTCGTACGTGGCCGACCAACTCTTGTCGCTCTCGACGTCCTTCAAGTAAATGAACGTGCCCCAAGATTCGCGCGCCGCATCTTCGCGCCAACGGGTTACGGCGAGATCCTGCCAACGGCTGAAGCCTGAGCCGGCGGTTGTAACCATCGTCATGTACCGGCTGTTCGAAAGCAGGTGGACGTCGGGGACCGGGTTGTGCAAGTCTTGTTGGTAGAAGACCCGCATGACCGCCTCGCGGCGGGCGGCATCGTCGGCGGACTCGGCGCGTTCCGGGAGGCGCACGGTGTGGCGCTCGACGGGGCCGGTGATGGGAACGCGCTCCTGAAGCAGGAGCGTCGAGGCGCGGAGTTCCGGGTTGCGGAGAAATCGTCGTTGCATCGGTAAGCCCAGAAGGACGTAGGCGATCGACAGCAGGCTCATCCCGCAGTGATGGGCCATGAACGTCTGCACAACAACGTGCTTGTCCTCGGCCGGGAGGCGGTTGGGCGTATAGTCCACCGCTTCGTAGAGGCCATATCGGCCGATGAAGCCGAGCTGAGCCATCCGCTCGAGGTTGGCGATGGACGCCTCGGGCAGCAGCATGAGTCCCATTGCCGAAGCGTAGGGCGCTATCACCAAGTCCTCAGCAAGGCCGCGTTTGAGGCCAAGTTCCGGCACGCCAAACGCCCGGTATTGATAGGTCCGGTCGCGATCGACTTGGTTGTAGCACGACTCGCTTACGCCCCACGGCACGCCCTGCTGGTGGCCATAGCGCATCTGGCGTAACACCGCGCCGCGCATCGCGCGATCGAGCAAGGTGCCGGCAAAAGTGGGCATGACCAAGAGCGGCATCAAGTACTCGAACATCGAGCCGCTCCAGGAGATCAGCGCGAGCGGGCCTTGGCCTGGGGCCACCTGACGGCCCAGCAGGAACCAGTGTTCGGCTGGCACTTTGCCGCAGGCCACAGCGACATAGCTGATGAGGCGGGCTTCGGAGGCGAAGAGATCGTAGCCACCGGCGTCAAAACGGTGAGAATCGACGTGGTATCCAATGAGGAATATTTTGCGTTTCGCATCGTAGAGGAACTCGAGGTCGGCATCGGCGAGATCGTCGATGCGTCTGGTCAGATCGGCGGTGATGGCAAGACGTTCGGCGGCGCGGTCGGCGGCGGCGTGCATCGCGGCGGCCAGTGCTTTGGAGGAAGCGGTTTCCGGCGCAAGCGTTGCCAGCGTCGCCAGTGTTGGCATCGCCTCCAAGTGTGCGATGGGCTCGGCTGGCAAGCCGAGCGCCAGCCAGGGCGCGAGATAGAGCAAGTCGGTGTGCAAGTCGGCGCACTGGTGCTGGAGGGCGGCGGCCCATCGGCCTGCTTCGGTGTCGGGCGCGAGTAACGAGGCAGCCTGATCGCTCATCGAACTGCAATCGGCCAGGATGGACGCGATCTCGGAGAGACGGCCTGACTGTGCCTGCAGTCTTGCCGCGAATGCCGTGAGCACGCTCTCGACGGTGCGCTGTTGTTCAGGTCTATCCGCGGCATCCGTCGTCAGGAGTTCATCCTGCAGCACGGCGACCGCATCCGTAAGTCCTTCGCGCCACCGAGATGGGAGGATCGGCTGATTTGGAATTTCTTCCAGACCACCGCGGAGCGTAAGTAGGTGCGCGATGAGGTTGCCGCTGTCCACGGTTGAGACGTATCGCGGCTGAAGCGGCTGGCCGTCGCGGGTCGAGTACCAGTTGAAGAAGTGGCCGCGGTGGCGTTCCAGGTTCTCCAAGGTATCGAAGGTATTGCCGATCCGCACCACCAGTTGCCCGGCAGAAATGTATCCGAAGTCGTGCGCGGAGAGGGTGCTCAGCAAGGCCATGCCGATGTTTGTGGGGCTCGTACGCCGTGCTAACCGTGGTGTCGGAATCTCTTGGTAATTGTCCGGCGGAAGCCAGCAGTCCGACGCGGTCACCAGATCATCGTAATACGCCCATGTCCGGCGCGCGATGCGACGGAGCAAGGCTTCCTGCTGCCCGGTGAACCGCACCGCGTGGACACGGGTCGGCTGGCTCAGACCCCATGCAATCAGCGGAGCGGCCATCCACGCAACTAAGAAAGGGATCAGCGATATGCCCGGCATGCGGGACATCCACAGCGGCATGATCACGGCGCACAGGGCGATGAAGTAGTTCCAACGCAATTCCAGCACCGTACTGAGCACGCCCGGCCGTGCGTCTCGCTCGGCGTCGTGGGCGGTGCGCCACTCCAGCAGCCGCCGCCCGCTAATCCACCTCCGCCAGAAAGCCTTGGCGACGGAGGAGATGTTTTCAACGGCGACGAAGGGGAGCGTCGCCAGTTCCAAGGCAGTGGTGGCGAGTTGGCGCAGCTCACCGGTCATAATGTGTCGAACATGCGTAGGGATGGGTCGTCGCTTAGGTTTGCGTACCAGCGCCACCAACGTGCGCAAGATGTCGGGCGAGAGCCACAGCAAGAGAAGTATTGAAAGATAAAGCCCTGGCGCGCGTAGCGGCGATACCCACGCCGCCAGGATGCACAGCAGGGAAGCTGCTGGGACCAAGCTGCGACGCAGGTTGTCGAAGATCAGCCACTGTTCCAAATGGCCAAGCGGATTCTTCACGCGGCGAGCATGCAGACTCGGTACCCGCCGCCGCAACCAAGGGACCACCTGCCAGTCGCCACGGATCCAGCGCTGCCGGCGACTGACGTCGGCGAGAAACCGCGCCGGGTGATCCTCGATGAGTTCCACATCATCCACGAATCCGCACCGCGCGAAACAGCCCTCGATCAGATCGTGGCTTAGTATGGTGTTCTCAGGGAAGCGATGTCCTACCGCAGTCTCGAATGCCTGCACATCATAGATGCCCTTGCCTACAAACTGGCCGCACCCGAAGAGGTCGTGGTACACGTTCGACACTTCACGCGTGTAGGGGTCTACGCCGACCTCGCCAGCCAGCAGGCGCGCGTAGGGCGAACGTGCCGCCGCCTCGAGGCTGACGGAAACGCGCGGCTGCAGCACACCGTAGCCCTCGATCACCTTTCCAGTGACGGGGTGCAACACGGGTCGGTTCAGCGGGTGAGCCAGTGTGCCGATGAGACGCCACGCTGAGCCTGGCGGGAGTTGGGTGTCGGTGTCTAGTGTGATCACCAGGCGAACACCCGCAAGACGCGCGGCATCGCCGACGATCGTCGCGAATGGATCACGCGTTCCGTTGAACAGGAAACGGTTGAAATCGCCGAGCTTGCCGCGCTTCCGCTCATGGCCCATCCAGCAACGCTCGCCAGCGTTCCACAAGCGGGAACGGTGGAGGAGGAAGAACATGTCGCCGCCTGCCGGGCCCGCGTACGTGTTGTTTAGTGCGCGAATGCCGGTTTCACCGGCCGCAAGCAGTTCGGCGTCACCTGCCGCATGCTCGACCGGCGCGTCAGCGAAGTCTGTAAGTAATACGAGGCGCAGGTTCTTGTCGCGGTTCGCAAGGTAATGAATCTGCAGCGCGTCGAGTACCTCCGCCACCGCACCGGGGGAGGTGAGCATGGTGGGTATCACGACGGCCGTGCGCCACGCGTCCGGGATGCCCTCTTCAAAATCCATGCGTGGCAAAGACTTCGGCGGCATCAGAAGTGTGACTACCCAGTTGACCATGGTGATCGCCGGGCGGCTGAGCGTGAGGATCAGTAGCAGCGCCAATCCGATGATCGCGATCGGCGGCAACGCACGAACGCCCCCTAAGGTCACCGACAGGATGCCCGCCAGCCCGCATACGCCGCCGGTAACCGTGAGCAGGTAGGCACTCAATGCGTGGCGTTCCAGGAATCGCCGCAGGCGAACCGTGACCGGGGCGCGGTAACCTAGTCGTGCCTCTAGCGCCGATCGACCTCGATCCACCAGGTAGTAGCCGATGTGCGAAGCCTTCGCTTCAGCACCGTGAACGGCAGCCGATTCACCAGCGGCGCGCACCACCTCGTGGGACACCGCGACCTCGGAGTTGGCCGAACGCCGCGCCAGGTGCTCCACGTGGTGCCGGTACCGGTCGCGCGTTGCGAAATCCATGGTCGCATAGATACCGGCCGGGTCGGTCCGCAGAATTGCCTCAGTCGCGCTCTGTGCTTCGACAAATGTCCGCCAGTCATACGTGTTCAGGTGGCGCAGGCTGGAGATGGCGTTGCCCACGGAGATCTGGTCGCTCGCCTGCTCCTGGCTCTCGGCTTGCATGATCTGATCAATGGTCTGTCCCTGCTCGGCCAGTTCATGGTCCAGCCAATTGGTTACCAGCCCCAGCCCCTCGTGTTGCCCGAGAAGTTGTGCGACCATTTCGCAGACAAGGGGCTTGGTCAGCGGCAGGTCGGCGCGGACGAACTCCGACAGCTCCGTGATCAGGTGCCGCGGGTTCTCGTGCGCCACACTCTGAAAACGCCCGACCCAATGGAGAGCCGCGTCCTGGTCCTGTCGTCGCGCGGAAATCCGCTGTGCAACCCGACGCAGGTTTTCCAGGAGGGCCAATCGCAGCATGATCGGCAAGGCCCACAACTCACCCATCCGCAGAGGCGTGACCCGCTGGTAAGCAGCGATGAACGCCGAGAGGTTATCTACATCAACACGGCCGTCGGTGTGTGAGACGAGCTCGAGCGCCAGATCATACACGCGGGGAAAACCGCGCTGGGGGCCCAGGCGAAGCCGCGGCAACTCGCGACTGTAATTTGCCGGCAGCAACTCCCGCGCGACCTCGATCTGCTCCTCGATGAGGTAGAAATTGTCGAGCAGCCACTCGGCGGCTGGCGCTACCGAATATCCGCGCGCTGCTGAATCGGCGACCCGCTCGTATGCGTCCTGTATTCGCGCGGCATTATCGTCCAGTCGGTTGAGGAGTTGCTCAGGTCCTGGGCGATCGCTGATATCATGGTCCGCTGCAAGCGTGACCGCATGGCTCTCTAACTGCGCCGTGCCGAAAAGCTCGGCCCGCAGCGGCAATTCGTTGGGCGCTGCGGCAATGCCGTCGTCCCCGTGAACGGCGCGCCGGACCCACTGATAAAAGGTCGTTGCTGACAATGCGGGCTCCTCTCGCTGGTTCCCGCGAGCGGTCCACACCCGCGTCGTGCCAGGTAATTCCGGGAGTGGCACGACGTGCTATGGAATGGCCTCGCCCGCAGGGCGTGCCATCATTTCGCTGCCCACCTATTACAACACGTTGTTCCGGCAGAAGCCAGAAGGGGGCGCCCATCGGCGTAGTACCGGTAAAGCTGATTATTTGACTCTTGGCGGGCTCTTTCTGATATTCAGTCGGAATTGCTGCAAGTTTCAAACGCGCATGTGGTTGAGTCGGGATAGAGAAGGCTTTAACGAACCCTCAGGAATCGCGACATTAAAGCGCCGCCGACTCCATACGCCAGCAGGTTCAGGCTGTCGTCCACATTCACCGACCTCCCCCACATCCACTGCGTCAACACTCGATCATTGTTTCGGACGGCAGCATTCGCGTGGTCGTTCGCTCGTATGCTTCGGCGGCGGCGAAGAGCGTTGTAGGGGGATGCTTTCGCGACACGTGGTCGGCGACGACCAGGGAAAGTTTCAGATGCCTATTAACAGTCAGGCACCAGAAGGGGGACCAGTCAGTCCATGCTCGTCACGCCCTGGTTCGCTCTGTGATCTAGCGATGGCGGCATTCCCAGCTCCAAACCATAGAGGTGTGTCAAAGGCGAAGCCCTTGCATGTTTCGCATTGACGGAGTGCTGCCATGCGAGCATAATTCCGATTAAGTGGTCGTTTTTTGCGGCTCTAGGGGGTATACGATGCGGAAGTGGGTTTACCGGCTTTCGTCATTCGGTGTCAGCCTCCTACGACCCTATAAGGAATCACAGTGTCTCCCGGTGCTGGAACGCCTTGAACACCGTGTATTGCTCAGTGCCGCCGTCGATTATGCCGCTAGTCTCAACTCCGCCCTGTTCATTAAGAACGCAGGGCAATGGGCGGACGAGTCGGTTCGCTTTGTAAATAACGGTAAGGGTGCCAGCATCGCCCTCACGGATACCGGCGCAACGTTCCGGCTGCGGCGTGAAGTCGCCGGTGTTGGCGAAGCCGATATGGCCTTGCCCGGAGGCGAACGCGAGACGCTGCCTACCGTCGAGACCCGTCAGTTCTCGGCGAGTTTTGTTAACGCCGAAACGGCTGCCCTAGTAGGTCAGGAGCGAAGTGCTTCCACGTTCAACTACGCCGTTGGCGATATGAGCACACATCGCAGCGGCGTCGCGGGTTTTGGCAGCGTGCGCTATGAAGAACTTTATGCTGGCATCGACATGGTCACGTGGGGATTGAAGGACAATCTGAAATACGAATTCCACGTGGCTCCTGGCGCTGATTACTCCCAAATCCAAATACGCTATGAAGGCATTCAGAACCTAACCCTCGCTGCGGATGGCTCGTTGGTCATCAACGTGGCTGACGGGTGGGCTCCGATCACCGATGATGCCCCATATATCTACCAGAACATCGGCGGTCAGCGTGTTGCAGTAACTGGCGAGTTTCACCTACTGAAAGACAACACTTTTGCCTTCAATATCACTGGCAGTTTTGAAAAAAGTATAGAAATGGTAATTGATCCGACACTGGAGTGGTCATCCTATTTGGGAGGCAGTAGTGGTGACGTGGGCGAAAACACCGCCATCGACAGCTTTGGTAATGCTTGGGTAACGGGGTCCACATATTCTTCTGAGTGGGCCGTGGGCGGCTTTGATACAATCCAGACAGGTGGCTCCGACGCCTTTGTTGCCAAAATCAATGCTGACGGCACTCTGGCTTGGTCCAGTTACCTCGGCGGGGATGATTCTGACTTCGGCGAGGGCATTGCGCTCGATGCGTCGGGCAACGCCTTTGTGACAGGGCAAAGTAGCTCCTCCGGTTGGGCCGTGGGCGGATTTGATACCAGCTACAATGGCGGCGACTCCGATGCCTTTATTGCCAAAATCAATGCTAATGGCACGCTCGCTTGGTCCTCCTTCCTCGGTGGGAGTGACAGTGATGACGGGCGTGACCTCGCTGTAGATCATGTCGGTGACATTTGGGTGACCGGTGTCACACGTTCTACCGACTTTGCCTCAGTTGGCGTTGATACAATCTACAATGGAGGAAGCAGCGACACCTTTGTGGCGAAGTTGAATGCCAATGGTGCCCAGATCTGGTCAAGCTATGTTGGCGATGACAACGGTGATGACGAAGGCAGTGCCATTGCGGTGGATAGCGGCGGCAATGCATGGGTACTGGGCTACACATATAGCATTTACCTTGGTTATGGACCTTTTGCGGTAGAGATTGCCACGGACGGCGCGCAATTATCGTCACGTTACTGGCGTACTATCTACACCGGAGGTAGCTATAGTCGCAGTGTCGGTTCCGACATCGCAGTAGATGGATCCGGCAACGTATGGATAGCGGGCATCAGTAGTGGGCGGGTATCTACGTACTCCTTCTCTAACTCTTTTCTGCGACGGGTTGGAGATACTTTTGAATCTGACATGAATGTTGCTGTTCTTGGGGATGGTGCGAACGGTCTCGCTGTGGACGCTGGAGGAAACGTCTGGGTAACTGGTCGTGTATCGGAGGAAGATGCAACTGTCCATGGATTTGACACCACCTTCAACGGTGGCGAATACGACGCTTTCATCGCCAAGTTCAACGCCAATGGGACGCTGGTGTGGTCATCCTACTTAGGTGGCAATGGCCAGGATGAGGGCCAAGGAATCGCCATCGCCGCCGGCAAAGCCTGGGTAACGGGAAATACGAACTCTTCTGGTTGGGCCTTGGGAAGTTTTGATACGACCTACAATGGCGGCGATGGCGACGCCTTCATCGTCAAAATCAGCGATACGAGCGCGGAGCCAGGTCTGTCTATCGCCAGCAGCAATTCTTCCTCTGCCTTCGGCGAAACATTTCCAAAGTGTTCGGCGAGCTTATCACGCTGATCGAGCCGGACAAACGCCTTGGCGCAAAACACGAGATGCAGGTGACCTTACCTTATTCAAACGACATGTTTGGCGTACCCCAGAATCTTTACATCCTCGGAACGATGAACACCGCGGATAGATCCATCGCCCTGCTTGATTCTGCCTTGCGTCGACGCTTCGATTTTCGCGAGATGCTCCCGGATGCCCACGTGATCAAGGCGCTCGTCGGTACCGGCGGACATATTGAGGGCATCGATATAGCCGCGATTCTCGAAGCGATGAATCGTCGCATTGAACAACTTTACGACCGCGATCACCAGATTGGGCATTCCTACTTCCTAGATGTCACATCGCTCGATGGGCTTCGAGAAGTCTTCAAGTATCGAATAATCCCACTGCTTCAAGAGTACTTCTACAACGATTGGCCCAAGATCTGTGCCGTTCTTGGTTGCCCCTATAACCCAGACGATGGGAAACCCATCGGTGCCAATGAGCTACCGTTAATTACAGTTGAATCACTTACTGTCTCTCCGGCAAGACTAGATTCAGGTGAAGTTCGATTCAAACATGCCCTGAATCATGCAGTCTTCGGCGATGAGAACGCAGATCTTGCATCCTGCTTTAATGCGATCGTCGAAGATCTCGACGCCGAGAGTGGTCAGTGAGGTGAACGAGTGAAGCGTATTGCGGCACCCGAATTTGGATTGATTCCACGTGACCTGCTTGATCAGGCGACTTGGGGGCGCCTGAAGCAAGTGGACGCACAGCAGCCGCGGAGCCGTCCGGTGCTCGATTGGACCCGAAGCGATTGCGTCAAGGTAAGAAACTACGTGGGGGTGGTACAGTGCCGCGGTCTCTCGTTGGAACTTCTACCGAAAGTGACCGGCCCGGAAGGCGCCACAGTCCTGTCAGAATCTTCTGGTGACGTGTGGCTAACCGCACAACGAAACCTGCTATACATGCTGATTATTGCAGGGAAGATCCCATTTCAGGAACGCGATCTGGCGTCTCTGAGGAACACGCGAATGCCTCTTCACGAATCGATCGTTCGCCTATTCGCTCAGTCGCTTCAGCGGGAACTGCGTTGCGGCGTGGACCATGCCTACCTTGAGAGAGAAGAGAACCTAAACGTTATACGCGGGAAAATACTCGTCGGTACGGATGCTCGCATCAATGCTGTTCGACGTGATCGAATCTTCGTTCGATATGGACCTTTTGACATTGACACGCCGCTCAACCGTATCTTGAAGGCGACCTGTCGGCGGCTGCTCGCACAGGTTGCCGCGCCGTCAACCCAGCAGCTGCTGCGGGAATGCATCGCAGACTTGGCTGATGTTTCCGATGTACATATCGAGGCATCAGGGTTTGCGGCGGTCCACTTCAATCGCTGCAATGAGCGTTTTGCTCCGCACGTTGGCTTTGCGAGGCAGGTGTGGCTTAACCGTTCATCCATGCCAAGCACTGGCCACGACGAAACCTTCTGTCTCCTATTCCCCATGGAAGTGCTGTTTCAAGAGTTTGTTGTCGGCAAACTCCGCCGTCATGCCCAGGACTTAGGTTTGGCAGACAGACAAATAATCTCGCAAGGCCGAGGTATTGGTCGTTTCCTTCTGAATGCGGCGCCCGATGGTTGCGGACGATTCCGTCTGGCTCCCGATATCGCCATCCGGACGCAGGACAAGGAATTCGCGATGATTATTGACACGAAGTGGAAAGTGCTCTCAGCGGATGACGAGGATCGTAAAAACGGCGTGAACCAGGGCGATATGTACCAGCTCTTCGCATATGCACATCGCTTCAGAAGCCGGAGGAATATATTGCTCTATCCCCGTCTTCCCGGGGTAACGTCGAAGCGCTATACCATCCCTGAAACTGACTACAGCATCGGGGTGCACTTTCTCGATGTAGCCAATGACCTAAAGGTCAACCACCAAGAGACATTACGTGAGCTTCGTGAAGCCTTGCTGCAATGGCCGCCATTACGATGATGACCTGATTGATGGCCGTCATCTTCGGAAATCCGCGTTCCAGGGGCGATATAGCTGATTGTTGAACACTCGTCATGAGCAGCACCGGTGGCATTGAACAAGAATTGCAGTGACTGGCTCGGCAATGGGCGCCATCATCGGTGCCGAAAATTCTAGCGCAGTCGCCCAGAATTTGGACTGACTGAAGCATATTGTCGAATGAGGTTGTTTAGAATCTGGCGCTGCTTGGGGCTTAACCGATTCCAGTACGTAGCAACAAGGTCAATGAAAGACGCAAGTTCTTGTGTGGCATCATTCACGGGGCTTGCCTTCACTTCGGGGGTTTTGGTTGGTTGCGGCGGTTGATTCAGAAACGCTCTTGGATTGACAAGAACTTTTGGTCTCGCCGTCGCCTGCGGTTTGGGTCTAAATGCTGCATCGACTTGCTCGGCGGTCCTTCCATACCGTTCGTAGATGACTTTCTTTGCGTGATAGAAAGTCCAACGACGTACTTCGTTGCCGTCATACCCGCGCTTCGTGAGAAACGTGTACTGAGCTAGGGTGATGCGGCCGGTGTCTTCGTTGAAAGTGGTTAGCTTGGCTTTATCGGCGGGATCAACAACAGGCTCCGGTTCTGTTGTCTCTTGCCGAATTGGTGAAAGTTGAACAAAGCCCCCGGGAGTATAAGTTGGTCGTTGCGGCCTGTGGCGGTTCTTGTGCCGACGTAGCTTTTGTGACATAGATCCTCCCGTAGCACTTGGAAGTCATCCTTCAAGTCGATCGAGCGGTGTATTGATGTGAATAACCGCAGAAAACTGTGAACGCTCGCATTCGAGATAGAACTTGAGGCCATCCTTCCGGATGCGGCCCTTCTCGCCGCACTTTGGACAAGTGACATCAATAGGCGTATTTCCCGTGCAATCGATGCAGCGGAAGAAGTAGCCAAATCTTCCGTGCTGCGCGTGTAACCGCTGGCTGCCGCAATGCCGACACCGCTTATTGCCATTAACAGCGACTGTGGGAGTGGGATGCGCCAATGGGGTTCTTTGGGTCGTAGCAGGCAACGGTGCTACCGGTGGTACCTTGACGGTAGGACTGGTGACGAGTGCTTTGCTGGTCAGCAGGATCTCTTCGAGAAGCCCTGAGACCGGCTGCATCACGCCAGACACATAGAGCAACAGCTTCGCTCGCGTTGCGCCAACATAGAAACTGGCGCGGCCCTGGGTATCGGTGGCCAGTTCGTCGGCCCCCAATAAAAATACGATTGGTGCATCGTATCCCTTAGCACTGGCGATTGTGCTGACTGTCAGATAGCCATCTTCAACCAATGGATGGTTCTTGTTGATAAAGTGTTCTGCATCCACCTGGCGAATCTGGTGCTCGGAGCCGATTACACGTGCTATCCCTTCGGCTAGCCCCTTGAATGAGTGATGGCTCTTGTGCAACACCAGGATGTCGCGAGGCAGCA